>Ga0213876_10002023_pt1 | contig 12081 bp, 10 predicted proteins | sample BarmaccomBMRX_R9_FD_160113 | JGI IMG/M metagenome (GOLD analysis project Ga0213876, IMG submission 160113) | Root-associated microbial communities from Barbacenia macrantha in rupestrian grasslands, the National Park of Serra do Cipo, Brazil - RX_R9 | ecosystem: Host-associated > Plants > Roots...
ATCGGCCAAGGGCTTGCGACCGCGCACCGCTGCGAGCGCCTCGTCGATGTCGCTGCCGTCACGGACAGCGAGCAGCGCGGCCGCGATCGCCGGTGATCGCTGCCAGCCCGCGCGACAGTGCACGTAGGCGCGGTGCCCCTCCGCCAGCCAGCCCCCCATGATCGCGACCGCCTGGTCGATCTGCTCCGGCGGCAGCCCGGCGAAGTCGGGCAGCGGCAACCGGTGCTCCTCGATTCCCAGCTCGGCCAGCGCCTTCTCCACCCCTTCACGCTCTCCCGGGCGGTACTCCTCGTCCTCGACAAGGTTCAAGATGCGGTCGACCCCAGCCCAGTGCAGCAGCGCGACATCCTCCGCGTCCAACGGATAGCACCCGACCACCAGGCCCTCCGAGACATCGACGAACCCGTAGGAGCGAAACCACGAGGACACTCCCGGGAATGATGGCGTGATTGCATTACGCACAGTTGAACAGACCCGTCTCCGACACTCTTTTCGTCGCGCGCACCTTCCAGCAGGCGGGCATGCTGCGGCCTTCCCGGCCCGATCGCGTGGCGCGCGCGCTGCTGGCGCTGCACCGCTGGGGGACAACGCTGGCCGCCGGCTACATGGGAGCCGCGGCGCGCTCTCCCCGAGCCCGAGCGGTCGTGGATGAGGTGGGCACGCTCACCTTTGAGGAGCTCGACGGTCGCACCAACGCGCTCGCGAACGGCTTGCAACGCCACGGCGTAGGCGAGGGCCAGCGAGTCGCGATCATGTGCCGCAACCACCGCGGCTTCATCGAGGCGAGCGTCGCGTGCTCGAAGCTCGGGGTGCACGCCCTATATCTGAACACGGCCTTTGCCGCTCCTCTGGTCACGGCGGTGGTGGAGCGCGAGGACCCTGTCGCGATCGTCTACGACCAGGAATTCTCCCGGGCGGTGGAGCAGGCAGCGCCGGGCCGCAGGGCCTTCCTGGCGTGGGTCGATGATCGGGCTGCCGCCGACAGCCCCTCGCTGGAAGATGTGATCGCGTCGAGCGAGGAGTCCAGGCCGCCCCCGCCTTCGGCGCCCGGGCGGACCGTGATCCTCACGTCGGGCACAACCGGCCCGCCCAAGGGCGCAAATCGCTCCAGTCCGGACTCGCTGGCGCCCGCCGCCGGGATCCTCTCGCGCATCCCGCTGCGCGCAGGCGAGGTGACCATGATCGCCGCGCCCCTCTTCCACGCCTGGGGCTTTGCCCACATGTTGCTCGGCACCACGCTTCAGTCGACGCTCGCCGTGACCCGCCGCTTCGACCCACGAGAGACCCTGCGCGTGATCGCGGAGCAGCGCGTGTCCGCCCTGATCGTGGTGCCCGTGATGCTGCAGCGCATCTTCGAGCTTCCAGAGGACGTGTTCGATTCCTACGACACCTCGTCGCTGCGGGTCACGGCAGTCAGCGGCTCCGCGCTCTCCGGAGCGCTGGCGCGGCGTGCCATGGACCGCTTCGGCGAGATCGTCTACAACCTCTACGGGTCCACCGAGGTGGCCTGGGCCACGATCGCCGACCCGGTCGACCTGCGCGCCGCCCCGGGCACCGCCGGCCGACCGCCGCGCGGGACGATGGTGAAGATCCTCGGCGACCAGCGGCGGGAGCTTCCTGCCGGAGAGAGCGGGGAGATATTCGTCGGCAGCGAGCTCCTCTTCGAGGGATATACCGGCGGCGCTGATAAAACGCGCGTCGGTGCGCTGATGTCGACGGGCGACATCGGTCACTTCGACGCGGACGGCCTCCTGTTCGTCGACGGTCGCGAGGATGACATGATCGTCTCCGGGGGCGAGAACGTATACCCCGGCGAGGTGGAGGAGCTGCTCGAGGCCATGCCCGGGGTGCGCGAGACGGCGGTCGTAGGCGTAGAAGACGAACAGTGGGGGCAACGGCTGCGGGCCTTCGTGGTCAGCGCCGACGGCGCCGCGCTGACTGAGCAGGGCGTCAAGGACCACGTCAAGGCAAACCTCGCCGGCTACAAGGTTCCCCGCGACGTCGTGTTCATCGAGGAGCTCCCGCGCAACGCCACTGGCAAGGTGCTAAAGCGGGAGCTGCGCTCGGATCGTGGAGGCACAGCCGAGTAGATCTCTAACCTGGACCCATGCCCGTGCGTACCGACAGCTTCGAGCTTCACGGGCTTCATTTGAGCTCGGGCGCGGGGCGCCGACTCGACCTCTACGTGAGCGTCGACCCGCTGGTGCTGGGCGGCGAGAGATACGTGATCGAGCCTGCGCAGATTCCCGCGAGGCTCGATGTCTCCCGTACCACCGGCGAGGGGTATGCGCTGCGCCTGCGGTTCGATGCGACGCTGTCGGGACCGTGCATGCGCTGCCTCGAGCCGGCCGCGCCTAAGATCTCTGTGGAGGCCCGCGAGGTGTCGGCGCCCGGGGGAGACGCCGAGCTCCGCTCCCCCTACCTGGACGGCGAGCTCTTGGACCTCCGGACTTGGGCGCGCGACGCGCTCGCGCTGTCGCTACCCGCCAAGGTGCTATGCCGCGAGGATTGCGCGGGCCTGTGCCCCGAGTGCGGGGCCGACCTCAACCAAGCCGGCCCAGACCACGGCCACGGCGAGCGAGCGCCGGATCGACGGTGGGCGAAGCTTTCCGAGCTGCGGCAGGAGTAGCTGCGAGTACACTGCGCGGCCATGGCTGTTCCCAAGCAGAAGCAGTCCCGCTCGCGCACGGCGCATCGCCGGGCGCAGCACAAGCTCGGCGCGCCGACGTACAACGCGTGTCCCCAATGCCACAGCCCGAGGCTGCCTCACCGCGTCTGTCCGGTGTGTGGTTTCTACAAGGGGCGCGAGGTCGTAGCCAAAGACACGGGTGAGCCCTCCACCTAGGGGGCACCGAGGAGCGATGCCCAAAGGCGCGGTCGACGCGGGAGGGGCTGACCTCGGCCCCGCGGAGGTGGCTGCCGGCGCGGGGCTTGCCGCGCAGCGGGGGATCGAAATACTGCTGTTCGGACCTGCCGATGAGATGGCAGCCCTGCCGGCCGGCGTCGAAGTGGTCGACGCACCCATCTCGATCGCGAAAGCGGCCGATCCGGCGTTCGCCGTTCGCTCGACGCCAGAAGCCTCGATCGTGCAAGCGACGCGAGCGGTGGCAAAAGGGCGGGCCCAGGCGCTCGTCTCGGGTGGCTCCACCGGCTCCGCCCTGGCCGCAGGCCTGTTCAACATTCGCCGCGACCGCGGGATCTACCGACCCGCGCTCGCGCTTCCTCTGCCTATTCCGGGCGCGCGCCCGGTCCTGCTGCTCGATGTAGGCGCCAACGTGGCCTGCCGGCCCGAGCACTTGGTTCAGTTCGCCCACATGGGCTCTGCCTTCTGCCAAGCGGTACTCGGTTTCGACAAGCCGCGTGTGGCGCTGCTATCAAACGGCGAGGAGCCGGGCAAAGGCACGCCGGACCTGATCGCGGTCCACGAGCAACTGATGGGACAGGGCGGCACCGGCCTGAACTTCATCGGCAACATCGAGGGCACGCACATCACTTCGGGAATGGCCGACGTGGTAGTCATGGACGGCTTCACCGGCAACATCACGCTTAAGGTGATCGAGGGCGTCTCGGCGCGCACGATGCGCGCCATCGACGAGCTCGCCCTGGTCTCGCCGCGGGCGCGGCTTGGCAGCCGGCTTTTTGCCCCCGCCATGGTGGCATTGCGGGAGGAGATCGATCCGGAGACCCCCGGCGGGGCCTACATGCTCGGCCTACGCCAGCTCGGCGTGGTCGCGCACGGGCGCTTCACCAAACGCGGCTTTGCGCGCGCGATTGAGGTCGCCGCTCTCGGCGTGCGGGAGGACGTGATCGCTCGCACCCGTGCCGCGCTCGAGGCGGCCGGCGCGCTGCGCAAGCCGACGCGCTCCACCCAGGCCAACCTACCGTCCGAACACGCCGCTACGGTCTAGGAAGCGATGGCTGCGGACGACGAGCGGACCGCTGAGCTGGACCGTCCGAAGGTCGTCGCGCTGATCCGCGGGCACCTCGCTGAGGAGTTGGAGATCGACAGCTCCTCGATCGATGAGACGACGCGCTTCCGGGAGGACCTCGACGCGGACTCGCTCGACCTCTACACGCTCGTACAAGAGCTGGAAGACACCTACGGGATCCGGATGTCCGACGAAGAGGCGGCGAAGATTCGTACGGTGGGACAGGCCGTTGACTTCGTGCTCGCTACCGTCGGGCCGGGCGCGCGGCCGTCCTCGACCGCTACTCCGGGTCCCGAAGAGTGAGCCCGAGCAGTTCGGCGAAGCAGCCCGAAGGCTCCCGCGTCGCGCACCCGGATGAGGGTCGAGATCGCGCGCGCGGCAGGCGCAAGCGCGGAGAGCCGGACGACCACTCCACGTTGCGGAGGCTCCTCGACGAGCTCCCGGGAGAGTTGCTGACGCCGGCTTTCATGCACGCGTCGTGGACGCCACGGCGCTCGGAGTCCTACGAACGGCTCGCCTTCCTCGGCGACAGCGTGCTCTCGCTGGCGGTCACCACCCACCTCTATCCACGTCTGCGCGCGGACGAGTTCGGCGCCGGCGAGCTCACCAAGATCCGCGCGCAGTCGGTGTCGGGCAGGTCCTGCCGGTCGGTCGCGGAAAGACTCGGCATTCCAGAGCGGCTGCGGGCCGCGGCTCCCCCGGAGACGGCATCGACGGCCGACGCGCTTGTGACGACCGAGCGGGTGCTGGCCTCGGTGATCGAGGCGGTTATCGGTGCCTGCTACCTGGCGTACGGGTACGACCACACCGCGGCCGCCGTTGTCGATGCTTTCGAGCCCGAGATCGAAGCGGCGCTCGAGCATCCCGGCGACTACAAATCGACGCTCCAAGAGCGCCTGGCTCGCCGCGGCGAGCTGGTCTCCTACGAGGTAGTCGACGAGCGCGGGCCCCCTCACGACCGGAGGTTTCAGATCAGCGCCGTGGTCGCCGGTGAGGAGGTAGGGCGGGGCTCCGGCCGCAGCAAGAAGGATGCCGAGCAGGAGGCTGCCAGGGAAGCGCTGGAGACCATGCGGTGAGGACCGGCACCTCTTTCCGGGGACTTTGAGGCCGCATGCATCTGAAGTCGATCACCTTGAAGGGGTTCAAATCCTTCCCCGACCGCACCGTGCTCGATTTTCTGCCCGGGGTCAGCGTGATCGTCGGGCCGAACGGGTCGGGAAAGTCGAACATCACCGACGCGGTGCTTTGGGCGCTCGGCGAGCAATCGCCGGTCGCCGTCAGAGGCCAGTCGATGCAGGACGTGATCTTCGCCGGCGCGCCGGGCCGCCAGTCTGCCGGCCGCGCCGAGGTCGAGTTGGTGCTCGACGACAGCGAAGGTTCGCTCGGGCTCGGGACGCCTGAGATCTCGATCCTTCGGCGTCTCGATCGCGCGGGCGAGGGCGAATATCGGCTCGCCGGTGCGCGCTGCCGGCTGGTCGACGTGATCGAGCTGCTATCGGATACCGGGCTGGGCAAGGAGATGCACTCCGTGATCTCCCAGGGCCGGGTCGAATCGATCGTCACCTCGAAGCCACGCGACCGGCGGGCGCTCGTGGAGGAGGCCGCTGGGCTGGGCAAGCACCGCAAGCGGCGGCGGCGCACCGAGCTGAAGCTCGAGCGCACCCAACACAACCTCGACCGCGCGCTCGACGTCGAGCGCGAAGCCCGCGGCCGCCTCCGTCCGCTCAAGCGTCAGGCCGAGGCGGCGGAGCTGCACGCGCGCCTCGAGCGCCAGACGCTCGAGGCGCGCTTGGAGCTGGTGCGCGAAGAGGTGCGCGAACGGCGGGAAGATCTCGAGACCCGGGAGCGAGAGGTGGCCGCGCTCCGGGGAGGGCGCGGGAACGTGGAGGGAGAGCTCGATGCCGTGGCCGGCCGTCGCCAGGGCGCCGAACGCGCGCTGACCGCCCGCAGTGCTCGGCGCGAGGAGCTCTCGCGGCGATGCTTCGTCGCGCGCACCGCGGCCGAACGCGTGGCCGACCGCTCCGAGGTGCTCGCAGTGGCCGCGGCGGCGAGCGAGGCTCGGATCGCGCGCGGCCGCGAGCGGCTTGACGCGCTGCGGAGGCAGGCGGCAGTCGACACGGGCGAAGTCGAGCTCGAGGAACGGATCGCCGCGCTCGAAGCCGAGCTGGAGCGGGCCAGGCGGGAGCGCGAGACGGAGTTGGCGCGTGAGGTCGAGGAGCTGGAGCGCCAACGCGCCCGCGCGGAGGCGGCGTTGCGCGACCGCGGGGCGGCGGTGGCGCGCACGCTAAGTGCCCGCGAGCTGGCCGAGCAGCGCGCCGAGGAGGCGCACGCGGCGGTCGCCGAAAGCGCGCGGGTCGTCGACCGGGCGCGACTGGAGGCGGCTCGCGTCGGCAGCGAGCTTCACTCGGTCAATCGGCTGCTGCGCGGGCACGAGCTGGGCGCGGGATCGGCGCCGACGGTCGCTGACGAGCTTGCGGTCGAGGAGGGCTACGAGCTTGCGCTGGCGGTGGCGCTCGACGGACGGCTGCGCGCGGCTGTCGCACGGGACCTGCCCTCGGCGCAACTGCTGCTGGACTCCGGCGCACCCGACGGGGGGCGCGTCCTGGTGCCCGGTGAGGTCGCCGACGCTCCGGCTCGGGGCTCGCCGCCAGGCCCCGAGGCGCACCTCCTGGCCGAGCACGTGCGCGGGGATGGCGAGGCCGCGGCGGTGGTGAGAGCGCTGCTGCGTGACACCTGGATCGTCGAGAGCGTCGAGCGGCTCCCGGTCGGCTTCACCGGCATAGCCGTGACCCGTTCGGGACGCGCATGGTCGGGGCGCGACGGCGAGCTGCGACAGGCGCCGGCAGTGGGCGACGACCAGGTGCTCGCGCGGCGCAACCGCCGCGAGCAGCTGCTGCGCGCGACCGAGCGGACCGCCGCGGGAGAGCAGGCGGCGCGCGGCGCACACGAGCGCGGGGTGGCCGAGCTCTCGAAGCGTGAAGCCGGCGTGGAGGGGGCGCGCTCCGCCCACCGCGCCGCGCTCCGCGCGCGGGACGAGGCGGTCGAGGAGACACGCCGCCTGGAGCAGCTGGTCGACCGCCGGCGACGGACCGCCGCGGGCGAGGCCAATGATCGCGCGGAGCGCCTCGCCGCGGAGCTGGCGGCCCACCGGCGACTGCACGAGCGCTCGGCGCACGATCGGGAGCGCCGCGATGCCACCGTCGCGCTGCTGGACTCGATCGTGGCCGAGGAGCAACGCTGCCTGCCGGCGGCGCGAGAGGCGGTGGCGGCCCTGCGCGAGAGCGCCGAGGCGATCGCCGTACAGGGCCGGCGGTTCGAACGGGAGCTGACCGACGACCGGCAGGCGGCCGAGGAGATTGCGGGCGAGTTGCGCGACTGCGCCCAGCGCGAGGCGGCCCTGCAAGCGGAGCTCCACCGCGTGGGCGAAGCGCTCACGGGCGCCGAGGTCGGGGCCCAGCGAGCCCGGGACCAGATGCGGGAGGCGGCCGCTGAGCTCAGTGAGTTGGCCGGGCGGCTCCAGCTGCAAGCCGATCCCCGGCCCGAGCCGCTCCCGCTCCAGGAGCGGGAGGCGCTCGCGCAGCGACTCGAGCGCCTCGCCCGCCGCCGCGCGCAGCTTGGCCCGGTCAATCCCCTGGCAGCGGCCGAATACGGAGAGGCCGTCGCCCACGTCGAGGAGCTCGAGCATCAGCGGGAGGACCTCGAGACCGCTCTGCGCGAGCTCGAGAAGCTGATCCGGGACACCGACCGCCAGATCGAGGAGTGCTTCGAGCGGACCTTCGCCGCCACGGCCCGCAACTTCGACGACGTCGTGGGGAGACTCTTCCCCGGAGGCGCGGGGCGGCTGCGGCTGGTGGCCGAGCGCAAGGCTCCCGTGACCGCGCTGGGCGGACAGCCGCTCGCCAGCGGCCAGCGGGAAGGAGACGGGGCCCAGATCGCAAAGGACGATCTCGATGACGCGCCGCAGGAAGCGGAGGCGCTGGGGATTGAGATCGAGATCATGCCGGCGGGGAAGCGGATGCAGCGGCTATCGCTGCTCTCGGGCGGCGAGAAGTCCCTGACCGCGCTTGCCTTCCTGTTCGCCGTGTTCCTGGCCCGACCCTGTCCGTTCTACATCCTCGACGAGGTCGAGGCAGCGCTCGACGACCTCAACCTGGACCGCTTCCTGGATCTGCTGCGGTCCTACTCCGGCCGGGCCCAGTTCATCGTCGTCACCCACCAGAAGCGCACGATGGAGGCGGCCGATTCGCTCTACGGCGTGGTGATGGGCGGGGACGGGATCTCGAAAGTCGTCTCGCGGCGCCTTCCCGCGGCGGAGGCCTCCGCATCCTGAGACACGCGGGAGTGTCCAAGGTCAGGCTTCAGGCTGTACGCCGCGTGTGAGAGGCGTTGGTAACGTCGGGCGGCCGATGGCCAGGGATTGGAGCGACCTCTTCGTCCTCGATGGCGCCCGCGTCGCGCGTCCCGACGCCGAGTCGTCACGCGACAAGGGCCGCGACACCGGGACCGGGGGGCGCGGAGGCGCGTTCCGTCGCCTCCGTGACAACCTGCGAAAGACCCGCCAGGCCCTCACCGCCGAGGTCCAGGCGACGCTCTTTGAGGATCCCAACGAGGAAACGTGGGAGCGGCTCGAAGAAGCTCTGATCTACGCGGACGTGGGGGCGCGCACGACCGCGCAGATTGTGGAGGAGCTCGAACGCGAGGCCAGCGCGGGCAGGCTCAGCGGCGGGGGCCAGCTGTCCGAGCGACTTGTCGAGTTGCTGGCTGATGCGGCCAGGACCGGTGAGGATCGGATCGATTTGCGCGCCAAGCCGACGGTGATCCTGGTCGCGGGTGTCAACGGGACCGGCAAGACGACAACGGTGGGCAAGCTCGCGTGGCACCTCAGCAACCAGCTCGGTCTCTCGGTGGTGGTCGCGGCCGCCGACACATTTCGCGCCGCTGGCATAGAGCAACTCGAGATTTGGGCGGAGCGCGCGGGCGCGGCGTTCTCCAGCCGCCAGGCGGGCGCCGACCCCGGCGCCGTCGCCTACGATGCGGTCGAGGAGGCCGGGCGCCGAGGGGCGGATGTGGTGCTGGTGGATACCGCCGGCAGGCTCCACACCCAGCAGGACCTGATGGCCGAGCTCGCCAAGGTGAGCCGGGTGGTCGCCAAGCAGATTCCGCAAGCGCCGCACGAGACGCTGCTCACGGTCGACGCCACCACCGGTCAGAACGGCTTGCGCCAGGCGCGCCTGTTCTCCGAGACGGTGCCGGTCAGCGGGCTGGTCCTGACGAAGCTCGACGGGACCGCCAAGGGCGGGATCGCGCTGGCGATCGCGCAGGAGCTCGGCATTCCGGTCAAGCTGATCGGGGTCGGCGAGCAGATCGAAGACCTCCGTCCCTTCGAGCCGTCGGAGTTTGCGAGGGCGCTGGTCGCCGCGTAGGCCGGACGCTACGCTCAACGGCAGAGTGTTCGAAACGCTTTCCGACAAGCTGCAGACCGCGCTCGCTGACGTGCGCGGGCGGGGCGCGCTGACTGAGAACGACGTCGCCGCCGCGATGCGCGAGATCCGGCTCGCGCTGTTGGAGGCGGACGTCAACTTCAAGGTGGTGCGGGAGTTCACCGCCGCGGTCCGGGAGCGAGCGCTGGGCGCCGAGGTGATCGGCAAGCTCAACCCCGGCCAGCAGGTGGTGAAGATCGTCTCCGACCAGCTGACCGAGCTCATGGGCGGTGCCGGCCGCGATCTGACGTTCTCGCCGCGCCCGCCGACGATCGTGGTGATGGCGGGACTCCAGGGCTCCGGCAAGACGACCGCGACCGCGAAGCTCGCGCGCTACCTGCGCGAGCACCATTCGGCCTCGGTGGCGGTCGCCGCCTGCGACGTGCAGCGCCCCGCGGCCGTCGACCAGCTCGTGAAGGTGGGCAGGCAGGCAGGTGCCGAGGTCTATGAGCAGGGCACCGACAGAGACCCCGTGGCGATCGCCGCCTGGGCGCGCGACCGCGCGTTCTCGGAAGGCAAGGACGTGCTCATCATCGACACCAGCGGTCGCCTGCACATCGATCGCGAGCTGATGGATGAGCTTGGGCGCATCAACAAGGCGGTCAGGCCGCACGCTGTGCTGCTGGTGGTCGACGCCATGACGGGCCAAGACGCTGTCTCGGTGGCCGAGGAGTTCGGCCGGGCAACCGGGTTCGACGGCGTGGTCATGAGCAAGCTCGACGGGGACGCCCGCGGTGGCGCCGCCCTGTCGGTCAAAGCGATCACCGGCAAGCCGATCCTGTTCGCATCCACGGGAGAGAAGCTCGACCAATTCGAGCGTTTCCACCCCGATCGGATGGCCCAGCGGATCCTTGGCATGGGCGATGTCATGACGCTGATCGAAAAGGCGCAGGACGCCTACGACGAGCAGCACGCCACCGAGCTCGAGCGCAAGCTGCGCAAGCAGCAGTTCGGACTCGACGACTTCCTCGACCAGCTCCGGCAGGTGCGCCGGCTCGGACCGCTGCAGTCTCTGCTCGGCATGATCCCCGGCGTCGACAAGCAGCTGCGCGGTATGCGTATCGACGAGCGCGAATTCGACCGCGTCCAGGCGATCATCCTCTCGATGACCCCCGCGGAGCGTCGGCACCCGGAGCTGATCAACGGCTCGCGGCGGCTGCGGATCGCGCGCGGCTCAGGCACGAACGTCCAGGCCGTGAAGGCATTGATCAAGCAGTTCGAGCAGATGCGCAAGGTGATGCGTCAGGTGGCTCAAGGCCAGATGCCCGATCTGGGCGCGCTGATGGGCACGGGTGGCGCTGGGGGCCCACCGACGCGCCTCGGTCGCTAACCTCCTGCGGCGCATGGCAGTAAGACTGAGATTGACCCGCGTCGGTAACCGCAAGAACCCCATCTGGCGAGTGGTGGTGGCCGATCAGCACGCAAAGCGCGACGGACGCGTGATCGAGACGGTGGGCCACTACAACCCCCAGACGGAGCCTTCCACGGTGACTCTGGACGAGGCGCGCGTGCGTGAATGGCTCGCGCGGGGTGCCCAGCCCAGTGGGACCGTACGCAAGCTCCTGCACACCCAGGGCATCCTCTAGGACCAGCCGCGTGGGCCGGTGAAGGAGCTGCTCGAGCACCTGGCCCGGGGGCTGGTAGAGCGGCCCGAGGCCGTCCGAGTCACCGAGCTGCGTGAAGGTGACGGCTCGATCGTGCTCGAGCTGTCCGTGGCCGACGACGACTACGGCAAGGTGATTGGCAGGGGAGGTCGCACCGCCGCCGCCCTGCGCACCGTGGTGAAGTTCGCGGCGGCCCGCACGGGCCGCCGGGTGTTCTTGGACATCGTCGACGCTGCATGACCTGGCCTAGTTACCTGAGTCGTTAGTTCGTGGGCATGCGGGTGTGGCGTCGAACTCTGTCGTCGTTATCGACGACGATTGGAGGCGGTTATGGCTCAGCGTGTCGAGGTTGTTGTGAGCGACGAGGAGCGGGAGGTGTTGGAGCGGTGGGCGAGGCGGCCGAAGAGCGCGCAGGCGCTGGCCCTGCGTTGCCGGATCGTGCTGGCGGCGGCTGACGGGCAGCCGAGCAACGAGATCGCGGCTCGGTTGGGCTGTAGTCGTCACACGGTGGGTAAGTGGCGGGGCCGGTTCGCCAGGCGTGGGCTTGATGGGCTGCATGACGAGCCGCGGCCGGGCAAGCCGCGTTGGATCTCCGATGAGCAGGTCGAGCGGGTGGTCGTCAAGACGCTCGAGCAGCAGCCTTCCGGCGCGACCCACTGGTCGACGCGCTCGATGGCTTGCGCGACTGGCATGAGCCAGTCGGCGATCAGCCGGATCTGGCGGGCGTTTGGGCTCAAGCCGCATCAGACCGAGAGCTTTAGGCTCTCGCCCGATCCGCAGTTCATCGACAAGGTCAGAGACATAGTCGGTCTGTATTTGAACCCGCCCGACGCCGCGGTCGTGCTATGCGTGGATGAGAAGTCCCAGCTCCAGGCGCTTGACCGCTCGGCACCGATCCTGCCGCTGATGCCAGGGGTGCCCGAGCGGCGCACCCACGACTACATCCGCAACGGCACCACCAACCTGTACGCCGCGCTTGATGTCGCTTCGGGCAAGGTGATCACCGACATGAGCCCGCGCCACCGCGGCGAGGAGTTCCGCCGGTTTCTTAACCTGATCGACGGCTCG
>Ga0213876_10002024_pt1 | contig 12078 bp, 12 predicted proteins | sample BarmaccomBMRX_R9_FD_160113 | JGI IMG/M metagenome (GOLD analysis project Ga0213876, IMG submission 160113) | Root-associated microbial communities from Barbacenia macrantha in rupestrian grasslands, the National Park of Serra do Cipo, Brazil - RX_R9 | ecosystem: Host-associated > Plants > Roots...
TGGCCGGCGACAGCTTTTTGAACTCGGGCCACGGCGTCATGATGGCGAGCGCATCCACGCCGCTTGCCGCATCGAGCGCATCCTGCGCTCCGGTGACATTGGGATGGTCCGCGACCTCGGATTTTACGACGGGATCGTAGACCCGTACATGCCAGGGGTGCAGCAGCCTGATCAGCGCCAGCGACGGCGAGTTCTTCACCGAGTGCGTGTTCTCCTTGTAGGCCAGCCCGAGCACGCCAAGCCGCACCTCTGCGCCGCGCCACAGCACCGTCTCGTGCAGGGTGCGGATCGCCCAGTCCTTGCGGTAGCGGCTGTTGTGCACGAAGGCGCGGATCACGGCCGCATCGGTGCCGTACTCCTCGGAGAAGCGGATCACGGTCGCAAGGTCGCGCTCGAGATTGCCGCCGGCAATGCCGAGCCCCGGCGAGAGATAGGAATAGGCGCCGATACGCCGATCGAGTTTCAGCGCCGGCGCGATCTCGGACCAGTCGGCGCCGATCTCCTCGCACAGCTCGGCCAGCGTATTGGCGACTGTGACGGAGGCGACCAGGCAGCAGTTGATGGAGATTTTTGCCAGCTCCGCGCTCTCCAGCCGCATCGGCAGAACAGGGCAGTCGAACGCCTCGAGATAGGTTTTGAGCGCCGGCGGCAGCGGCGTTGCCGGATCGGGACAGCCGACCATGAAACGCTCCGGCTTGGTGGCGCGCTCGACCGCGCGGCCGAACACCAGCGTCTCGACCTGGTAATAGAGATTCTTGTCGCTGCGCAACCGCGCCCGGGTATAGCCGGGCGGCACCTGGCTCAGCACCACCACGATGGCGTCAGCGCGCGCATGGTCGAGCGCAAGCGCCAGCAGCGCATCGAGCGTTTTCAGGTCGCTGCCGCCCTGATCGTCGGTCGGCACGTCGGGCGCGACATAGATCACGTCGCAGGCCTTGAGCCGCGCCGGATCGGTCACGAAGTAAATCTTTTCGCGATGGTGCGCCAGGAGATCGTCGAGCTCCGGCTCGACCACGGGCAGTTTGCCCGCTTCGAGGCGCCCAACAAGCGCAGCATCGAGATCGACGCCAAGCGTATCAAACCCCTTGGCGGCAGCGGCCACGGCCGAGCACAGGCCAAGATGGGTCATGCCGACATAGGCGATGCGCGGTCGATCGGTCATGCCAGGGAACTCACTTTGATCACCTCGTCGGAAAGCCGGCCCAGCGTGCGGAGCAGCCAGCGGTCCTTCGACAGGTCGGTCCGCGCGCCGCTTGCCACCAGCGCCTTGAACGCGGCGTATTCGAGCGCCCAGGTCGGATCATCCTGTACCAGGATGACACTCTCCTCGGGCGGCCGGCCGCTCGGCAGCACGCGCGTGCGCCGCGTGAACCTGCTCGGTCCCCATTTGCACAGCGATTCGATATGCGCGCTGCCCTTCTCCGCAAAAATGTCGCAGGTGAAATGATTGCGCCAGGACACCAGCGTCATTTCCAGCTCGATCTTGGGTTTTGAGCCTTCCGACCCGATCACGACGTGATCGGGCGCGCGGTTTTCCAGGCAGCTCGCCGAGATCACGCGGAAATCGTCAGCGAGGTCGCCGAACCAGAAATTCGCGGTGTCGAGCAGATGCGAGCCGAGATCGGGCAGCACGCCGGCGCCCTGATCGCGCCAGGCGCTCTCGCGCACCAGCCGGGCGGTGCCATTGCCATAAAACATGCGGCAGCGGTAGATCCGCCCGAGCTCGCCGGACGCGATCAGATCGCGCATGCGCACACAGTGCGGCTCAAAACGGTGGTTGTAGGCGGTCACCAGCAGCGCGCCTGACGCGCGAGCCTTGGCTTCGAGGGCCGCGAGCTCGCCATCCGTCTCCGCATGCAGCGGCTTCTCGGTCAGCGCGTGCTTGCCGTGGCTTGCGAGATAGCCGAGGATCTCCGTCTTCGGCCCGTCCGGCGTACACACGACAGCCGCGTCGTAGCGATCGGGCGGAACCTCGCGGACGTCCTTCCACTGCGCCTCAGGCCAGATCGGATCGACCACGCCGGCGGCCTCCCCGGCCGCGACGGTCAGGCGCTTTTTCCCCTGCACACCATAACCGACGATAATGCAACGCATGTCAGCCAGCGATCCTCACTCCAGCGCGGTCACTGGTAGTGCATGAGGCGCTCATAGCGCTCAAGCTTGTCGAGCACGTCCTTCGGACGCACCGGGATGTTGCCATGGCGCTCGCACTCGACGGCGGCCGACAACGAGCCCAGCACCGAGGCGATCACCTCGTTGCCGCCGGCGAACATCGACAGCGCCGCATAGGAGAGCAGCGCGTCGCCGGAGCCGACCGCGTCGACGACGTGGTCGGCAAAGGAATCGAGGGTGAAGAAGGCGCGCACGTCCTCGGCCTTTTTCGGCACGGAACGGAAGGTCATCAAGCCGCGTTCGCCAAGCTTCAGGATCAGGATCTTGCATTCGGCCTGACGATAGAGCTCGAGACCCAGCGGCCGCACCACCGAGTCCTGATCGCCGAGCGCAAAGCGCGCCTCGCGCTCGTTCGGCGTGATGAGATCAAAGCCCTTGAATTCGAGGATATTGCCCCAGCGGCTGGCGACCTGGCTGTCGGCGACGCGGAACACGTTGTTCGGAATTGCCTTGATCAGGTTTGGAATGGTGTCGCGGTTGAACATGCCGTGACGGAAATCGCTGAACACGACGATATCGGCTTGAGTCTCGCGGATCTGCTCGGCAAGGATCCCCTGGATGCGTTCGGAGATCGCGCGATTGTCCAGCGTATCGACCTTGAGCAGGTTGTAGCCGCCGGTCACGATGGCATTCTTGTTGGTGGTCGGGCGCGTGCGATCGATGATCGGCGTGCAATTGATGCCTGCGTGCTTGAGATCCTCCAGCGCGAATTCCGCAAGCTTATCCTCGCCGAGCACGGTCGAGTACGTCACCTCGGCGCCGGCCGCGGCGACGTGCTTGGCCACGATTCCCGCCCCACCGACGAAGTCCTCGCGGCGGTCGAACCGCACGCTCATGGTCGGCGTCTTGGTCATGCCTCCGATCATCGCGCAATGCGTATAGCTGTCGATGATGGTATCGCCGACGATGTGAACCTTGATCCCCCTGAGCTTGTCGAGGGCGCCCCTGACGTCGGAGATGGTCAGCCCCTCGGCTTCCAGTAACGCCAGAAGCTTCTCGGTCGCGATCGCCGGCGGCTCGGTCTCGATCAGGCGCGAGGACGAATAGATGATGTCGCCCGGCGTGAAGATCAGCTCGCCGCCATAGGCCTCGACGGCGACCTTTTCCTCGGCCGTGCGCGGATGCAGGCCTTCCTTGTGGTATTCATAGCCCTTGGCGAAGTAGTCCGGCTGGATGATGCCGATGTTGGCGATCGGCGTCGGATCGGGATCGATCACGACGTAGTCGACGACTTCGAGCGCCGCGAGATTGAAGGCACGCAATTCCTGCGGCACAAACGGACGGAAATTCGCCTTGGCGATATGCGCATCCGCGGTCAGGCTGGCGATCAGAAGGTCGCCCTTGCTCTTGGCGTAGAGCAGGTGCCGCACGTGGCCCGGGTGCACGATGTCGAACGTGCCGTGGCACATGATCACCTTTTTGCGGCGCGGGGGCGGACCGATGATCGCCGCGACCTCCTGCGCCGTCTTCACCTTGTGCTTGACCAGATTGCGGCTTGCGTCATCCATTGGCCGTGCCTTCGTGTGAGAGCGCCTTGAACCAGCCTTCGGTCGCCTTGGCGATCGAATCCGGATCCCAGAGCGGAGCCTCCCGCCAGTAGTCGATATTGGCCAGGATGCGCTTCACGCCCTCCTCGAAAGAGACTTTTTGGCGCCAGGTGAGATCGCGCGTGATCTTGGAAATGTCGGCGTGGGTGCAGTCGGGCTCGCCGGGGCGTTTCGGAATGTAGACGACGTCGCCGCCAAGCAGTTCGACCAGGCGGTTGACCGATTGCGGATTGCCGGCGCCCAGGTTCCACGTCTCACCGGTCACTTGCGTTTCCGCGGCGGCGAGAAAGGCCTCGGCCACGTCGGTGGCGTAGAGAAAGTCGCGCCGCTGCGTGCCATCGCCGACCACGGTGAAGGGTTTCCCCGCCAGCTTCTGCTTCAGGAACACGCCAAACACCGCGCCATACGCACCCGATGTGCGCGACCGCGTGCCGTAGGCGTTGAAGATGCGAACGGAGTTCACTGGCAGGCGGTAGACCTTGTGCCAGTGAAAGGCGGCCTGCTCGCCCTGATATTTCGACAGCGCGTAGGGGTATTGCGGCTGGATGACATGGTCCTCGCGGGTCGGCGTGGCGGCAAGCCCGTAGCACGAGGACGATGCGGCATAAACGAACTTCTTGATGCCGGCGGCGCGGGCGCATTCGAGCATGTGCACCGTGCCCTGCACGTTGGTCGACATGTACTCCATCGGCTGCTCGATCGACGGGACGATGTCGCCGATGCCGGCGAAGTGGAACACGAAGTCGACGTCCGCAAAGCGCGCATCACCGGGCATGAAACTGCGGATGTCGGCGTTGTAAAACGTGACGTCCGCCTTGCCCTTGTGATGCCCGAGATTGGCTTCCCGCCCGCCGATCAGATTGTCGATGACCCGGACGGCGTAGCCGCGGTCGACCAGAAGGTCGACCATATGGCTACCGATGAAGCCCGCCCCGCCGGTGACGATTGCCGTCTTCCCCACGCCGGCCACGCTGCTACTTCGCCTCGATCTTCTTCATGGTGCGGACGTTGTAGTACCAGTCGTCATCGAAGCTGCCCGGCAACAGCCCGTTGCGGAAGGCCCGCGCCAGGTCGCGCACGGCGTCCTCGATGGTACGCTTGGGCCGGAAGCCCAGAATGCGGCGGATCTTGTCGGAGTTGACATGATAGGAGCGGTTGTCGTTGGACGGCGTCGTGACAATGTCGATCGGCCCCTTCCCCGGCATCTCCTCCTCGACGACCTGTTTTGCCATCTCGGCGATCGCCGCAATCGAATGGTTTTCGAAGCCGATATTGAAGGTCTCGCCATGGATCTTGGCATGCGGCGCCTCGAGCATCAGCTCATAGGCATCGACCATGTCCTCGATATGCAGGTTGGGACGCATCTGGGTGCCGCCGAACACCGTGATCGTGCCCTTGTTGACGGCATGGTTGGTGAGAATGTTGACCGACAGATCGAGACGGGTGCGCGGGCTGTAGCCGCAGACCGTGGCGGGCCGGATGGTCACGCAGGTGAAGTCGTCCGCCTTGTGCTTCCACAAGACAGGCTCGCACATGCCCTTGAACTTGTTGTAGAGCGTCAGCGGGACCAGCGGGTGCTCCTCGGTCACGTCGGGCGAGTTGGACACGCCGTACACCGAGCTCGACGAGCAATAGACGAAGCGTTTCACGCGCGCCTTCTTCGCCGCCAGGACGAGCGGCTCGAAACAGTCAAAATTGACCGTCTCCGACAGTTTTTCGTCGAGCTCGAAACTCGCATCGTTGGAGATGCAGGCGAGGTGCAGCACGGCATCGATGCCCTCTAGCGCCGCGGCGATGTGGGCGGTGTCGCGGATATCGCCCTTGACGACGCGCAGTTTCGGATCGTTGGGCAGGCGGCAGCCGTACCAGAGCTTGTCGAAAACGGTGACGTGATAGCCCTTGCTCAGGAGCCGCGGCGTCAACACGTGCCCGACATAACCCGCACCGCCAGTGATCAGGACACTCTTTCTAATCTCGCTCATCGCTTTCTGCTTTCAGCTCCGCTAGCGGCCGCAACGCATTGCGGGCCCGTCTGCAATCGTTAGCCGCCGCGCCGCCACCCTTCGGCCGGTCGATGCGGCGGATCATGTGAGATGTGCGCCCTACTCCGCAGCGACCTGATCGGCCGTGGGGATCGTGAAGCCGGCGGCTTTTGCGTCGTTGTAGAACATCAAGACCGTTTCCCTGGAATACAGGTCGAGGTCCTTGCCCACAAGCGACAGCTTCTTCAGTACATCGGGCGTGGCGGTGATGATGTGACAGCCGATGGCGTCGGCCTGGAAAATGTTGAGCAGCTCACGCGGGCTCGCCCAGAGAAGCTCGGCCTTCGGCCGATCGCGGAGCAGCTCGAGCGCCTCTGCCATGTGCGGGATCGGATCGCGTCCGGTATCGGCGACGCGGCCTGCGAAAACCGACACGACGGCCGGCACCGCGGGATCGAGCGCTTCGCCGACGTCCTTGACCTGTTCGAGCGTCATGATCGCCGTCACGTTCAGCTTCACGCCGGCCTTGGCGAGCCTGCGGATCAGCGGGCAGCTCGATTCGCCCTTGGTATTCGAGACGGGAATCTTGACATAGACGTTGTCACCCCAGGTTGCGATCTCGCGGGCCTGCGCCTCCATCGTCGGAAAGTCGTCGGCGAACACTTCAAACGACACCGGCCTGCCGCCGATCACCTTCAGCACATCGAGCGAGAAAGCCTTGTAGTCGGTGACCCCAGCGGCCCGCATCAAAGTCGGGTTGGTGGTAAAACCCTGGATCCGGGGATTGGCGGCAAGCTCGCGGATGTTCTTCAGGTCGGCCCCGTCGGCAAAGACCCTGATACGCAGCTTGTCAACGTGTGGGGCAGTCATCCTATTCCTCCTTCAACCACGGGCCTGTCGCGTAAAGCCAAGTCCCAAATGGGTTTTGCGGCGCGCCTTACAAACTCGCTATTACGCGTAGAGATTGTCCAAAGCCACGACAAAATCGTGCTAGCTCACCTTGATGGGGGGCTTTCGGAATTCGATCAAAAATTGCTATCCGCCAACGGCCTCGATCCCGGTCCAAAACGAGGCAAATTCAGGTGAAAGCTGCGTACTGACCGGACCTGCGAAAGTCAAGGCGCTATGGATGCAGCGGAACCGGTAGGCACAGCAACAGTTTGGAGCACCCCATGTCCGTCAGCAAACCTTCCACTTCCGGCGTTGAGGATGATCCAAGGCTCGATCTATCAGCTCCGCTTCGTCCAGGGAATGCCGTTGCAGCGATCATCGTGGTCGAGGGTCAATACCTGTTGCAGTTGCGCGACGCCAAGCCTGCCATATTCTTTCCGGCACATTGGGGCTGTTTCGGCGGCGCCGTCGATCCGGGTGAGACCGTGGAACAGGCCATGGTCCGCGAGCTGGAGGAAGAGCTTGGCGCAAGAATAGGCATCGGCGACATGCGCTATTTCTCGCGCTTCGAGTTCGGCCTCGATTTCGCTGGCCTTTCGCCATTCTGGCGCATCTTCTACGAAGTCACACTCTCTGAAAAGGAGATGGCGGGATTGTCGCTCGCAGAAGGCTCCGATATGCGGCTGTTCCCTGCGGCCGCAATTCTCACCCATCAGATACCCCTGACGCCTTACGACGCCTTCGCACTGTGGATGCATATCAGCAGATCCAGACTGGTCGGCTGATGGCGTGAGGCTGCAACCGTCCTTGCGTCGGATCCACGCTGCAGGCCGTTCATCCCGCAGCCTGCAGATGATCCTCGCGCAGGATGACCGCGACCGCTTCCGGCAGGGACTTAGTGCGTGCATGGGCCGGCCGCATGCCCGCAGGAACGTCCCCGTCCCAATCGCCGACCAGAATCGATCTGCAACCGGCCGCATGGCCGGCGGCGATATCGCGCCAGCGATCGCCCACGAGCCAGCTCCGGTCGAGTACAATGGCGTGGTCGGCGGCCGCTTCCAGCAGCATGCCGGGCTTCGGCTTGCGGCACGCGCAGGCGTCGCCATCGACGTGCGGGCAGACGCGGATGTCATCGATCGCGACGTAGCGCAGCAGCTTGTCATGCATGGCATCGAGTATCGCGCGCGTGGAGCGTCCGGTCGCGATGTCCGGCTGGTTCGTCACGACCACGGTAACGAAGCCGGCACGCTTGAGCGCGCTGATCGCTTCGGGAACCCCCGGCAGGATCTCGTAATCCTTGAGCCGCCACGGCGCGACGGGCCGGCCGCCGCGCTCGATATTGGCATTCAAGACTCCATCGCGATCCAGAAATACCGCGCGTGTTACCATTTCGTCGCCATGACCTGAAGCTTCGGATGTGAGACCAGGCAGTGCCACACGACCGCCTGGAATGCCTCCGAATGCGGGGTCACGCGCGATTCCGCCACGGTCGGCACCACCACCACGACATCACCGACCTGGCGGGTAAAGCCGCCGTCGCGGCCGACGACACCAAAGATCTTGAGCTTGCGGGCCTTGGCTTCCTTCACCGCCTCGACCAGATTGGGGCTGACATTGCGCTCCAGATTGCCGCCGCCGACCGAAAACACAAACACCGCGTCCTTGTCGTTGGCGCGGCTGACCTTGAGCCATTCCGAGAACACCGTGCTCCAGCCTTCGTCATTGGTGCGCGCGGTCAGCTCGGAGACGTTGTCGGTCGGCGCGTAGCTCTCGATCCCGCACAGTTTTCGGAAATCATTGACGGCGTGACCGCAATTGCCCGCGCTGCCGCCGACTCCCAGAAAAAAAAGCCGCCCGTTGCGTTCGCGCAACGCCGCGAGCTCATTCACCAGATTCTCGATCGCATCGGTCGGAATTTTCGAGGCGATGCTGGCAACTTCCTCGAAATAGGTCGCCGAATGTGTATTCGTCAAAGTCGCCCCCTCTCAATTCGTCAGACTCGGACGATAACTTGTCCGTCGCGCGAGCCTCGCGACACGCGGGCCGATCCAATGCGGCACCTGCGCGTAACCCTCGCGTTCGGCGCGGAAACTAGTGAGCGACAGGCAGGCCGTCAACACGGTTGGCGGGTCGGCGATGTGGCTGCAGTGGACATCGCTGCAACCGGCCGTGCACAATGGGCCTCGACACGAGGCGACGCGGCCATGGCTCCGCGTATTGCCGGGCTGAACGCTGCGACCTATAATTCGGCCCCGTGGCAGAAATACCATGAGCGGCGCGGCGCGGGAGTATCTCTCATTTTCCAACTTTCCGAAGCGTCGACCGGGCAGCGTTGTCCATGATCAGGGTCATCCGGAAGGTGTCGTTCGGGCTGCGCACGCGTGGGCTCGAATACCTCTACCGCGCACCGATCAACGAGTTCCAGTATCCGCGCCTGGCCGCGACGCGGGCGCTGCGCCGGTTTGTCGTGTCGGTGGGAGACAGGCTGTCGTCGGGCCGGGCCGCTTCCGCGCACTGGCCGGAGGATGCTCTTCTCTTCGTTTACGACCTCGCAATCGCGCCGGTCACCTTCGATTTCGTTTCCTATCTTGCCGCGGCCGAGCTCAGCCGCCGTCGCAAGGGGCTCGCTCATATCGACGTCGTGTTCGTCGCCGGGCCTCACGAGGGGCTCCGCAAGGAGCAGCCCGAATACGAGGCCGAGGTCGACTTCGTGTCGCGAAACTGGCGGGTGCGCAACATGCTGGTGCCGGCCCTCAGCCTGCTGCCCAGTGTGCGTTCCCACGCGCTGTGCGCTTCGCGCGGGCAGGCCAGACAGCTGATCGCAGGCGTGGAACAGCAAACCTATCCGCCCGACTATCGCGTCGATCTGCCGTGTCTGCCCGCAAAGGCGTGGCTTCACGACATGGCCCGGGCGGACGGGCTCTGGCCAATGCTGAGGGCCGGCACGGCAGCGCGGCGCTACGTCAAATCTTATCTCGACAAGGTCGCCGGCGAGCGCCGTCCGCTCGTGATCACCTTGCGCAATTACGGCTTTGAGCGCCAGCGCAACAGCAGGACCGAGGACTGGATCGCGTTCGCGGACCGCTGCGACAGAGCGCGGTTCGCGCCGATCTTCGTGCCGGACGTCGGCGTCGCGATGACGACGGCGCCTGCGGACGTCGGAGATCACCCCATTTTCTTGCCCGCCTGCTGGAATCTGGAGCTTCGCATGGCCTTGTACGAGGCGGCCTGGCTCAACATCGGGATGATGCAAGGTCCCCTCGAATTATGCTGGCTCAACGAGAATGCGCGTTATCTGATCTTTCTACCGGCGGGCGGAGAAGCCGGCATTTCGGCCGACGCCCTGACCGAACAGGGCCTCCGCGTCGGACGCGACCTGGATTTTGCAACGCCCCACCAGCGCATCGTCTGGGAGGCGGACCAACTCGCCAACGTCGAGGCCGCATTCGCAAGCTTCAGCCGCACCTTGCCGGACAGGATGCCCGCGTAATCCATTGCCGCGGCCGCTCCCCAGCCCAGAGATGAACCGTGATTGACAAGCGCAAGCTTCAGCCGATAACAGCGGCCGGCACTCGGGAGGCCGCGATGGCGATCGATCCAAAAACTTCGGGCCTGAAGCCCCTGTCCATCAGCGCCGCCGAAGACATCTTCAGCGGCGCGCGCCGATGGGAGCTGTGGGGCCGGCTCGGCTGGCTCGAAGTCAAACGCCGATACCGCCGCACCACTCTCGGCCCGTTCTGGTCGTCGTTCACGCTCCTGCTCTTCGTGGTCGTCATGGGCAGCGTCGGCTCGGGCCTGCTCGGCCGGAATTCGAGCGAGTACCTGCCGTTCCTCGTCGCGGGCCTGGTGATCTGGACCATGGTCTCCACCATCATCAGCGAATCGGGCAACGTGTTCACCAACGGCGCCCAGCTCATCCGTCAGATGAACTTCGAATATTCGGTGCTCGCTTACGCGCTGGTCTGGCGCAACTTCATCGGCTTGCTGCACAACATGGTCGTATATTTCGCGATCATGGCCATCTACATGCCGCAGGCGCTGACCTGGCGATTGCTGCTGGCACTTCCCGGCCTCGCTTTGGTGATGGTGAACGGCATCTGGATCGCGCTGATGGTCGGCACCCTGACGGCGCGCTTCCGCGACATCCAGCAGATCGTTCAGAGCGTCCTGCAGGTGGCGATGTTCGTGACGCCGCTGTTCTGGTCGCCCGACAATCTGGACGGACCTCGGCGGATCATCTTCGTCGGGCTCAACCCGCTCTATCACCTGCTCGAGATCGTGCGCGATCCGCTCCTCGGCCGGCCGCCGAACCTCAACTCATACATCGCCGTTGCGATCATCACGATCGCCGGTTGGGCCCTCACATTCGTGGTGTACGGCAACTTCCGCAAGCGGATCGCCTACTGGCTTTGATGGGAGATTTCCGATGCGGTTGATTGCCGAGCACGTCAACGTGGACTTCCCGATCTACGGGGCTCAACGCAGCTTCCGGAAGGCGCTGTTCGAGCGCGCCACGGGCGGCATCATCTCGAGCGACGCGCGCAACGCCAACCGTACGGTCATCAGGGCGCTCACCGACGTCTCGTTCGAACTCCACGAGGGCGATCGCCTCGGCCTCGTCGGCCACAACGGCGCCGGCAAATCCACTCTGCTGCGCACGCTCGCCGGCGTCTACCAGCCGGTGTCGGGCCGCATTATGGTCGATGGCGTCGTCACGCCGCTGTTCGAGGCGCTGCCGGGTCTCGACAGCGAGGACACCGGTTACGAGAACATCCGCACCTCGGCAATGATGTTCGGGCTGAAACCGGATCAGATCGAGAAACTGACCACCAATGTGGAGGAGTTCAGCGAACTGGGGGAGTTCATGGGACTTCCGGTCCGGACCTACTCCACCGGCATGACCACCCGCCTCGGTTTTGCCTTTGCCACCTCGATCGAGCCGGGCATCCTGCTGATGGACGAGGGCATCGGCGCCGGCGACGCCCGCTTCGCCGATCGTGCCGCGGAGCGGATGGCGGGCTTTTTGGCACGCAGCCGGATCGTCGTGATCGCGAGCCACTCCGACCACCTGATCCGCTCGATGTGCAACAAGGCCGCCTTGATGCATACCGGGCGCGTGGTTTCGATCGGCGACCTCGACGCCGTGCTCGACGAATATCATGCCTTCGTCCACGGCGCGAACCTGGAATGGGCGCAGCAGAAGTAGCTTCTCCGCCGCGGCGACCGAATGCCATGAACGACACTGGAGAGAATCTCGACAAGGCCGTGGCAGCCGGATTCGGCCGCGAGTGGTCGACCTTCGACCAGAGCGAAGCCGAACTGTCGATGGCGGACCGGCAAGCCATCTTCACGAGCTATTTCCACATCTTTCCCTGGGACGAATTGCCGGCCGATCCGGTCGGCCTCGACGTCGGCTGCGGCAGCGGCCGCTGGGCCGTCATGGTCGCGCCAAGGGTCGGCCATCTGCACCTGCTCGATGCGAGCGA
>Ga0213876_10002025_pt1 | contig 12067 bp, 9 predicted proteins | sample BarmaccomBMRX_R9_FD_160113 | JGI IMG/M metagenome (GOLD analysis project Ga0213876, IMG submission 160113) | Root-associated microbial communities from Barbacenia macrantha in rupestrian grasslands, the National Park of Serra do Cipo, Brazil - RX_R9 | ecosystem: Host-associated > Plants > Roots...
CCGGGGCAAAGACGGCGTAGATTCTCGCGTGCCTGCCCAGCCGCCCTCACTGCTGGCCTTCCTCTTCCCGCCGTGTTCGCCGTGGTCCGCCGTGTTCGCCGTGTGAACTCAGTCGCTGTGCCCGCCAACCCCGCTGTGCCCGCCGTGTGACCCGGCACTCGGCACTCCCCTCTTCACCACGCGGTGCCTTCGTGGTGTTCTTCGCTGCTCCACGGGGTCCGGGCTTCGTGCCACGGCTGGATGTTTTCCGTCGAGCTGAGATTGGTGGCGATCTGTTCCCAACGCCGGTCCTCTTGGGTACGGTTGTCGCAGCCGGCGAGCCCGAAAATGCCGGCGACAAGTACGATAACAGTTAAAAAGCGCATATTCCCGGAGAGTTGCAGTGGCCGTTCCCGCGTGAGCAGACGGTGCGCCGTGTCTTCTCATGACCGGGCGTCGAACGCAAGCCAGTTAAGACAGGAAAAATTTCGGTTCCCGGCGTCCGTGCCGTCGCCTTGCGTTACTTCAAATTTACAATTCCGCCCAAAAGGTCTTCAGGTAATCCGAGCCTGGAAAGTCTTCGGGTATCCGGCGCGGCGCCAGGCTTGCCGAAGGCGGCAGGGCTGAGCGCAGCAGGGCCTGAAAATGCGCAGCCGGCAAACGATGAGTATTCGCGCAACAAAGGAGCGTGCCGCCCCGGTTAAGGACTCCGCGCGCCAGGTCAATCAGGGAGGGGTAATCGTGTTCGAGCTGGAAGACGTGCGAATGGCGGTCTCGGGAAAAGGTTGGGGGATCCAGCACCACGATGTCGAAGCGCCGTTCGCGGCGGTTAAGCCGCCGGAGCCAATCAAACGCATCGCCGTAAATGAAGTCGTGGGGTGACGGGTCGATCCCATTGGCGACATAATTCCGTTTGCCCCAGTCGAGGAAATTCCGGGAAAGGTCGAGGTTGACCGTGAGGGCGCCTCCCAGGGCTGCGGTCACGCCGAAACCGCACGTGTAGGCGAACGTGTTCAGCACGGTTCTACCGTTGCTGCGGCGGCGCAATTCGCTGCGGTTGTCACGTTGGTCAAGAAACAAGCCCTGCGAATAACCGGCCTGAAAATCGACCCAGAATTTGCACCCATTCTCCCGGACCAGAAAGGGACCCGTCAGCCTCTCACCGGCCAGGTGCTCAGGGGTCTCCCGTTTTTCCGGCGACAGCAGCTTGCGGTACACCGACCGGTAGCCGAGTTCGGGTGGAAACGGCGGGAGCGGGAACCCTGGGCGCGTCTGAACGAGCCAGCTTCCGGCGAAGGCATCGATTGTGATACCGTCAAGCTCGTCGCCGCGGCCGTCGACCAGCCGGAAGGCATCCGTCTCAGGCGGCACCGTTTTCGCTCGCCGCCGGTGGGCGGCAAGAATTTTCTCGGAACAGAGTTTGGGGATTTGCGAATGCATTCGGGGAAGCTAGATCCTGACATGATGACGAATGATCAGCTCGAAGCAATAAGCCGGGCGGTCGAGGCGGGCCAGCTGTTGGGGACGAGTGCGCACAACATCAGGCAACTTCTCGCCGGGGGCAATAACTCCGTGTACCGGGCGTCGATCGAGGAACTGGTATCCCGAAAACTCTGGTCGGAACTCAACGACCGGTTTTTCAAAGCACTCGCGTTCGGCACCGGTGGCCTCCGCGGACGCACGATCGGCAAAATCGTCGCTGCAGCCGAACGGGGCACAGTACCCGCGGGTGCCCGCCCGGAATTTCCGTGCATTGGAACCAATGCGTTAAATTTCTACAACGTGAGCCGGGCCACCCAGGGTCTGGTGCATTATGCTCGCGCGCATCTGGGGACAAAAACCCCTCTGGGAGGTAAAGCGCCGGAAGCGCGCCCCAGCATGGTCATCGCCCATGATACCCGCTATTTTTCCCCTGAATTCGCCGGGTACGCGGCAAAAGTGGCGTCCGAACTCGGCTGCGACGTTTTCCTGTTTGAAGGCCCGCGTTCAACGCCGGAGCTCTCTTTTGCCGTGCGCCATACCAACGCCATTGCCGGCGTGGTGATCACCGCCAGCCATAATCCTCCCCACGATAACGGTTATAAAGTTTACTTCTCGGACGGGGCGCAGGTGGTGGAGCCGCACGCTTCAGGAATCATCGCGGAAGTCAACCGGGTCGAAAGCGAGGTTTACCGCGCCGTGACGCAATCCGAACGCGGGAAAATCACGGTGCTGGGCCCGGAGTTCGATGAGCTTTACAAACAGCGGCTCCGGACGCTTGTCCTGCGGCCGGAGATCATCGCTGCGCAGAAGGATTTAATAATTGTGTTCACGGCCATTCACGGGACCGGCGGCACCATTTCGGTCCCGTTGCTGCGGGAACTGGGCTTCCGGGTATTGACGGTGCCCGAGCAGGACAGCCCCGACGGCGGGTTTCCGACCGTAAGATCACCTAACCCGGAAAACGCGGAGGCGCTCAGCCTTGGCATGGCGCTGGCCGATCGCGAGCACGCCGATCTCGTCATCGGAACCGACCCGGATGCCGACCGGATGGGGGCGGCATACCGGGATCGGCACGGAAAGGTGCAGCTCTTATCGGGGAACCAGCTTGGGACGTTGCTCGCCTGGTACCGGATCCGGACCCTGAAGGAGCTCGGTGTCCTGACCCCGGAGAACGCCGGTCGCGCCGTGATCATCAAGACCTTCGTGACGACGGACCTGCAGAAGGTCATCGCGCTGGCGGAAGGTCTCCGGTGCGTGGAAACCCTGACCGGCTTCAAATACGTCGGGGCGAAACTGGCAAAATACGAGCACGCCCTTCCGGAACTCCCGCAGTTGCAATACCGGTCGCTGTCCGAGGAAGAGACCCGCCGTTTGCGGCTCGAGAAATCGACGTATTTCGTGTTCGGCGGCGAGGAGAGCTACGGTTACAGCGGCGCGGATTTCGTTCGCGACAAGGACGCCAACAGCGCGGTGATGATGTTCGCGGAAGTGGCGGCGTACGCAAAGGCTCAGGGCGTGACCCTCGATGACCTGCTGGACCGCATTTACCTCCAGTTTGGCTACTACCTGGAACAGAGCAACTGGCTGGTACTTGAAGGGGCTGAAGGCGCCGCCAGGATCAAACGATTGGTCGAAGCGTATCGGGCGAATCCGCCGGCGACCCTGGACGGCGCCAGGGTAACGGGCATCCGTGACTTCAGCGGGGGCGGGATCACCGATAGCGAAGGCGACCTTATACCGAAGGAAAACATGCTCATGCTGTTCCTCGAGGACGATCGCCGGGTGGTGGTTCGCCCTTCCGGAACGGAACCGAAAATGAAATTTTACCTGTCGGGCAAGCGTGAAGGGTTGAATGAACAGACCCTGCCGGCGGCAAAGGCGGAGCTTGCCGCCGCCTTGAACCGTTTATGGGCCGAGCTGGAGGCCGATGCCAAAACGAGAGCGGCGTAAGGTCGAGTCCCCGCCCGGATCATCTCACGTCTCGCCGCCGCCGCCAGCCGGCCGGAGCGCGTTGCGGCGGCGGGCTGATCCTGTAAAATCGCTTCCTTGGAAAAGCGTTTTCTCGTCCGGCTGAAAACCTGGACAGCCTTTCTTCTCGGTACGGGCCTGCTGCTGAGCGTGGCGGTAGCGCAACCGCTGCGTGAAGGGCCGGCCATCCAAGTGCCGCGCCTGTCGGACGAGGCCCGCGTTTCGCTCGTGACATATAGTCCGGGCGAAGAGCTTTACACCGCCTTTGGGCATAGCTCGATCCGAGTCCAGGACGACGAGCTCGGGTTTGACCGGCTCTACAACTACGGCACCTTCGATTTCGATACGCCGAACTTTTACCTGAAATTCGCCCGGGGCGACCTGCTTTACCTGCTGGCGGTGGGGCCTGCCCTGGCCGAAATGAGTGAGCGGGGTGAACTGGGTCAGGGAGTGACCGAACAGGTGCTGGATCTGACCCCGGACCAGAAGCAGACCCTTTTTCGTGACCTCGAGATCAACCTGTTGCCCGAGCATCGGGGGTACCTTTACGACTTCCTGTTCGATAATTGTTCGACCCGGATCCGGGATGCCTTCGAGAGAATCCTCGGCCAACCCTTGGTGGCGACGGTAACCCCGGGCCAAACCTTCCGCGGGATGCTTGACCCGTACCTGCAGCGGATTCCGTGGACCGGGTTCGGCCTTTACCTTTTGCTCGGCGCCCGGGTGGACCGTCCGGTTGACCCGCACACCGCCTCCTTCCTGCCGGCAGACCTGGAACGTGCCGTGCTCGAGGCCCGGGTGAACGGCCGGCCTTTGGTCTCTGAACACCGCCGCTATTACGAAGCGCAGCCCCTGCCGCAACTCCCGCCGTGGCTCGAACCATTGCCGGTATTGCTCTGCCTCACGGTGGTGTGGCTCGCCGTTTGGTTCGTGCGAAGGCGCGGCCGTTGCGCCCGGCTTTCGGCGGCGTTCTTTTTCCTGGTTGGGCTGGTGGGCGCTTTTATTCTGACGTTTTCCCTGTACACGCGGTACGCCGTGGCGCACCAGAATTGGAATTTATGCTGGCTCTTTCCTGCCCACGCAATCGCCGGCGCATGGCTCTATCTGAAGGCTGCGGCGCCGCCGGCCTTTCTGCGATGGTACTTCGGCCTGACCGCCGTCGCGGTTGCACTGCTTGCAGTCACGTCGCCGTGGTTGCCCCAGCGATTCCTGCTTGCGGATTACCTGTGGATGGCTTTGGTGGCGTGGCGCAGCTGGCTTGAATTTCGTGCCGGCTAGCTTCCCATGTCGCGAACCTGGTTGGCCCTGATCCTTGGTGTTGCAAGTGCCGCACTGGCCGTCGCCGGCGTTGAGATCGATTCTGCGGGCTGGCTGGGCTGGGTTGCCCTCGTGCCCGTCCTCATCCCGTGCCTGTTCTTCAAGGACCGGTACGCCCCTGCCGTCCTGGCCGGTCTCGGCTTTGGTGCGGGCATGGGGGGCGGCTTGTTCCGGTGGCTGATCGTCGATGGCCGGTGGATCGAGTGGGGCAGCAACGTACTAAGCTTCAGCGTGCTCGGGCTGGTCTGGTCCTGGCTAGTCTGGCGTTACGCGAAGTTGCCGGCGCCCGTGGACCGGATACCCGCCAAACCGAAGAGGCTGCAGCCGCTTCTGCCCAGCCGGGCGGATACGGCGGCGGCCTGGGCCGGTTCGATCGCCCACCTGCGCGTCGCCATGATCACCGCGGCAGGCTGGACGGTGCTCGAGTGGGCCCGCGGCCTGATCATGCCGGCGTGGAACCCGCTCGGGTTGGCCATCGCCGGTGACCTGCCGCTCCTGCAGTTAACCAAGGCAACCGGACCGCTGGGACTCGGCACCATGCTGGTGTTCGCCAACGTCATCGTCTTGACGAGCGTCCGGCGCCTGGCGCGGGAACCCGGCCGCATGAGCTGGGCCGGGCGGTTCGACGTCACCGCCACCCTGGCCGCAATCTTTCTTTGCGCCCTCGCCGGTTTTTACAGCCTGACGCACCCGAGCGAAAATGTTCTCCGGCGCAAGGTGTTATGCGCCAGCGTCAGGAATGCGGATACCGGTTCCCTGGCGGCCCTTTCCCGGGCGGCCGGCGCGCCTGGTTTTGACCTGCTCGTCTGGCGCGAGGCAGTCTTCAACCCGGCCGGCTACGGTAAACTCAGCGAGTTGGGAATCGGTAAATCCACCGGCCTGTTCAGCGGCGTGGCGGGGGCCCCGGGCCGGGGCCTGATCGGTTCGCGAACCGTGCTGCCCGGCACGGTTACCAGCCTGTTTGCCCCGCTGAACAACGCGGCGTTCTTCGTCCCATTCAGTACGGCGCCGGTCCGTAACCTGACCCCGTTCAGTTACCGGGACGCGAGTTGGCTGCCGCTTCTGAATTGGCAGGGCGGGGCGCCGCCCCTACTACGAACCGCTCTGACGACTCAGGCCGCGGTCTGGATCGTGTTGTTCGACGTTCCGGGCCGGTCGCGGTGGGCCGGACGCCAACTCCGCAACAACCTCAAGCTTTGGGCTGCCGCGTACGGGCGAGCCCTGATTTTCAGCGGGCGCGGCGCAGGTTCGTTACTCCAGTCGCCGACAGGGCGGGTGATGGCTCAGACCCGCGAAGAACCTTCTGCGGCCGTAACCGCCGATCTCGAGACCCCGCTGTTCAACGCCGAGACCCTTTACGCCCGGCTGGGTGACTGGTGGCCCGTCGCCATGGGGGTTGTCGTTTTGTTTTTTGCTCTGAGCGAGCGTTTGCAACGTGTTTATGCGCCGCCTCGTCGTTTCCGTTCATGACGTTTCTCCGCTGACCCAGCCGGACTGCGAACCGATGCTGCAAGACCTGGCTGCGGCCGGCGTCTCGACTACCTCCCTGTTGGTTATCCCCGACCACCACCGGCGCGCCCCGGTGACTAAAGCACCCGGATTTCAACAGTGGCTCACCACGCGGGTAAGGCAGGGGCACGAAGCCGTCCTCCACGGCTACTATCACCTAAGGGATCAGCGGGCCGGGGAAACGTTCCGGGATCGTTGGACCACGCGGCTTTATACGGCGGGTGAAGGCGAATTTTATGACCTCGACCAGGAGCAAGCTTCCCGGCGGTTGCGCCAGGGACTGGCCGATTTCGGCTTTCTGCCGTGTCCCTTTGCCGGGTTCATCGCCCCCGCATGGTTGCTCGGCGCCGGCGCAAAATCCGCCGTGCAAGCCTGCGGTTTTCGCTACACCACGACGGTACACGGCGTCGACGACCTCATGACCGGCCGTTACCTGGCATCCCGCTCCCTGGTCTGGAGCACCCGAGCCGCATGGCGGCGATGGGCAAGCCTGCGCTGGAATGCCTGGCTGGACCGGCGCTTGCGGCAACGGGAAGTTCTCCGCATCGGGCTGCACCCGCCCGACCGGCGCTACCCGGAAATCTGGGTGCAGGTGCTTGAAATCGTTCGCCGGGCCGCCCGTGAACGGCAGCCGGTCTGCTATGAACAATTGGTGTCGGGTGTCGGGTCACACGGCGCCACGGCGGAACACGGCGACCACGGCGGAAAGACAGAAATCATCCGCAGAACACGCAGAAGAACGCAGAAAAAGAATCCCAAACGCTGGACTTGACAGCGGCAACCGGCACCCATGATGGCGTTCCGAACTCCGAACTCCGAACTCCGAACTCCGAACTCCGAACTCCGAACTTTACCCGGCGCCCTCTGTGGACGTCTTATCGCTGTTCTGCGTTACCTGCGTGTTCTGCGGATATTCTTCTGTGTAACTTGTGGACCGCTGACTCGTACTTGCGCAAGTCACCGGAGTGCCTTTTCTGTAAGCCTCACGCATGCCGGCCAAAGTTGACCTTCACTTGCATTCTCGTTTCAGCGATCGCTCGGCGGAATGGTTTTTCCGGAGATTCGATTTTCCGGACAGCTACTCCGATCCGCGCAGGCTTTATAAGGTACTGAAGGATAAAGGGATGACGTTTGTCACCCTCACCGACCACAACCGGATCGACGGCTGTCTGGAAATTGCCGATCTGCCCGGCACATTCCTGAGCGAGGAGGTAACGGCGCGCTTTCCTGAGGATAAAGTCGCTGTGCACCTGCTGGTCTGGAACCTGAGCGAGGCGCAACATCGCGAGATCCAGGGCCTGAGGGACAACCTGTACGAGCTGCAGGCTTACCTGGCCCAACAAGGACTGGTTCACGCGGTGGCTCACCCGCTCTACGACAAAAATCGGCAGCTGACGGCGGATCACCTCCAGCGGCTGATTCTGCTCTTCAAGCATTTTGAAGGGGTGAATGGGTTAAGGGACACGTTGCTCAGCAGCGTCGTCCAGTACCTCCTGCACTCGCTGACCCCCGCGATGATCGAGGAATTTGCCAACCGGCAGAATCTCGCTCCCACGCATCCGGAGCCGGCCCGGAAAATTCTTGTGGCGGGATCAGACGATCACGCCGGCATTTTTCCCGCTTCGGCCTACACGGAAACCCCGGGTGGCCGCACCCCATCCGATTACCTTCGCTTCGTGGCCGACGGCAACTGCCTGATTCATGGCCATGGCGGCACGCCGATCGTCATTTCGCACGGCCTTTACAACCTGGCCTACCAGTTTGCGAAGGATAAATTCGCGGGCGCCGTGAATCCGAACCTCGGCTTTCTGGAAATCGTTTTTTCACGGTTCATGGAGGGCAAGAACCCGACCCAGTTTACCCTGGGCGAAAAAATCGCCTTGGTTTCCAACGGCATCTTGTCCGGCAAGATCTTCGACCTGGTCAAGCCGGCGAACCTCTCGATCTGGCCCGAACTCGCCAATTACTTCGGGAGTCCCGCGGTGCAGGCTCAAATTGCCCGCGAGACGGAAGGGGTGGCTGAGCCGGAACGGCGCGCCTTCCTGCTGGTCGCGTTGGTTTCCAATCAGCTCGCGTTCCGGTTTTTTGACAAGTTTGTCCACCAGATCAGGGGCGGAAACGTCATCGAGGCCGTGCAGAGCTTGAGCGCCCTGTTGCCGATGGGCGTCCTGCTCGGCCCGTATTTTTACGGGTTTCAGAGCCAGGCGCCGTCCCGGCCGCGGCTCCGCGAGATCTGTCTTGGGACGGTCGGCACGGTGCCGCCTGAGCTTGAGAATACCAAGCGCGCCTGGTTCACCGACACCCTGGAAGACGTGAACGGGGTGGCCACCACCATTCGCAAGATGACCGCGGCGGCGCGTGAGAACGGGGCGGAACTCATCGTCGTAACCTCTCGTGAGAGCGTCGGCGTGCACGGCATCCCGATCAAAAACTTCCCGCCGATAGGAGAATTTGAGCTGCCGGAGTACGAACTGCAGAAGCTCAGCTTTCCGCCGGTGCTGCACATGCTCGACTACATTCAGCGCGAACGTTTCAGCGAGGTGATCATCAGCACGCCCGGCCCGGTTGGCCTGACCGCCCTGCTGGCCGCCAAGATGTTGGACCTGAAGACCACCGGGATTTATCACACGGATTTTCCGCAATACGTGCGGATTCTCACGCAGGACAACTACATGGAGACCCTGGCTTCGAACTTCATGCACTGGTTTTATTCCCAGTTCGATCTCGTCTACGTGAACTCGGAGTACTACCGGCAGCGCTGGATCCAGAACGGGTTGCCGAAGGAACGCCTGAAACTCCTGCCGCGCGGATTGGATACCCACTTGTTTACCCCGGCCCTCCGTGACCCGGCCTTTTGGGAGAGTTACGGTAAAGCCCCGGATGAAATCGGGTTATTGTACGTCGGCCGCGTGTCGAAAGAAAAAAACCTCGACGTGGCGATCGGTGCGTTCCATAAGCTCCGGGCGGAAGGTTTGAAAATCCGCATGCTGCTGGTGGGCGACGGTCCGTACCTGAGAGAGTTGCGTGAACAATTCCCGGAGGGCTGCTACACGGGGTACCTGAACGGGAAGGAGCTCGCCACGGCGTATGCGTCCGCCGATATCTTCGTTTTTCCGAGCACGACGGATACCTTCGGAAACGTCGTCCTCGAAGCCCAGGCGGCGGGTTTGCCTTGCGTGGTTTCAGACCACGGCGGCCCGCAGGAATTGGTGCGTGATGGTGATGTTGGCTTGGTGACCCGGGGGCTTGACGTGGGCGCGTTTGCCGCCGCGGTGCGAACCCTGGTTTGTGACCCGAAGCTGCGTGCCGGCATGGGCCAGCGTGCGCGAGACCGCGTGCTCACCCGAAACTGGAGCAACGCCTTTCGTCAGTTCTGGGATGAAACCCGGTGAAGGATGCCCGCCGGCATGGAGGGGGAGGGGAGCGGGCGCGCCGGAGAGGGCCGAACCCGGCCGGCTCCGCACACAAGAAACCGCCCGGCGGATACTGAAAGTTTCGGTTGCAATTCGGGACCAGTGCGATACTTTCCCCGCTCTTGTTATTATGGCAAAGAAGAGCTGGACTGAGAGGAACAAGCGCAAGCAGAAAACGGTGGAAAAGTACGCCGCGATTCGCGCTGAACTGAAGGCGAAAGGCGATTACGAAGGCCTTGCCAAGCTCCCGAGGGATGCCAGCCCGACCCGTTTGGTGAATCGCTGCGAGGCGAGCGGCCGCCGCCGCGCCTACATACGTCGTTTTCACCTTTCCCGTATCGCCTTTCGCGAGCTTGCTTCGCAGGGGTTGATTCCGGGAGTTACCAAATCCAGTTGGTGATCCGGTTTCCCGGGTTATTTACACCAGGCTCGGTGTTTTCGATCTTGCGCAGCGACTCAAGGGCACCCGGTCATGCAGGCTTTGGGCTTGTCGCGATGGGACCGCTGATTTCGGCCGGGAAGGCTGGTTAGATAATTTCGCATCGCTTCGGGCAGCCCGATGCGGCGCTCCGGAACGTTTCCCCTCCCAGGTGGCCCGCCGGTGACGCGGCGCAGCAATTTACCCCGACCCTCCAGATTGAGATCCGTTTTTTCCGGCAGGCCTTTTCAGGCTTCCCGACTGGACACGCCCGGACGCAGACGCTCAGTTAGCGCGACAGACCCGAATCGGGTATGAAGGATCTGGTTGTCATGTTTGTTTGCCCGGTCGAAGTAACTATTTTGTTCGGAGGTGCTGTCTTCTCATGACCATAGACACTGCCGCTGCCGCGTGGATCATCGGAGCCGATGAACCGGGCTCGGTCACCGTGGGTTCGGTCTTCTGGCACGCGTTTGTGATCCTGCTGTTGGTGTTCCTGAACGGCTTTTTCGTCGCTTCCGAATTTGCCCTGGTGAAGGTGCGCGGAAGCCAGTTGGAAGCACTGGAAGACGAAAACGAGAAAAGGGTCACGTTCACCCGGCACGTCATTTCCAACCTGGACGGTTACCTTTCGGCGACGCAACTCGGCATCACGCTGGCGAGCCTGGGGCTCGGCTGGATCGGTGAACCGTACGTCGCTCGATTGCTCGAGCCGCTGCTGAGCCGGATCGGCATCGGCCACGGACCGGCCCTTCATGGGATCTCTTTCATCCTCGGATTTGCCGTCATCACCTACCTGCACATCGTGTTGGGCGAAGTTACCCCGAAGTCGGTCGCCATCCGCAAGGCGTTGGCCCTGAGCCTGTGGATCAGTGCGCCGCTGCACGTCTTTTACATCGTCTTTCGCCCGGCCATCTGGTTTCTCCAAACCTCAGCGGACTGGATCCTGCGCACCATCCTGCGTATGAGCCCCGTCGCCGAAACGGAACTCGGACACAGCGAAGAGGAGCTGCGGGTCATTCTGACGGAGAGCGACACCGGGTCTGACGTCACCGCCCTCAGCAAGGAAATTCTGATTAATGCGCTCGACTTTCGCCGCCGCGTCGTGCGCGACATCATGACGCCGCGAGGCGACGTGGTTTACCTGGACATCCAGGACAGTTTCGAAGCGAACCTGCAGGTCGCCTTGAAGTCCGGTCATACCCGATTTCCTCTGGTTCAGGGACACCTGGACAACACCATCGGCCTTATTCACATCAAGGACCTGATGCGCGAGATAAAAAAGGAAAAACCTGATATCCTCGCCGTAAAACGGGAACTGATGCCGGTTCCCGAGTTCATGCCGCTGGAGAAGCTGTTGAAGCTTTTTCTGGCGAGGCGCGCGCACTTCGCCGTGGTGGTGGATGAATACGGCGGCGCCGTCGGCATTGTCACTCTCGACAACGTGCTCGGTGAACTCGTCGGCGAGATCAAGGACGAGTTCGACCAGGAGCAGGCCAAGAAGTTTGTGCGTCTTAACGCAGAGGAATTCATCGTTCAAGGGCAGGTGAACCTTTACGAGTTGCGGGATCTGGCCGGGCTCGAGCTTGAGGCCGTCGACGTCAGCACGATCGGCGGCTACGTCGTGCAGTTGCTTGGGCATTTGCCGAAACAAGGTGAGCAAGTCCGGATTGGCAATTACCTCGTCACCATCACCCAAACCGACGGCCGGCGCGTTCTCCAGCTTCATTTCACACGGCAGCAGCCTGCCGGTGAGCCCCTGGACGTCGAGCGTCCCGTCGAGCGCCTCAAACAGGGGTAGGCGGGCGTTTCCGTCACACGGCGGCCACAGCGGGTTCGGCGGGCACAACGACTGAGTTCACACGGCGAACACGGCGAGCCACGGCGACCACGGCGGAAAGAGGGGGAAAGAGTTCGGCGTTCGGGGCTCGGAGTTCGGAGTTCGGAGGCGTCGTAGAACCGGGTCCGATCTTCCCCGAAG
>Ga0213876_10002026_pt1 | contig 12066 bp, 10 predicted proteins | sample BarmaccomBMRX_R9_FD_160113 | JGI IMG/M metagenome (GOLD analysis project Ga0213876, IMG submission 160113) | Root-associated microbial communities from Barbacenia macrantha in rupestrian grasslands, the National Park of Serra do Cipo, Brazil - RX_R9 | ecosystem: Host-associated > Plants > Roots...
CAGGAAGCCGTTGTCCCACATTAGCACGTCACCGACCTGCCAGTGGTGGCGGTAGACGAAGCGCTCCTGCGTGCAGAACGACGTCAGCTCGGCCAGCAGCGCAGTGCCGTCTTCCGGCGACATGTCCTGGATGCCGCATGTCGTGCTGGGGTCGAAGTAGAGCGCCTTGCGGCCGCTCACCGGGTGGGTATGGACCAGCGGATGCGTCACATCGGGCGTCTTGCGCTTGATGTCGTCGCTGATGGCGCGGTCGGCCGCGTTGTAGCCGGCGAGCCGCTTGGCGTAGCTGAAGATGCCGATCCTGCCGTCGACCGCACGGCGCAACGACTCCGGCAAAGCCTCGTAAGCGCGATTGAGATTGGCCCATGAGGTGACGCCGCCCTCGCGCGGCAATTCGAGGGCATAGAGCATCGCGCCGGTGGCCGGCTCCGCGACGTAGCATTGGTCGGTGTGCCAGGCGAGCTCGCCCTGCCCCAGGCCGCCGATGCTCTTGCCGGCATCGTCGCGCAGGTTGGAAATCACGGTGATGTCGGGGCGGTTGGGCGAGGCCCAGTCGCTGCGCGCGATGCGCTCGGGCTTGCCGAACTGCGCCGAGAAGCGCGCCAGCTCGTCCTCGCTGAGCGCCTGGCGGCGAAAGACGATGACGCCGCATTCCGCCCAGATCGCGCGGATCGCCTCGATCTGCGCCGGCTCGAGCGCCTGCCAGAGCTGCACCGCGAGAATCTCGCGCGCAAAGCTGCCGTCCAATTCGCGTGAGGTGATCGACATCCGGGCCCCTCCGGTCGCTATGATAGGCTGAGTGCGTGGCAGGGAGGAAGGCATGGCCGGCAAGGTCGGATTCATCGGGCTGGGCGCCATGGGTGGGCCGATGGCGCTGAACCTGGCGAAGGCCGGGTTCGCGCTCGTGGTGCACGACATCGACGCGGCCAAGACCGAGCCGTTGAAGGCCAAGGGCGCCGAGGTCGTGGATTCGGCGGAGAAGGTCGCCGCCGGGGTGGAGCGCACCATCGTCATCGTCGAGACCACCGACCAGGCCGAACAGGTGATCATCGGCGCGCACGGCATCATCCGCGGCGCCAAGGCCGGACACATCGTGCTCTGCATGTCGACCATCGATCCGTTCGCCGCGCGGAGCTTCGCCGACCGGCTGGCGGCGGTGGACATCGCGATGCTCGACTCACCGGTGAGCGGCGGCACCGGCCGCGCGCAATCGGGCGAGCTGTCGGTGATCGTCGGCGGCGCGGCGGAGATCGTCGCCAAGTGCCAGGACCTGTTCCAGGCGATGGGCAACCGCACCTTCCATGTCGGCCCGCTGGGCAGCGGGCTGGCGATGAAGCTGGTCAACAACATGCTGGTGCAGGTCAACACGGTTGCTGTCGCGGAGGCGCTGGTGCTGGGCGTCAAGGCCGGACTCGATCCCAGGACCGTCTACGAGGTCGTGCGCGTCTCGACCGGTGCCAGCGCGGCGTGGGAGCTGCGCGTGCCGCGCATCCTCGCCGGCGACTACGCCCCCGGCGGCACGGTCGACATCTCCTACAAGGACCAGGAGCTCGAGACCGCCTTCGCCAAGCGCCTGGGCGTACCGCTGCTGCTCGCGAACGTCACGCAGCAGGTCTACCAAATGGCGCGCGCGCAGGGCATGAACAAGCAGGATGGCGCCGCCATCGTGAAGATCTTCGAGCAGTTCGCCGGCGTGACGGTGAAAGACTGAGACCATGCTGCACGACGATCCGGCTCGCTCCCCCACGCTGCCCGGACGCCTCTATGTCGATCCGGATACACTGGCGCGCGAACGCTCGTCGATCTTCCTGCGCACCTGGAACTACGCCGGGGCTCTCAGTGAGCTTGCGGCGCCCGGCGACTACGTTACCGCCCGCCTGCTCGACCAGAACATCATCGTCATGCGCGGGCGCGACGGCCAGCTGCGCGGCTTCCACAACGTCTGCCAGCACCGTGCGCATGAGCTGCTCGAAGGCCGCGGCAACACGCGTACCATCGTTTGCCCCTATCATGCCTGGTCCTACACCGACGACGGCCGGCTGCTGAGCGCACGCGGGCTGGAAAAGCAACCGGACTTCGAGGCCGCGCAGTTCTGCCTCAAGCGCGTGCAGGTCGAAGTGCTGGCCGATGCCTTCGTCTTCCTCAATCTCGACCCGCTCGCCAAGCCGCTTCGCGAGCTTGCCGGCGACCTCGACACCGACCTGCGCGCCATGCTGCCGGCACTAACCACCTACCGCGCGCGACCCTTTGGCGAGGCGAGGCGGATCGCCGCCAACTGGAAGGTCATCGTCGACAATTTCCTCGAATGCTACCACTGCGCGCCGGCACATCCGGCGTTCTGCGATCTCGTCGACATGGCGAGCTATCGCATGACCGCGCAGGGCCTGTGGTCGTCGCAGAAAGGCATGGTGCGTCACGGCACCAACGCCGCCTATCCCGTGTCCGCCAACGACGAGCAGCGCGCCCTCTTCTGGTGGCTGTTTCCCTCGACGGTGATCAACGTGATGCCGGGCGCACCCGAGGTCGTGGTCGGCACCATCCTGCCCGACGGTGTCGGCCACACCCTGCGCCGCTTCCAGCATTTCGCACCCGAGGGTGCGCAGCCCGATACCGCGCGCGAGGCCTATGAGCGAGGTGTGCTTGGCCCGGAGGACGTGGCGATCTGCGAGAGCGTGCAGCGCGGCCTGCATTCACTGGGCTTCGACCTCGGCCGCATCGTCCACGACGCCGCCAACCCGCACCATGGCGAAGCGGCGGTGCATCACTTCCATCGCCTCGTGCTGCAGGCGCTTACCTAACGATCAGCGGCGCGACATCGATGTTCTGGGCGCGGAACCACAGCCGCAGCAGGCGGCGCTGAGACTGGCGGCCGTCCGCAGTGCGCGCTTCGAGCTGGCCGATATGGATCTGCATGTCTGTGAAGCGGTAGGCGCCCTTCGCATCCGTGATGGTGCGCTTTCTCTCCTCGAAATAGGCGGAATTGCGCTCGAAGAAGATCACCGTCGCGCCGGCCAAAGCGGCACCCGAACCATCGCGCACCACGCCCTGGATGATGCCGTCGTCATTGTAGACGATGTAGAGGTTCCAGCCGCCCACGAGGATTGCCAGCGCCAGCGGCACGAACACGAAGCGGTGCAACAGGACGCGGCGCCAGTTCATCCCTTGGTCGCTCCTGATGTCAGGCCGCGGATGAATTCCTTCTGCGCCATCAGGAAGATGGTGAGTCCCGGTACCAGCACCATGACGACAAAGGCGAACAGCGCGCCGGTCGTGTCCTCCATCACAGACAGGAAGCGTGCCAGGCCCAGCGGCAGGGTCTGCATATCGGGCGAACGCACCACGATCAGCGGCCAGAGGAAGGCGTTCCACGACCAGATGAAGTTCAAGATCACGTTGGTGGCGATCGCCGGCTTGCTGAGCGGCAGCAGGATGCGCACGACGATGCGCCACTCACTCAGGCCGTCGACGCGCGCGGCATCGATCAGCGAGCGCGGCACCGCCTCGAAGCTGGCCTTGAAGATGAAGATGCAGATGATCGTCGACAGCATCGGCAGGGCGATACCGAGCCAACTGTTGAGCACGCCCAGCCACGAGGTGATCAGGTAGGCCGGAATGATCGTCGCCTGAAACGGGATCAGCATGCAGGACAGCAGCAGCAGCACAATCCAGCGCTTACCCGGGAATTGCTTGGTCAGCGCGTAGCCCGCGGCGGTGTTGAACAACAGGTTGCCTGATATCGCCATGATCGTGACGATCACGCTGTTGAGCAGGTAACGCGGGAATGGGATCAGGTACCAGACGTCGACGTAGTTGAAGAGATGCGGATTGACCGGGATGATGCTGGGCGGCCAGGCATAGATGTTCTCGCCGGTGAGCGACGTCTTGATCACCCAGTAAAACGGCACGAGCATCAGCAGGCAGACCGCGAGCATGATCGCGTGGCGCGGCCAAGTGGGAGCACGGCGCATCGCCTAGCGCTCCAGGCTGCCGGCATTCCCGCCGGACAGCTTGTTGGCGATCACTGTCAGCACGACCAACAACAGGAACTGCACCACCGTCAGTGCCGCGGCGTAGTCGAAGCGCGTTTGACCGAAACCCGCCTTGTAGATGTACGTGATCAGCAGCTCGGTGGCGTGGCCCGGCCCACCATTGGTCATGACGTAGACAAGGTCGAAGCTCGTGAAGGAATTAAGGATGCCGACCACGATGCAGAGGAAGATCGAGGGCCGCAGCAGAGGCAAAGTGATGCGCAGGAAACGCGCGTGGGCCGGCACGCCGTCGACTCGCGCCGCTTCATAGAGATGCTGCGGGATGCTCTGCAGGCCCGTCAGCAGGATGATCATGTAGAAGCCCAGCACCTGCCAGAACTCGGCAGCGATGACACAGGGCAGCGCCCAGTCGAAGCTCTGCAGGAACTTCACCGGCTCATCGATGGCGCCGGTGGACCGCAGCACATAGTTGAAGAAGCCGCCGCGCACGTCATAGAGCCAGCGCCAGATGATGCCGACCGCTACCGTCATCAGCGGGTACGACAGGAACACGATGGTGCGGTAGATCGCGGCGCCCTTCAGATCGCTGTTGACCAGCAGCGCGATGCCCAGTGCCAGGGCGATGGCGATCGGCGAGCAGCCGATGAAGATCAGGGTATTGGTGAGCGCATCCCAGAAGACGTCGTCGTCGAGCAGCATCTCCTCGTAGTTCTCGAGGCCGATCCACTTCGCCGCCTTCAGGGGCGACCAGGACTGGAACGACAGCATGGCGTTCCAGCCCAGCGGCAGGATGCGATAGAGGAAGAAGACCGCCAGCGACGGCAGCAGGAAGCAGCCGACGAGCGCAATGTCTCGCGTCTGCTTGCGCTGGTACCACGGGCTGCGTGCGCTGGCGGTCGTCACGTCAGGCGCGCCGCAATTCGCGCGACACGCGGCGCTCAGCGTCGGCCAGCGCGGTCTTGGGGTCCTTGCGGCCGAGCACGGCGCTCTGGAACTCGGGCCAGAACGCGTCCTTCACCCGGCTGTCGTTGCCCAGCCGCCAATTGCCGCACATCTTGTCGGTGTGCTCGACCTGTGTCTTGAGCACCTGATAGGCGAGCGGGTCGTCCTTCTCGAACTTCGCCAGGGTCGCCTTGTCGATCTCCTTGTTGCCGGTCAGCACGCTGGCAGTCCGCGCGAGCTGGGTTCCGACGTCGTTGTCGGTGAGGTACTTCACGAAGTCCCAGGCGACATCGGGGTGCTTGCTGCCCTTGGAGATGCCTAGGCCATGCGAATTCGGCGTTGCCCAATTGCCTGGTACCTGCGCGGCACCCAGCGTGTCGCCATTGATCCACGGCCCCTTGCCCTTGATCCAGAAGAACGCCGGCGCGTGGGCCTGCAGCATGCCGACATTGCCTGTCGCGAACGCCTCGTTGGGCTCGACCCAGCGACCGGTCCAGGAAATCGGGTTGATCGCACCAGACTTGGTCGCCGCCGCCAGCTTGGCCAGTACCTCCTCCGCCTTGGCGGTCTTGAAGGTCGCCGTCTTGAGGTCCTTCGACAGCAGCTCGACGCCGTTCATCTGCATCAACGGCCAATACAGCCAGTCGAAGTTGAGCGTCAGCATGCCGGTCTTGTCGCCGCCCTTGATCTTGTCGGCGGCGGCCATGATGTCGTCGAAGCTCGCCGGCGGCTTGTCGAGACCGGCTTCCTTGAAGCGCGTCTTGTTCCAAAACAGCAAGGTCTTGGAGACGTAGTACGGCACCATGTAGTTCTTGCCCTCGAACACCCAGTTCGAGAGGTAGTCCTGGTCGTAGCGGCCCTTGACCGCGGCCTCGGCAGCAAAACGCGGCGTCAGATCCATCAGCGCGCCCTGCGCGGCGTACTCCAGGCCAAGCGCGCCCTGGATGTCGAGCACGTCGGGCGGCGTGTTGGCGGCGAGCTGGGTGGCGTAATAGACCGGCAGCTCCGGGCCCTTCTTGTCGACCCATTCGACCGTGACGCCGGAGCGCGTGCTTTGGAAGCCCGCGATCCAATCCTTGATGTGCTTCTCGAGGTGCACGAGGTTCCAGGTGAGGAACGTGATCGTCTTGGTCGATTGCGCGATCGCCGGCATCGGCAGAACCGCCGCCGCCGAAAGCGCCGCGGTGGATTTCAGAAGTTGTCTGCGCTGCATGATCTTGCCTCCCTCCGTCTTACAGGCGACGCCCCGTCGTCCTGTCAAAGAAATGCAGATTCTCGGGATCGGCCGCGAGTAACACCGCCTCGCCCGCCTTGCGTACCAATCGCGGCGGCAGGCGCGCGATCACCGGCGTGCCAGCAATGTCGAGCGACACCAGCGTGTCGGAGCCCAGCGGCTCGACCACGACAGCATGGCCGCTCAGCAGCGGCGGCTCGCCGCCGGTGTGCCAGATCAGATGCTCGGGCCGAATACCCAGCAGGACATCGGGCATGCCGGCAATCACGCGCGTGCGAGACTCGGGCAGCGTGATCGTGCGATCGCCCAACGTGATTTGACCCGAGCCGCCGAGCTTCACCGGCAACAGGTTCATCGGCGGCGTGCCGATGAAGCCGGCGACGAAGACGGTGGCAGGCGTCTCGTAGACCTCCTCCGGCGTGCCGATCTGCTCGATGCGGCCGTGATTGAGGATGACGATGCGGTCGGCGAGCGTCATCGCCTCGGTCTGGTCGTGCGTGACGTAGATCGTGGTCGTGGCGACGCGCTCGCGCAGCAGCTTAATCTCGGTGCGCATCTGCACGCGCAGCTTGGCGTCGAGGTTCGACAGCGGCTCGTCGAACAGGAACACCTTAGGATCGCGCACGATGGCGCGACCCATGGCGACGCGCTGGCGCTGGCCGCCGGAGAGCTGGCGAGGCATGCGCTGCGAGAGGTGACCGATATCGAGGACGCGCGCGGCCTGCTCGACGCGTTGGCGGATCTCCGCTCGGGCGACGCCGCGATATCGCAGCGAGAACGCCATGTTCTCGAACACCGTCATATGCGGATAGAGCGCGTAGTCCTGGAACACCATGGCGACGTCGCGATCCTTGGGATCGAGCTCGTTGACCACGCGGCCGTCGATGGCGATCTCGCCGCCGGTGATGTCCTCCAGGCCGGCGATCATGCGCAGCAGGGTGCTCTTGCCGCAGCCCGAGGGTCCGACGAAGACCACGAACTCGCGATCGGTGATGTCGAGGTCCACGCCATGAACCACCGCCACGTCACCGAACGACTTGCGCACGCCACTGAGCCTGATACCGGCCAACGCTTCCCCCGGCTCTTTTTCGTGACCCTGCCTTCTTGGGGTCCTAGCATGCACCCATCGAGGGGGACGTCCAATGCGTATCGGACTGGTCGGCTATGGCGCCTGGGGCCGCGTGCATGCCGGCGTGATCGCGAGCATCCCGGACCTGACGCTCGCATCGGTGGTGTGCGGCGACGAGGAGTCGGCTCGCCTCGCCGCCGCGCTGCCCGGCGTCGCGGTGCACCGCACCTATGAGGCCGTGCTGCACGATCCGACGATCGATCTCGTCGACATCGTCGCGCCGAACCACCTGCACGCGTCCATGACGATCGCGGCGCTCGCCGCCGGTAAGCACGTGCTGCTGGAAAAGCCGATGGCCACCACGCTGGCCGATGCTCGCCGCGTCGTCGAGGCCGCCGAGCGATCGGACCGCTATGTCGGCGTCGGCCTGCAACTGCATACCTCGCGCCAATGGGGTCGCATCCGCGATCTGATCGACGAAGGCGCGATCGGCAAACCGCGCTACGCCAACAGCCTTCTGTTCCGCCGACCGTTCCGCGGCGGCGCCGCCGACTGGCGCTTCACTGGCGAGCAGGTCGGCTCGTGGATCCTCGAAGAGGCGGTGCACTACATCGACCTGCTCCTCCTCTACTTCCGCCAAAGCGGCCTGCCGACCGAGCTTTCTGCCGATGGGCATCTCTCGTTTCGCGGCGCCGGCATGCACGATTCCTTCACCTGCACGATGCGCTTCGCGGACAGCGCCTACGCCTCGTTCTCACAATGCCTCGGCGGTTTCGAGCATTCTCTGGTGACGGAGATCGCCGGCACCGATGGCGCGATCCGAACGTCGTGGACGGGCGCTGCGGACCGCGAGCCGAACGCCAGCTTCCAGCTCAAGCTGCGCCGCGCCGGCTCAGCCGACGCCGAAACCGTGCCGATCGAGAAATCCGGCGAGGTCTACGAACTCGAAGAGCAGATGCGCCGCCTGATCACCGACGTGCCGCGCCGCACGCCTCTGGTCTCCGCCCGCGCCGCCCTGCCCGCCCAGGTGATCTGCCTGGAGATCGAACGCGCTATCGCCGAGCGGCGCACGATCAAGCTCGATTGGTCGTAGTCAGCCGCTGTTGCGCAAGCCGGCAGCGATGCCGTTGATACTGAGGTGGATGCCCTGCACCGTCGCCGGGTCGGTATCGCCGGCGCGGTGGCGGCGCAGCAGCTCGATCTGCACGTGGTTCAACGGATCGATGTAGGGGAAGCGATTGCGGATCGAGCGGGCCAGTAGCGGATTGGCTTCCAGCAACACCTTCTGATCCATGATCGCGCAGACCACGTCGATGCAGCTCTGCCACTCGGCGCGCACCCGGCTGAAGACCTGCTCGCGCAAGGCCGCGTCGGTCACAAGCTCGGCATAGCGTGAGGCGATGGCGATGTCGCTCTTGGCCAGCACCATGTCCATGTTGGAGAGCGTCGTGCGGAAGAACGGCCACTCGGCGTACATCTTGCGCAAGGTCGCCATACCGTCCGCGTGCTCGGCCAGCCACGCCTTCACCGCCGCGCCGAAGCCGTACCAGCCCGGCAGCATCAGCCGGCATTGCGCCCAGCTGAACACCCAGGGAATGGCGCGCAAATCCTCGATGCGCTGGCTCTTCGAGCGCGACGCCGGGCGGCTGCCGATGTTGAGGCTGGCGATCTCGCCCAGGACCGTGGATTCGCGGAAATACTCGGCGAAGCCTTCGGTCTCGTAGACCAGCGCGCGATAGGCGCGGAAGGCGCTTGCCGACAGCGCCTCCAAGATCTCCAGGTAGGATTGCGGCGGTGACGGCTGGTCGGCGTCGAGCAGGCTGGCCTCGAGCGTGGCGGCGGCCAGCGTCTCGAGATTGCGCCGGCCGACCTCGGCGTTGGAGTACTTGCCGGCAATCACCTCGCCCTGCTCGGTGATGCGGATCGCGCCCTGCACCGCACCCGGCGGCTGGGCGAGGATCGCCTCGTAGCTCGGCCCGCCGCCGCGGCCCACCGAGCCGCCGCGGCCATGAAACAGGCGCAGGCCGATCTTGTGGCGCTCGAAGATCTCGATCAGCACCAATTCGGCCTTGTAGAGCTCCCAGGTCGAGGTGAGATAGCCGCCATCCTTGTTGCTGTCGGAATAGCCCAGCATCACCTCCTGGACGTTGCCGCGCGACTGAAGCAGCCGGCGGTAGGCCGGCAGGCCCAGCAGCGCATCCATGATGCCGCCGCAGTGCTGCAAATCGCCGATGGTCTCGAACAGCGGCACGATGTCGACGGCGAGCTTGCCCTCGCGCGGCTGCAACAGGCCGACCTCCTTGAGCAGCACCGCGACCTCGAGGATGTCGGAGACGCTGTCGGCCTTGGAAATCACGTAATGCGGCATCGACGCCGATCCGTAGCGCCGATGCGCGTCGGCCGCGACGCGCAGCATGTCGAGCTCGGTGGCGGTGTCGTCGCCATAGGCCTGATAGGTCGAGGCCAGCGGGCGCATGTTGGCCAGCTCACCGGCCAGCAGCTTCGCGCGCTCGGGCTCGGGCAGCTTCTTGTAGTCGACACCCGTGCCGGCGACCTCGAAGAGATCGGCCATGACGCGCTCGTGGACATCGGAGTTCTGCCGGATGTCGAGCGCGGCGAGATGGAAACCGAAGACGTCGACCGCACGACGAAGACCGCGCAGCCGGCCGCGCGCCAGGCCAAGCGAGCCATTCTCGCTCAGCGATGCATCGATCGCGTCGAGATCGGATTTGAAGGCGGCTGCAGACTCATAGGCCGGCGCCTCTGCCACCGGCGGATAGGGTACCGCCATGCCGTCGAGAGCCTGCGCTGTCGCCGCCAGCCGCGCGTAGATGCCGACAATGGCGCGGCGATAGGGTTCGTCCTGCCGTTCCTGCGCGCGGTCGGGCGATTGCTCGGCCAACGACCGTAGCGCATCCGATACCTTCACCACGCGGCCATCGAGCGACAGCTCGCCACCGAGGTGGTGCAGCTCGTTGAGGTAGTGGCGCAGCGCGCGCTGGCTCTGCATCGACAGCGCCTGGCGCGTAACCTCGGCAGTGACGTAGGGGTTGCCGTCGCGATCGCCGCCCATCCAGCTGCCCATGCGCAGGAACGATGGCACGTCGATGCTCTGCCACGCTGGCTCCGCGCTCAGCCGATCCTCGAGGTCGGCGTAGAACGCCGGCAGCGCATAGAAGAAGGTGTGATCGTAGTAGGCCAGCCCGTTGGCGACCTCGTCGATCACGCGCAGCCGTGTGCTGCGCAGGATGCTGGTCTGCCACAAGGTGAGCACGGCGCGGCGTAGTGCGCGGCGATTGGCGGTGAGCTCGTCGGGCGTGAACTGAATGCGATCGCGCTCGTCGAGCAGGTGGGCGATCTCCATCTCGCGGTCGATCGAGCTCTTGCGGCGGATCTCGGTAGGATGCGCCGTCAGTACCGGGCCGACGAATGCGCGGGCGAAGAAGGTTTGCAGCTTCTCGCGCGTGACGCCGGCTTTGCGGGTGCAGTCCAGCGCATAGGCCATCGAGCCCGGCCGCGACGGCGCCTTGGCCAGGGCGTAGGTGCGGGTGCGACGGATGTGGTGCTGGTCTTCGGCGATGTTGGCGAGGTGCGAGAACGAGCCAAAGGCGCGGATGATGCGGACCGCCTGCGCCGTAGGCAGGCCGCTCATGATCGCCTGCAGCTCCTGGCGCGCGCCCTCGTCGGCGTCGCGGTGGAATTGCACCCCGGTGCGGCGGATGCGCTCGACCAGTTCGAATACCGCCTCGCCTTCTTGGGCGCGCACCGTGTCACCCAGGATGCGGCCCAGCAGGCGGATGTCGTAGCGCAGCGGAATGTCCTTGTCGGGCGTCATGGCGTGATTCGGTTCCATCGGCACCGTCTCCATTCCCTCGGAAGCGCCCCATTCCCTGCACGCTTCATGCTAGCGCGATCCCAGGCACTGAACTAACGTTGAATGACAAGGAGACGCTGCATGGCCCACACGCTCGACCAACTCGCCGCCGAGATCCGCGCTGCCCTGAAAGCCGATAGCTCTGCATCAGGCAAGCAGGCGGTCTGCGCGATCGTCACTAAGGTACTGCACGACAGGGCATTCATTGCCCAGCACCTGACCGCCGACCAGTGCAAGCCGCGCAAGGTGCTTTACGAGGACCCCGAGCTGGGTTTCTGCATCTGCGGCCACGTCTACGAGAAGCCGGCGCATGGCTCACCGCACGACCACGGTCCGAGCTGGGCGATCTACGGTCTCGCCGAGGGCGACACCGAGATGACCGACTGGCGCATCGTGAAGAAGGGCGACGAAACCTCGCCGTCGTTGGTCGAGCCAGTGACGAGCTACGTGATGAAGCCGGGCGATGCCCATTTCTACGATGTTGGTGTCGTGCACTCGCCCAAGCGCGACGGGCTGACCCGACTGGTGCGCATCGAGGGCACCAACCTCGACCACATCAAGCGCTCCAACATCAAGGCGGCGTCACTCGCGCCCGCCAAGTAAGGACCCATGCAGATCGGCTTCAACCTGCCGAACTCCGGGCCGCTGTCGGCCGTCGGCTCGATGCTCGACATCGCTACCGCGGGCGAGGCGCTCGGCTTCGACTACCTGACGCTCACCGACCATGTCGTGCTGCCGGACACCAAGGTGCCCGGCTATCCCTACTCGGAGACCGGCGAATTCTACGAAAGCGCGCCGACCGAGCGGCACGAGCAGCTGATCGCGATGGCCTACATCGCCGCGCGCACCTCGCGCATCCGGCTGGTCGCCGCCGTCATGGTCGTGCCGCATCGCCCGGCGGTGCTGGCGGCCAAGATGCTGGCGACGCTCGACGTGCTGTCAGGCGGCCGCATCGTCG
>Ga0213876_10002027_pt1 | contig 12066 bp, 13 predicted proteins | sample BarmaccomBMRX_R9_FD_160113 | JGI IMG/M metagenome (GOLD analysis project Ga0213876, IMG submission 160113) | Root-associated microbial communities from Barbacenia macrantha in rupestrian grasslands, the National Park of Serra do Cipo, Brazil - RX_R9 | ecosystem: Host-associated > Plants > Roots...
CGACTGGGGTACGCCGACGGGTCCAGCTCCCTACGGCACGGGGCCAGGAGTTTACGGCTGCGTCGTCGTGGAGCCGTGGGTCGGGGAATGAGGCGAACCGATGCGCGCTCCTAGTGCGCGTACGACGCTGTCCCTATTGCGCGTACGACGCGACCAGCTCAGCGCCGAGCTTTGCGAGATGGGCCCGCGCCTCGGCCGGCCCGGTCACCGTCACTCGATCACCGAAGCCGGCGAGCTGGCCGGCGATCTGCTCGACGTGGTGTCCGCCTACGCGGACCGGGAACCGACCGTCGGCGTCCGGTTCGGCGGTAAGCACCGTGAGCTGCTTGTCGAACAACCACCGCAGGATGTTCACCACGTCGGCATCGACGATGGCGTCGACGTGGTGCGGCGACCGCATCTCCTCGATGTTCGCTGCGATCCGTTCCCATGCCTCGCCGAGATCGAAGTCCGGCGGCCGATCGCACGGCTCGCCGAGCAGCTCGCACGACGTGATCCGGCCGACCCGGAAGGTCCGCTGCCCGGCGTCGGTGCCGGCGACCAGATACCAGGTGGAGCCCTTCACCACGAGGCCCAGCGGATGCACGTCGCGGGTCGAGGTCTTGCCGGTGCGGTCCGAGTAGCCGAGCCGCACCTTCTCCGCCCCGGCGACGCACGCTTGCAACGCGTCGAGGTGCTTGGGCCGGAACGCGCGTCCGGACTTTCCCCACCCACCGGGGTCGATGACGATCGACTGCGCGGCCGTCTGTGCCGACTCGCGGAACGGCTCGGGCAGGGCACGGACGAGCTTGCGGAGTGCCGCCTTCAACTCGGGGGTCGCGGCGGCCGCGGGCCCGGCGACGATGAACATCGCCCGCGCCTCGTCCGCGGTCAGCCCGGACAGATCGGTCCGCGCGCCACCGAGCAGCGCCCACCCACCGTTTCGACCAGGCTGCGAGTAGACGGGGATGCCCGCCGCGGACAGGGCCTCCAGGTCACGTCGCGCCGTACGTTCCGAGATCTCCAGCTCGGCGGCGAGCTCGGCGCAGGTCACCTTGCGACGGGTCTGCAGCAGCATCAGCGTCGCGACCAGCCGATCTGCCTTCATGCCAACAACTTCTCACGAAAACCGGACAGCGGGTGACCGGGTTTATGCGCGAACCTGGCCATCTCAAGTCCGAATTCGAGGAGCGAACCGAGATGGCGATGAATGCGACGATGACCACCGACGAGCCCGCCCTGCTGATCAGCTTCCTCGACCAGCAGCGGGAGGCCGTCCGCAACGCGGCGTACGGGCTCACCGACGAGCAGGCGGCGGCCGCGCCGACCGCCAGTGACCTGAGTGTTGGCGGCTTGATCAAGCACCTGGCATCGACGGAGCGCGGGTGGACCAGCGACATCACGGGGGTGGTCGCGACGGGGGACCGCGCCGAGCAGGCCTACCTCGACGGGTTCCGGATGACGGACACGGACACGCTTGCTGACCTGCTGGCCGACTACGGGGCCGCCACCGCCGCGACCGACGCCGCGATCCGAGCGGCCGACCTCGACCACGAGGTGCCGGTGCCGGATGCGCCGTGGTTCCCGAAGGACGTGACCGCCTGGAGCGTCCGCTGGATCGTGTTGCACCTGATCGAGGAGACCGCTCGCCATGCCGGTCACGCCGACATCATTCGCGAATGCCTCGACGGCGCGACCTCTGGGCCGCTTCTCGCCGCCGCCGAAGGTTGGCCGGCCGATTCGTGGATCACCCCGTGGGCGCCTGCCGTGGACGGGGCAAGCCGATGAAATCGGTCACTGGAACTCGTCGAGATGACAGCGGGCCGATCGACGTGGTGTCAGGAGGAACTGGCACGCTGGCACCAAAGAGGGGAACCATCGACATGTCTTCGACCGAATCGGTCCAGGCCGACCCGCGCCGCTGGAAGGCGCTCGGCGTCCTCGGCCTGATCCAGTTCATGCTGGTGCTCGACATCACCGTGGTGAACGTCGCGCTGCCGCACATCCGTGACGACCTCGGCTTCTCACAATCCGGCCTGGCGTGGGTCGTCGACGGCTATGTGCTGATGGCGGGCGGGCTGTTGCTGCTCGGTGGCCGGCTCGCCGACATCCTCGGCCGACGCAAGGTCTTCCTGCTCGGCGTTGCGATCTTCGCGATTGCCTCAGCGACGTGCGGTGCCGCGGTGAACCCCGGGATGCTCGTCGCGTCGCGCTTCCTGCAAGGCGCCGGCGAGGCGTTCGCGGCGCCCGCCTCGCTCGGGCTGATCGCGCTGCTCTTCCCCGACCCGCAGGAACGCATCAAGGCGCTCGGCCTGTGGGGCGGCATCGCCGGACTCGGCGGCACATCGGGCACCGTGATCTCCGGCGCCCTCGTCAACTACGTGTCGTGGCGTTGGATCTTCTACATCAACCTTCCGGTCGCGGTGTTCGCGCTGCTCGTCGTACCCCGCCTGGTGTCCGAGTCGAGGATGGTGCGCGACTCGCACCGGCCGGACTTCGCGGGTGCCATCACAGGTACGGCGGGCCTGATCGCCTTGGTCGACGGCCTGCTGCAGGCCGCCCGCCACCCGTGGGGCTCGACGAACGTCCTCGTGCCGCTCGTGCTCGGAGGCGCGCTGCTCGTCGCGATGCTGCTGATCGAAGCTCGCTCGGACGCACCGCTCATCCCGCTGTCGTTCTTCGAGAACCGCACGCGGATGGTCACGAACTTCACGACGCTGTTCTTCGCGTCGGGGTTCTTCAGCTACTTCTTCCTGCTGACCCTGTACGAGCAGCAGATCCTGCACTACTCGGCGATCAAGAGCGGCCTGTCCTACCTGCCGTTCGGCATCACGATCGGCATGGGCATCGGGATCGGCACCGCGATCATGCCGAAGGTCGGGGTCCGCAACCTGCTTGCGTTCTCCTTCTTCCTCTGCGCATTCGGGCTGTATCTGACGAGCACCATCGACATCACCACGGACTACTGGACCGGCATCATGCCGGGAATGGCGGTTCTCGGGCTGGGATCCGGGCTGTCGTTCCCGACCATCGGCAATGCGTCGCTGCACGAGGTGACCGGGCAGGACTCGGCGCTCGCCTCAGGGGTCCAGGCCACCTTCCAGCAAGTTGGTGGCGCGCTCGGCCTGTCGGTGCTCGTGACCATCGCATCGCGCCACGCATCGTCACAGATGGCCCACGGCGTCAACGGGGCGATCGCGACGATCCACGGCTACGCCCGGGCGTACCACGTCGGTGTGGCCCTGCTCGCCGCCGGCGGCGTGTTCGTGCTGGCGCTGATGGAGAAGAACGTCCTCGCCACGCCCGCAACCCGGAGGCCGGGGCCGCCGCCTCGGAGGTCGAGCCGCAGCCGGCCTGAGAGGATCGCCGCGTGACGACGGCTGCCTCTGTCGGTTTCGAACCGTGTAGCGCGGAGAGCTGGCGGGACCCCTTTGGGATGTACGCCGCTCTCCGCGATTACGACCCGGTCCATCACGTGGTCGACGGCGACTACTGGGTGCTGTCGCGGTACGCCGACGTCTCAGCGGCCGCGCTGGACACGTCGACGTTCTCCTCGGCGCAAGGGCTCACCTTCACCTACGGCGACATGAATGCTGCGGGGCTCGACGAGATCAAGCCGATGGTGTTCCTCGACCCGCCGGAGCACGGGGAGTTCCGCCGGCTGGTCGTGCGAGGTTTCACCCCGCGGCAGGTGACCGCGGTCGAGCCGGCAGTGCGGGAGTTCGTCGTGTCGCGGCTCGAACGGCTCCGCGACGCCGGTGGCGGTGACGTGGTGGCGGAGCTGCTCAAGCCGCTGCCGAGCTTCGTGGTCGGGCGCTACCTCGGCGTGCCCGACTCCGACCGCGAGCAGTTCGACGGCTGGACGCAGGGGATCGTCGCGGCCAACGCGTTGGGCGATCCGCTGCTGGCGGCGCAGACCGTCGCGGAGCTCTTCGGCTATTTCGGCGAGCTCATCGAGTGGCGTCGCACCGCGCCCGGCGACGACGTCATCTCGGAGCTGGTCCAGGCTGCGGATGACGCGAACGTGTCGGCGCTACAGATCCTGGGGTTCGCGTTCACGATGGTGACTGGCGGCAACGACACCACGACCGGCCTGCTGTCCGTGGGCCTCGAGCTCCTCGCGGAGCGCCCCGAGCAACGTGACCGGCTGGTGGCTGATCCGGGGCTGGTCGGGCCGGCGATCGAGGAGCTGCTGCGGCTCACGTCGCCCGTGCAGGGTCTGGCCCGTACGACGACCCGCGACGTCGAGGTCGAAGGCGTCACGGTGCCCGTGGGAAAGAAGGTGTTCCTTCTCTATGGCTCCGCGAATCGTGATCCGCGGGAGTACGGACCGGACGCGGCGGAGTTGGACGTCGCGCGTCGGCCGCAGAAGATCCTGACTTTCTCGGTCGGCGCCCATCACTGCCTGGGCGCCGCGGCCGCGCGGCTGATGGGGCACGTGGTTCTCGAGGAACTCGTGGCGAGGTGTCCGGGGTTCACCGTCGACGCGGCCGCCGGCCGGTTCGCGCCGGGCCATTTCGTCCGCCGCTACGAGTCGCTTCCCTTCGTGCCGTAGTCCACAGCCGGCAACCGGGCCGCCGCCATCCACAGCGCCCGATCCGGCCGGCCGCGCCTGTCAGAGGCAATTTCGATTCTGGCCGCATGGCTACCAAATCCCAACGCAAGCGCCGCGCGAAGCAACGCCGGCATCACACCAACACGATCAGCGCTGCCGGTCGGCAGCGCCAACGGGTCGACCGGTGGCGAGACGGCCGCCGCACCGAGCGCGAGGTCAACGACCTTGCCTTTCTCGAGCTGGTCCTCGAGCGGGCGTTCGTGATCCCGCGCACCGTCCTGCCGTACCTGGCGGAGCAGGCCGCTCACGCCCTGCTGTGGCAGCCGACCTTCCGCGTCGCCGAGGCCGCGCTGACCCGCGGCGGTGATGGTCCGGCCTGGCGCCGGCTCGCGGTCGCGCTCGACAAGGCGACCAGCGACTGTGACGAGTTCGGCGATGACCCGATCCGGATCGCGCAGCGTCGCATGGTCGAGCTCGGCGTCTTCGCTGAGCTCAAGGGGCGCTTCGCCGATCGGGCCGCATCATGAGTTCTGTACAGAGTTGTACGTCATCGTACAATCTCGCCATGACGAAGCAGATATCGGCGAGCGACGCGAGAGCGAACCTGCCCACGCTGCTCGACGAGGTCGCGGCCGGCGAGGAGGTCACGATCACGCGACACGGGAAACCGGTCGCGGTACTCGTCCGACCGCGCCGGTTGAGGGATCCCACGGTGCAGCGATGGCTCGACGACGCCGACCGAATGGAGGAGCAGCGCCGGGCGCGACGCGGCGACTCCTTCGAGCTCCTCGACACGCCCGACGCGTATTTCGACGAGTGGATTGCCGAGATCCGCGCCGGACGGGACGCCGATTGATGGACGCCTTCGACTCCGACGTGCTCATCTTTGCCGCCAGGCCTCGCCACGATGCGGGTGCCCGCGTCGCTGGCCTGTTCCGGGCGACGGTCGACGAAACCGGCGGCGCGGGCATCGGGTCGGTCGTGTTGATCCCCGAAGTCCTGACCAAGCCATTCCGTGACGGCGATGCGGCGGAGTATCGGGCCCTCGACACCCTGCTCGGGTGGCTCGACCTTCGCCCGGTGACCTCGCAGATAGCGAGTCTCGCGGCCAGGGTCGGGGCGGAGTACGGACTCAAGCCGCTTGACGCGGTGCACCTCGCGACCGCGCTCGAAGCCGGTGCCGACCGCTTCATCACCAACAATCGTCGCGACTTCTCGAAGTCGATCGAGGGAATCGAGGTCACGTTCCCGGATGACCTCGCCGCCCCGGCGTGAGAAATTCGCGGCATGGCGGTGTTGCGGACACCAGAGGATCGGTTCGACGGGCTCGCTGACTTCCCGTATGAGGCGCAGTACATCGAGGTGACCGCGCGCGACATCGAGCCGTTGCGCATGGCCTACGTGGACGAGGGGCCGCGCGACGGTCCGGTGGTGTTGCTCCTGCACGGGCAGCCGACCTGGTCCTATCTCTATCGCCACGTCATCGCTGCTCTCGCCGCGGCCGGCATGCGTGTCATCGCCCCCGACCACATCGGCTACGGCCGGTCGGACAAGCCGGGTGCTGCGACCGACTACACCTTCAAGCGACACGTGGTGTGGGTCGAGAGCTTCGTGACCGGTCTCGACCTTCGCGACGTGACCCTCGTGGCGCAGGACTGGGGCGGACCGATCGGGCTATCCGCACTCGCGCGGATCCCGCACCGGTTCGCGCGCATCGTCCTCGCCAACACGATCCTGCACACGTGCGACCCGGACCTCGCCGGCAAGCTCGCGTGGGCCGCCCACGGGATCGACGACGGTCGCGTCGTGCTGCAAGAGGCGTTGGTCGACTACCTGCTCCACTACGCGCGGGCCCCGGAGATCGTGCCGAGCCGATACGTGGACGCCGTCGCGGGTCCGCTGTCCGCCGAGGTAAAAGCGGCGTACGACGCGCCGTTCCCCGACCCGTCGTACACCGCGGGCCTGCGGCAGATGACCGCCCTGCTACCGCTGACCCGGAACGACCCGGGTGCCGCGATCGGCCGGGCGACCATGGCGGCGCTGCGCGAGTGGACCAAGCCGCTGCTGACGGCGTACAGCGATGGCGACCCGGCGACGCGAGGATGGGACGCGGTGTTCCGGGCGGCGACCCCGGGTGCGGCGGCGTTCGAACCGGTGATCATTGCGGGCGCCGGCCACTTCCTCCAGGAGACGCACGGCGCCGAGCTCGCGGCTGCCATCACGGCATTCGTCCAGGCGTCGTCGTAGCCGATACTCGCCCGGATTGCGCCGTTCGTCGTAACGGGAGGGGCCCGGTTGCACCGTTCGGGCGATCAGCGTGTGCCGAGCATGACCCGACCTAATCCTCATGAAGGGGGTGCGGGTGTGAGCGACACTGACGCGACAGCGCCGTCGCGTGAAGAGCTGCTCTCCATCATCGACGAGCTTCGGGCAGACCGTGCGGTCGGCGCGAGCCTCGTTGATGCCGCACGCGCCCGCGCCGACCAGGACGAGGCAGCGTTGCGAGACATGACCGGGGACCGGGATGCCTGGCGCTCCGCGGCCAAGAACCTGCAGTCAGAGCTCTGGCGCCAGATGGACATGTTGCGCTCCGAGCAGACACATCACCGTGATCAGATCGCGCATCTGTCGGCGGCGATGACGGCGCTGATCCAGATCGCCGAGTCGCGTGCCGGCGCCGAGGATGTGGTCGAGTCCGAGGCGACGACCGCCGCCCGCGAGACCCTGGCCGAGCTGCCGCCGATGCCCGAGATCCCCGTGCCGACGCTCTCCTCGTTGGTAGCGCCGCCGCCGATCCTCGACCACTCGGTGATTCCGATTGCTGACAACCCTCTGCCCGAGCCGCCCGTCGTCGTGGTTGCTCCGGAGCCGACTGTCGAGACCTCGGCACCCGTGGTTGCCGAGAAGGCGCCGACGCCAGCACCGTTCACAGCGCGCGCGTTCGTCCCCGCCGATGACTCCAAGGATGTCGGTCACCTCATCGAAAAGCAGCCATCCGACTTCCCCGACCCGCCACCGGCACCCAATGCCGACCGCGTGGGCATCTTCACCGAGCTGGCCGCGGTCGCGGAGCGCGTCGACCGTCCGGGCGCGGCGCCGGAACCGAAGGAGGCGGCCGACGCGGAGACAGGCGATGCCGCCCCGCATGCACGTCAGGTCGACATCCTGCCGACCTCAGAGGCGCAGACGGTAGCCAAGAAACGCCCGCGGCGGCTGCCCCGCCTCACCGGCTGACGCGGCCGAAGGGTTCGGGATCCACCGAGCTCGGACCGCAACCACTGGCGTGACGTGCGCGCAGTCCCGGTGATTGAGTAGCGATCATGGAGATGCGGACGCTCGGTCGTACTGGCGTGAAGGTCAGCCCGCTGTGTCTGGGCGCGATGATGTTCGGCCAGTGGGGCGAACCTGATCATGACGAATGCGCTCGGATGATCGACCGGGCGCTCGACGCGGGGATCAACTTCATCGACACCGCCGACATGTACTCCGCCGGCGAGTCCGAGGAGGTCGTCGGCAAGGCCCTCAAGGGCAAGCGCGACAACGTGGTCCTCGCGACCAAGTTCCACATGCCCATGAGCTTCGATCCCAACGAGCGTGGCAACTCGCGCCGCTGGATCATCCGCGAGGTCGAGAACTCGCTGCGCCGGCTGCAGACCGACTACATCGACCTCTACCAGGTGCACCGGCCGGACGCCGACACGGATATCGACGACACCCTGTCCGCGCTCACCGATCTGATCCGCGCGGGCAAGGTCCGATACATCGGGTCTTCGACGTTCCCCGCGCACCTGATGGTGCAAGCGCAGTACGTCGCCCGTGACCGCGGCCGCGAGCGGTTTGTCTGCGAGCAGCCGCCGTACTCGTTGCTCGTGCGAGAGATCGAGCGCGACGTGTTGCCGGTCGCGCAGGAGTACGGCATGGGGGTCATCCCGTGGAGCCCGTTGGCGGGCGGTTGGCTGTCCGGCAAGTGGCGCAAGGACGGCTCTGACAACGGCAGCCGCCGAGCGCCGCTGATGCCCGCGCGCTACGACCTGTCGATCCCGGAGAACCAGCGAAAGCTCGACGCCGCCGACGCGCTCGCGAACCTCGCCGACAAACACGGCATGTCGCTGATACATCTAGCGCTCGCGTTCGTGATCAAGCATCCGGCGGTGACCGCGGCGATCATCGGGCCGCGGACGATGGAGCAGCTCGAGTCACAGCTCGGCGCGGACGAGGTCGAGCTGACCGAGGAGATCCTGGACGCGATCGACGAGATCGTGCCGCCCGGGCTGACGATCAACCCGGTCGACAACGGTTATGAGGCGCCAGCGATCGCTAACAAGGCCCTGCGCCGCCGCTGATTTCGTCGCCGCAGCGCCGACTGTCGCAGAGCGTGCAGGCGGTACGACGACAGGTCGTGCGAAAGTCTGCACGCTTCGGGTCAACCTCGCGGCGCACTCGGACGTGGGAAACATGTAACCGACAGCGGGCCGCGGTGGTCTAACCACTCGTAGCCCACGCACTGCGAGGTCACCATGAGCGCCATCGATGTGGAACGCATCCCGACCACCTGGGACGACTCTCGCGACGATGCGTTCTTCCGCATCGCCGCGCAGATCTTCCCACCGACGTTCGTCGAGATCGCCGGCGCGTTGCTTGCCAGCTTCGACCGCGACGCCGATCCGACCGATCGACTCATCGACCTGACCCACGAGGTGTCGCCGCAGGTCACTCGAGCTCTCGGTGACGTCTGACTCCGCGGTCAGCGGCGTGAGCCGGAGGACGCCTTCTCGCGGACGTTGTCAGGCGAGGCCTCGGGGTAGTCGCGCGGGTCGGTCGCGCCGGTGATCTCACGCTGCTTCTCGGCATTGAGGAGCGCACCGATGAAAACGACGTAAATGGCGTAGTAGACCAGCAGCATGAAGATGACGACGCCGGCCAGCGCGCCGTACGTCTTGTTGTACGACGAGAAGAAGCGCACGTAGATCGAGAACGCGACCATCGTCAGCAGCACGGCGATGGTCGAGAACTTCGCGCCGCCAGCGGCCCACTTCCAGTCGGCCGGGTGATTGGCGGGGCCGGCGCGGTAGAGCGTGGTGATCGCCAGGAACAGCAGTCCCGCCATCACGAGGAAGACTCCGACGGAAGCGACGACGCGCAGCCATGGGGTCGAGATGTAGTTGTCCATCGCCGTGATCGAGGACACTGCGGCAATCATGAGTACGGCGAGCACGATCGCGCCGATCGTGAGCAGCAGGGCGGTGCCGCGGCGCTTCACGAAGCCGCGAGTCTCTTCCTGCTCGTATGCAGCGGTGACACCGGTCATGAGGTTCTGCATGGCGCCGCTGACGGACCACAGCAGAGCAGCCAGCGAGATGATCAGCGCGAGGCCGAGGGTGCTGGAGTGCGCGTTGACGATCGAGTTCAACGTGTTGGTGATCGACTGCTTCGCGCTAGGTGAGACCGAGGAGCCGAGGTTCGACACGGCGTTGGTCACCGAGCTCGGGCTCGCGAACATCCCCCACACGGTGACGATCGCGATGATGGCGGGGAACATCGCAAGGAAGACCCAGAACGCCGAGCCGGCCGCGAGCATCGCGATGTTCGTGTTCGACATCTGATAGCGGGCTCGGCCGAGCACGTGCCACCAGCCCTTGGCGCCGATCGGTTCCTTCGGCGGCGGTTCGACGTCGGTACGTGGACGGCTGGTGGTGGTCTGGCTGGCCATCGATCCTCCTGTGAGCCCCCGTGAAGTGGAGATGGTTCCCGCTGATCCGGATTGCTACGCAGGTTGCGCCGATCTCGCGAGATTCGACCGAGGCCGGTCAGCGATCCGGCTGGCCGGTCTTCGGTGCCTCGTCGGGGATGCTGATCGGGATCTCGCCGGAGAGTTCGTAGCCGCCGAGGAGGTTCAGCTCGTCGCCGCTCCAGAAGCTGCCCGGGTCATACGAGATCGCGCGGCGCTGGGCGGGTAGCAGGCCCATGTCGGCGTACGACATCGCGACGACCTCAGCGCAGTACGCGGTCTCGCGGACGCCGTCCTTCTCCGAGCGTCGGCGCGGGAGCCTGCCGGAGATCCATCCGGCGGCCATCGTTGGCGTGGTCGGGAACGGCGTACCGTCCAGCCGCGCGATCGTCTTCAGCAACGCGTTCTCGGCGGCGCGCGAAACCGGCCGTGACAGCTGGCGGAGCCACCCTTGCTGGCCGTACCTGTTGGCCCAAACCAGGCACGAGTCGCGAAGGTCATGCAGTTGGACGCCGCGCTGGAACTTGCCGGACCACATGTCGACGAGGGACTGGCCGAGCTCGGCGTGCCACATCAGCGGCGGCAGGTCATCGAGCACGACGGCCATGCCGACGTGGTTGACCGGCGCGTTCGTCGTCGTACGGATGATCCGGTCCGCGGCGCTCCTGCCGCGAAACAACCACAGGTCGCCGGTGCGCGTCAGGTCGACCGCGGCGTCAAGCGGCATCGCGATCTCGTCCCGGCGCACGGTGCAGAGTCTGCCAGCCATCTCCTCGCGCCGGCCCTTCCACCGCCACCCCGCCACCTGATGGGGGATTGAGTACCAAAGAGCGTCGTAGATCCCCCATCGGTTCGAGCCGCCCCTGGGCCTGGCGGGCTGGGCCGTGGGACGGCGTCGCTGTCCCCAATCGTGGAAGGCGGGCTTGTCCTCCACAGATCGCCGAGAAGCGGCGGCGGGGAGCTCTCTGGCGCTGACGCTCGTCGGCATGCCTCGACTTTGCCTAACCGATCCCATGCTCGCCCTTTTGATCGCGGCCAACGATTACGTCATCGATCGGGTGACTGCTCTCGCCGCCGGCTTGACGCCGCGCGCGATCAGCTACCGCCTCAGTTGTGGCGACTGGCAGTGCTTGCTGCCCGGCGTCTACCTGGTGGGGACGGGCGAGCCCAGCCGACGCCAGATGCTGATCGCCGCTCAGCTCTATGCGGGTCCGTGTCGACGGCCTACGAGGAGTGCCTCGTCCCGGTGGTGTTCGGCCCGTATGCCGAGGACCTCGCGGCACGTGTCGCCGCGCATCGTCCCGGCCGCGTGCTCGAGCTGGCCGCGGGAACCGGGGCGGTCACGGCAGCGTTGTCTCTCGCCCTGCCGGACACCGTGATCACCGCGACCGATCTGAACGACGCGATGGTCGCGGTCGGATCGCGCAACGTGCGAGGTGCAACGTGGCAGCAGGCGGACGCGATGTCACTGCCGTTCGACGACGACAGCTTCGACTTGGTGGCATGCCAGTTCGGCGTGATGTTCTTTCCGGACCGTCGCGAGGCATATGCCGAGGTTCGGCGGGTGCTGGCCGACGACGGGCACTTCCTCTTCAACGCGTGGGGTCGGCTCGAGGATCACGAGTTCGAGTCCGCCGTGACGGCGGTGCTCGCCGAACTGTTTCCCGATGACCCGCCCACCTTTCTTCGGTCGGTCCCCCATGGGTACGCCGACCCTGACCGGATCACCGCGGATCTCGCGGCCGCGGGACTCGAGGCCGACCTGGTCGAGCTGGTCGAATTGGAAGGCACCGCCGCATCGGCC
>Ga0213876_10002028_pt1 | contig 12062 bp, 9 predicted proteins | sample BarmaccomBMRX_R9_FD_160113 | JGI IMG/M metagenome (GOLD analysis project Ga0213876, IMG submission 160113) | Root-associated microbial communities from Barbacenia macrantha in rupestrian grasslands, the National Park of Serra do Cipo, Brazil - RX_R9 | ecosystem: Host-associated > Plants > Roots...
CGGGGCGAGCAGCCCCGCCAGCAGCTTGCCCTCGAGTTCGTCCAGCGCCATCGCCTTGAGTGCCTGATACGACGAGAACGACGGGCCGCGACTGGAGCTGTATTTGCCGTAGGCCTCGACGATCCTGGCGATCATCGCGACCAGCCGCTCGTCCATGTCGGCCAAGTCCGGGTTGTCGGTGAGCAGATCCAGCAGCATCTGCCGCATCGCCTCGACGTCGTCGTCCGGCAGGGCGCCGGACGCGTCTGCGTCCTCGTCTTCGGTGACCACTGCGCGCGCGCCCAGGGCCGCGGGGAACCACAGGTCGAACATCGCGTCATAGGTCTCGCGGTGGTCGGGGCGGCGCAGCACCGCGCACGCGATGCCCTCACGCAGCACTTCGCGATCCTCCAGGCCCAGCGCGGCCATCACCCGCCCGGCGTCCACCGTTTCGGACGGCCCCACCGAGATCCCGCTCCCGCGAAGCGCTTCCACGAAGCCGACCAGGTGGCCGGGCAACCCGTGCGGAGCGAGCGGATGGGCGGGGCGGATGCGGCGAGCGGCCATCAGTTGAGCCTGAGTTCGCCGGCCGCGCGTTGCTGGTCGGATTGGTGCTTGAGCACCACCCCCAGCGTCTGGGAGATGACGGCGTCGTCGATCGTGTCCAGGCCGAGGGCCAGCAGCGTACGGCCCCAGTCGATGGTCTCGGCGATCGACGGCACCTTCTTCAGTTGCATCCCGCGCAACACCCCGATGATGCGCACCAACTCCTCGGCGAGGTGCTGGGGCAGCTCGGGGACCCGGGACAACAGGATGCGTCGCTCCAATTCGGGGGTGGGGAAATCGATGTGCAGGAACAAGCAGCGGCGTTTGAGCGCCTCGGACAGCTCGCGGGTGGCGTTGGACGTCAGCACCACCAGCGGCGTCCGGGTGGCGGTGATCGTGCCCAGCTCGGGAACGGTGACCGCGAAGTCGGACAGCACCTCCAGCAGCAGACCCTCGATCTCGATGTCGGCCTTGTCAGTCTCGTCGATCAGCAACACCGTCGGCTCGGTGCGCCGGATCGCGGTCAGCAACGGGCGCTGCAGCAGGAACTCCTCGCTGAACACGTCGTCCTTGGTGGTCTCCCAGTGGTCCCCGTCCCCGGATCCGGCCTGAATACGCAGAATCTGCTTGGCGTGGTTCCACTCGTAGAGCGCACGGGCCTCGTCGACGCCCTCGTAGCACTGCAGCCGGACCAGGCCGGACCCGGTGGCCTGGGCGACGGCGCGGGCCAGTTCGGTCTTGCCGACGCCGGCCGGGCCCTCCACCAGCAGCGGCTTGCCGAGGCGATCGGCGAGGAACACCGCCGTCGCAGTGGCGGTGTCGGGCAGGTAGCCGGTTTCGGCCAGCCGCCGCGAGACGTCGCCGATGTCGGCGAACAACGGCACGGGCCGCGCGGGCACGCTCATAGGTGCGACTCCTTCGAAAGAGAAAAGTCAAGCGGGGCGGGTGTGGCCGGCAACGGATGAGCCCCAGACGATCCACTTGGTTGAGGTCAATTCCGGCAATCCCATCGGGCCGCGGGCGTGCAGCTTCTGGGTGGAGATGCCGATCTCGGCGCCGAAGCCGAACTGCTCGCCGTCGGTGAACGCGGTCGACGCGTTCACCATCACCGCGGCCGCATCGACTTGTTCGGTAAATCGTTGGGCCGCAGCAAGATTGGTTGTGATGATCGCCTCGGTGTGCCCGGTGCCGAACTCGTTGATGTGGGCGATCGCGGCGTCCAGCCCGTCGACCACCGCCACCGCGATGTCCATGCTTAGATATTCGCGGCGCAGGTCGTCCTCAGCGGGGTCGAGGTGAGGGGTGACACCGGCCTCCTGCAACCCGTTAAGCAGCCTGGGCATCGCCGCGCCGGCGATCGCCGCATCGACCAGCAGCGTCTCGGCGGCATTGCAGACGCTGGGGCGGCGGGTCTTGGAGTTCAGCAGGATCCGTTCGGCGACCTCCAGGTCGGCGGCTTCGTGCACGTACACGTGACAGTTGCCGACGCCCGTCTCGATGGTCGGCACCTGCGCGTCGCGCACCACCGCCTCGATCAGGCCCGCTCCCCCGCGCGGGATCGCCACGTCCACCAGACCGCGAGCCTGAATGAGGTGGGTCACCGTGGAGCGGTCGGCGGCCGACAGCAATTGGACCGCGTCGGCGGGCAGCTCCTGGCCAACCAGCGCGCCACGCAGCACCATGACGAGCGCTGCATTGGAGTTCGCCGCCGACGAACTGCCGCGCAACAGCGTGGCGTTGCCGGACTTGAGCGTCAGCCCGAATGCATCCACGGTGACGTTGGGGCGGCCCTCGTAGATCATGCCGACCACCCCGAGCGGGACGCGCTGTTGGCGCAGCTGCAGCCCGTTGGGCAGGGTATAGCCGCGCAGTACTTCGCCGATCGGATCGGGCAGGCCGGCGACCTGCCGCAGACCGGCGGCGATGCCGTCGATGCGCTGCTTATTCAGGGCCAGCCGGTCGAGCATGGCGGCGGGGGTGTTGGCGACTCGAGCCGCGTCGAGGTCGTCCGCGTTGGCGGCCAGGATCTCATCGGCGTGGGCCAATATCTCGTCGGCCGCGGCGTGCAGCGCGCGGTCCTTGACCGCCGTGGCCGTGCAGGCCAGCACGCGGGCGGCCACTCGCGCGCGCCGCGCGGCGTCGTGCACCGCTTGACGCAGGTCAGGAGACGAGGGCGCTTGCACACTCATCACCCCAGGGTATCGGGCCTTGTCATACGGTGGAGATCACGCCCACCAGCGCTGACGCGATTGCCGGGCCCGCCCGTCTTGCTGGTGTCGATTGCGGCGCCGCTACCCGGACTTCTTACCCCACCACTGATAGAGGCTGGCGATGTCGGGGCCCCGAACGACGCCGACCCTCAACTTGGCATTGTCCGACCAGACAACCACCGCGCTTTTACCGGAGTCGTCGCCGATGGTCCCGCACTCCACCTGGCCACCGGTTTGACCGTTACTGGCGAAAGTCCATGTGCCAGGGGACGACTGGTTTCCCGGGCACGACGGCGAAATCGTCACTTTTTCCGCCACGGTTTGGAAACCCGAGGCCACGTCATTGGCGTTGCCGAACAACCCGAATACGGCGGCGGTCGGACCACCAGGCTCGCTGCTTTGATCGCACGTCACTTTTTCCAATGCGGGCGGCTTCGGCGTCGCCTCCTGGCAATTACTGGACGAGAAACCCGCCGGCAGCATGCCCATCAGCTTGTTCGGATCCGCCCAGGCCGGGAGGGCAACAGCCGTAGCCCCGACGACCATCGCCGCGCTAACGCAGATCAACCGGACGGCGCCGGCAAAAGGAAACATTTCAACACATCTCCCATGTTTGGTGTGGCAGGACGAGGCCCGCCGCCCACTTCGCGGACCTCTGTGGCAAACGCTATCCCGACCAGGAGTTCGGCGAAGTGTTTCGGCCGAAACTTCGGCGCTTGCGCGTACCTGACATGCCCGCGGCCCGGCGCCGCCGGCACCGGTTCAGCTGACGCGCTCGCGCCGCATCATCCGCCGCGCCTCGCTCTGCCGCTCTTCGATGAGCCGGCCCAGGTCCTGCAGCAGCATCGATTTGCTCATCACGATCTGCTCTAGGTGTTCGCGCTGGATCTCCAAGGCGGTCACCTCCTCGAGCGCGTAGGCACCGGCGAGATTCGGTTGCCGGGTCAGCGCGGTGATACCGAGAAACGAGCCCTGGTCCAGGGTGGAGACCGGAATGACGACACCGTTCTCGTCGATCACGGTCAGCCGCACGCTTCCGGTGACCAGGAACATCATCATCTTGGGTACCGTCCCCGCGTACTGCACGATTTCGTCAGCGCCGTATCGCACGACCTTGGCGTACGGAGCCAGCATCTGCTGATCAGGCAGGGTCAGCCGCAACTCCGGCGCCACCACAGTGCGCAACGCCTCCTTGACCCGTTCGGGCGTCGAGAAGTCGTCGGTGGCGCCGTCCAGATGGAGCCCCTCCCGCCGAGAGGCGTACCAGAGCCAACGCACGAAAGTCGACTGGGTGGCTCCGTCGTCGGCGGGTGAGTACAGCCTGACATTGGTGCGGTACTCGCCGCCGCCCAGCGCGACCGAGGTGGGCGTTGTGCCCGCCTGGAGCAACGGCAGCGCGCCCGCCACCCGCGTCAGCGTCGCGCACACTTTGTCGGGCGAATCGGCCGTGGAAAACGTGGTCGTCATCGAGCACTTGTGCGTACCTGCGGGTCGGCTCATGTTGGTGAATGACGTGGTGGCCAGCATCGAGTTCGGCATGATCCGCAGCCCGCTGCCGGTCTGTATGTGGACCGCGCGCCAGTTGACCTCGACGACCCGCCCACGCGCCGTCTGCGTGTCCAGCCAGTCGTTGATCCGGAAGGGTTGCTCGAACAGCATGAACAAGCCCGACACGATCTGTCCTACGGAGTTCTGCAGCATCAGGCCGATGACCACCGACGTGACACCCAGCGCGGTGAACAGGCCACCCACCCGCACGCCCCAGATGTAAGACAGGATCAGCGCCAGACCCACACCGATGAGCCCGAAGCGGCCGACGTCGAGGAAGATCGCCGGTACCCGTTTGCGCCAACTGTTTTCGGGCGCGCCCTCGAAAACCGTAGCGTTGAGCCCGGACAGCAACAGCACCAGGACCAGGAAGCCGAAGGCGGTGGTGAGGATTCGCACCGGGCCCAGCCCGGCGGGGATCTGTGAGGCCTTGACAAGCAGCAGCAACAGCGCGCCAAGCGGCAGCAGGAAATTGCGCAGCAGGCTTACTTGCCTGGCCAGCCCGCTGTTCCTGCGGGTGAGTGAGTTTTGCAACTCGGTGAGAACGATCAGCGCGCAGGGAAGTCCGATGGCGATCGCGACCGTCCAGTAGAACCACGACGCGTGGAACGCGTTCATCATCGCTCCGACAACCGGTAGATCGTCTGCTCGGTCCCACCGACCGAAATCGTGCCCGACTGGGTGAACTGCCGGACGTCGCGCATCGCCTCGTATACCGGTGTGGCCACGTAGATGCCGGGTTGCGCCGCCCCCCTGTGCATTTGGTAGGCCATACTCACCGCGCCGCCCCACATGTCATAGACCAGACTGGACTGCCCGACCAACCCGCTGATGACGTTGCCGGTGTTGATGCCGACCCGCAGACCCAGATCACGACCGGTTTGACCATTGAAACGCTCGATGATCCGCTGCATCTCAACGGCAAACTCGACGCTGCGGTGGATGCTGTCCAGACGCGGGGTGATCACCCCGCAGCTGGCGAGGTAGCCGTTGTGGAACGTGCGGATCCGTTCGACGCCCAGGGCTTCGGCGGCCGCATCGAACTGACGGAACAGTTCGTCGACGATCCCGACCAATTCGGCGCCCGATAGATCGTTGGAAATCTCGTCGAGCCCAACGATATCGGCGAAGACAATGGCGACGTCCTGGTGCTTCTGCGCGATGGTCGACTCGCCCTCGCGGTACCGCTGGACAACAGATTCCGGCATGAGCGCCAGCAGCATCCGATTGTTTTCGCTGCGCTGCTCGTTGAGCAACTCTTCCTTGATCGCCAGATTGCGGCTCATCTCATTGAAAGCCGCAGTAAGGTCACCGATTTCGTCTCGCGCTGTCACCGGGATGTTGATGTCGTAGTCGCCCGAACTGATCTTTCGCGTGCCTTCCTCGAGGCGCCGGACCGGTCGCACCGCCGCCTGGGCGATCAGCATCGAGGCCACACATATGACGAAAACCATTGCCGTGACGGCGATTGAGAGCGTTTTGCTGAACTTGCCCAGGCGCGCAAAAGCATCGGAGTCGTCTCGCGTCGCCAGGATCGACCAGTGCAAGTCGGAGTGCTCGATATTCAACGGGGCGTAGGCTTCCAATTCCCTGTTGCCCATGTAATCGATGCCGGTGACCACCCCGGTCTCGCCACGTTGGGCGGCACGAAGACCGGAACTCGGAACCGGCTGCACCAACGTCGTGCCGCCCAACCGGATCGCCCGGTCGACGACGTCGGGCGGCGTGCCGGCGGCTATCGCCGTGCGCCGGTATTCCTGCGGGTCTTCCAGGAAGTCCCTTGAATCCGAACGCATCAGGTCGTCGGGGCCCGCGAGATAGGTCTCAGTCGACGGGCCCATCCCGGCGTCCTCCCAGTGCCTGTTCGCGGTCATGATCTTGTTGATCTTCGCGATCGGCACCGGGAGCGCCATGACACCGGTAATCTTGCCGTTCATCCCGACTGGCGACACCACCCACGCGGTGGGGGCTTCGAGTAGCGGCTGGTACGGCTGGAAATCGGTGACCCAGACGAAGTCGACATCGTTGGAGCGCAACGCTTTTTGGTACGCGTCTCGCAGCTTTGACTCGCGATACGGGCCGGTGAGGACATTTGTCCCGAGGTCAGGGCCCTTATCCACGGAGTAGACGACATTGCCCTGCAAGTCCAGCAGGAGCGCGTCCCGGTAGTCAAAGCGGGTGACGATGCCACGCATATAAAAGTTGAACCGCGCGTTGGCGGCCGTCCAGGCGCTGCCGTCACCGGCGTCCAGCACGGGCACGGAGTCGGGTGTGGAGGCGGCGGTGTAGTACGCCTGAAGATACCTCTGCGCGTTGGAAGTTGGCAGCACCGCGTCGAGGTCGATATCCTCACCTGTTGCCCGTTTGACGGGCTTAAGCATCTGGTTTTGGTAATAATTGACAACCGACTGCTGCTGGGCCGGAGTGATCGTGGCATTGTTTAATTCGTTGAAGCCCGTGGTGAACGCCTCGGTCGCCTGGACGATACTGAATCCGCCGCTGTAGACGATCAGCGCGCTGCTTACCTCCTTGAACAGCGCCTCGACCTGCCGCTTCTGCGATTCGCGCAACTCGACCAGTCGCTCGGACTCGACTTCCCGCAACGCGCTGCGGCCGGATACCGCGCCGATCAGCGCGATGACCCCGACGCCCAGGATGCTTGACAACAGCATCGCCACCAGGATCTTGGACTGGATCCCGAATCGGAATCGCGTCCACAGCAAAGGACGCCGCACACGCCTTCTGGCCGGGGCGGTTTCGTTTCCCGGCACCGACTCTATTGGCTCACCCGATGTCAATCGGCTTCCTTCTGCTACCGGCTTGCTCCGTGCTGTTGCCTGTTGCCGTGTGCTCCCGGTCACGCTGCAGACTAGCCCGCAGCCGCGAACATATCGGCGTTTAGCCGAAACTGAGGCCGGCCCGTATCCAGGGTTTCATCGAATAGTGATGCTGCGCACCGACATAACCGCAGACATCCCCCGAAGCGTCAGGGCCGGTCGGCCCGTCCCCAGATTTCTCACCCGGACCGAAGCGACTAACGTCGACGGAATGGCAACGCGAGTCTGCGTGGTCGGCAGCGTAAACCTCGATCTGACACTGGACGTGGCTCGCCTGCCGCGCCCCGGCGAAACGGTACTGGCATCCTCGTTGACCAGGGCGCCCGGCGGCAAGGGCGGCAATCAAGCGGTCGCCGCGGCGCGCGCCGGTGCGCGGGTTCGCTTCGTCGGCGCCGTCGGCGACGATCCCGCCGCCGCACAGCTGCGGGCACACCTGCGGGCCAATGGGGTTGGGCTGGACGGCATGATCGAACGGCCCGGGCCGAGCGGGACGGCGATCATCGTGGTCGACGCCGCCGCCGAGAACACCATCGTGGTTGCGCCGGGTGCGAATGCGTGCCTGACGCTGTCCCCGTCGGTGGTCACCGATTGCGATGTGTTGTTGACCCAGTTGGAGATTCCGGTTGCGGCAGCGGTAGCCGCGGCACGGCAAGCCCGGTCGGCCGGAGCGGTCGTCATCGTCAATGCCTCACCGGCGGGCCGGGACGGAGACGCCCTGGCCGAACTGGCCGCGGCTACCGACGTGGTGATCGCGAACGAACAGGAGGCGGCCGAATGGCATTGGCGGCCAACCCACCTCGTGGTCACCCAGGGCGCCGACGGCGCCCGGTACGTCGGCACGGACGGGGAGTTCCAGGTGCCCGCGCCGGCGGTGACGGCGGTGGACACCACCGGTGCCGGCGATGTGTTCGCCGGAGTCCTGGCCGCGAATTGGCCGCCCAACCCGGGATCACCGGAGCACCGACTGCGCGCGTTGCGGCGGGCCTGCGCCGCGGGTGCGCTCGCCACATTGGTGCCCGGCGCCGGGGACTGCGCGCCGACCTCAGACGTGATCGCCGCTGTGGCCGACTGAGTTCATGGCGCGACTGACGGCACAGGGTTATCTGCCGGCCGAACTGGGTGACCTGTTGGGCTCGAGCGCGGTCGCGATGCGCGGGGCCGGAGCGGAGCGTGAGAACCGTATTGGGCAAGTTATTTCGCCGCGTTCGCGCCGGCGAACAGCGCAGTCCGATAGCCGCCTTACCGCGCCGGAATCCATGCGCCCGCGAGCGTAACGGTGCGGCGAATTCGCCGCCGGAAAATCGCCGTGGCGTTACGCTCGCGGTGATCGCGCCGCGCTACTCCGCGGGAACTAGGCTGACGAAGACAAGATCCCCTACAAGGGCTGCGACCTCGGTGGAGGGTGCTACTACATGTCGTTCGTGATCGCCGTACCGCAGATGGTGGCGTCGGCGGCTTCGGACTTGGCCGGTATAGGGGCAGTGATCGGCGAGGCCAACGCGGCGGCGGCGGTCCCGACAACCGGGGTGATGGTAGCTGCCGGTGATGAGGTGTCGGCGGCGATTGCGTCGGTGTTTTCGAGCCACGCCAAGGACTTTCAGGCACTCAGTGCGCAGGCGGCGATGTTTCATGCCCAGTTTGTGCAGGCGTTGAACGGCACGGGGGCCGCGTATACCGACACCGACGCGGCTAGTGCCTCGCCGTTGCGGGCCTTTCCGCACCCCCTCCTGCAGCCGTTGCGCACCCTGACGCAAGACGTGTTGGGGGTGATCAATGCGCCAACCGAGGCGCTGGCGGGACGCCCACTGCTCGGTAACGGCGCCAACGGGACGCCGGGAACCGGGCAAAACGGCGCACCCGGCGGGATATTAATCGGCAACGGCGGCGCCGGAGGGTCCGGCGCACCCGGCCAAAACGGCGGTGACGGCGGGGACGCCGGACTGTTCTTCGGTGCCGGCGGCGCCGGCGGGGTTGGTGGGGCGGACATTGGAGCCGGGGCCGGTAACGGCGGCGCCGGCGGCGCCGCCGCGCTCCTTTTCGGTCACGGCGGCAACGGCGGGGCCGGCGGCGTCAGTACCAGCGGCACCGGCGGCACGGGCGGCGTGGGCGGCACGGCCGCTGGCTTGCTCTACGGCGTCGGCGGTATCGGCGGCGCCGGCGGAGCCGGCGACTTCGGGGGTTTCGGCGGAGCTGGCGGCACCGGCGCCATCCTCGATCTGGTCGGCATCGGCGCTAGCGGCGGCGTTGGCGGCATCGGTGGCATCGCCGGCGGCACCGGCGGTGAGGGTGGCTCGACCGTCAACCTACTCGGACTTCTGCTGAATCCCACGCTCAACGACGGTTACCTCGTTGGCATCGGCGGCGACGGCGGGACAGGCGGGGCCAGCGCCGGTGGCTTCGGCGGCTACGGCGGCTTCGGCGGCGAGGGTGGCATCCTCTTCGGCGTCGGCGGGAACGGCGGGGCGGGTGTGTTCGGTGCGGCACAGGGCGGGTACGGCGGCCACGGCGGGATCGGCGGCTACCTCTTCGGCGCCGGCGGCAACGGCGGGCCCGGCGGGGCCAGCATCGGCGGGGGCGGGGTCGGGGGGCCCGGCGGCTTCGGCGCTGCCCTCTACGGCATAGGCGGCGACGGCGGCAACGGCGGCAACGGCGCCATCCCGGGCGCGGGTGGACTCGGCGGCCTCGGGGGGATCCTGTTCGGCGGCATGAGCGGGACGAGCGGCGCGCCCGGGTTGACAGTGTGAACTTGTCCGCGCGCTTAACGGCGTGAGAGCGATACGATTCGCGCCTACTGACTGATTCGGTGGCGATCGGTCGGTTGCCGTATCGGTTGGAGGGCTGATGTCGTATGTGATTGCGGCGCCGGAAATGGTGACGGACGCGGCGACAAATCTGGCGAATATTGGTTCGGCACTGGACGCGGCCAACGCAGCGGCGGCGGCACCGACGTCCGGGGTGCTGGCCGCGGGCGCCGATGAGGTGTCCGACGCCGTCGCGACGCTGTTGGGCGCGTATGCGCAGTCCTATCAGGCGCTCAGCGCTAAGGCGGCGGCATTTCACCTGCAGTTCGTCCAGCTCATCAATGCGGGCTCGGCCTCGTACGCCGGGGCTGAGGCCGCCAGCGCCAGACCGCTGGGGATCGTGGAGCGGTTACTGCTCGACGTGGTCAATGCACCCACCACCGCGCTGCTGGGGCGCCCGCTGATCGGCAACGGCACCAATGGTGGCACCGACGCGCAAGGGGTCGGGACTCCCGGCGGGCCGGGTGGGATCTTGTACGGCAACGGCGGGATGGGTGGGAACGGCGTCGTCGCAGGAGCGCCCGGCGGTGCCGGCGGGGACGCCGGCCTACTGGGCAGCGGCGGGACGGGCGGGGCCGGTGGGTACGGCGCGTCCGGCGGTGCCGGTGGCCGTGGTGGGTGGCTGTGGGGCGACGGCGGCGTCGGCGGGATCGGCGGGTCTCTCGCTAGTGGTGGTCCCGGCGGTTACGCCGGCCTGCTGGGCAACGGCGGGATGGGCGGGACCGGTGGGGCACTTGCGGCCGGCGGTCTCGGCGGCCGCGGCGGGTCGCTGGCCGGCAATGGCGGCACGGGCGGCACCGGCGGGGTCGCGGGTGGTGCAGGGGGCCTCGGGGGCGCCGGCGGCATGTTGGGCGCGCACGGGGTCACCGGCGTCAGTGGTGGTGCACCCACCGCGCCGCTGTATGAGATCGGCGACCGCGAGATAGCAATCATCTCCGTAGGCGGTGGCCCCAGTGGGCTGGTGTGGGTTGACACCGGGTCCACAGGTCTTTTGGTCCCACCCCAAGATGTCAATCCACAGTGGCTCGGTGCGCCCACCGCGACGGGTCAGGTGGTCGAGTACGGCAACAGCGTGCTTTTCGTGACCGAGACCTACAACACGTATACAACAACGGTGAATTTCGGGAATGGAATCAGCACCGCGCCGACCACCGTTGGTGTCATCACCTCGTATTCGGTGACGAATAATGGTGTTACAACTAATTATTCGCCCATGGAAGGACTTCCCGTCATGGGTATTGGGGCGAATCCTGGCTTCCCGTATGGGGAGGGCCCCGGCCCGCTCTCCACCAGCCCTTTGCAAGCGCTGCCGGGCAACCTCGGTCAAGGTGTGCTCATTAACAACCCGGGGGGCGTGCTGGAGTTCGCTGCCACCAACCCGTTACCGTCCTACGCTTCGGTTTCCGGAGCGCCGTGTCCGACCACCCCGTTGGGGGTGACGATCACTGGCCCTAACGGGACTGTCATATCTTCGGGAACTAGTACGGGCGCGTACATCGATTCCGGTGGTGCATACGGCGGCGTCCCGCAAACCTATATCCCGGGCAGTCAGGTCGGCGGCAATTTTCCGGTGGGAGATACCATTAACGTCTACACCAACGGCACCGATCAGACACTGCTGTACTCGGAGACGGTGACCGCTGCGAACGACCCAATAATTGTGTCAAACGCGGATAGTTTCAATACCGGCGTTTTTCCCTTCACGGGGTTCGGTGACCCCACCGGTAGCACCGGTATACCGATCTACCTCTCCTACAGCCCCAGCGGTACCGGGATGATGTACTTCGATACCTGAGAGCGTTGAGCGGTCAGCGCAGCGCCTCGATTCGCGTGGCCAGCAGCGCCGTCCATTCGCCGAGGTAACGATCGTCGCGAACGCGTGCCTGGGCAAGCTGCATCACGCCCGGGTCCGCGACCGCGGCCTGCCGGGGGCATTCGATCACCATGACCACCCCTGACGTGGCCGCCGCCTGGCTTCGGATGCCGACCGCGCGCACGTCCGCGAGCGTAACGCGGTAGCGAATCCAAGCGGATTTTTCCGCAGTGGCGCTACGCTCGCGGCCAGCGACCGCCGCGCGGACTGCGAACTAGCTTTCGGGAACCTCGCGCTCGATCTCGTCGAGCCAGATACGCGCCGACAT
>Ga0213876_10002029_pt1 | contig 12053 bp, 9 predicted proteins | sample BarmaccomBMRX_R9_FD_160113 | JGI IMG/M metagenome (GOLD analysis project Ga0213876, IMG submission 160113) | Root-associated microbial communities from Barbacenia macrantha in rupestrian grasslands, the National Park of Serra do Cipo, Brazil - RX_R9 | ecosystem: Host-associated > Plants > Roots...
CATGGCTATCATGACCGGCAAGATTGGCGCCGACGAGGTATGTGGCGATGCGTGTCGCTTCGGCGCGCGATGAGCCCGCGGTCGCGAAGATCTCGGCGACGAGGTCGCGAAGCTTGTCGTGCTGGATCGTGATCATGGGGAATTTCGGCTTTCAGTGGAAAATGTTCGAGCCTTGCCGCCAAAAGCGGACCGGCATGAGTTCAGCTGCGGGGATCTCGGTGGGGAAGCTCGAGCGCCGTTTCGCGGTGTCCCGTCGCGATCGTGGCGGCGGGACTGCCCGGTTCGCGGATGGGGAAGCTCAGCTCTGCACGCCCTCGACGTACCAGTCCATCTTCTCGAGCATCTCGTCCGTCGCCTTCTCGCCGTCCTTGAGCCGAGGCGTGCCCTTGTTGTCGGTGATCGGTCCCGTCACGGGATGCAGCGTGCCGGCGATGATGGCGCTTTTCACGTCGTCGGCCGCCTTCTTCACATTGTCCGGCATCGCCGGATTGTAGGGCGCGATCTGCACCGTGTCCTGCTTCAGCCCCCACCAGGTGTCGCCGGTCTTCCAGGTGTTGTCCATGACCGCCTTGACGCGGCCGATGTAATAAGGCGCCCAGTTGTCGACGATGGCGGTGAGATGCGCCTTCGGCGCGATTGAGCTCATGTCGGACGCCTGGCCGAAGCCGTAGAGGCCCTTCTGCTCGCAGACCTGAAGGGGAGCTGGTGAATCGGTGTGCTGGGTGATGATGTCGGCGCCCTGGTCGGCGAGCGCCTTCGCGGCATCGGCTTCTTTCGCCGGATCATACCAGGTCGAGAGCCACAACACCTTCGTCTGGAATTTGGGATTGACCTTGCGAGCCGCGAGCGTGAAGCAATTGATGCCCATCACCACCTCGGGGATCGGGAAGGAGGCCACATATCCCCCGACGCCGGTCTTCGACATCATGCCGGCGATCGTGCCGATCACGGCGCGGCCTTCGTAGAAGCGGGCATTGTAGGTCGCGAGATTAGGCCCTCGCATATACCCGGTCGCATGCTCGAAATAGACCTTGGGCAGAGCCTTCGCGACCTTGGCGGTGGCGTTCATGAAGCCGAACGAAGTCGCGAAGATGAGCGCGTTGCCCTCTTGTGCGAGCTGACGCAGGACGCGCTCGGCGTCCGGACCTTCCGGAACATTCTCGACATAGTTCGTCTTGATCTTGTCGCCGTAAAAATCCTGCGTCTTCTTGCGGGCGACATCATGGGCGTGCGTGTAGCCGAAATCGCCCACGGGTCCGACATAGAGGAAGCCGACCTTCAACGGATCGGCCGCAAGCGCTCGCGCGCCGAGACGGGGAAGCGCTGCGATTGCGCCAGCGCCGGCGAGAAGCGTGCGGCGATCGAGAATGGCGGCCATGGATCGTTCCTCTTTTGCGAATGGCCGGTTCAGGCGCCGGCCCGGAAAGTCTTGCCGAGGCAGCGCGGCGCATCGAGCCGGCCCCGCGAAGGGCGCATGGCGATGACCGCGAGCGCCACTACCGTAGCAAGATAGGGAAGCATCGCAAGCATCTCGGGAGGCAAAAGCGCAAACCCCGCTGCCTTGCTGTAGAGCTCGAGCGTCATCACCGCGCCGAAGATGTAGGCGCCGAGCAGAAGCCGCCACGGTCGCCAGGAGGAGAAGACGACGAGCGCGAGCGCGATCCATCCCCGCCCGGCGGTGATGCGGTCCGCCCACATCGGCGTCACCGCGAGCGAGTAATAGGCGCCGGCAAGTCCGGCAAGCGCGCCACCGAAGGCGACGGCGAGATAGCGGATCGCCGTCACAGGATACCCGATCGCATGAGCGGAGGCGTCCGATTCCCCCACACAGCGCAAGATGAGCCCGGATCGCGTGTGATTGAGGAACCACGCGGCGGCAAGCGTGAGCGCGATCGAAAGATAGACGATGACGTCGTAGCCGAACGCGAGGCGAAGGATCGGATGACCGGCGATGCTCTGAGGAAACAAAGCCGGAAGCCTCGCGATCGTCGTGCCGACGAAGCCCGCGCCCGCGAGCGAGGAAAGCCCCGTACCGAAAATGGTGAGCGCAAGGCCGGTCGCCACCTGGTTCGCCCCGATCGTCAAGGCGAGCACGCCGAAGAGGAGAGAGGCGCAAAGCCCCGCGAATGCGGCAGCCGCATAGCCGGCCGGTGTGAACCCCGTCAGCGATGCGGTGATGAAGCCCGCGACCGCGCCGACGAGCATCATGCCTTCGACACCGAGATTGAGCACGCCGCTCTTCTCCACCACGAGCTCGCCGAGGCCGGCGAGCAGGATCGGCGTCGCCGCGATCACGAGCGTCATGACGATGGAGATCGCGATCTCGAGGCTCATGAGGCGTGCTGCACGACAGAAGGTACGAGCCGGACGCGATTGACCACGAAAAGATCGACGCCGAGAAGAAAGAACAGCATCATCGCCTGGATCAGCCCCGTCGCCGCCTGGGGGAGGGCCGACGCGGTCTGGGCGATGTCGGCTCCGATATAGGAGGTTGCAAGCGCCAGCCCGCCGATGAGCACGCCGATCGGGTGGAGGCGCCCGAGAAAGGCGACGATGATGGCGGTGAAGCCGTAATTCACCGGGAACTGCGGCGTCAGCTGACCGAAGGTCGCCGAGCACTCGACGATTCCGGCGAGCCCGGCAAGCCCGCCGCTCACGAGCATCGTCATCATCACGGTGCGGTTTTCATGGAAGCCGCCGAGGCGCGCCGCCATGGGCGCGAGGCCGACAACGCGCACCTGATAGCCTGTGAGCGTGCGCGACATCACGAACCAGGCGATGAGCACGGCCAGGAAGGTGAGCAGCACGCCCCAATGCAATTGCGTCCCTTCGAGAAGGTTGGGAACGGTCTCAGCCTCGCTGAACATCCGTGTTTGCGGGAAGTTGTAGCCTTCCGGATCGCGCCACGGCCCGCGCACGAGATAATAAAGGAGCTGCAGCGCCACGTAAGTGAGCATCAGGCTGGTGAGGATTTCACTCACCTTGAGGCGAATGCGCAAGAGCGCGGGGATTGCGGCCCAGGCCGCGCCGCCGATGAGGCCCGCGACGAGCATCGACGGGAGAACCCACCAGCTTTCGATGCCGTAGGTCGCGAGCGCGATCCCCGTGCCGGCGATCGCGCCCACGATGTATTGGCCCTCGGCCCCGATGTTCCAGACATTGGCGCGAAAGCCGATGGCGAGCCCTGTTGCGATCATCACGAGAGGGGACGCTTTCACCGCGATATCCGGCCACCGTTCCGGCTCGAGGAGGGGCTCGATGAAGATCTCGAAAACCGCCCCGGCGCCCCGGTATCCCATGAGCGTGAACAACACCATGCCGGCGAGCATGGTGAGCGCGATCGCCGCGACCGGCGCGCCGTAAAGCGCGAGATGCGAAGGGGCCTTGCGGGGCTCGAGCTTAATCCACATGGGCAACCTTGATCTTCGATGTGTCGGCCTGTCCGTGCACCCCGCCCATGAGCAAGCCGATCTCCTCGATCGAGGCTTCGCCCACGACGAGCGGGCGCGAAAGGCGCCCCTCATTCATCACGCAGAGGCGATCACAAAGCGACAGGAGCTCGTCGAGGTCCTGCGAGACGAGGATCACGGCGGAGCCCCGCGCCGAAAGATCGACGAGCGCCTGGCGAATGGCGGCGGAGGCGCCGGCATCGACGCCCCAGGTCGGCTGGTCGACGACCAGCACATGAGGTTCCTGCAGGATTTCGCGACCCACCACGAATTTCTGGAGATTGCCTCCGGAGAGGCTGCGGGCCGGCGCCTCGGCGCCGGTGGTCGCCACTTTGAAGGCGCCGATCACGCGACGCGCATAGTCGCGGATGGCGCCGGGCTTGATCACACCGCGAGCGCTGAGTTTCTTGCGCTCGCGCGCGGTGAGCAACGTGTTCTCGGCAAGGCTGAAGGCGGGGACGGCCGCATGGCCGTTTCGCTCCTCGGGCAAGGCGCAAAGGCCGCGCTTGCGCCGCGCAGGAGGCGGCAAGCTTCCGATCGCGACACCGTCGAGGCAAATGGCCTTCGCCGGTGAGGCGGTCTCGCCGGAGAGCGCCAGCATGAGCTCCTTTTGTCCATTGCCCGCGACACCGGCGATGCCGAGGATCTCGCCGGCGCGCGCCTCGAAGGAGATTTCGTCGAGTTCCGTGCCGAAAGCTTCATCGGTGGCGACGCTCAGCTGATCGACGACGAGGCGCGGACCTCCGGCTTTCCGCCTGCCGCCTCGTTCGACATTGGCGAGCTCGGAACCGATCATGAGCTCGGCGATGCGCTGAGCCGTCTCGACGCGCGGGTCGCATTCTCCCACGACCCGCCCGCCGCGCAAAATGGTCGCGCTCTCGCATAACGCTTTGATCTCGTTCAGTTTGTGGCTGATGTAGAGCACGGTGCAGCCTTCGCGCGCAAGCTTGCGCAAGGTGTCGAAAAGCTGCTCGGCCTCTTGCGGAGTGAGTACCGAGGTCGGCTCATCCATGATGAGCAGCTTCGGCTTTTGCAGAAGACACCGGACGATCTCGATCCGCTGACGTTCGCCCACCGAAAGCGTGTCGACATGCCGGTGGATGTCGAGCGGGAGCCCATAGGCGGCGAGGATCGCGGAGACCTCCCGCTCGAGCGTGCGGCGATCGAGCGCCTGATCCATGCCGATGGCTATATTCTCGAGCACCGTCATCGGCTCGAAGAGCGAGAAATGCTGGAAGACCATGCCGATGCCGCGCCTTCTGGCCGCGCGTGGCGAAGTGACGATGACGGGTTCGCCTTCGAAGCGTATCTCTCCGGCGTCGGCCTGGAGAACGCCATAGATGATCTTGACGAGCGTCGATTTCCCGGCGCCGTTCTCGCCGATCAGCGCCTTGATCTCACCCTTGTGAGCCGCAAGGCTCACCCCATCATTGGCGAGGACCTCGCCGAAGCGCTTGGTGATTCCCTTGAGCTCAAGCCGCGTGATGTTTCCGGCCAAATCCCGCCCCTGAAGCTCGTGTCCCCGAAAGTCTTGCCGCCGCGTTCGCCTTGTCGTTCTGTTGAGTTTTATTGGCGAGGAGATGCGACAGGATTTCTGCCGTCGCGAGAGCGGCGATGACGCTCGGCCGCTTGTCACGCACTCGCTTGCCGCCGATCGGGCATATGAAGCGCAAGAGCGCCTCTCTTGCACCGCCTCGCGCGAGGAACCAGCGTTCGAAACGCGTGCGTTTCGTCATCGATCCGATCATGCCGACATAGCGTGCATCATCGCGCCGGAGCGCTGCGTCCGCGAGACGGTAGTCGAGTGCATGGCTATGCGTGAGGACGACGAAAGCCGAATTCGCGGGTGCGGCTTCCACCTCGCCTTCCGGATCGTCGAGACGCTTGAAGCTGATCGCTTCGGGCAATGACAAGTGAGACGAGTCGCGGTCGTCGAGGAGGGTGACCGCGAGCGGAAGAGGGGCGAGCGCCTGAGCAAGAGCGAGCCCGACATGGCCCGCCCCGAACAAGAGCACATGAGGTTCCGTGCGCGCGGTGCGCTGCTCCTCCCGCGCAAGCTCGTCGAGCCTTGCGGGGCTGGCGGGCCGCAAGAGAAGCTCGACGCGTCCGCCGCAACATTGGCCAAGATGCGGGCCGAGCGGCAGATCGAGGCGTCTCTCCGGGGTTCCCTCTAAAATCATCTCGCGCGCCACATCGATGGCGTGGAACTCGAGCTGGCCTCCGCCGATCGTTCCAAAAATAGATTTTTGCGTAACGAGCATCGTTGCGCCCGTTTCGCGAGGCGTCGAGCCTTCGGCACGGGTGACGGTGACAAGAACGACCGTCTCGCCGCACGCAAGCGCGTCCCGAACGATGGGAGAAAGTTGCGTCACCGAACCGCCTCGCGGCAAAGCGTGGCGGACCTGGCCTTCATCTCCTCGACGGCAAAAAGCACCCGCTCAGGCGTCGCCGGCGCATCGAGGCGGGGGCAGAAGCGATGATCGGCAATGCTCGCCACGGCGTCCGAGAGCGCATGCAGCACGGATATGGCGAGCATCAACGGCGGCTCACCCACGGCCTTCGAGCGCCCGACCGTCGGCTCGCGATTGCCGCCCCCATCGAAAAACTCGACGTTGAAGACGCGCGGCCGATCCGACGCCACCGGGATCTTGTAGGTCGAAGGCGCATGCGTGCGGAGCCTCCCCTCCTTGTCGAACCAAAGCTCTTCGGTCGTGAGCCAGCCCATGCCTTGCACGAACCCTCCCTCGATCTGGCCACGGTCGATGGCGGGATTGAGCGAGTTTCCGCAATCGTGAAGGATATCGACGCGCTCCACGCGATATTCGCCCGTGAGCGTATCGATCGCAACCTCGCTCACCGCGGCGCCATAGGCGAAATAATAGAAGGGGTGGCCTCGACCGGTCTTGCGGTCCCAATGGATCTTCGGCGTTTTGTAAAAGCCCGCAGCGGAAAGCTGGATGCGGGCCATATAGGCTGCGTGCACGAGCTCTTCGAAAGTCATGCTCCTGTTGCCGGCGCGGACGAGCCCGGCTTCGAAGAGGATCTCTTCTCCAGGAACGGACCACTCCTCGGCGAGGAAGCCGATCAGGCGCTCCTTGATCATGCGCGCGGCGGCTTGGGCCGCCATGCCGTTGAGGTCCGAGCCGGAGGAGGCGGCCGTCGCAGAAGTATTCGGCACCTTGCCGGTCGTGGTCGCCGTGATCTTGACGCGATCAAGTCCGAGCTGGAACTCGTCGGCGACGACCTGGGCGACCTTCATGTAGAGCCCTTGCCCCATCTCGGTGCCGCCGTGATTGAGATGGACCGAACCGTCCTTGTAGACATGCACGAGCGCGCCCGCCTGGTTGAACCAGGTGGCCGTGAAGGAAATCCCGAATTTCACCGGGGTGAGCGCAAGGCCATGCTTGACGATGCGGCTCTTCGCGTTGGCGGCCCGCAAGGCTTCGCGCCGTTCGCGATAGCGCGAAGTCTTCTCGAGGGTCTCGACGATCTCCCCGATGATGTTGTCCTCAACCCGCTGATGGTAAGGCGTGATGTCGCGTTCGCCGCGCCCATAGAAATTGCGCTTTCTGACATCGAGCGGATCGAGCCGCGTCGCGAAGGCGATCTCCTCGATCAAGCGTTCGGCACCGACCATCCCTTGCGGACCGCCAAAGCCGCGAAAGGCCGTGTTCGAGCAGGTGTTGGTCCTGAACGGTTCGGAACGTGCCCGCACGCTCGGGTAGAAATAACAATTATCGGCGTGGAAGAGCGCACGATCGGTCACCGGACCCGAGAGATCGGCCGAAAAGCCGCATCGCGCCGCGTAGACGAGGTCCGCGGCTTGGATCACGCCTTGATCGTCGAAGCCCACCTCGTAATCGATGAGAAAATCGTGTCGCTTGCCGGTGATCGTCATGTCGTCATCGCGATCGGGGCGGCATTTCACGGCGCGATTGAGCTTTTTGGCTGCGAGCGCGGCGAGACAGGCGAAGAGATTGCCTTGCGTCTCCTTCCCGCCGAAGGCACCCCCCATGCGTCGAACCTCCACGGTGACGGCGTGGGATGGTATGCCAAGAACATGCGAGACCATGTGCTGGACTTCGCTTGGGTGCTGTGTCGAAGAATGAACCGTGACATCGTCGTCTTCGCCCGGCACCGCGAGGGCCACCTGGCCTTCGAGATAGAAATGCTCCTGGCCGCCGAGGCGCATCGACCCTGTGAGCCGGTGTGGTGACTGGCGCAGCGCGGCCGCGATATCGCCGCGCTCGAGCTTCAATGGGGGCGTCACGAACTCAGATCCGGCGCGGCGTGCTTCCTCGACCGTGACGACGGGAGGAAGATCCTCGTAGGTCACCTTGGCGGTGCGGCAGGCGCGCCTTGCGGCATCTCGCGTCTCTGCGACGACCGCGAAGATCGGCTGGCGATGGTAGGAGATGAGCTCGGAGGCAAGCAAAACCTCGTCATGACGCCCCGTCGAGCTGATGTCGTTCACGCCGGGGATATCGGCGGCCGTGAGCACGGCAAGCACGCCCGGGAAAGCCCGAACCTCATCGAGATGGAGCGCCGTGATCTTCGCGTGCGCCCGCTCGGAGAGGCCGAGGTAGAGATGGGCCGTGCCGGCCGGCTCGGGAAGATCGTCGATATAAAGAGCTTCGCCGGTCACATGCTTGTGCGCGGAATCATGTGGCATCGCGAGATGCATGCGAGAGTTGACGAGGCGATCTGTCGGTTCGCGGGACGGTGCCGATTTCGCGGCGCGGCGCCCTCCCGGCTCCGGGGCCGCTCTCTCGTCGAGGGAGGATCGATCGACCATTCGTCACAATCCCCCTGAGAATGAGGCCTCGGCGCCCGCGCTTCTCACATGGTGGCGAGCCAAGGGGCCGGCAACACGCGTTTGGGTTTCAGCCTCGCAGCTTTCGACGGCAAAACGCTGCAACAAATTTTGCGCGCAACGCATGCGGTAGCGGGCGGAGGCGCGCCAATCGTCGATCGGCTCGAAATCCCGCTCGAGCGCCAGCGCCGCCTCTTCGGCGCTAAGCTCGTTCCAAGCCTTGCCGACGAGCGAGCCTTCGGCGATGGGGGCGCGTTTCGGCGTCGCCGCCATCCCGCCGTAAGTCAAGCGCGCTTCGGCAACGTGGCCGTTTGCATCGAGCGTGAGCCGAAATGCCGCGCAAACGGCCGAAATGTCTTCATCGAAGCGCTTGCTGACCTTCGATGCATGGAAAAGCGAAGTGGCGCCGAGCTTCGGCACACGCACACTTTCGACGAACTCGCCAGGGTGGCGATCCTGCCGCCTGTAGGCGATGAAGAATTTCTCGAGCGGCAACTCGCGACGCCGGTCTTCGCGTCTCAGCGTGACGGTGGCCCCGAGCGCGATAAGGGCTGGGGGAAGGTCGCCGATCGGCGAGCCGTTGGCAACGTTGCCGCCCAAAGTGCCGGCGTTCCTGATCTGCTCGCCGCCGAAGCGCCGAAACAACTCACCAAGGTGCGGATGCATTTGACCCAAGGGCTTTGCAGCATCCGCGAGGCTCGTCATGGCGCCGAAAACGAACGCGTGCTCTTCTTCCACGACAGCTTCGAGCGCGGTGATCCGACCCGGATGAAGCACGGTGTCGAGAAGGCGCATCTCCTTGGTGATCCATAAGCCGACATCGGTGGCGCCCGCGAGGATCGTGGCGTCAGGATGGCGCGCATAGAATTTCGCAAAATCGTCGAGACTTGCCGGTGCGGCGAAGCGCCGTGTTCCCTTGACGATTTCCAGGCGCCGTTCGTCTTGAAGGAGCGCAAGGCGTTCGGCGATGTCGGTCGAACGCGCAGTCCAGGCTTCCTTGGCGGCGCGGCCCCTCTCGAACATCTCGCGGGCCGCCGCGATGATCGGCACGTATCCGGTGCAACGGCAGAGGTTGCCCGCGAGCGCGTCCTCGATGCGCTCTTCATTCGCCTCGCTCTCGTTCAGCCAAAGCGCGAAAAGGGACATGACGATTCCCGGCGTGCAAAATCCGCATTGAGAGCCATGTCGCTCCACCATCGCCTGTTGCACGGGGTGGAGATTGCCTCCTGCCTTGACATGCTCGACCGTGATCAATCGCCGGCCGTCGAGCGAGGCAAGCGGCGCGATACACGCGTTGATCGCCCGATACTCGACGCGTCTCCCGACAAGCCGACCGACGACGACGGTGCAAGCGCCACAATCGCCTTCGGCGCATCCCTCCTTGGTGCCCATGCGGCGTTCGCCGAGGCGAAGCCAATCGAGAATGGTGAGCGTCGGATCGAATCCTGAAAGCTCGCGCGAGACTTCGCCGTCGATGAAACGCAATGTATTTCGCGCTTCGCTCATGCCGGCTTCCGCGTCGACCCCATGTGGAACAAGGGCTTGCCGTGGTGAGGCTCTTTGGTCGGCGCCATCGCGTTCACCACGCTCAGCTCCCTCGATAGGTGGAATAGCCATAGGGCGAGATCAGCAAGGGTACATGGTAATGCGCGCCCTCATCCGCGATCCCGAAGCGGATGGGCACCTCTTCCAGGAAAGCCGGTTCCGGCAGGGCCACTCCACTCTCGCGGAAATAGCGTCCTGCCTGAAAGGCGATTTCGTAGCGGCCGATGCTCAGCTCTTCACCCGCGAGAAGCGGCTCGTCGCAGCGCCCGTCCGCATTCGTCACGGTGCGCTTGAGCTCACGCCGGCCGCCAATGTCGAGCGCGTAGAGCACGATCTCCATCGAGGCGGCGGGCCGCCCGGCGCTCGTGTCGAGCACATGGGTCGTGAGCCGTCCCTCTGCAGCAGGCAATCCCGGCAAAACATCACCTCCGAACCGGCGGGGTGACTTGCACCACGCTCTTGATTGGGCACAATGAAAAGGAGACATCCATTCGACCCCCTTTGCAAGGGGTTGCGGTGTCACCTTTTACCGCGCCGGCGGCCTGCGGTGGGCCGTTCCGGCGACTTCGTGAAACAGATCCCAAACGAGCCCTCATGCGCGAATAATGCCTGGCCAAACCCCTTACCCCCGCGACATGGTCGGTTATGGCCGCGAGCCGCCGCATGCGGATTGGCCGAACGAAGCGCGCGTCGCCCTGCAATTCGTCATCAATTACGAGGAGGGCGCCGAGAACAACATCCTCCATGGAGACGAGGCATCGGAAGCCTTCCTTTCCGAAATTGTCGGTGCGCAGCCTTGGGTGGGGCAGCGGCACATGAACATGGAATCCATCTACGAATACGGATCGCGGGCGGGCTTTTGGCGTTTGTGGCGCCTGTTCGCCGAGCGCAAGGTGCCGGTCACCGTTTATGCCGTCGCGGCCGCGATGGCACGTAATCCTGAAGCCGTGGCAGCGATGAAGGAAGCGGGCTTCGAGCTCGCAAGCCACGGGTTGCGCTGGATCGATTACAGGAACATCGCCCGCGAGGAGGAGCGAAACCACATCGAGGAAGCGATCCGCTTGCACACAGAGATCGCCGGTGAGCGCCCGCTCGGCTTCTATCAAGGGCGCTCCTCCGTGAACACGATCCCGCTCGCCATGGAGGAGCAGGGCTTCATCTATCTCGCCGACAGCTACGCGGACGATCTTCCTTACTGGATCGAGGGCCCGCATGGGCCGCAACTCATCGTGCCCTATACGCTCGATGCCAACGATATGCGCTTTGCGACGCCGCAGGGCTTCAACTCAGGCGATCAGTTCTTCGCCTACCTCAAGGACAGCCTCGATCTTCTGCATGCCGAAGGGGCCGAGCGGCCGAAGATGATGTCGGTCGGATTGCATTGCCGACTGGCTGGCCGGCCGGGGCGGGCAGCGGCACTCGCGCGCTTTCTCGATTATGCGCTTGCCAAAGGCGACGTCTGGATGGCTCGCCGTCTCGACATCGCCCGCCACTGGATCGCTCGGCATCCTCCGTCGGGTGGTTACAAACCGAGCCGGATGCCGCGAGCGCTCTTCATCGAGCGCTTCGGCGATATCTTCGAGCACAGCCCTCACATCGCCGAGAACGCTTATCGGGCAGGGCTTTCCTCCCGCCATGACGACGCACAGGGCCTCGCGCAAGCCATGTCGGCCGCCCTGCGCGCGCTTCCTCGCAATGAGAAGCTCGCCTTGATCAAGGCGCACCCTGATCTCGCAGGACGACTCGCGCTTGCGGGCGAAGTCACGCCCGACAGCGCAAAAGAGCAGGCCTCGGCAGGGCTCGACCGTCTCACCCCCCATGAGCTGGCCGCGCTCACGCGCATGAACGAGCACTATAAGGCTCATTTCGGCTTTCCCTTCATCCTTGCAGTGAAGGGACGCACCAAGGATGAGGTGATCGCCGCGATGCGAGACCGCCTCGGCGCGGATGCGGAGGTGGAGTTCGAGACGGCACTTGGCGAGATCGCGCGCATCGCTGAGCTGCGCATCAAGGATCGACTGCCATGAGAGACAATTTCCCGCGTTTCGGCGAGCGCGTGATGCGCCGCCTCGATGAGCTCGCGGCCGATACCGATGAACCGGGTAAGATCACGCGGCTCTTCCTATCGCCCTCGCATAAGCGCGCGATGGCACGGGTGCGCGGCTTCATGGAAGCGGCCGCGCTTTCCGTCGAGGAGGACGATATCGGCAACGTCGTCGGGCGCCTGGAGAGCAGCGTGCCGGACG
>Ga0213876_10002030_pt1 | contig 12044 bp, 11 predicted proteins | sample BarmaccomBMRX_R9_FD_160113 | JGI IMG/M metagenome (GOLD analysis project Ga0213876, IMG submission 160113) | Root-associated microbial communities from Barbacenia macrantha in rupestrian grasslands, the National Park of Serra do Cipo, Brazil - RX_R9 | ecosystem: Host-associated > Plants > Roots...
GCGTCATTGCGAGGAGCGCCAACGACGACTTGTCCGCCGAAGCTCGAAGAGCAAAGGCGGAAGCAATCCAGACATCGCGGTTTGTGGCCCCGGATTGCTTCGCTTGCGCTCGCAATGACGCTATTCTCTGTTTGAACCATGGGAGTAAACAACAGATGCAATACCGTCATCTCGGCCGCAGCGGCCTCAAAGTGTCGCCGATCTGCCTGGGCACCATGATGTTCGGCGGGCCGACGGACGAGGCGACGTCGTCGCGCATCGTTGCCAGGGCACACGAGGCCGGAATCAACTTCATCGACACGGCGGACGCCTATTCGAAAGGCGGTTCCGAGGAGATGGTCGGCCGCGCCATCTCCAACAACAGGCCGGGCTGGATCCTCGCGACAAAACTCGCCAACCCGATGGGCGACGATCCCAACCGCTGCGGGCTGTCGCGGCGCTGGGTGCTGCAGGCGGCGGAGGAAAGCCTGAAGCGGCTCGGCACCGACTACATCGACATCTACTATCTGCACAAGGAGGATCACGCGACGCCGCTCGAAGAGACGGTGCGCGCGATGGGCGAACTGATCCGGCAGGGCAAGGTGCGTTATTTCGGCGTCTCGAACTACCGCGCCTGGCGCGTCGCCGAGATCTGCAACATCTGCGATAGGATCGGCATCGACCGCCCGGTGGCGAGCCAGCCCTACTACAATGCGATGAACCGCATGCCCGAGGTCGAGCATTTTCCGGCCTGCGGCTATTACGGGCTCGGCATCGTGCCCTACAGCCCGCTCGCACGCGGCGTCCTGACCGGCAAATACAAGGCCGATGCGCCACCGGACAAGGAGACGCGCGCCGGCCGCAACGACACGCGCATGATGCAGACGGAGTGGCGGCCGGAATCCCTGAAGCTCGCCGAGATCATCAAGCAGCATGCGGAGAGCAACGGCATTACCGCGGGCCAGTTCGCCGTTTCATGGGTGCTGAACTCGTCGTTCGTCACCGCGGTCATCGCAGGCCCGCGCACGGAAGCACAGTGGGACGACTACATCCGCGCGCTCGACTATCGCTTCACGCCCGAGGACGAGGCGCTGGTCGACCGGCTCGTGGTGTCAGGCCATCCTTCGACGCCGGGCTACAACGATCCGGCCTATCCGATCGAGGGACGGCGGGCGCGGACGGGGAGTTGAGCCATGGCCGACCCTGTGGAATAGAAATTCAACCGACCATATACGCCGCCGCGCCGGTGGCGATCTGCTCGTCGGCGTCGTTCACGAGCTCGGAGTGAACGACGGCGACGCGGCCGCCGAGCCGGACGACGCGGCCGGCGGCGACGAAATACCGGCCTCGCCCGGGTCGCAGATAATCGATGCGCAGATCGATCGTGCCGATGTTCGGAAGCAGCGGTACCGCCGAAGACTCATGCATCTTGCCCTCGTCCGTCTTGCTGGCAGCCAGGGCCAGCGCGATCGCAAGCCCGCCGACCACGTCGAGGGTCGCCGAGATGACGCCGCCATGCAGGATCTGCCGGACCGGATTGCCGACCAGTTCCGGCCGCATCTCGAAGCGCAGCCGCGGTGAATTGGCGTCAAGCGATTCGACAGAGAGACCCAGCACCCGATTGAACGGAATCATCTGTTCAAAGGCATGCTTGACAGCCGACTTGAGGCTCGCGAGCTTGTGCTCGTCATCCATGTGATCACCCCATTCGGTTATCGGCGATTAATCGCCAAGGGTCTTGTCGCAAAATGATCCGCCCCTTTTATCCCTCCACCTCGAGGCCGGTCGGCATCGGCACGTTTTCCGGCTCGAGCTTGAGGCCGGAGGCCAGCGCCACCGTCTCCAGCAGTGCCGAAAAATCCTCCTCCAGATAGGCCGCGGGGTCCTTCTGCAGCGTCGCCGCGCCAAAGTGGCTCTGCAGCGCCTCGCGTGTTGCGGCGGTCACCGGCATCGGCACGTCGAGATCGCGCGCCGCTTTCAGGCCGAGATCGAGGTCCTTGCGCAGCAGCGCCGGGGTGAAGGTCGTAGTCCAGTCGAGATTGACCAGCGCGTTGCTCTTGTACTTGCTGAAAGTCGAGCCCATCACGCTGGCATTCATGAAGTCGAGAAAGGCATGCCGCGGCACGCCGGCCTTTTGGGCCAAAATCGTAATCTCGGCGAGATTTTGGATCACGACACCGAGGAAGACGTTGTGCGCGATCTTGCAGATGCGCGCGAGTTCGCCTTCGCCGACATAGGAGACGCCGGAGGCGGCGATCACCGACAGATAAGGCTCGATCTGTTCGAACGCGGCCCTCGGCCCCGACACCACGGAGGACAACTTGCCCGCCTTGACGCATTTGCCGTTGCCGGAGACCGGCGCGCTGATGAAGTCGCAGCCGCGTTTTTTCAAGTCGTCGCGGATCGCTTCCGACTGCTCGATGCCGATCGAGGAACAGTCGACCAGGATTTTGGGCCGCGAGGCCGAGCCGCCGGCGACCAGTCCATTGCTGCCGAAATAGACCTGTTCGAGATCCTTCCCCGTCGAGACGATCGAGAACACGATGTCCTGGCCGGCAAGATCACCTGGGCGATCAACGATCGTCGCGCCTTTCGCCGCGAGCGGCTCGGCCTTGGCGCGGGTGCGGTTCCAGATCGACACGGGATGGCCCGCCTTCAACAGGCGCTCGGCCATCGGAAAACCCATGCGGCCCATGCCGATCCAGCCCAGCGAATGTTTCGCTGTCATCGTTCCTCTCCTCTGTTGTTGTCGGGTTCAGTAGCGGTTGGCGATCGGCAGTTCTTCCGCCGGAAACAGCGTGATGACCTGACAGCCCTTGTCGGTGACGACGACCTCCTCCTCGATGCGCGCGGCCGAAAAACCGTCGCTCGCCGGGCAATAGGTCTCCAGCGCAAACACCATGCCGGTCTTGATCTCCATCGGATGTTCGAGCGAGACGAGGCGCGAGATGATCGGCCGCTCGTGCAGTGCGAGGCCCAGACCATGGCCGAACTGCAGGCCGAACGCGGCCATTTCGCTGGGGAAGCCGAACTCCTCCGCCTTCGGCCAGACCTTTGCGACGGTGTCGGTCGAGACGCCCGGCCTGATCAGGGCGATCGCATTGTCGAGCCATTCGCGGCAGCGCTTATAGGCGTCGCGCTGGACGGCCGTGGCGCGCCCGATATTGAAGGTGCGGTAGTAGCAGGTGCGATAGCCCTGATAGGACTGCAGGATGTCGAAGAAGGCCTGATCACCCGGGCGCAGGATGCGGTCGGTGAAATTGTGCGGATGCGGATTGCAGCGCTCGCCCGAGATCGCGTTGATCGCCTCGACGTCATCTGAGCCCATCTCATAGAGCAGCTTGTTGGCGAGCGCGACGATCTCGTTCTCGCGCACGCCGGGCTTCAGCGCCTCGTACATCGAATGATAGACGCCATCGACCATCGCGGCCGCCTGGTTCAAGAGCATGATCTCGTCGATGTTCTTGATCTCGCGCGCGTCCAGCATGATCTGCTGGCCGTCGACCACTTTCATTCCTGCGTTCTGCAGTTCGAAGAACATCGCCGTCTCCGCGATGTCGACGCCGACCGGCATGTCGGCGACACCTGCTGTGCGCAGCAGGCTCATGACCTCTTCGGCATGCGCCTTCATCAATCCGACCGCGGGCGGCACCGTGCCGCGCATTCCGAGCATGCCGGCCCGGCAATTGTCCGGCGCGAGCCAATCGCAATAGATCCGGTGATGGACGGCGGCCGAGCCAAAATCCCAGACGATCGGCTCGCCGTCACCGGCGAGCAGCGCGAAGCGGCAGAGCTTGTCGCGCTCCCATTCGCCGATCTTGGTCCCGGTGACGTAGCGGATATTGTTGACATCGAAGAGCAGCAAGGCGCCGCAGCCGGACGCCTTCAGCGCGGCACGGGCGCGGGCCAGGCGGTAGCGGCGCAAACGGTCGAAATCGACCCGACGCTCGAAATCAACCGAGATATGACCATGGGAGGGGATCGCGCGATCCCAGCGCCAATGGGGATTCAGATGCTCGGGGCTGACCAGGTTTGGTTTCAGCGCATTCGGAACATTCATCCGGCGTCTCCAGCCTTATCACAGAACTTAGTTATGCAAACGTTTGCAGAGGTTTTATTGCCCGTCCATGAGGCATGTCAAGGTTGACGAATCGAGCTTACAAGATCGCAGATGGAAGGACACGCGTTGAGAGAGCCCGAATGAACCACAACCATGAGAGCCTGAGCCGGCGCCGGGCGAAGGCCGCGGCCCCGTCGCGCCCGACGATCAAGGACGTGGCGTCCCGCTGCGGCGTGCATCCCTCGACCGTCTCGCGCGCGCTCAGCCCTGCGATGAGCCATCTCGTCGCAGACGATGTGGCGAAACGGATCCGCGCCACTGCCGCCGCCCTGGGCTATCGGCCCAACATCACCGCCGCCGGCCTGCGCACGGGACGCTCCGGCCTTGTCGGCGTGCTCGCGCCTGATATTGCCGACCCCAACTTTCCGCCGGTGCTTGGCGGGGTGGCCGAAGCGCTGCATGAGGCGGGCTATGCGACCATCGTCGTCGATGTGGGACCGCACGGATCGCCGGTGGAGCTTGCCGATCGTCTGATCGCACGCGGGGTCGATGGCCTGGTTCTCGCCACCGTCTCGCTGCACGACCCCGTCGTCGAGCATTGCATCGACGCAAGCATCCCGGTCGTGCTCGTCAACCGCACCGATGCCGGAAAGCTGGTGCCTTCGGTCGCCAGCGATGACGAAGCCGGGATCAGGCTCGCAGTCGACCATCTGCTTGCGCTCGGTCATCGCCGGATCGGCCATGTCGCGGGCCCGCAGGACATCTCGACCGGCGCGCTGCGCCGCGCAGGTTTCGAGGCCGGCATGGCGCAGGCCGGGGTTCCGGGAGAGGAGATCGCCGTCGAGGCCGCACCTGGCTATACGCGCGAGGCGGGACGCGCCGCGGCACTGCGCCTGTTGGAACGAAGGCCTGATCTGACCTCGATCGTTGCCGCCAATGACCTGCTGGCGCTCGGGGTTTATGACGCGCTCGCCGAACGCGGGCTGAATTGCCCGAACGAGGTGTCCGTTGTCGGGCATAACGACATGCCCTATCTCGACATGCTCTCGCCGCCCCTGACCACCGTACGCATTGCGCAGCGCGAGATGGGCGACAGAGCGGCCCGCCTTCTGCTCGCGCAGATCCGCGATCCCGATGCGCGCCACGACCACGTCGTGCTCGCACCGCAGCTGATCGTTCGGGGCTCGACGGCCGCGCCGCGCGGCTGATGCTGGTGCAGGCCTGAGCGACCGGTCTTCCACCGCCGCGTGTGCAGACCAGCGCCAGTAAGCGTTTGGTTAATATCTCCTTGTTATGGGTGGCAAACATTCCCTTAAAAGCGGATTGCCCCCATGAAGTTCTTTTCCGGCTCGGCCCAGCACAACCGCGACAACATGGTGTGGCAGGCGGCGTTCGAACGCAGCTGCGACGCGATTCTGGTGCTGTCGGGCGCAAAAATCATCGCCTGCAACGAGGCCGCTGTCCGCTTCGGCGGCTATCGCGCCAAGGCCGACCTGCTGTCGCGGTCGCCGGCCGACATGGCGCCCGAACTGCAGCCGGATGGCCGCCGCTCCGCCGATGTTGCGAAGGAGAAGGTCGCGCTGGCGATAAGGGAAGGCCAGGCGCGCTTCGAATGGATCACCCGCCGCGCCGACGGCGCCCACATGCCGGTGCAAGTCACGCTGGTGCCCGCCGAGATCGACGGCCAGCCCGTCGTGCTGAGCTATCGGCGCGACATCTCCGACCTCGTCGCCGCGCGCGAGGAGAAGCAGCGCGTCATGGCAAAACTCGCCGGCGAATTCGAACAGATGATCGGCACCATCGCCAGCACCGTGCTGGCGGCCGCGAAGGGCGTCGAGACGACGGCGGGGTCGCTGAGCCGGACCGCGGAGCAGAGCGCGCAGCGCGTCACCGCGGTCGCCGCCGCCTCCAAGCAGGCGTCCACCAATGTGCAGTCGGTGGCGGGTGCGACCGAGGAACTGTCGAGTTCGGTCGCCGAGATCAATCGCCAGGTCGGAACGTCCTCGGCGATTGCCGCCGAAGCGGTGCAAGCTTCCGCGCGCACCAATGATCTGGTCAACAGCCTCGCGGAAGCGGCGGCCAAGATCGGCGCCGTCACCGACATGATCAACGCGATCGCCAGCCAGACCAACCTGCTCGCACTCAACGCCACCATCGAGGCGGCCCGCGCGGGCGATGCCGGCCGCGGTTTTGCGGTCGTTGCCTCCGAGGTCAAGAACCTCTCCAGCCAGACCGCCAAGGCGACCGAGGAGATCAGCGCGCATATCAGCGCCATGCAGCGCGCAACCGGCGACACGGTCAGCGCCATTCAGGGCATCAGCGGCACCATCGGCCAGATCAGCGACATCGCCAAGACGATTGCGACCGCCGTCGAGCAGCAAGGTCTCGCAACGAAAGAGATCGCGCGCTCGGTCAGCCAGGCAGCGTCCGGAACCGGCGAAGTCGCCGACAACATCAATGCGGTGACGCACACCATCGACGCGACGGGCACGGCGGCCAGGGAGATGCTGGGCGCGGCCGGTCAGCTGTCGAAGCAGGCGGACATGCTGCGCGATAAAGTCGCGGGTTTCCTCGGCGCCGTGCGCGCCGCCTGAGCCAAGGAGGCGACCAACGCGGCTGGTCACGCGGATGTGACGCTCACGTCCCGCCCGCCGCGATTTCGACACGCCAACGCCAAATCCAAAGCTGCACTGGGATCAAGGGGTTATCGGGTAGCCGACCAGCGAAAGCACGCGCAAAACGTGTATCGCGGACAGGCTGCCGCGCCGGCTTCAGACAACCACGCCGGCATCGGCGCCGCGGGGGTTATCTTGTCATTCACGATGTTGTATGCAATCGAGTGCAAAAAAAATTTGCGAGCGCACCTCACGATACCATTTTCCCCGTAGAATCCCGGTGTCATAAACCCTTTTACCACCGCGGCCTTGATCTATTCTCCACAATCCTGTGATGCTCTTCACAGAAGATGGCGCCGACCGGATGGTAGAAAAAAACCGACATGAAACAGCACATGATCCTAGGCCGAGACAACGACGACGCCGAGGCTTGCCGCGATCGCTGGCTGTCCGAAAATCCCTCGATCAAGATCCTGCGCGTCCATCATCCGAGGCCCGAACCCGAGACCTGGCTGACGCGGCTCGGCGGGCGCAATGTTCCGCGTGTTTCGATCACCGTCGAATACGAAGAACTCGAGCGCGAACCGGAAACATGTGCGGCGGTCTTCCGCGAAGACCAGGCTCAAACGATCGGTTGAAGCCGGATCAGGCAGGCCTCATCGTCGCGAGAACCGCTGAACGAACACCGTCACGGCCGCAACGATCAGAATTGCAATGAACGCGTCCGCCCGAATCTCCTCACGCGGAATCCCGCCATAGACGTGGAGCACATGGCGAAGGATCGCCGCGATCAGCACCGCAGCGAACACGATCGCCAGAAAATTCCGCAGTCGAAAACTTCGTGGGTCCCACACCGGACTGTCCCCCGGAAGCACACCCATCTTCACTCTTCGCGAAATCACCGGATCGATCAAGGGCTTTTGGTTGCTGCGGTACAACATCGCAGATTTTCGCCATGAAAGCGCCGCATCTGCGGACAGCTGCACGTGAAGATGCGCAAGCCTTTACCGTCATTGCTGGTTGGAACAAAAAGCATCGGTTGCATGGTACGGCTGTTGCAGTCTAAAGCGCGTTCGAAATGCGTGGCATCGCTTGACGGACTGCGGCGAGCGCGTGACACGCCGCGCGCGCGACGCGATGCATCGAGGCGGAATGCGGACATCCACTTCTGATTTCCGCAAATAGCCAAGCAATTTATTTTTCGCGAAGGACTGGACAGGACCGCGCGAAGCTGCAGTGATTTGCCCGTCGAGACTGGGCAAGTATCAGGCAAGCGCGTGCGAGCCCGACGCGAAAGCGGCAGTGTCCTACGAAGCAGACGATCGCCCCTCGTAAGCTCGACGACGCGCCACGCCGCAAGCGCGCCCCGATTGATCTTGCTCTTGCCGGCGACGTCAGCAACGCGTCCATGCGCTTTTCATCCTCGAGACTCTCGTGCAGCAGCCGCTGATCGGCGCGGAGCGAGCCGGCCGGCGGCGCTGTTCCGGAGTGCCGGCATAACTGCCGCGCCGTGCCGGTATTCCTGAATCAGCGGCCGTTTCTGAGGTGCAAGGCGAATGCGGAAGGAGCGCCCTTCACGTCATACGGCGGAGGAACCTCGCGCCTGACAGATTGTTGGACGTCAAGGTCCCGGGTGGCATCCGCAACGCCTGAAGGGAAAAAGCGGAAATGGCTCACGACAAGTTCTTCGGCCGGCCCAGCGCGGCGATCCTGGGCGGGATGATCGGTTCTACGGCTCTGATCGGCGCAGCGCTGGCGCAAACAGCCACGATCGACCGCACCGATTCCGCGGCCCCGCCTGCGATCCTCCTGCACCCTGTTACAGACCGCGCGCATCGTGGTGGACCCGGCGATTTCGCCGAGCTTGCACAAAAGGTTCAAGCCGCCGTGATCGGCGTCACCTCCAAAGCCCTGACGCGCAAGACCCTGCCCGGCCAGTCGTTCGAATTCGGCACGCCGCAGCAGGAGGGTCGCAAGGACGACGCCCCGCCGCCCGATCCCGCCGATGCGCAAGCGGACTCGGAAGCCCCCGAATTAGTGGCGGTCGGATCAGGCTTCTTCATCTCCGCGGATGGCTATGCCGTCACCAGCAGCCGTCTTGTCGAAGACAGCGATGAGGCGGAGGTCCATACCAGCGACGACAAGACCTATACGGCGCGGGTCGCGGGCAGGGACAAGCTGAGCGATCTGGCATTGATCAAGGTCGATGGACGCACCGATTTCAGCTTCGTCAGGATTGCCGATCGGCCCCCGCGCGTCGGCGACTGGATCCTCGCTGCCGGCAATTCCTTCGGGCTTGGCCTGACGCTGATGGCCGGCATCGTGTCGGCCCGCGAGCGCGAGATCGAAACGGGTCCGATGGACGGCCTGCTGCAGATCGATGCGACGATCAACAGCGGCGATTCCGGCGGGCCGAGCTTCGATACCGATGGCGACGTGATCGGCGTCAATAGCATGATCTTTTCGCCGTCCGGAGGCTCGACCGGAATCGCCTTCGCGGTCCCCGCCGACACGGTGAGGGACGTGATCGCACAGCTCAAGGACAAGGGCTCCGTGACGCGCGGATCGATGGGGGCCGAAGTCCAATCCGTCACCCGCGACATTGCCGACAGCCTCGGCGAAAACAATCTGCATGGCGCAATCGTCGCAGGCGTTCAGCAAAACAGTCCCGCCGCGAAGGCCGGGCTGCGGCGTGGCGACGTCATCACCTCGGTGGACGGAGAGACGATCAAGAACGCCCACGAACTGACCAGGAAGATCCATGCGACGGCGCCCGGCTCCTCGATCCAGTTCGCGATGGTCCGGCAGGGACAACCGAACTCATTGAACGTGACGGTGGGTCTGCTGCCGCAGGACGAACCGCGATCGTCCGCGGCCGCTCCGAGGTGACCGGAGTTCGGCACGCAGACGCAAGATCTCGAAAGCGCAGCTTCGCCCGCGCTCAGGCGACCATGTCGAGGGCATCGTCACCGAGATGCTTCTGCAAATCGCAGATCTTCATGCCGAACGACATCGAATAGAGGTCCACGCTGGCACTTGGGACTTCCACCAGCCGACGGGCGTCGAACACCCGAAATTGCACTGCGCTAGCAAGCCGGCCTGCGCGCCGTCTAGCGACGTCGAGCATCGCCGGACAGATGTCCGAGACGACGCAGCTCCGCGTCGTCGCGCCATCGAGCCGGCGGATCACGCGCAGGGCGATGTCGCCGGTGCCGGCCGCGACATCGAGCATGTTGTCCCAGCGCGAGGCGGCGATGCGCCGCGCCATCCGCCGCTTCCAGATGCGGTGGATGCCAAGGCTGAACAGGTCGCACAGCAGGTCGTAACGCGACGCGATGCGGCTGAAAACGTCATCGACGACCGAATCGAACGAGGCGGCATTGGGGTCCGTGGATACGCTGTCCATCATTACGCTTTCTGAAATGGGGAGATGGCGCCGCAGAGGCTGCAAATTCAGATTGAAATTTTATTGTAGAATCTCAGGAGCCGGGTCCGGCGAACCGATGCGACGCCTGCCACGCTGGACCGCTACATCCGGGCCCGCTCCTCGCTCGACAGCACGGCGATCGTGCGCTTCGCGATGTTGCGCATGAGCCCGATCCCGGTCAGATCCCGCCCGTCCGCAAGCGCCTTGGCAACGACCGTCAGATCGCGCCAGCAGAGCTCCTCCTCAGGCGGCGCCTCGCGCATCCACAGCGCCGTCCGCAGGAATATATCGGCCCATTTGTGGCGACGGCGCGCAAAGGCGCTCTGCAGCAGATAGGCCACGAGCTTCGCACGGCCACGACCGCGCCCGCCTGCCACCAGCTGTGCGACCTGCGGATCGTCCTCGAACCAGGATGGTTCGAGCGCGTAGAGGTCGGCGAGTTCGCCGCTATTGCGCAACACCGCGGCGATCGCCGTTGGGTCGGACATCGGCGTCGGCAGGTCGGCCAGCAGAGCCGCCGCGAAATCGATCCGCGCGGGTTGCCAGTCGGCGCCGCCGATCGCCTCCGCGACCTCCAGCAGGCCGAGCGGCGCTGCCTCGCCCCGCTCGGTCGTCAACGCCAGGGCATGCGACAGGACGCGATCGAGATAAGGCCGCGAGATGGCGAGCATCGGAAGATCCATGCCTGCCGACGCGATCGCGGTCTCGATTCGGCGGGCGGTTTCCGGCGCGCCGCACCAGGCATCGGCGACGCCGTCTTTGATCAGGATCGACAAGATGCGCTTCTTGCGCCCGGCCGGCGAAATCAACAGGAGCGACTGTGTTCCGGCGCCGTCGGTGGCGGTGCCGAGCGCAGTTTCGATGCTGCCGCGGTCCCAACGTGCGCATTCGATGCCGGCCGTTCGTGCATTGCGGATGATGGTATCGACCTCGGAGCGCTCGTTCTCAGGCCGCCAATTGCGCATGGCGATCAGCCGCCGGAGGTCCACCGGTGACAACGATGAGGCAATCCGCGCAAGCGCGCCTGTGGCTGCACGGCGAACGTCCGCATTCGGATCCAGGAGCAACACGATTGCAGCCGCACGCGCATCGGATCGGCCGGTGAGCGCGACGCTGCTGGCCAGAGCAGCGCGCGCCTCATCGGGCATGGCATGACCGAATTCCGCGAGCGAACCCGCGAAGGCGAATGGATCGCCGTCGCAGGCGTCGAACAAAGCGTCGAGAGCATGACTCACGTCAGCGGGAAGGTCTTCCTCCTCGCCGGCCTGTTGCTTCCCCATCGCGGCCGAAAGCTCCGGCGAGGCCGGGATCTTCGACTGATGCAGAGCGCCGCCCACACAGGCAAGCATGTGCCCGTCGATCTCTCCTGCTTCGGCCCGCGAAGCGACCTCCGCCTGAAACCTGGCGATCAGCTTGGCGGCGTCGACGTACCCCCGGTCGATCCGGTATCGCAGATGCTCGAGCAGCCTCTGCAGCAAAAACAGATAGCCGAAGGCAAGGGCCTTGTCCCCGCCTCTGGGAGGCATGTGGCAGACAGCGCCGTTGAAGCAGGAAAATATCTCGTGCGACGCTTCCAAGAAGTATCGATCGAGATCCGGCGACAGTGCCGGCAGCCGGCCCTTCGCGATCGCGGTCGCGACCTTCCGTGCGTGCTGATCGGTCGTGGAGGCTTTCGGTCGGGCTTTGCTCATGGGGTATGTCTCCGCCAGTGACGTTAGCGTCAAGCGGGAGGCTCGGGCGGCCAAAGTCGGCGAAATCCACCGCAGATTTCGCGACCGGAAGGTTATGGACGCGACCACGCCGAGCTTGATGGCCCAGGAGCGGGTTTGGGATAGCCGGAATCCGCCCTTATTGCCAGTTCGCTCCGGATCAGATCACGATGGGCAATGTGATTGGCCAAAACCAGGCGGAAGGTTGCAAGCAGGTCTGCCGCCAGAACGGTCGAATGGCCTCCGCGCTCCAG
>Ga0213876_10002031_pt1 | contig 12041 bp, 14 predicted proteins | sample BarmaccomBMRX_R9_FD_160113 | JGI IMG/M metagenome (GOLD analysis project Ga0213876, IMG submission 160113) | Root-associated microbial communities from Barbacenia macrantha in rupestrian grasslands, the National Park of Serra do Cipo, Brazil - RX_R9 | ecosystem: Host-associated > Plants > Roots...
AATCGGATCTTGCGCATAGCGATCTCCTCAGGGGATATAATCAGTATGTCGGAAGATCTCTAAAAGTGAATGGTTCGTTTTGCCGGGATACTTACAAAAGGTGAACTACTTATTATGAGTAATCTCAATGCTTAAATTGTTTAAGAGACCTATTGCGTATAGGTCTCTAACCTAACCTCTATGATATAATATATCAGAGTATTGGTAATATCTTTAATCTTCCCCTAACACTCGTAACAATGAATGAAAGCGTTCGCTGTTCGCTCTAAGCAGGCATAGCACTTAACCGCTCAGTACCTGGCGCGAATCACGCGGTGATGAATCCACCGAACATACCAGTGTGGCATGATCCCACCATGCGTTATTATTAACTCTTATAGCAAGTACGTTAAATTGCGCTTCCAGTATCTCATCTGTTAAAGCCGATAGTGGTTTCAGAGTTCGCCAAGGTTGCCCTTCTTTCAGTAAATGATATCTGACCGGATCATAAGTGCTAATGTCTGCAGAATAACCGGGGAGCCGCACATAGAACTGATCACAAGCCGTCCTCCGGATTTGAGCAATCTCCTTACCTCTGTAAAAAAGAGGGATCTGTCATCATCTATAAGGCAATGCAGACAACTGCCGTCAATAATTAGCTCAAATGTTGAGTCCTTACATTGATAGAGGTGGCAAACATTTGCGACAAAAAATTGTGCAGAGAGGCCAGCTTGCTGAAAACGCTTCTCTGCCCACCTGATAGCGGTTTCAGAGATATCCACGCCCCATACAGAATATCCTCGTTCAGCAAGGGACTGTGCTGCCATTGCTCCGTTACCACATCCCATTTCAAGCACCGGCGCACCTAATACGGGTAAATAGTGATGTAGATTGAGCCAATGAAAGACTTCCTCCTGCTGTATTTTTGCCCTGATATAACCTTTGCCAGACCAGGCAGCAGCTCCGCTCGCTATCAGTTGCCTGTATTGTTTTTCATAGGGGTTCATATTGAAGACGCTTTTCCGCAACAATCGGGTTCACTTTATACGTCATTTATCAACGAAATAAAGCTCATGGGAATGGATAGACATAATATTGCCCGCTCCGTGCTAATAGCATAGCAGCCCTTCAATATACCATCTGACCAGATTGAGTTTATTTCTTTCTTGAAAATTGTTGCTGATATTTTCTTTTTCAATCGTAGAGCAGAAAAAGCAAGGCAACTAAGAGAGGCGGAGCTTCGATGAGTTAGCCCTTGCTTGTAAAAATCTATAAGTAGCATATTGACTATTTATTTAATGATGATAGGTTATAAATATCTAATAAAATAGGAGTGACTATATGAAGAAAATAATATTATCCTGTAATGGTGTAGATAAAAACTTCAAAAGGAGAATGAAATTTAATTTTTATTTTTTAGTTTTCATCGCGCTTCTGTTATCAATGATATATTACTTTGTGGAACAAAATGAAGTATTAAGTTATATTTTAATTGTGTCATTTATAAGCTTCCCTGCTTATGTAATCGGTGTATCCCCTTTGATAGCAAAAAAATAGCTTTTGGGGTTCATCATTTTTTCTTATAAAGTTTTCTGGTCTTGTACTTCCAAAGCAGAATCAATTTTGGAGTTAAATTGTTTGAAACGGATTTTTCACACAGAATAAGATACTTACTAATGCTTTCTGAAAAAGCTATTGAACATTTTATTATAGTGCTTCCTGCGATTATGCTTAATGTAACATAGACATACCAATGGTGAACGGCTTCGTTCTTTAACTGTTCACTGATATTTGTCACAGAGTTTAATATATAAAATACGGCTAAAATTGAGGCTGGTACGTAAATAATTGTATCAATTAACGGTTTTAAAAAATCAATCATTTTAGGAATGCCAGAACTAGAGATTGCTAATCCAACAATCATTGGTAAAACGAGAAACCAGAAAACTGCTGCGATTTCAATTTGGAAAAGATACACATAATGGAAAATTACTAAACACGATACAATAACTATCGTGCATGCCAGTGGTATTTTTATATCAGTTACGGCTCTTATATTTCTTTTTCTTATCCTTTTCAGCCGATTTTCTTCAAGATTCGTCTTTTCTGATTGCATCGAATGGTTCATGTTTGACATTAAATTTCCCTTAAATTAATCTGCGTTGTGCTTATAATCATATAAGCATAGTAATCTTCTATATGCAGTGCTATTTTTATCTTGGAAAGACAATAAAAAACTCTTGATATCTTCAGTTGCTATTTTATTTTGATGATAACTATGGAAGATACAATCATCTTTTTTTGAAAAAGATAATGTTCTGTCTTCAATTATTTCTGAAACGGTATTGTGAGTATTGTTGCAATTATTAGCGGAGGTTCTTTCAAAATGATCTGCCAGCTTTCTTCTTTGTTGACCTTTATATAATTCAATATTGTCTAATTCAGGGCAGATTTTACTAAATGCAAAAATAGGAAAGAATTGTGAACTTTGTATTTTTTGTTTATTCAATAATATAATTAATTGTTTGTTTGCTTCTTCTACTATCTTGAAATAATCTTGCATCATTTCTGGTTTAGTTTGGAACTCATACTTAACTCGCTTATGAGAACCAACAGCTAATACCATTTGTCCATTTTTTAATTGGTCCAAATCTTCTGTGATTTTTACCTCTATATCACCTCCGCTTTTTATTTCATTCCAGACTTTTTGAACCTTTCTAATATCCATTGCTGAAACTGGTAAGATTAAATCTGATAAGCTTTTGTATATCGCTGTGTAACTGTCAGTTTTTATTTTATTTATTCTTATAGTGGTAGCATTACCTATGTATATATCGTGTTCAGATATAGTGGTGGATTGTGAATCTTTTTCATATTCCACGAGTAAAAAATTACTTCTGATTTTATTGGCTATATCAGAGTTTGTCGGCACATAGGAAAATATAGTCTTTAAAATTTGTTGTATATTCCTATCACTTATACTATATCCAATAAAGATAACTGGGTTATGTATAAATAATGAAAGCAACTGTGCTCTTATCAATTCATATTTGTTATCAAAATAATTGTAGTCTTCTTCAGTAATCGTTAGTTCAGAAGGGGCTGATACACAGCCGTGTATTTTATATACTGAGCCATATGGATTGCTTAGCAATATACTATTGCCGATCAAAGGTTCAAATTCAAAAAATTGCTCAATCAAAGTATCATAATTCGTCGTGATGATTGACCCAATGTTTTTCCTCATTTTTATAAGCTCAGCTATCTCCTCACTTTTATCTTCTTTTATGTCAATGATTGATAATAGATGAGTAATATAGATTTTAAATCTACTTAGATTTATTCCTTTATCCATTTCGTTATAGAAAAAATCGTTTATTTCTTTGAATTTTCCATTTCTGTCTTTAGATAAAACCTCATTAAATTTTCTTTCAATATCGCTAGCAATTTTATCATATTTATATTCACCATTAATTTGACACTTTGATTTTATATCAAGATATGTTTCTTTATCACCAGTGAGTTCGAAACAGATATGTGAAAGTAAACCATTCCAATCAAAGGAGTTTGAGAGGTAACGTAAGCTAAACCCAGTTCCAATGAAGAGTACTGGATGATTTCGGTAGCCTGCTATAAATTCTTGAATTTCCATCTTTCTCTTGCCTCATTACATTGATTTTTCAAATGATTTTTGTAAGTGAGATTTTTCTTATTATTGCTCCTAAGTATAGGGATTGTCCAGTCTAGATGATTGGAAATTAGACGTAATCCTGCTAAGGGTTTGAGTAATTACGTCAAGTAAAACATAGTTAAATGTATCCTTACCTGCTATATATAAAAGTTATTGTGTTTTTTAAGACATTTTACTGCGTGATGAAAGGAAATATCTTCAAGTCCTTCATTTGTTTTAATATAGAAACATGTTGTACCGTGTATTGATTTACCGACTGTAATTCCCAGAAAACCATTTGAAGTTTTATGTTCCCATTCGTCATGGTTTTTGAGCAGGTCTAAGATAAAATCATAATTTTCACCATTAATTTCATCACTGACATTTGTGACCGAAATTATATTTTGGACTTTAGTTATGATATCAGACTTCCTTTTGTAGAATTCCTTGTTGATTAAATAAGACATAGATATTCCTCTTCTCCATACAAGTAACAAAGTTAAGTATTCTCCATCATATTTAGTACACCATGAAAACTATATTTACAAACGGAAAATTACCTAGAATTAATGTTTTAATTTCTTTAAAATTGCTCCTGAAATTTTTATAATTAAATCATGTGGTTAAATTAATTGCGTCATCAATTATTGCATTTCTGATATATAGCATACTAATATTGCCATGATGGTGATAAATTCATTTAACTCCCTGTAACTTCAATGGTTTGTGCTATATCTCGCAACTTCAAAATTCTAAGATACCTATAATGAATCTGAGTTGAGGTCTACATTCCAATTGCTTAGAGATTTCTTTGCAGAGCACAGCTGGTTTGGTAACCTAGTGCGAAGATTTTTTCATAGCTTTCCTACACTGAAGAACGACTTTTATGTGGGTTGTGCTAAGGATTTTGACAGTAACCAAACAAGATCCTGAACGATGGACTATGTGATTCACCATGATGAGAAGTAACAATCTTAACTCTTTTCAATTGACTGCTTTAAGTAGACTTTTTTCCGCTTCCGTCTTCAGCGAGATAGCGAAAAGAGGGCAGTCTCCTATGTTTGCTCGTTCTCTCCGAGAGACCGAGCTTTTTGACCATGCAGATACACTTGGGATTACCGTTGGTGAAGCCTTCAATGAGGCATTTGCCTTACTTAGACAAACAGGCTTGCGGAATGAGTATGTTTATCGTTCTGCACTCACACACAATTTTTTACTTGGGAAGCATTCATTAAGAACTGCCTGTATGCTAAATGAATTCAGAATCGGCTCTTGCAAAGCTGATCTCATCATACTGAACGGAACTGGAACGGTTTACGAAATAAAATCCGAAAGGGATTCCTTAAGCCGTCTACAAAACCAAATAACAAACTACCGTAAAGCATTTGGAAAAATCTATGTGATAGCTGGTTCAGATCATATAGATGATGTGCTAAATACAACAGACTCTAATGTTGGGGTATTGAGTTTAACCCGATGGAATAGAATCTCTACTATAAGAGAAGCTGTAGAAGTCTTAGACTTTATATGCCCTGTAACAATCTTTGAGTCATTAAGGATTAATGAAGCGAAAATTATTGCTTCCGAGTTAGGAATAAAAATTCCCGATTTACCGAATACTCAAATGCATGGTTTCTTAAAAGAAGTGTTCAATGGGCTGCCACCTATTTCTGTATATGATTTAATGCTAAAAACTTTAAAGGAAAGCAGAAGCCTACTTTCTTTAAGAGAGCTAATTCTTAACTTACCAAAGTCTTTGCAACCAGCAGCACTTTCTATTCAGCTTCGCTTCAAGGATCATGAGCGATTAATTAATACTATGCAGGTTCCTCTTAATGAGGCATTGTTATGGGAGTGATGAACTATGTATTATCCTTATTTTCGTGGGAAACAATTTGAACTGTTAGCTATAAGAGATACTGCTAATGTAATGGCTGAGGCAGGTTTTACTCCAATTATCGAGCCTGTGAGAGAGGCTCTTAATGGTCTTGAACGAACACTGAAAACAATCCAAGAAAATGATGGTAATGCAATTGTCATCATTAATCCGGCATGTGGTGATTATTCTACTGATGGGCAAAGTATAGCTCAATTATTAAAAAATGAATTTAGTAAGTATGAGAGAATTTCTGTAGGAATACTTCTTGATAAAAGTATGACTATTGCCAAGGTTGATAGCCTTCTTCATTCAAAAATCTCTCATGAAGTTACCTTTATTCATGCAGGATTTGATGAGCCAAGAGCTTTACATGAAAGATTTGGGGACGGATACAAGCATGTATTCATTTCTAATCATTGTTCTAAAGCCTACCGAAAACACTTTTCTGGTTCAGAAAGAATTTTAATTAAAGATGGCTTTGAAAAAAGACGAAATGCTGACCATCCTGACTCTGAGTTTTTTTCAGATCTTCATCTTAACTATGAAGAAGAGGGGATGAATGGTTTTGGTGATTTCTTAATTGTTGGAGATGAGTTTAGTGAGTCAGGTGGGCCTGCATATGCGGTTGCTATTCATCTCACTTATATTAATACGAAGCATGAAGATGAAATGTATATCTATCATTTTGTTTCGACAACACGTGATACACCGACAGACCCAGCAGGTAAGTTCGCACAATCCCTCGAAAAATTAGTGGCTGCTTTAAATTCGGGTAGATCCATGTTGCTTGAAACATCGGCTATTAAAGAATTTAGACGATTACATAATCCAAGTCACTTCCCTGGTTTAGGTATAGTTAAAAAATTGTCTATGATCCACCATATAGAAACCTTGGCTGATTTCATGGATGATAAATAATATGATCAAGTACTGCTGTGCGAATTGTTTTGGAGATAATGGTTTAAAGGAAAATATCATACCTTCACTTTTTCCTGATTTTGGCGATTGTTCGTATTGTGGTACAAAAAAAATTGAGATTATTGAGCCTTATGCTTTGTTTGATCATTTTAGTTCATTAATAAACATCTACGAACAGCATCCAGATGGTAAGAGTCTAGTTGCACATCTGAAAGAGGATTGGAAGCTGTTTTCACATCCTCTTTTAGATGAGGCCCATGCCAAAGAGTTATTAGGGGATATACTTGATGATGGAAATATTGTGAGAAAAACATTTGCACTTTCTGATGCCTATAAGAGTGAATCTCTCGCACTATGGGATCATCTTTGTCAGGAACTCATGTATGAAAATAGATATTTTCTCAATAAGTCACTTGATACAGATAGGCTTGGTGAGTTATTAAGTTTTCTTGCTTTAGATGAATTTTCTAAAATTTGGTATCGTGCCCGTATTTATACAGAGGATGCTGGTTTTACGATAGACGAAATGGGTGCTCCTCCCAAGAGATTAGTGAGTCATGGGAGAGCAAATCCTACAGGCATACCATATTTATATCTTGGCTCTAAGCCAGATACGGCTTTGTCTGAAATTCGACCTCATACAGGTGATAGAGCTTGTGTCGCAGAGTTTACTTTAAAAGATAACTTGACTCTAATAGACCTAAGAAACCCTCGTGAAACCGTTTCTCCGTTTTTATTAACTGATCCAGGTGAAATGGGAAAAATGCTTGCAGATATACCTTTTCTTGAACGACTCGGTTATGAACTAACAAGACCCGTATTGCCTAAAAGTGCCGCGCTTGATTATATTCCCAGTCAATATATTTGCGAGTTTATCAAAAAAACTGGTTTTCATGGTGTGCTTTACAATAGTTCTGTAAGTGATGGCAACAATCTGGCCCTTTTCGATCCAACGAATGCCACTGGTGGGAATGTTAGTATTTATGATATTGATCAGGTTGTAGTAAGTATAAGTAAAAGAGATTGAGATATGCCATGTTCTCGACTTTTTATGCTCATGAAATCTCAATAAGGTCCAAGGAATAGTATGTTTTTAAATCCATGCCTCATTTTAAATATGTGGAGTAACCGATAGCTACTCCACGGATACTTCTATCAAATCTCGAAATCTTCCAGCTTTTTACCTTCTTCAAGAGCCTTAGCAATCGCTCTTGGTGTTCTACCTTGGCCTGTCCAGGTCTTCTCACTACCATCCTCATTAAAATACTTGTATTTAGCAGGGCGAGGTGCTCTGGAAGACTTTGTTTTGGACTTGCTTTGTCCGGCCTTGATGGTAGAAATCAGCTCACTAGGGTCAATACCTTCTGCAAGGAGCTTTGCACGGAACGCTTCAAGCTTCGCCTGTTTTTCCTCAATCTCTTTGCGCTGAGAGGTTTCTTCTTCTCGTCTTTCTTCAACAACAATCGTTAATTTTTCCATAATCTCTTCAAGCGCTTCTACTGGCAACTCACGCGCTTGGGCACGAAGGATACGGATGTTGTTCAGGTTCTTTAAAGCTTCGCTCATTTAAAACTCTCCTTGGTGTTTATAAAATCGTTTCGCATAAGTTCCCACAATGTACGAAACGAGAAATCATGTCTTGTCTGATAATAGTTAACAATTTGATTATTACCGCTACGTTCATATTACACAACTATAGACTGAATAATTTTTAGTCACTAATATGGGGTTTCTGAATGTTATAGACGGATTTATACCAATGCAGAATGATAAGGTGCGTATAGAAGAAGGTACAATACGCCTGATGACTCCGGGTGAGATTGCTATGGCACGGCGTGTATTCGGTGACAGTATTGTTTATAGCCGCGTCTGGGTTCATTGTGACAGCTACTTTCCTTTTGGATTGCAAAGCACCGGGATTGCAATGGCACCCAATGGAGAGCTTTGGTTCCGGAAAGAAGGCTATAACACTGATTTTTCTTCAAGTGATGTTCTTGATCAAGCTAAGCATGTTTTCATCCATGAATTAGGTCATGTATGGCAGCACCAGCATGGACAATGGGTCAGAACTCGAGGGCTTTTTAGTTGGGCGGCTGATTATTTTTACAAGCTTGATAAGAGCAAACTCACCGACTATCCCCTTGAACAGCAAGCATCCATTATTGCTGATTACTGGTTGATCATTGTTTATGGTATGAACACATGGTTAATGTTTCAGGCTAAAGGGAAACAAGGACGATACAGGGGTGATGATGAATTTAGCGATATTCCACATCTTTACCAAAAAATTGTTACCGGGAGAGGATGAGCAATGAGAAAATTTCTGCTGATCTGTTCACTCGCTCTTCTTGCTGGGTGCCCTGGACCTGGGGATCGTTTACCTGATGTCCAGAATGCAAAGGTTGAATTGAAAAATACAGAACCCTGTCTTACGTATGCCGTTGCTCATGGTGATCGCATATCCTCTATTCAGATTGGCAGCAAATCAGGAGAGATTGACAGTTTTCGTAAAAGTTTAACTATGGATCCATTCATCCCAGAGAGCGGCAAGTGCTTGCCTACCTTTGGCTATCGATTTGTATCAGGAAAACAATACGTTATTTATTACAGCGTAGATAACGTAAATAGTAGACGAGAAAAGATAATTCAAGGCCGTTTCTCTTTATAAGAGAAGGTGTACAGGTTAAATGCTAACAGCTCATATAAAGGGGCTTAGGCTTTTCCTAAACCTTGTCAAAGAATTTTTTAAATTTTAAATAAACTATTGACAAAAGCATTTTTATGCTTAAAAGAGGATGAGATAATAAAAGAGGAGGTTTAAATGAAAGAAGAAAAAAAACCGATAGGGGATTCTCTATCCTTTGAAGAAGCAAAAAAAATTCTATCAAAAGTTCATGGTGATTTAATTTTTCTGCTAGAAAAAAACAACATATCTGATTACGAGATGTATCCTGCTCTGGATGTTGTTTATCTGATGTTCCGAGAATATCTTGACTCTCAAGACTGTTTAAAACTTATAGGTGTTGTTCAACATTTTGAGTTATCAGATCTTGTAGAGTATCGGAGTATTGACTGGTGGTTTTTTTCAGCCCTTGCTTTCGATGCTGATATTAAAAAAATAACAGGAATTATTGAGAGAAAAGCTATTGAGGAACAAAAAGTTCACATTAGCTCATCTATTGTAAGTGATGTTGTTGAAAGTGATCCTAAAAGGATTTAATTTTGTTTGAAATGATATATCTGCTAATATCAATAGCAGATGTATTAAGCTAACTTTAAAGAATTCAATAGTTTTTTGTATTGCAATATAATTTTAATGGAATTGTAGGTTTGATAATTGCCAAAAGGAGTGCCTTAGAATTAAAGAACTATTGATATGTTGCGCGATTTAAGTCAGACCTAACCATTTCTTCAGCACAAAAAAAGCTTACCTTCAAAGATTTGAACCCAGTATCAGTGAACACTAAAATAAATAGTATTCTATAAGTAGCTTAAAATGATTGTGTTTTTATTTTATCTATAAATATCAATTGGGTTATTTTCAAATTGGGATACTGCTGCATCATGTATATCAACCACTTTACGTAGGTGATCCCCTTTAACTTCTGATTTTGTCATAGTTAGTAACACTTTCTCCAAAATTGTTGTAACATCTCATCAATAAGAAAAGTCTGCATTAAAATTCGTTTCTGGCCGTGATTATTACTTTAAGAAGGTAATCGCAATGTGGGAAAGGACACTTCAAAAAGATCAATTTTCTGAATGGGTTATCCGCAATACCCTGTATTGGATGACTCCATTCACACAGTGGAAACTTGAAGAGAATATATCCTCATGGATCATCTTCTTCGAAACTAAAAGCCCGGACTGTGAATTTGAATTCGAAAGACTCCTAAACGATTACAAGCTGCGTGAGAAACTTCAACACCAAACAGGGCAGTTGCGTGATGCGATAGTTCGCAAGGTTCTTCACAGCATTGATGGAAGGCTTTCATAATGAAACTGATGCCTTTCAATTTTGACAGGCTGCCTGATGGACAGGTGTTCATCAGCAATCTGGCTGGCTTCCATCATTTCTTGAATGAGCAGGAATTACTTGACCTGGCAAACGGGTATGTCAGGAGAGAGCAGTCTTTACCACTCGAACGTAAACTCTTCCTTAGTGAGGATGAAAGCACCTCTGTTGTTCCTCACGCACTAAGTTCTGCTTTCGCAAAGCGACTAATGAACGAGCTGGCTGTCAGGCCAATTTTCATGATTGTGCCTACATTGCGCTGTGACCATACCTGTAAATATTGCCAGGTTAGTCGTGCCTCGGTCGAGGCTTCGGGTTTTGATCTGGATCCTGAACTGATACCTGAAATTGTAGCCACTATCAAAAAGCTCTCTTCCCCCCCATACAAGATTGAGATACAGGGAGGAGAACCATTACTGCGGTTCGATTTGATCCAGGCAATTTACGGGCAGTGCGTTGAAACATTAGGAAGCACCGAGTTTGAAATGGTGATTGCTTCAAGCCTCTCTGTTCTTGATGAGGGGATGCTTGAATGGTCGAGTGAGAGGAGTGTCTCGTTCTCTGTTTCTCTCGATGGTGAAGAAGTTATTCATAACAGCAATCGTATTCTTGGGAAGGGGCTTGCACACAGCAGAACAGTTTCTGGCATTTGGGCTATCAAGCGTCACTTAGGTTCTGGTCGTGTTGCGACTGTTACTACGGTCACAAGAGATTTGATCAGGAATCCAACCTCTATTGTCAAAGCTCACCTCGCTCTGGGCATCACGGATATGTTCATCCGGCCAGTCAGTCCGTATGGATTTGCTCAAAAAGCATCGTTCACTTTCTCTATGGAGGAATACTTCAACTTTTACGCTGCTTTAATGGATGAAATACTCAGACTTAACAACGAAGGGATAAGGGTTGTCGAGCATTCTGCCTCCATTCATATTAAACGAGTTTTCAATCCTGGTTTTAGTGGCTATGCCGACCTTAAATCGCCAAGCGGTGTTGTGCTCAACAGCATTCTCTTTAATTACGATGGCCGCGTTTACGGAAGTGATGAAAGCCGTATGTTGCAGAAGGTCAACCCTGATACTGAGTTTAGTGCTGGGGAGGTTAAAACCTTATCGTTTGCTGAGAGCCCTTACTATAACGCTGTGCTGAGCTCCTCATTCAATTTTGCTCTACCGGGTTGCGACACTTGTGCATATCAACCGTTCTGTGGTGCAGATCCGTGCCAGAACATCAGTGTCCAGGGGGAGCCTGTTGGGGACAGAAGTCGCTCAATATTTTGTCAGTATCATAAGGGAATGTTCAGGTATTTAATGAACAGCATTTCCGAAGGTGGTCCCAAAGCCGAGATGATTAAAGGGTGGGCTTATGTCTGAGGTTATCAGGAACGATATCTTCCGCTTTACGTCCACGAAAAACGTACCTATGGGCTTCTACCGACTGTGCAAAGAGAAGCCAGTGAATCCTCAGTTCTGGTTGCCCAATTTGCTTGTTACCGCTGACCAACCCGCTAATGCTGTCCAGTCTTATTTCGAGTCTTATGTAGTCAGCAGACAATTGTACGAGTCTATTGAAGATGGCGACAT
>Ga0213876_10002032_pt1 | contig 12040 bp, 11 predicted proteins | sample BarmaccomBMRX_R9_FD_160113 | JGI IMG/M metagenome (GOLD analysis project Ga0213876, IMG submission 160113) | Root-associated microbial communities from Barbacenia macrantha in rupestrian grasslands, the National Park of Serra do Cipo, Brazil - RX_R9 | ecosystem: Host-associated > Plants > Roots...
TCTGGTGTAGCCTGATTGCGGCGTGCGCCAAAACCCCTGGAACGCAAGGATATTCGTGGTTTCACAGAGATATGACAGAAATCTTTCTATTTTCTTAACGATCCGCTTTGGACAAACGCCGATATCGTTTCGTAACCTGTTTGAGACCTAAACCCCAGCTGGACCGCAATGCGTCTGTCGCGGTTCACGGCCGTTTAAGGAAGCAAATCTTGAAGTTCGACCGTAGGCATCCGGTTGCGCGTTTCATCACGTGTTCTCTCGTCGGGGCGGTAGCGGGCTTCGCGGTGTTATCGGGTGTTCTTTCCGCGAACGTGGTCGCCGATCCTGCCGAGGACGCCATAGCAAAACTCAACGAGCTGTCCCGCCAGGCCGAGCAGACCACCGAGGCGATGCACAGCGCCCAATTGGACTTGAACGCGAAGCTGGCAGTCCAGCAGGCGGCCGACAAGAAGCATGGGGATGACCAGGCCAGCGTGGACGCCGCCAAGGCGAAGCTGGCCATGTTCCAGACCGCGGTCAACAAGCTCGCCGCCGCGACGTACATGGGTGGTGCGACCGACGGCATGCAGGCCATGCTGACGGCGCCGTCGCCGCAGGGACTGATCGACAAGCTGACCGTCCAGCGGGTGATGGCACATCAGATGTCCGCGCAGATGGCGAGCTTCCGGGCCGCTCAGGAAGCGGCCGCCAAGGCCGAGCAGGAGTCCGCCCGGTCCGCTGCCGAAGCCAAGTCCGCCGCCGACAAGGCCGCCGAGGTGGCGGCCGGCCTGCAGCACAAGCAGAGCCAGTTGCAGGTGCAGATCGCCGTCGTCAAATCGCAGTACCTGGCGTTGACGCCGGATCAGCGCACCGCACTCGCCGCCCCCGGGCCGGTTCCCGCGGGCGCACCGGCCGGCGCCCCGCCGGAGGGCCTGCCACCGGGCACGCCACCAGGTGAGGCTCTGCCCGGGGCGCCGGGAGAGGCCCCGCCCGCCGGCGGACTGCCCGGCTTCGTGCCACCGCCCGGCGGGTTGCCCGGCTTCATGGCGCCACCGGGCGGTAGCGGGGACCGTGCGCAGGTCGTGCAGGCGGCGTTGACCCAGATCGGTACGCCGTATCAGTGGGGCGGTGCCGGACCCGGTGGATTCGACTGCTCCGGCTTGGTGATGTGGGCCTTCCAGCAGGCCGGTATCTCGCTGCCGCACTCGAGCCAGGCTCTGGCGCAGGGCGGTCAACCGGTTGATCTGTCAGACCTGCAGCCCGGTGACGTGCTGACCTTCTATTCCGACGCATCACATGCCGGCATCTACGTCGGCGACGGCATGATGATCCATTCCTCCACCTATGGCGTGCCGGTGCGGGTGGTGCCGATGAACTCGTCCGGCCCGATCTACGACGCCCGCCGCTACTGACAGCCTCGACGCCAGCCGGTTTCACCGGTGGCGGACGATGCTGCTGGCCTGTGTCTTTGTCGTTGAGCTGACGGTGGCCGCGGCTGTGGCGGCGCATCCGCAGCACCCTCGCGTCGCCGCGACGCCACTGGTTGTGCGTGATCGCACGGTACGGCTGGTCAACCTGGGTGGGCCAAGCAGCGAGCGGGTGGTGGCCGGCGTCGCGGCGAACATCGGCACCGCCGTCGACAAAGTTGAGTCCTTCTGGGGTGGCGATTGGTCGCCCGTTATTTCGGTGGTCGCCGCGGGATCTGACGATCAGTTTCGTGCAGCTGCCGGCGGAGGATCGGCGGCGCAGTGGGCCGATATCGCGGCCGTGACCGTCGTCGACCGCATCGACACCGCACACCGGGTGGTGCTGGGGGAGCGGATCGTCTTCGCGCCAGGTGCAGCCCGCATGAGTGACTCAGCGCTGCGAATTGTGTTGACACACGAGCTTTTTCATTACGCCGCGCGCGCCGACACCGCCCTGGATGCACCGCGCTGGCTTACCGAAGGCGTCGCCGACTTCGTGGCCCGGCCTAGCACGGCGCTGCCTGCCGACGCGGTAGGGGCGGCACGGCAATTGCCGTCGGACACCGACCTGGACACTCCCGGGTCGCAGCGGTCGCTGGCGTACGACCGTGCGTGGTGGTTCGTCCGCTTCGTCGCCGACACCTATGGGGCAGCCAAGTTGCGTGCGTTCTATCGCGCCGCATGCGGTGTCGGGCACACCGACTGGCTGACCGCGGCGCGTGGCACGCTGGGCATCGATTCGGCCGGCCTGCTCGCGGGGTGGAAGCGCTGGATGGCGGGGTAACTGTTGCCGCGAGAAGACGCAAAAGCACCCATTTCGTGCCGGTTTTGGGTGACTTTGCGTCTGCTCGCGCAAGGACGCGCGGGTCCGACCGGATAGCCTGACGCACGTGAGTCGGGTCCTGCTGGTAACCAACGACTTTCCGCCCCGACGCGGCGGCATCCAGTCCTACCTGGGCGATTTCGTCGGCCGGCTGGTGGACGGCGGTGAGCACACCGTGACGGTGTACGCGCCGCAATGGAAGGGCGCCGACGCCTTCGACGAGGCCGTCAGCTACCCGGTGGTGCGGCATCCCGGCACGCTGATGCTGCCCGTCCCCGCCGTCGATAACCGAATGCGCCGGATGATCGCCGAGCACCGCGTCGATACCGTCTGGTTCGGCGCGGCGGCGCCGTTAGCGTTGCTGGCGCCGCGTGCCAGGCAGGCCGGCGCCAAACGGGTGCTGGCCAGCACGCACGGACACGAGGTGGGCTGGTCGATGCTGCCCATCGCGCGGTCGGTGCTGCGAAGCATCGGCGACAACACCGACGTGGTGACCTTCGTGAGCAACTACACGCGGTCCCGGTTCGCACCGGCCTTCGGACCCGGCGCGGCACTGGAACATCTGCCGCCCGGGGTGGATAGCCATCGGTTCCGCCCGGATCCGGCGGCCCGTGACGAGCTGCGTACGCGCTACGGCCTGGGCGCGCGGCCCACCGTGGTGTGCCTGTCCCGGCTGGTGCCGCGTAAAGGGCAGGACATGCTGGTCCGGGCGATGCCGTCGATCCGGCGGCGCGTCGACGGCGCGGCACTGGTGATAGTCGGCGGTGGTCCGTATTCGGACGCGCTGCACAAGCTGGCCGGCGAGTGTGGTGTGGCCGGCGACGTGACGTTCACCGGCGGCGTGCCGGGCGATGAACTGCCCGCCCACCATGCGTTGGCCGACGTGTTCGCCATGCCCTGCCGCACCCGCGGCGCGGGAATGGACCTCGAGGGCCTGGGGATCGTCTTCCTGGAAGCCTCGGCCACCGGTGTGCCGGTGATCGCCGGCCGCTCAGGCGGCGCCCCGGAGACGGTGCAGCACAACAAGACTGGGTTGGTGGTCGACGGTCGCTCGGTGGACCAGATCGCCGACGCCGTCACCCAATTGCTGTCCGACCGCGACCGGGCCGCCGCGATGGGCGCCGCCGGCCGGGAGTGGGTGACCTCCCAATGGCGCTGGGACACGCTAACAGCGCGGCTGGGCGACCTGCTGCGCGCTTAGCCCGATGCCGACCGGAAACTCTTAAGGTCAGTCTTTTTCGTAGATCGCCTCGATGTCGGCGGCGAATTTCTCGGCCACCACGTTGCGCTTGACCTTCATGGTCGGCGTCAGCTCACCGGTGTCCTCGGTGAAGTCGACCGGCAGGATGCGGAACTTGCGGATCGACTCCGCATGTGACACCTGCTGATTTGCCTGCTTGACCGCCGCGTCTACCTCGGCGACCAGGTCGGGGTCGGTGGCCAGGTCACCCACCGACGCGTCGGTGCCCTTGTGGTTGCGCTGCTTCCAGCCGTCAAATGCCTCAGGGTCGATGGTGATTAGCGCGCCGATAAACGGTTTGGCATCCCCGACGACCATCGCTTGGCTGATCAGTGGGTGCGAGCGCAACTGGTCCTCCAGGACGGCGGGTGCGACGTTTTTGCCGCCCGCGGTGACGATCAACTCCTTTTTGCGGCCCGTGATCGTCAAGAAGCCGTCCTCGTCGACCGAGCCGAGATCGCCGGTCCTGAACCAGCCGTCGGTGAAGGCCTCCTCTGTGGCCTGCTCGTTGTGCCAATAGCCGCCGAACACCACGCCCCCGCGTACCAACAGCTCTTTATCGTCGGCGATACGTAAGCCGTTGCCCGGCACCAGCTTTCCGACGGTCCCGATCTTCAGCGCTTTGATCTGGTTGACGGTGACGGCGGCGCTGGTCTCGGTCAGCCCGTAGCCCTCGTAGATGGTCACCCCGGCGCCGCGGAAGAAGTGGCCCAGCCGTGCGCCCAGCGGCGCGCCGCCCGAGACGGCCGCATGGCAATCGCCCCCCAGGGCCGCCCGCAGCTTCTGGTACACCAGTCGGTCGAACACGGCATGCTTTGCGCGCAACAGCAGCCCGGGACGGCCACCGTCATCGTGGGCCCGGCTCCAGTCGACGGCGGTCTGCACGGCGGTCTTGAAGACCGGGCCTTTGCCGTCGTTGGAGGCGTTCTGCTCGGCGGTGTTGTACACCTTTTCGAAAATCCGTGGCACCGACACCACCACCGTCGGTTTGAACACCGCGAGCATCGGCAGCAGGTTCTTGATGTCGCTGGTAAACCCGACCGTCACCTTGCAGGCGTATGCGGACAACGTCAGGGCCCGGGCCAGCACGTGGGCCAACGGCAGGAACACCAGCAGCCGCTGGCCCTCGCCCAGCAGCGTCGGCAGGCACTCCTGCGTGCCCCGGATCTCGTGCAGCAGGTTGGAGTGTGTGAGCTGGCAGCCCTTGGGCCGACCCGTGGTGCCCGAGGTATAGATCAGGGTCGCCGGGTCATCAGCACGCAGCGCGTCGAGCCGGGCCGTCAACTCGCTCTCGTCGACCGACGCGCCCTGCTCGGCGAGCTGGTCGAGCGCCTTGGGCCCCGCGCCATTGATGTGCAGCACCCGGCGCAGCGCGGGCAGTTCGCCGGTGAGCTCCGTGACCATCGCCGCGTGGGCATCGGTCTCCGCGCACGCCAACACGGCTTCGGAGTTCTGTAGCACCCAGCGCACCTGCTCGGCCGACGAGGTCTCGTAGATCGGCACGGTGACCGCACCCACGGACAGGATCGCCAGGTCGAGGATCGCCCACTCGTAACAGGTCGCCGAGAAGATGGCCACCCGGTCACCGGCCTGCACCCCCATCGCAATCAGACCCAGTGCCGCAGAACGGATTTGGCCTGCCGCCTCGGCGCACGTGACGTCAGTCCACTCGCCGTCGATCTGGCGCTGGTAGATCACGAAGTCGGGGCAATTGCGCTCGTGCTCGAAAACGGCGGCGGCGACGTTGTCGTGCTCGTTGACGGAAAAGCGGGCGGGAACACTGTACTGGCGCACTTCTTTGACCTCGCTTGACCTAGTGAGAGGGTTGCTGCAAACCAGCCTAATGTGCGTATTTCTCCAGCACGGAGACGGTCCTGCGGGTCAGCGGCTCGGTACCTGGAGGCGGGCGGCCCGGATCCGAATCCCGAATGCATACGAGAGTCTCGAAGGTATGTCTCAGCCGGAGGCCGACAATCGGCGTAGTGAGATACCGGCTCCGACGGACGGTGGTCGCCCCTTCGACGACGGTAGCGAAAGTTGGCCTCGCAGATACGTATCCAGGCGGGTATGTGAAGCTGTGGCGATGAACAGCATCCAGGTCGCCGACGAGACGTACGTCGCCGCCGCTGGCGCACGCGTCGGCGCCGCCGTCGCCGACCGGTCCAGCTGGCGCCGCTGGTGGCCCGATCTGCATCTGAAGGTCGTGGAGGATCGCGCCGAAAAGGGGATCAGGTGGACGGTGACCGGCGCGCTGACCGGCACCATGGAGGTCTGGCTGGAACCCGTGCAGGACGGCTTGGACGGGGTGGTCCTGCACTATTTTCTGCACGCCGAGCCGACCGGAGCAGCCGCCTGGCAGCTGGCAAAGATGAACCTGGCCAAAATGACGCACCGGCGACGGGTTGCGGGTAAAAAAATGGCCTTCGAACTGAAAACGACCCTGGAACGGTCCCGCCCGGTCGGAGTTTCTCCGGTAGTTTAACCGGGTCAAGGTTTGGTACGAGTACCGTTTCTGCCGGGAGGCCGGGCGCTCCCGCAGGAGCCGGGGTCGACCCGCTTGCAGGGGGAGTGGGGCCCGCTTGCAAGGGAGAGGGATAAGCCAGGTGGCTGAGAAGACGACGCAGACGATCTACATCGATGCCGATCCGGCGACGGTGTTGGAAGTGATCGCGGATATCGACTCCTACCCGGATTGGATATCGGAATACAAGGAAGCCGAAGTGCAGCAAACAGGCGACGACGGCTATCCGAAAGTCGTGCGGTTTGTGATGGACGCCGGCGTCCTCAAGGACACCTTGGTCATGTCCTACGTGTGGCCAGAAGACCACAAGTCGCTGTCTTGGACGCTGGTTTCCAGCTCGCTGCTGCGCTCGCTTAACGGCACATATCGCTTGGCGCCCAAGGGCTCTGGCACCGAAGTCACTTACGAACTGGCAGTCGACCTGGCCGTCCCGATGCTCGGTTTGCTCAAACGTAAGGCTGAGCGCAGGTTGACCGACACTGCTTTAAAGGATCTGAAGAAACGAGTCGAGGGCTGAGTGATTCCAGTGAATTCCTGGCATCCGCCCCGGCCCGGATCAGTCTCTTCGTCGGTAAGGGCGGGGTAGGAAAATCCACCCTGGCGTCGGCGACCGCGGTCTGTGATGCCAGTGCGGGTCAGCGGGTGTTGGTGGTCTCCACCGACCAGGCGCATTCGTTAGGCGACGTGCTGGGCATCGCGGTGCCGCCGACAGGCGGGGGTGATCCCGTTCGCGTGCTGGCCGATGACCCGGACACCGGCGGTGGCTTTCTCGATGCGCTCGCGTTGGACACCCTGGCCCTGCTGGAGGATCGGTGGCGTGAGGTCGTCGACACTCTGGATCGGCAATTTCCCAACTCCGAGTTGAGCATCATTGCGCCCGAAGAACTTTCGGCGCTGCCCGGTGTCCAGGAAGTGCTCGGGCTGCATGCGGTCGGCGAACTCGCGGCCGCCGGGCGGTGGGATCGCATCGTGGTGGACTGCGCGTCGACCGCGGATGCGTTGCGGATGCTGACCCTGCCGGCCACCTTCGGGCTGTACGTGGAACGGGCCTGGCCGCGGCATCGCAGGCTTTCCGTCGCCGCCGACGATTCCCGGTCGGGGGCGGTGGTGGAGCTGCTGGAGCGAGTCAGCGACAGTGTCGGTGCGCTCAGCGCCGTGCTCACCGACGCTGCCCGGGTGACCGCGCACCTGGTGTTAACCCCCGAGCGGGTGGTCGCGGCCGAGGCAGTGCGCACGCTTGGTTCTCTGGCGCTGATGGGCGTGCGCGTCGAGGAACTGATCGTCAATCAGGTCCTGGTGCGAGACGAGTCGTACGAGTACCACAACCTGCCCGACCACCCAGCCTTCTACTGGTATGCCGAGCGGATCTCCGAGCAACGAGCCGTCCTTGACGAACTCGACGCCGCCATCGGTGACATTGAGCTGGTCATGACGCCGCACATGGCCGGCGAGCCCATCGGCCCCAAGGCGCTGGGCGAATTGCTCGACAGCGCCCGTCGTCGCCGCGGCGCGGCGCCTCCCGGCCCACTGCGCCCTATCGTGGACCGGGAATCCGGGTCCGGGCTGGAGTCGGTATATCGTCTGCGGCTAGCGTTGCTCCAGGTCGATCCCGGGACGTTGACGCTCGGTCGGGTCGACGACGACCTGATCATCGGCGCCGGCGGCATGCGGCGCAGGGTCCGGTTGGCGTCCGTGCTGCGGCGATGCACAGTGTTAGACGCAAATCTGCGGGGTAGTGAACTAACAGTTCGTTTCAGACCAGATCCGGAGGTGTGGCCAAAGTGAGTGGGGCACATCCCGATATTGGTACCGAGTTGCGCAGGCTCGCCCAGGCGATCCTGAGCGGGATCGATCCCGCGGTGCGATCGGCGGCCATGTTGGCATCCGGCGCGGGCGTCGGCACCGGCAAGTGCCAGCAGGTGTGGTGTCCGGTGTGTGCGCTGGCCGCTGTGGTGACGGGCGAACAGCATCCGTTGGTAACCATCATCGCCGACCACAGCGTGGCCCTGCTGGACGTGATCCGCGCGATGGTCGACGACATCAACCGTTCAGCCGATCAACCGCCCGACGGCCCACCCGGCGGCGGTCCCAGCAACGGGGACACGCCGCCCGAAACGAATGGTAAGACTCGCTACCAGCCGATCCCGGTCACTGTCGAAGAGTGATCCCTGGGTCCAGCCGCGTCGAGGTGGTCCCGTCCGTCGCAGATGGGTACAGTTGGCGCTGACGCCGTTGGGTGCGCGGGTGAGAGGGAGGGGCCATGTGGTACTGGCTATTCAAGTACATTCTCCTGGGCCCGCTGCTGTCCGTGCTCGGTCGCCCGAAAGTTGAAGGCCTGCAATATGTTCCGAGTTCTGGTCCGGCGATCCTGGCCAGCAATCACCTGGCGGTCATGGATAGCTTTTTTCTTCCTTTGGTGGTGCGTCGCCGAATTACGTTTCTTGCCAAAGCCGAATACTTCACCGGCACAGGGCTGAAGGGCTGGTTCAGCCGGTGGTTCTTCACCGCCGTCGGCCAAGTACCGATCGACCGCAGCGATGCCGACGCCGCTCAAGCCGCACTCGACACTGCCGAGCGGGTGTTGGGCGAGGGCAAGTTATTGGGCATGTATCCCGAGGGCACCCGCTCGCCGGACGGCAGGCTGTACAAGGGCAAGACCGGATTGGCGCGGCTGGCCCTGCAGACGGGCGTTCCGGTGATCCCGGTCGCGATGATCGGGACCAACGTCGTCAACCCGCCGGGTACCTCGAGGTTGCGATTCGGGCGCGTCACCGTGCGATTCGGCAAGCCGATGGACTTCTCACGTTTCGAGGGCTTGGAAGGCAACCGCTTCATCGAGCGCGCCGTCACCGACGAGGTGATTTACGAACTGATGGGGTTGTCCGACCAGGAGTACGTCGACATCTACGCGGCGACCGTCAAGGACCAGGGCAACCCAGCGGCCGACGCCGCGCGCATTCCCGAGACGGCCGCCGGTTAGCCGACGGTATCGTGACCGACTGGTCCCACGAACCTTGCCGAGATCAAGTCCCGATGAACGTCACGTGGCGGCCGACAGCGTCGTCAGCTCCGGCGTGGGCGACGTCTGCGCGGTCACCCTCGACCGGATGGTGAGTCCGGCGGCGACGATCACGGCCAGCGCCCACCACACGTAGGACATCCCGACGAGTTGACGCCACCACACCGCGGTCCACTCTTTGTGCTTTGGAAGCAAATCGATCGGGCTCCACCTCATCACCGCGATGCCGGCAACACACAGCACCGCCAGCGCGATATTGCGCCGTCGCCAGCCCAAGACCCCCGTCACCAGCAGCGTGGGGAGCACCCATACCCAATGGTGCGACCAGGACACCGGTGAGACCAACAGCCCGAAGAGGGCCACGCAAATAACCGCCAGCACCGGCTCGCCGGCTTGCAGCACGCGTCGCATCGCCCATACGGTCGCGGCCAGCACGACCAGCGCCCCAACCAGCCACAGCACGAAACGTTCGTGTTCCCCCAGCCCGGTCCGGGCGAGTGCGCCCGCGATGTTCTGGTCGGTGTTGAGTGCTGCCGAACCAATCCGGTCGGTGTGGTGCACCGTGGTAGTCCAATACTCCAAAGAGTCGCTCCAGGCCAAGGCGAAACCGATCAGCGTCCCAGCCGCGAAAGAGGCCAGCGTGGTCAGTGCCGCGCGGTTGTCGCGACGCACCAGGAAGTAGAGCAGAAACACCGCGGGTGTGAGTTTCAGCGCTATTGCCAAGCCCATCAGCAGCCCGCGTGGCCACGGCGTGTGCCGCGGAACGCAGTCGGCGATCACGAGCATCATCAGGACCACGTTGATCTGGCCATAGGCGAAGTTCGAGCTGATGGGCTCAAGCCAGATCGACGCCGGCACCACGATGACCACGCTCAGCCACAGCCGGCGCAACCAGGCCGGACCGGACAGCACTGTCGAGGTGGCCCACACGTCAAGCCGGGTCAGCACGATGTCCGTCGAGACAACCAACAACACCAAGCTCAACACCGTGATCGCGACGCTCGCGGCCGGCATGTGCAACCAGGCGAACGGGCAGAAGACGATCGCGGCCAGTGGGGGATAGGTGAAGGGCAGATCCACGATCGGCGTGTGGAACATCACGTCGCCGGCATACAGCGGATGCCCGTCCAGCCAGGCTTGAGCACCCATCTGATAGACGTCGATGTCGACGCGGTAGGGGATGTGACCGAACAACTGCAGTGCCAGCCAGCACAGCGCAGCGGCGGCGACCAGCCACAGGAGGCACCACAGCAACCGTTGTGCGGGTCGACTGCTCGCTATGCGCCCCCGCCATTTACTCATTTCGCAAAACAGCGTAACGGTGTTCGTTGGCCGCCCGCGTAGCGCGGGGCTCCTCCCGACGCGACAGCGACTGATGCGCCCGGCTGTGATTTGCAACGATGCTGGGCCGTTAATATGCGCCTGCGTATCCAAGCAGGACCGACCCAGCAGGCTTTTGGGACAAGGAGGGGCGATGGTAGATGTCGAGCCGTCTACGCCGTTGCCCCACCGCCTGGATGCGCACCCCGACACGGGCCCATCTGATCGCGGCGGTCATCTGGCTCCCGAATCACCGCGGCTGCCCGGGAGTCTCGCGCTGCGCCGCTGCCGGCGTCTGCGGCGCGCGGCGCCGATGGGTGGCGTGGTTGCGGTGCTGGGCGTTGGTGCGGTGCTCCGGCTTTCCTTCCACGGCGCGATCGAGTGGAAGCGCGACGAGCAATGGACGTATTCGCACGCCCAGGAGATGGCGGGGCATGCCGGCAGCTGGCCGGCGATCGGCATGCCGAGCAGCATTGGTCCACCGAACCCAGGCATGAGCCTTTGGATCTTCTCCGGGCTGTTCCGACTGTTCGGCGTCCACTCGCCGCCGGACCTGGCAGCCGCGGTGCAGGTAATGAACGTGCTAGCGCTCGTCGCCTTCGCAGTGTTCGTCCTCGTTGCCGTGCCGAGGGCGCGGCGCGAACCGTGGTTGTGGGCGCTGGGGCTTTGGGCGGCCAATCCGGTGGCGGTCATTTTGGAACGCAAGATCTGGCCGCCGAGCGTGCTGCCGCTGCCGATGGTCGGCATCTTGGCGGCGTGGTGGTATCGCAAACATCCCGCCGGGGCCTTTGCCTGGGGGCTGGTCGGCGCGCTGATGACACAGGTGCACATGGGCGTGGCCTTCCTGGTGCTCGCGCTCGCCGTCTGGACGCTGGTGCACGACCGCGGCGCCTTTCCGTGGCCGGGTTGGCTGGCCGGCAGCGTTTTGGGCGCCCTGCCGGCGATCCCGTGGGGGCTGGCGGTGCTCGGCCATCGCGGCGGGCACGCCCATCTCAGCGCGCCCTCGGCAAATTTCTACGGGAATTGGTTCACGCAGTTCTTCGGCATTGGGACCCAGTACACCTTGGGCAAGCACGATTTCATCGACTTTCTTGCCGGGCCGCGCGTCGGTGGCTTCACGACCTATGCACTGGGAGCCATCGAGGTGGTGCTCGTCGGCGTGGCGCTTGTGGTGCTGGCACGCGCGGTCCGCGCTGCGCTCGGGACCGCTCGCCCGGCCCTGGGGACGATCCTGCTCGGACACAGCCGCGAGACGCTGCTGATCGCGTCGGCATTCTTCGGCTACGGAGGCGTGCTCACGGTGATCACTTTTTCTGGCGCGGACTCCTATCGCCACTACTTGATAGTCATCGTGCCGATCGTCGCCCTCTGGACGGCGATGACGGTGTTGTGGGGCGACCGCGGCGCGGCGCGGCCGTGGGGGCGGCCGATCTTGGTGGTCCTGGTCGTCCTGCAGGCGGCGATGAGCTTCGGCCTTCTCGCGTACATCAACCACAAGGGCGTCATCACCGGCGACTTCGGTACCAGCTGGCGCCTCTAGCTCGCCTGTGCGATCGCCGCGGGCTGAAGGTCGGCGACCCGCTGCGACCGGCTTCGCCGCTCTTGCGATCGCCGCGGGCTGACGGTCGGCGACCCGCTGCGACCGGCTTCGCCGCTCTTGCGATCGCCGCGG
>Ga0213876_10002033_pt1 | contig 12034 bp, 12 predicted proteins | sample BarmaccomBMRX_R9_FD_160113 | JGI IMG/M metagenome (GOLD analysis project Ga0213876, IMG submission 160113) | Root-associated microbial communities from Barbacenia macrantha in rupestrian grasslands, the National Park of Serra do Cipo, Brazil - RX_R9 | ecosystem: Host-associated > Plants > Roots...
CTCCTGCCCCCGGACTCCATAGCGCGCCTCCGGCGGAGCGGCCTTCGCCGACGCCGCCGCGCCCGCGCCCGGACCATCCGGTGCAGAGCGCCGAGCGCCCCGCGGCGCCCGCCGCCGCGGCCGGCGGCCGCTGGCGGATCCAGCTCGGCGCCTACAGCAGCGAGGCCAATGCCCGCCGCGCCTGGGGCGCCGTTGCCGGCCGGCTCGGCGGCCTCCGGCCCGTAATCGTCCATGCCGGCGCCGTCTGGCGGCTGCAGGCCGGCCCGCTCGCCAGCCGCGCCGCCGCGGACCAGGCCTGCGCCCGCGCCCATGTCGCCTGCTTGCCGTTCTAAGCCACGTCCCAAAACTGGGAGGTGGAATTGGGGGCGCCGAAGAGTCTGGAAAGCCGCACCTTGATGGCGACGCGCTGGCGCCGCCGGCGGATGTGCATGCTGATCGCCGACCGGCCCGCCCCCGCCGCCCTGCGCGAGATCAACGCCGGCGGCGCCTTCCTCGAGACCAACGCGCGTCCGCCCCTCGGCGCGATCGTCGAATTGCGCCATCCCGATGCCGGCACGATCGCCGGCGAGGTGCGCAGCCTCGCCGATGACGGCGTTGGCATCGTTTTCAGCTTCGGCGAACGCTCGGTCGCTTTCGCGCTGGCCGCCATCGCGGCAGACATGAGCAGGCCCGGATAGGGATTGGGACTGGGGACTGGGCCCTTCTTCACCAGTCCCCAGTCCCCAGTCCCCAGTCCCCAGTCCCCAGTCCCAGTCCCTAGTCCCTAGTCCCTAGTCCCCTAGTCCCCTACTCGACCACCCACTCCCCCCGCGCATAACCCTGCGCGAACAGCAGGGCGGTGAGGTCGTTCGCCTCGATCCGTGCATCCGCGACGGCCGCGGTCGCCGGCTTGGCGTGATAGGCGATGCCGAGGCCGGCGGCCTTCAGCATCGGGATGTCGTTGGCGCCGTCGCCGACGGCGAGCGCGGCATCCAGCGGGATCTGGCGGGCATGGGCGGCGTCGAGCAGAGCCCGGCGCTTGCCCTCCGCATCGACGATCGGCTTGGCGACCGTGCCGGCGAGCCGGCCGCCGTCGAGCAGCAATTCGTTCGAGACCGCGGCGTCGAAGCCGATCTCGGCGGCGACCGCGTCGGCGAAGCGGCTGAACCCGCCCGAGACCAGCAGGCAATAGGCGCCGTTCTCCGCCATCGTCCTGACCAGAGCCTCGGCGCCGGGCGTGAGCTTCACGCGCTGCGCCCGGCAATGGTCGATCACGCGCGCGTCGAGCCCCCTCAGCAAGGCGACGCGGGCATCGAGCGCCGCCTCGAACTCCAATTCGCCGCGCATCGCCCGCTCGGTGACCGCGGCGACCTCGGCCTTCAGCCCCGCATAATCGGCGAGCTCGTCGATGCATTCGACCGTGATCATCGTCGAATCCATGTCGGCGACGAGCAGGCGCTTGCGCCGTCCCTCGCGCGGCTGGACGACCACGTCGACGCCGGGGAGCAGGCCTTCGAGCGCGCGCCGCGCCGCGTCCACCGCGCCGCCGAGCAGGAGGTCGCAGGCGCTCCCCTCCTCGACCCACTCATGGCCGCGCGCGGCGCCGCCGAGCGCGTCCTCGGCTGCGGAAATATCGCCGCGCGCGAGCCGATCCGCTGCTATCAATGTGGCAATGAACAAGGCCGACCCTTCGAAACCGCCGCTCGCGCTTATCGCGGGGCCGACGGCGAGCGGCAAGTCGTCGCTTGCACTGGCGCTGGCGGAAGCGGCTGGCGGCGTCGTGATCAACGCCGACAGCGCCCAGGTCTATCGCGATCTCCGGATCGTCTCGGCCCGGCCGACCGCGGCCGAGGAGGCGCGGGCGCCCCACCGCCTCTACGGCACGCGCGACGGCGCCGACGCCTGCTCCGCCGCGGACTGGGCGGCGGACGCGAAGGCGGCGATCGGCGAGGCCCATGCGGCAGGACGGCTGCCGATCCTCGCCGGCGGCACCGGCCTCTACCTTCGCACCCTGATCGAAGGGATCGCGCCGGTGCCGGAGATCGATCCGGCGGTGCGCCGGCAGGTGCGGGCGCTGAGCGTCGGCGACGCGCATGCGGCGCTCGCGGTCGAGGACCGCGAAGCGGCGGCGCGGCTGCGGCCGGGCGACACCACCCGCATCTCGCGCGCGCTCGAAGTGGTTCGCGCCACCGGCCGGACGCTGAAGGACTGGCAGGCGGAGAAACATGGCGGGATCGGCGGTGCGGTGGCGCTCAGGCCGCTGATCCTGCTGCCGCCGCGCGACTGGCTCCATGCCCGCTGCGACGCCCGCTTCGAGGCGATCTTCGGCGAGGAAGGGATCGAGGAGGTCCGCCGCCTGCTCGCCCGCCATCTCCCACCGCTGGCGCCGGTGATGCGCGCGATCGGCGTCCCCGAGATCGCCGCCTGCCTCCATGGCACGCTGACCCGCGAGCAGGCCCTGGCGGCCGGCAAGATCGCCACCCGCCAATATGCCAAACGCCAATATACCTGGTTCCGCCGCCAGCCGCCGGCGGACTGGCCGCGGTTCGAGGAGGCGCTGGAGGGGGAGGCGTTCGAAAGGGCGCTGGGGCTCTTGCGATAATCCCTCTCCCGTCCCGGGGAGGGTGAGGGTCAGACAGGGGCGGGTATTCGCCGAGGTGGATGCGAGGCGGAAACCCCCGCCCTCACCCTCCCACCGCTCTTCGAGCGGCGGGCCCCTCCCTCTCCCCTGCAGGGAGAGGGGCTGAACACATTGCCGCTACGCTACGAATCCCCTACCCCCACTCCATGCGCGTCTACCGCGATGAGGATGCCGACCTCGCGCTCGTCCGCGGCCGCAAGGTCGCGGTGCTCGGCTATGGCAATCAGGGCCGCGCGCAGGCGCTGAACCTGCGCGATTCCGGCGTCGCCGAGCTGGTGATCGGCCTGCGCGACGGCGCCCCGACCCGCGCCCGCGCCGAGGCCGACGGCTTCCCCATCGACATCCCTGCGGAAGCTGCCGGCGCTGCCGACCTCGTCATGCTGCTCGCGCCCGACGAGGTCCACGGCCGCATCTACGCCGAGGCGATCGCCCCGCACCTGCGCCAGGGTGGCGCCCTCGGCTTCGCGCACGGGCTCAGCATCCGCTTCGGCCTGGTCGCGCCGCGGCCGGATCTCGACGTCTTCCTGGTCGCGCCCAAGGGCCCGGGCACTGCGCTCCGCGCCGATTACCGGAATGGCTCCGGCCTGATCTCCCTCTTCGCCGTCGCCCAGGATGCGAGCGGCGGCGCCGAGGCGCTCGCCCTTTCCTATGCCGCGGCGATCGGCAGCGGCCGGGTCGGCATTCTCCCGACCAGCTTCGCCGAGGAATGCGAGGCAGACCTGTTCAACGAGCAGGCGGTGCTGTGGGGCGCGATCCCGGAGCTGATCCACGCCGGCTTCGAGACCCTGGTCGAGGCCGGCTTCTCTCCCGAAATCGCCTATTTCGAATGCCTGACCGAGGTGAAGCTGCTCGCCGACCTGATCTACGAACGCGGCATTGCCGGGATGCGCGAGGCGATCTCCAACACCGCCGAGTTCGGCGCCCTGAAGGGCGGGACCCGGATCATCACCACGGACACGCGCACCGAGATGCGCCGGATCCTGCGCGAGGTGCGCTCGGGGAGCTTCGTCAGGGAGCTCATCGCCGATGCCGAAGGCGGCTACCGGCGCCTCCGCGCCAGCCGCGCCGATTCCGCCGCGCATCCGATCGAGGCGGTCCGCCGCACGCTCCTCAGCCTGAAGAAGGACGCCCGAGATGGCTGATCGTGCCGCCCTGCTCCCCGCCGCCGCCGCCTCCGGCGCCGCGGCCGCGCCGCGGCATCGGGCCGCGCGGCCCGCGGTGCGTACCGCCCGGCACGCGACAGACGGGCGTCCCGCTCAGGCGGCGCGGCTTTGCAGCTCCGCGAAGCCGAGAAAGTGTGCGCGCAGGCTCTTGTCCGCCAGCGATGCGGTCAGCGCATCCACCGTCGCGGCGAGGCCGGGTTGGGGCCGCCCTTCGTCCGCCGCTTCGAACGCCATCGACCAATCGCCGAACGCCCGCGTCTCCACGGAACGGCCGGTCAGCAGCACCAGTGCATGGTGGCGCGGATCCCGCTTGATCTCGGCATAGGCATCGAGCACCGCCTGCTCCGGGCCTTCGAGCGCCTGCAGGAAGCGTCGCCGGCCGGCGACGAGCAGCCCGCTAATGCCGTTGCGCGCATTGTTGCGCCGGGAGGCGGCGAGGATCTGCTCGACCATCTCTGGCACGATCGGCTGACGGGCGGTGCTGATGTAGACAAGCTGGAACATGCGGCGCGGACCTCCTGGTTGCCGCCCGCTAGACCAGGAAGCTCAAGGAACGCTTAAGCTTGGCGGGATGCCCGGCTCGCCGGCGGCGCCGGCAAGCGCCGGGTCCTCATTGTCGGCAAGGCCGGACGCGACCAGCCGTGGCGCGACCGCCGCGTGGACCAGATAGGCCGTGCCGCCACGCTCCGCCGCAATCTTCTGGTGGCGGTTCAGCAACGCCGTCATGTCGCGCTTCAGAGCGGCCGCCTGCTTCGGCGCCAGGCGAAGCACGCGCCACATCTCGACCGCGCCGGCCGCCCCGCGCTGGCCCACGACCCGCCCGCGCGGCGAGCCGCCCTTGGCGGCAGTGAACAGGATCCCGCCCTCGCTCCGCGCCGCCTCGATCGCCAAGCTCTCCCTGAGCTCGCGCGCCAGCTCCTCGCCGAACCCTTTCGGCGCGACCTCGCTCGGCACGAAGAAGGAATCGCCGGCGGCGCGATAATGAAGGATCGGCCGGCCGGCGCGCGCCCGCTCCTCGGCGACGAAAAGCAGGCCCAGGCGGACGAGCTTGCGGACGTAATAATGGGTCCGCTTCAGGTCCATGCCGAGCAGGGCCGCGGTCTCGCCGATCGACTTGGGGCTGCGCGTGAACCAGAGCAGGATCCGGCGTAGCCGCGGATCGGTGAAGATCGCGGCGGTCCGCGCGTCGCGGACATGCACCCTACTCAGCTTTCCGGCTTTCATGGCGAGTAGATGCGCCGATAAGCCAAGACGGGCAAGGCGGGACGGGAGCGGCAGGTGAAGCTTTTTCTTCAATATTCGGGCGCGGTCCTGCTCGCGCTGCCGCTCGCGCCGATGGCGCCGGCGCAGCCCACGCCTCAACTCGCGCCGGCGTTGGCCGCCTGCTTCGCGTCCCAGGCGGCGCTGACTCCCTTCTCCGGGCTGGTCCTCGCCGAGCAGGGCCGCGACAGCTTCTGGCAGACCGCCGGCACGATCGACGGCAGCGCCGCGCCGGCGCGCGACACGCCTTACCATCTCGCCTCGGTCGGTAAGGTCTTCACCCAGATCGCGATCGGCCAATTGGTGGACCAGGGACGGGTCCGGCTCGACGCGCCGATCGGCACCTACCTGCCCGGCCTGCCGCCGGCGCTCGCTGCGGTGACCGTCGAGCAGCTGATCCAGCACCGCTCGGGCATTTCAGGGAACATCATGCTCACCCCGGAGCTTGCCGCGACGCTGCGCAGCGCGCGCTCGGCGCGCGACCTCCTCCCCCTCGTCGTGAACCAGCCGCTGGACTTCCCGCCGGGGACGCAGACCCTTTATTCGAACGGCGGCTATTTCGTGCTCGGCGCGATCGTCGAGGCGGCGAGCGGCCTCACTTATTCCGATTATCTGGAGCGCAGGATCTTCCGGCCGCTGGGCATGACCCGCTCCGGCGTCGCCGGCGGCCCCGGCACGGCCCCCTCCATGTCGCGCCTGCAGGGCCCCGGCCAGCCGCCGCTCGATCGCCCGGTGCCGGCGCGCTTCATGCCCGACCTGCCCGGCAATCCCGCCGGCGACAGCGTCAGCACCGCCGACGATCTCGCCCGCCTCGCCCGCGCTTTGCTCGGTCATGGCCTGCTCAGCGACGCCACCAAGGCGCGCGTCTTCCCGCGCCGCGGCGAGGTCTGGCGGATCGGCCAGGCCGGCGGCCGGCCCGGCGCCAATGCCTATTTCATGGTCTATCCCGAACGGGGCGCCGCGCTCGTCGTCCTCACCAATTACGATCCGCCCGGCGGCGAGCTGATGGGCGAGACCCTTGGCGCCCTGCTCGCCGGCCAGCCCTGTCACCCACTCTCGGAGGCGGACCGGCCTTCGCCGATGAGGATCATGCGCCCGCCACCGCCGGGACAGCCGCACGGCTGAGCTTCCCGCACCGAAGACTTATAGGATCAGCGTCGACGGACAAGCAGATGGCGGCCACGTACGACGTAGACGGACTGCATCACGCCGGGTCGCGCGCGGGTGAGCGGGCAGACCCGGAAATCGCCGAAGATATCCAAATCGAAGGGACGTGGGCCGAATGCGGTCTCCAGGTTAGCCGGAAGCGGATACTCGTCACCTAGATCGTGCCCCGACCTGCCGACGACGCCTAACATGCGGCGGGTCCCCAATATCCAGATCCGGTAAGTTGGCGTCCCGTTATAAGGCGAGAGACGGCCGTGAATGTCGCGGCACTGCCCGACGCGTTGCGGATGCGAACGGCACCAGCTGTGGGTTTGCGCCGCATCGGCCGCCGAAGAGACCAGAAGCAGCGCCGCCGCGGCCAACGTCCCTGCCGGGTTCATTTCCGCCCGAACAATTTCTCGATGTCGGCATGGGCCAGCTTCACCCAGGTCGGGCGGCCGTGATTGCACTGGCCGCTGTGGGGGGTGACCTCCATCTCGCGCAGCAAAGCGTTCATCTCGGCGACCGATAGCAGGCGGCCGGCGCGGACGGAGCCGTGGCAGGCCATGGTGGCGGCGACGAGATCGAGCTTCTCCTTGAGGCTGAGCGCGCTGTCGAAGGCGGCGAGCTCGTCGGCGAGGTCGGTGATCAGGCCCTTGACGTCGCCGGCGCCGAGCATTGCCGGCGTTGCGCGGACCAGGATCGCGCGGGGGCCGAAGCGCTCGAGCTCCAGGCCCATTTCGTCCAGCTCGGCGAGCCGCGCCTCGATCCGGTCGCAGGCGGGCTCGTCCAGCTCGACCACTTCGGGAAGCAGCAGCGCCTGGCGGGCGATGCCGCCATTGGCCATCGCCCGCCGCATCCGCTCCAGCACCAGCCGCTCGTGCGCGGCATGCTGGTCGACGAGGACCAGGCCGTCCTCGGCCTCGGCGACAATATAGGTGGCGGCGACTTGGCCGCGGGCGACGCCGAGCGGGTGGGCGCGGGCCTCGGGAACCGCCGCCTCGGCCATCTCGGCGCGCGCGGCTGGGGCGAAAGGTTCGTGAAGCTCGCGGACAATCCCCTCTCCCCGGGGGGGAGAGGGATAGGGTGAGGGGGCTCCCACGTAAGAAGTGGGGCGCTGGCCGCCGAGCGCATATTGCAGAGGCCGAACCCCCTCACCCCAGCCCTCTCCCCCTTGGGGAGAGGGAGTGAAGGGTTCGCTCTGCCAATTCCCCAGCGCCGCCGCCGACGGCCGTTGGGCGGAGCGGTGTCCCGCCTCGTCCAGCGCATGGCGCAGGCCGCCGACGATGAGGCCGCGGATGCCCGCGGGATCGCGGAAGCGGACCTCGGTCTTGGCGGGGTGGACGTTGACGTCGACCTCGGCGCCGGGAAGGTCGATGAACAAGGCGAGCACCGGGTGGCGGTCGCGGGCGAGCAGGTCCTGATAGGCGGCGCGGACCGCGCCGATCAGCAGGCGGTCCTTCACCGGCCGGCCGTTGACGAACAGATATTGATGGTCGGCGACGCCGCGGTTGAAGGTCGGCAGGCCGGCGACGCCGCCGAGCCTTGCCGGGCCGCGTGCATAATCGATCGCCAGGCTGTTCTCCGCCAGCTCGCGGTCGGTGAGCGCGGCGACGCGGGCCGGCCGGTCCTGGTCCGGCTGCACCGCGAGCGTGCGGCGGCCCTCATGCTCGAGGGTGAAGCCGATGTCCGGCCGGGCCATGGCGAGGCGCTTCACCACGTCGAGGCAGGCGCCATATTCGCTGCGGTCGGAGCGGAGGAACTTGCGCCGCGCCGGCACGCGGGCGAAGAGATCCTCGACGGTGACGCGGGTGCCGGGCGGGAGCGCCGCCGGCCCCTCGCCTTCCAGCTTCCCATTGTCGACGATCCGCGACCAGCCGTCCGCGCCGCGCACCCGGCTCTCGATCCGCACCCGGGCGACGCTTGCGATCGACGGCAAGGCCTCGCCGCGGAAACCGAGGGTCGCCACCGCCTCGATCGCGTCGTCCGGGAGCTTCGAGGTCGCATGCCGCTCCAGCGCCAGCGCGATCTCGTCCGGCGCCATGCCGGAGCCGTTGTCGACCACCTCGATCCGGCCGATCCCGCCCTGCGCCAGGGCGATGGAGATTCGCGACGCGCCGGCGTCGATCGCGTTCTCGACCAGCTCCTTCAACGCACTGGCCGGTCTTTCCACCACTTCACCGGCTGCGATCCGGTTGACGAGATGCTCGGGCAGGCGGCGTATTGACATGGGTCATGTCTCTATACGATGCGGCAGCGACCCGCGAGACGTGAGTCACTCTTTTGTGGACCGGGGGCGCGGGCCCATCCTATAGGCATTCCCTTGGGCAGGCCGGGAAATCCCGACGACCGCCCGCTGCAGCGAGCTTGTTTGAATATGGGCGTTTTCAATTTTCTTCGTTTTCCGTCCCACGACATGGCGATCGACCTCGGCACGGCGAACACCGTCGTCTATGTCCGCGGCCGCGGCGTCGTCCTCAATGAGCCCTCTGTGGTCGCGATCGAGACGACCAACGGCGTCAAGCGGGTGAAGGCGGTCGGCGACGACGCCAAATTGATGATGGGCAAGACCCCCGACCAGATCGAGGCGATCCGGCCGCTGCGCGACGGCGTCATCGCCGACATCGACGTCGCCGAGCAGATGATCAAGCACTTCATCCACAAGGTGCACGGCAAGCGCCGCTTCCCGCGCTGGCCGGAGATCGTGATCTGCGTGCCGTCGGGCTCGACCAGCGTCGAGCGCCGCGCGATCCGCGACGCCGCCTCCAATGCCGGCGCCCGCCAGGTCTGGCTGATCGAGGAGCCCATGGCCGCGGCGATCGGCGCCGACATGCCGGTGACCGAGCCGATCGGCTCGATGGTCGTCGACATCGGCGGCGGCACCACCGAGGTGGCAGTCCTGTCGCTGCGCGGCCTTGCCTACACCACGTCGGTGCGGGTCGGCGGCGACAAGATGGACGAGGCGATCTCCTCCTACGTCCGCCGCAATCACAACCTCCTGATCGGCGAGGCGACCGCGGAGCGGATCAAGAAGCAGGTCGGCGTCGCCAAGGCCCCGCCCAACGGCACCGACGGCGAGACAGTCCACATCAAGGGCCGCGACCTCGTCAACGGCGTCCCCAAGGAGATCACGATCAACCAGCGCCAGATCGCCGAGGCGCTCTCCGAGCCGGTCGGCACGATCGTCGAGGGCGTGCGCATCGCGCTCGAGAACACCGCGCCGGAGCTTGCCGCCGACATCGTCGACCAGGGCATCGTCCTGACCGGCGGCGGCGCCCTCTTGAAGGGGCTGGACGAGGTGCTCCGCGACGAGACCGGGCTGCCGGTCACCGTCGCCGACGATCCTTTGACCTGCGTCGCGATCGGCACCGGCCGGGCGATGGAAGAGGAAATCTTCCGCGGCGTCCTGCAGACGGCGTAAGCGGACGGAGCCAGGCGCGATGGCGCCGCCAAAGAACAGGCGCCTCGGTTTCTCCCGGAGGGCGCATTTCGGGCTGTTCCTCTCCTATGTGGTCGCGATCGGCGCGGCGATCATCGCCTTGCTGCTGCTTGCCATCTCGATCGTCGACCCGCGCGGCTTCTCCGCCCTGCGCGGGGCGGCGCTCGACGTCACCGCGCCGGTGGCGAGCGCCGGCCGTTCGGTGATCGATTTCTTCGGCGGGATCGGCGATTCCGTCTCCAATTACTGGCAGGCCGGCTCGGAGAATGCGGAGCTGAAGCAGCAGCTCGCCGAGGCGCGGCGGGAGCTGGTCCGGCGCCAGGCGGTGGAGTTCGACAATCGCCGGCTCAATGCCCTGCTCGGCCTCGCCAGGACGACCCAGGACGAGGTCACGATCGCGCGCGTCATCGCCTCCTCCTACGATTCGCCGCGGCGGCTCGCGACCATCTCGGCCGGGAGCGCGGCCGGGGTGGTGCCGGGCCAGGCGGTGCGCTCGCCGGACGGGCTGATCGGGCGCGTGCTCGAGACCGGGCGCTGGGCCTCGCGGGTGCTGATGATCACCGACGGGGCGAGCAACGTGCCGGTGCGGCTGGTCCGCGACGGCACGCCGGCGCTCGCGGTCGGCCGCGGCGACGGCACGATGGAGCTGCGGACGCTCGAGGTCGGCCAGAATCCGTTCCGCCGCGGCGACATCCTGGTCACTTCGGGCGTCGGCGGCCTGTTCCCGCCGGACATTCCGGTCGCAATGGTGGTCGCCTCGGAGAACGACACCGCGATCGCGCGGCCGATCGCCGATCCGGCGCGGATGGACTATGCGGTGGTGCTCCGGATCTTCCAGCCCGCCGCCAACGGCCCGCTCGCCGCCGCGCCGCCGCAGCCGGTGGCGCCGCCGGTCCAGGGCCCGCCGGTGCCGGCGACGCCGCATCCCGGCCAGCAGAACAATCCGCGCTATCAGCCGGCGCTGCAGCAGCCGCAGCCGGGGATGCTGACCGCCCCCGCACCGGCCGCGCCGCCGGCGCCGCCCGCGCAATGAGCCGCATCGCCGGCTCCGAAACCGAGGTCGCGATCCGCGACTTCCGGCGGCGCTACGTGCCGCTCTTCTCGACCCTTTTCGCGATCCTGCTGGGCGCGGTGCTGCCGGTGGTCGCGGAGAGCCCCTGGGTGCCCAATCTCGGCTTCCTCGTTCTCATCACCTGGCGGCTGATGCGGCCGGAGATCTGGCCGGCCTGGGCGGCGGCGGCGTTCGGCGTCGCCGCGGACCTGGTGAGCGGGGCGCCGCTCGGCCAATCGACCCTGCTCTGGACATTGATCTTCCTCGGCCTCGACAGCCTCGATTCCTTCCTTGGCGTTCGCGATTACTGGCTCGATTGGGCGGCGGCGGCGGCAGCGATTGCCTTCCACAGCGTCGGCGTGTGGTACATCGCGCTTTTGATGCACGCCGACATTGGATTTCTGGTTATGATACCCCAGCTTGCGATGAGCGTGCTGTTCTATCCGATCGCCGCGCGCCTCATCCTGTTCCTCGACCGCTGGCGGTTGTCGCGATGAAGTTCAATCTGTTCGGCAAGTCCCGTCTGATCACCGAGGCCGCCCAGGCGGCGACCTTCTCGCGGCGCTCCTTCCTGGTCTCGGCCGGCCAGATCGGAGTGGCCGGGCTGCTGGCCGGACGGATGGGCTATATCGCGATCGCGCAGAACGAGCGCTATGCCGAGATGGCCGAGGAGAACAGGGTCCAGATGCGGCTGATCCCGCCGCGGCGGGGCTGGATCGTCGATCGCTACGGCACGCCGATCGCGATCAATCGCGGCGACGTGCGCGTCGATCTGATCCCGGACCTGCTGCAGGACAAGGAGCGCGTGATCGCCGAGCTCGCCCGCCTGCTGCAGCTGCCGCCCGAGGAGGTGCAGCGAATCCACGACGATCTCGCCCAGGCCACCGGCTACCAGCCGGTGCCGGTCGCCGAGCATGTGACGCAGGAACAATATTTCGCGATCTCGGTCCGCCAGCCGGAGCTGCCCGGAGTCGCCCCGCTGCGCGCCTTCACCCGCTACTATCCGGAAGGGCCCGCCGTCGGCCATCTGGTCGGCTATGTCGGCGTGCCCAATAGGCAGGAATATGAGGCGGAGGACCACAATCCTTTGCTGATCACGCCAGGCTTCAAGGTCGGCAAGGAAGGGCTGGAGAAGGTGCTCGAGCAGCGCCTGCGCGGCCGGCCGGGCGCGGCGCGGATCGAGGTGACGGCGCGCGGCCGGCTGGTGCGCGAGCTGCAGACCCTGCCCGACCAGCGCGGCGCGCCGCTGAAGACGACGATCGACGCCGGCCTGCAGTCCTATGCCGCGCGGCGGGCCGGCAACCAGTCGGCGGCGGTGGTGGTGATCGACGTCACCAACGGCGACATCCTCGCTC
>Ga0213876_10002034_pt1 | contig 12025 bp, 7 predicted proteins | sample BarmaccomBMRX_R9_FD_160113 | JGI IMG/M metagenome (GOLD analysis project Ga0213876, IMG submission 160113) | Root-associated microbial communities from Barbacenia macrantha in rupestrian grasslands, the National Park of Serra do Cipo, Brazil - RX_R9 | ecosystem: Host-associated > Plants > Roots...
GGTGAAAAGTGAAAGGTCAGGGAATCCTCACCTGCTTAACGATTTACACGCTCAAAGTTAGCTGACGACGAAACGTCTGGCTCGAAGCACCGTAGGCACCTTGCTCGCGCTTGAGCTTCCTGAAACCTGATCCTGGCCTTTGGGCTTCCTCTCACTTTTCACCTTTCACCTTTCACGCCCCTCACTCCGGCCAGAGAAAATGCTCTAGGCGCAACCGGGTGAGGCGATTCTTAGCTTCTTCCGCGCGACTACTGGGAGTTGTGGCTAGTTTCTGATAAATAGCCGCTGCAGATGCCCAAGACTTTTTGGACTCCAAAATTTGGGCCGCGTCGAATCCAGCCCGAAAGTACCAGATCTCCCCAGGGGCGCCAAAGTCAATGCTTAGGACGTCGTAGTAGGTGGCTAAAGCCTCATCCCATTGCCCGATCTTCTCGTAGCATTTCGCCTTCTTATATAAAGCAGTCTGTCGGCAAACCGCCGAAACGCCTTCTAGCGCCGCTAATGCGTCGAACGTCTTGATGGCTTCACGGTACTCGGCTTCCTCTTTCGATCCTAAAGTGAACTCCGCATCTCCCTCGGCATCCATGGCTTCGCACCGGATCTCAATAGGAATGTTCTGATTCAAGAGATCCTTCAGCAGAACAATCGCTTCCCGATCCTGCAAAGCTTGTCTCTTAGTTAGCGCCTGTTCCAAGCGCGCCCGGAAACGAAGTGGACCGTTAAGTTTGTAAACGTCCTCAAAAAGCTCAACTGCGTGATCCATCGACGAAGAGTTCAAGCTCTTGCGAGCGGCTTCTCCGGCGAGAAATAAAGCGGTCTCCAGCAGGGGCGAATCAGGGTCTTCTTCCGAGACCAGCTCAAACTGTGTCTGGGCGTTTGGATAGTCGTCTTGACGGAAATAGGCTTCTCCCAGTTTGATTCGGATTTCCGGTCTGAAATGGGAGTGCGGATATTTCTGGAGAAAATCTTGGGCTAGCCGAGACAGGATGGCCATCGGCTGACTGGCGTCATCGGCAGCCGCAAAGAATTCGAGTCGTGCTTTCTCTTCTTGGGTCGCACTATCGTCGGTAGACACCTGGGTCAGTTCAGATTTTAACCGGCTGGGATCTGAAGGCGACTCCGTGAAAGCGATTTCAGCCAAGGCTAGATGCGCTCGGGATCGATGAGGATCGTCCGGAAAATCGACCAGAAATTGGCGCAAGTTTTTTTCCCCGATTGCGCTACCGGTTCTAGCTTCCAGCATTGCCTTTTCGAACTCGAGGGCCGCGCGCTCGGATTCAGTGTTGGGTAACCGCGCTAATGCTTCGGCGGGTTGGCGATAAAGGGTCTGATTGCCCAGGCGCAAGGCACAGACGGCGGCATTATACAAAAAGCGGCCCTGATTGGACGTAGGTTCCTGACTGAGCTGTGTGTACAGGTCGAAAGCGGAAGCGAAATTTTTTTCCTGGACCAGAGCATTAGCTAGAACCTCCTGAACGCCTGCTCGGTCAGTGGGATTAGCGGCGTCATTCGCCGTCAGCCACTGCTTCGCGATTCCCACTGCTTCCCCGAAATCTCCGTCTGCATCCAATTGCTGAGCGAGCGCGATAACCGCCGCGCTGGCTAGCGGATGGCTGGCGTGATCTGTAATGAATTCTCTGAGCAAGTTCAGCCCATTCGTGTGCGAACCGATCTTGAGCTCCAGCTTGCCGAGATAAAATTGAGCCAAAACCGGTCTATCCGAGCCTACCTGTCTGGGGTCTTCCTGCGCCCAGCGGGTTAGATCAGCCAATGAAGGCGTCTGTTCGAGTAGATAGATTGAATAGAGGGCTTGAAAAAGGTCCGCCAGGTTTTCGGTTTGGCCTTGCTCGCCGATGATTTTCTCGACGATCGATTCGGCTTCCTCGTACTCTTTTCGTGCGATGTAAGTGTTTGCTAACCCGAGTCGAGCAATGGTCGCGACGCGGGAACCTTGCGCTGACTGCGATGCTAAGACCTGTTGAAAGCTCTTTTCGGCGGCATCCAGGTCTCCTGTTACTAACGAAAGCCGGCCGGAGAGCGCTTCTTTTTGGGCTGCTTGAAACCGATCAGGATGATTGACCTTGGCCAGCAGATCTTGAGCTGCCTTAAAATCAGAAAGTTGCAATTCCAATTCTGCCGCCATTAAAAATGGTCTGGCATCGGTCAAGCCTTGATCGTTGATCAACGGGGCCAGCGTCAGCAAGGCCTCGTGACTAGCGCCTAACTGTTGTTGCGCCTCGGCCAGACCAAGCCGGGCTTGGACGATATCGCCGCTGGCATTCGGGTCCTTCACAATCTCCGACCACATGGTTTCGGCCTCTGCCCATCGACCGGAACCCAGCAGTGCCTCAGCACTCAGGCTGCGGCCCGCGATCGAACTCATAGCTTGCGAATCCAAAACCTGCAGAGCCGCAGCCGGCTGATTAGTGGCCAACAAACATTTAGCTAACAATAGCTTTGCTTCAGTTGCGTGGCTGGCGCCGGGCGCTGACAGATACGTGCGTAGCTTTTGGATGCTAACCTCAGGAATTCCTTCTTGGTCCGCCCTGACCGCTTCTTTGTACAAATCCGCCGAAGCCATGATTGGAAGAAGAAAGAAAGAACAAAGGATCGAGGCGAGCGTTGAGCGTTGTCGTAGCGTTGCATGCCCAACGCCTGGAGGGAAGCCGCTTTTCAATTGGGCAGTTCTATCGGGTAGCAGCAAGCGGCTCCCGCAAATTACCCAGCGCAATGTTTTTTCCCAGCGACTCTGTTCCGATGGTGTCCGTTTTGCGCGCTGCCCATAGAGCTGCACCGTGCTGAGACGTTCGCTTGGACGATAGGGCTGCATCACGCCGAGACGTTCGCGGGAGCCGCCTGCTGCAAAATTATAGAGCTGCCAAATTATAAAGCGGCTCCCCTCCAGGCGCCGTGCCTCCAGGCGCTGAGTAACTTGTCCCCTTCGTCCGCTCACTTCCGCCTTTCCTTCACGATCCCGCGCATTCGAACATTCTCCGCAAATATCGTCCAGTGTGGCTGGCTTCGACTTCGGCAATGTACTCCGGCGGGCCTTGGGCGACGACCGTCCCGCCGTTGACGCCGCCCTCTGGCCCCAAGTCGATGACCCAGTCCGCGGTTTTAATGACCTCGAGATTATGCTCAATCACGATCAAAGTATTTCCTTGGTTCCGAAGCTTGATCAGGACGTCGAGCAGTTGGCGGATATCTGCGAAATGAAGCCCGGTCGTCGGCTCATCCAGGATATACATCGTGCGTCCAGTCGCTTTCTTCGCGAGCTCGGCTGCCAATTTCACCCGTTGGGCTTCGCCTCCGGAAATTTGCGTGCCGGATTGCCCTAGCGAGAGGTAGCCCAGGCCAACATCCACCAGTGGTTCCAGCCGGTCGTAGATCGCCGGCACGTTGCGGAAAAACCGAGCGGCCTCATCAACCGACATCGCCAGAATATCCGCGATGTTCTTCCCTCGATAAGTAATTTCCAGCGTCTCCCGGTTGTAGCGGGCGCCGCGGCAGATCTCGCACTCGACGTAGACATCGGCGAGAAAATGCATCTCGATTTTGATCACACCGTCGCCCTGACAATTCTCGCAGCGGCCACCCTTCAGGTTAAAACTGAACCGTCCACTGTCGTATCCGCGTATTCGGGCGGCCGGCAATTGACTGAACAGCTCGCGGATTGGACCGAACGCTCCCGAGTAGGTCGCTGCATTCGAGCGCGGCGTACGACCGATTGGGCTTTGGTCGATGACGATCGCCTTGTCGACTTGATCCAAACCGAGAAGGCGATCGTGTGCACCGGGCTTATCTTTAGATTGGTAAAAGTGTCGGAACAAGGCGCGCCGGAGGATGTCGTCCACCAGGGTTGATTTACCGCTGCCTGAAACGCCGGTCACACACACCAAACAGCCTAAAGGAAACGAGATGGTGAGGTCTTGCAGGTTGTTTTCCCGAGCGCCTTTTACCGTCAGCCAGCCTTCGGCGCCAGGCTCCGGCAGCCGGCCTCGGTTGTACAGTGTTCCGCGGGGCTGCACCCGAGATCGCGGTATCGGTATTTGAAGCGCTCCTTTAAGGTATTGGCCGGTGAGAGATTCTTCGCTCGATTCGATGTCTGTAACCGAACCGGCGGCCACGATCTGACCTCCACGGGGTCCGGCGCCTGGGCCGAGATCAATGACATAGTCGGCAGCTCGAATGGTGTCCTCGTCGTGTTCCACCACAACCACGGTATTACCCATGTCCCGAAGCCGTTTCAGAGTCTGGATGAGGCGATCGTTGTCGCGTTGATGGAGGCCGATGCTGGGCTCATCCAATACGTATAGAACGCCGGCCAGTCCGGACCCGATTTGGGTGCCTAACCGGATACGCTGAGCTTCACCACCGGAAAGCGTCCCGCTCTCTCGATTCAAAGTCAGGTAGCCTAGACCGACCTCAGCCAAAAAGCGTAACCGGGCGGTGATCTCTCTGAGCACTTCAGCCGCTACGTGCTTCTGATGCTTAGAAAGCGCGATCTCCGCCAGGAAGCCCAACGAGTTCTCGATCGTTAACTGGCAAAATTGATGGATGTTGACCTCAACACCCTTTGAGTTTTCGATCGTGACCGCCAGGATTTCCGGGCGTAACCGGGCTCCCTTACAAACGTCGCAAGGCCGTCTGCCTTGGAAACTTTTTAAGCGGGCTCGGGTGAACTCGCTTTCGGTGTTTCTTCTCAGTTGCTCCAGTTGAACCAAAACGCCTTCGAAAGGCTTTTCGACGTCCCGGCTTCCGAACTTGAATTGAAGCGCCCGCTCACCGGTTCCGTAGAGCACAGCATCTCGGCAGTTTGTGGGCAAATCCGCAAAGGGCGATTCAAGGTCCCCTTTGTAAGCTTCAACCAGAGAGCTCAGCAGGGCTTGATGATAAGCATGAATGCGTTTGCTCGCCTTCCGCCAGGGAGCTATCGCACCATCTCCTAAGGGACGAGTGGGATCGGGGATCACCAACTCAGGATCGAAATAACTGACCGAACCAAGCCCTTGACAATTCGGACAGGCGCCGGCCAAGCTGTTGAAAGAGAAGTGCTTGGGGGTGAGTTCCGGCAAAATGAACTCGGTTTTGGGATTACAAAACTCAGTTGAATAGGCGAGTTCTTCCCAGTTTTCCGTGTTTGGTAATTGCCGGCTGATAACGATGCGGTTGCCGCCCCATTTTAAGGCGGTATCGATCGAATCCGCCAAACGGGTGCGCACCCCTTCGCGCAGCACCAACCGGTCAACGACGATCTCAATAGTGTGCCGGCTGTCTTTCGCCAGGCGAATCGGCTCCGGGCGCGCCAGCTCTAAGATCTCGCCATCGACGCGTACTCGTACGAAGCCTTCTCGGCGGATCTTTTCCAGAACATCGCGGAATTCTCCTACCTCGTGCCGGATCACCGGCGCGATCACCAGAAACCGGGTCTCTTCCGGGTAAGTAAGTATTTGATCGACGATTTGCTGGGGCGTCTGTTTAAAGACTTTTTCTCCCGTGACCGGATCGTGCGGTTGGCCAATTGCCGAAAAGAGTAACCGCAGATAATCGTAAATTTCCGTCGTGGTCGCAATGGTTGACCGCGGATTCGCCACCGATCCTCGCTGCTCAATGGCGATGGCCGGTGATAGCCCCTCAATAAAGTCGACATCCGGCTTTTCCATCTTATCGAGGAATTGCCGGGCATACGCGGAAAGACTTTCCACGTATCGACGTTGCCCTTCCGCGTACAACGTATCAAAGGCGAGCGAAGACTTACCAGATCCGCTCATACCGGTTATGACGACCAGTCTTTCTCGCGGAAACTCGACGTTAACTCCTTTAAGGTTGTGCTGGCGAGCGCCTACAATGCGAATATTCTCCGCAGCCATCGGTTAAAAACCCGTAAACTATCACCAAAGCACAAGACGAAGGACGGGACCAGCGGTTTTCGGCGGTAGGGGCTGGGAGGGCACTTTTGGTGGGGCGAGGCTCCCGAACAACCCTGTGATTATCTACGAAGCTGCTGGCTTGCTCAAAACCCAGCTCCCCGCCAATAAGCTCGCCGAGCCGCGGTACATGTGTGGCATGCTGAAGAGCGTTGTGACAGCAGTGAAATGCGAGCATCTCGTGACAAACTAACATGCTAGCGATGCGGCACACCATGTCTCGGCGCGCGCATCGGCCTAGCGCATCCTGGGAATCTCCTACATCAGTCGCTTCGTCGAAATTTTTTGGTCTTTCGGGAGCCTCGCCCGACCAGTCTTTGTCCTTACCCGCTAATATTATACTTCTGCAGTCGCCGATAAAATGCACTCCGGCTTAGCCCCAGGGCTTTGGCGGCCGTAATCGCGTTTCCGTTGTGCCGGTCGAGCGCTTTCCGGATGAGATGCTCTTCTACGGACTCCAGGTCCATTTCTTCGAGGAGATGGCCTCGGCTCTGCTGAGCTGTCTGTAAGCCCAGGTCTCCCGGTTCAATGACATCTGACCGGGACAATAAAACGGCTCTCTCTATGACGTGGCGAAGTTCGCGGACGTTTCCGGGCCAGTTGTGCTGGCGCAATGCATCCAACGACTTTGGGGAGATGTCCCCGATCTTTTTGCGGTATCGTACGGCGAGTTCGTCCAAGAATACCTTTACCAGCGACGGAATATCCTCCCGACGCTCGCGTAGCGGAGGCAGATGGATTTGGATCGTATTCAGCCGGAAGTAAAGATCCTCTCGGAATTTCCCAGCCTCGATATCCTTTATCAGATCGGCGTTGGTGGCACTCAAAAGCCGGGCGTTTGCTCTCTGCGTCCGGGACGAGCCCACTCGTTCGAATTCGCCGGTCTCTAACACTCGCAGGATCTTGGCTTGTTGGGAGCCCGTCAAATTAGCGATTTCGTCGAGGAACAGAGTTCCTCCGTCGGCCAGTTCGAATCGACCCACGCGATCTGAGCGGGCATCAGTGAACGCGCCTTTCACGTGCCCGAACATCTCGCTTTCGAACAAAGTTTCCGGGATACCACCCATGTTGACGCTGATCAACGGTTGTTGTGCGCGGCTCGATAGTTGGTGAAGCATCCGCGCCACAACGCCCTTACCGGTTCCATTCTCGCCCGTAATCAAAATGTTGGCGTCGGATGGCGCCACCTGTTCCACGATTCTTTGCACCTCCTGCATAGCGGGAGATAAGACCACAAAGTCGGAGGTTGAATTTTGAGCGTTTCTTAGCACCAGGTTTTCGGCCTCGAGGCGTTCTTTGCCCTTAAGAGCGGCGCGCAACTGGATTTGAGTTCTTAGGATCGACAGGAGCCGCTCGTTCTCCCACGGCTTTTGGAGAAAGTCCCGAGCTCCTGCCTGAACGGCTTCGACCGCTAGCGGGATGGAGCCCCAGGCGGTCATGACCACCGCCGGGAGCGCGGGATCAGTCTGTTGAACCTTCCTGAGCAAATCGAGACCCTCCTGACCGGTAGTGCGGTCCTGATGATAATTCATATCCATCAGCAGGAGGTCGAATTCGTTCTTGCCTAGAGCGGCTATAGCGGCCTCCGGGCTCTCAACGCACGTTGTGTGGTAGCCTTCCGCAGAACAAATAAACGAGAGAGCGCTCAATATCTCCGACTGATCATCCGCAATAAGGATTTTAGCGCGATTCGGCATCTTCAGACAGGGAGGCGAGGGGTCAGGGCAGGTTGCCTACTTCTTTATGAAAGAATGTTTACACTCATTCGTAAAGCAGAATGGTCAAGGGGTTAACGATTGGGGTTTGGGGCTTAGCGTCGCTTACGCTAAACGCTAAACATATTAGTCCTATGGGTCCCATCCGTTCCCCGCATTATCGTGTTGTTACTCCTGAGCGTGTGTTACGAATAACGGCCCAAAAGTCGAGGACGAGGACGAGAACGATTTCCGAAATCGTGAACTCCAAACGCTAGACCTTCTTAAACCAAACCTTCGCGCGATCGATCTGGGCTCCGCGCTCGATAAAGAACTGCTTTAAAGCCTGTGTATAAAAGGACCCGTCCTCCTCAGGATTCATCCCCAGAAAGATCTCTCCGCCTGGCCTGAGGAATCGCTTCTGCAGATCATCGAGAAAAAAGGTCCACTCCTTTGAGGTCCAGAGGTCGGAGCACTTATGGCCGTTGAAACAGATGGAGAAAGCAGTGACCATATCGAATTGCTCGCTGAGGTCCGGCAGAGGTTCATAAGCTTTAATCTCCCAAACCATCCTCTTTAGCCCAAACAGGTCAAAGAGCTCTCCATACATGGGCGGGTCGGGAATATCTAAGCCGACGCCTGAGTGTCCCAGGTGCCGAGCGACCAAAAGAAACCAGCCTGCGCCGCTGCCAAGATCGAGGATTCGCAAGGGGCGCGGACGAGCGGTCAGCCGAAGCTCTTGCGCGCGCCGGATGTTAAGACTTAGCCAACGGTTCGCATCTAGATATTTGGGCCAATGCGTTAGTTCGCCCGGTACCGAGAACTTGTCCCGGACTTGAGCAAATCCTGCCGAATCGATTTCCTTGATGATGTCCTGAGGATCAATCGGATGCCGCCAGCGGTGGTAAGCATTGCTGGCGCTTAACCAAGCGGTTCCATCGACCAATTTCGCGATTTTGTGAGCAGCACGCATTCTACTGAAAAGACCTGAAGAGAGATTTCACCACAAAGACACAAAGAACGCTAAGAAACAAGAACCGCAGCACGCGGATTTACGCAGAAAGACTCCATAAAACCAACTTTAACATCGCGCGGAATTAACAGCTAAGCGGGGCCGCAACCGCAAACAAAGGAATCAACCACGAATGGACACGAATGAACGCGAATAGGAGACAATCATTCCTGTCAATTCGCGGTTATCTTTATCTGCGTAAATCTGCGGTTCATTTCTCCGTGTTTTCCGTGTCCGGCTTTGTCAGGAGTCGCCGTTGTTGGACTTGAACTTTGTCAGGACGAGCGTTGTGCCGCGGCTTTTGCGCTGATAGTCAACTTGATCAAAGGCATGACGAATCAAGTGCAATCCGAGGCCGCCTGGACGTACATGATCCAGAGGCCGGCCTTGAACCACCTCGGCTTGATCGCCGAAATCTCTCAACCGAAAGCGGACACCACCGGAATAGGTCTGCAGCGATAAAGTGATCAGTTTGTCCTCGGCCAAATGGTAAGCGTGCCGGATGATATTCGTGCACGCTTCGTCAACACCCAGCACCATCAGATCGATCTGGCGCGCCGGGAAACCTTGCTCTTGCAGAAACTGCCGAACGCAATTGCGAACCAGACCCAAGTTGGCCGGGTGGCTGGCAAACTCTAGCTTCTTCATTTCAAACCGATCGCCAATACAGTCATGTCATCGTGGGGGGCGACTTCTCCGCGGTGCTCTGCTTCGGCCTCAATCAAGGCGGCTACCACCGTTGTCAAATCAGTGCCCGACTCAGCAAGGACTTTTTTAACCCGGTCGGAAGACAACGGTTTCCGGTCAGCATTAAACGACTCGATCAGACCATCGGTGTAGAAAATCGCGAGCGATCGCGGCAACAACTGGATCTGGTTCAGTTCGTAGATCTGATCTCGAATAATCCCAAGCGGCGGCGCAGCTAGGATAGGCGGTTCTTCCACCCTGCCATCCTCAAAACGCAACCACGGTGGGCTGTGACCCGCTACCGCAAACTCGATCAGATGTCTTTCCGGGAAGATCCTGCCTAAGACCGCGGTGATGAACATTCCGTGAATCGTCCGATCGTAAAGGCGGTTGTTCCATTTCGCTAAGGCATCGACGGGAGACATTCCCCGGTGAACAATGAGGCGAAGCATGCTGATCGCTTGGGCCATTAATAAGGCTGCCGAAACCCCTTTACCGGAGACGTCTCCAATGACGAAATAAAACTCTCCGTCGTTACGCTCAAACACGTCGTAGAAATCGCCGGCGATATTGCGCGCCGGACGATAGTGAGAAGCCACAGTCAGAAGTTCAGTGGAAGGCAGGACATCCGGCAAAAACGAATGCTGAATTTCCGTGGCCAGCGTCAAATCCTTTTCCAGCTGCTTCCGTTCTCGCTCGCGCTCGATGGCTCGCATTTTGGCAATCGCGGTTGCGACCAGGTTTCCATACGCTTCAAATGCCTCCAGATCGAGACGATCGAAGTGCGGTTTATCAGACGGGTTCAGAACCTGCAAAACGCCGATCTCTGTGTCTTGTTGAAACAGCGGAATGCAGACGATTGACCGCGTCACGAAACCTGAACTCCGGTCCAGTTCCGGGTAGAAGCGCGCATCTTGGTATGCGTCTGTAACTAGGACGCTACGCCAATTTTCTCGCACCCAGCCGGCGATGCCTTTGCCACGGGGAATTTTAATCGGGTGAGAAAGGGCGTCTTCGGCCGGGCCACGAGCGATGACGAGCTCTAGGTCGCCGGTCGATTCATCGATAAGAAAAAGCGAACTGGCTTCGGCATGCATCACTCGGCCCGCGACATCCAGAATCGCCGAAAGCAATTCGTTAAAGTCCCTGATCGAATTGATTAATGCGCTTACCTCAACCAATCCACGATATATTTTCACCGAACGGTCAAGCTCGTCGATCGTCATCGTCATTGGCGCCAGAGTATAACACGGGAAAAAAGGTAGGGCGAGGCTCCCGAAAGACCCGAACCCTAAACCAAAGCGATTGGCTTGCCGTCGCTATTTGACTAACGAGGTCGAATCGCGCGCCGAGCCGCGGCGCAGCGTGTGACATGACCAAATGATTCCAAGCCCGCCTGCTTGCTACACTCAAGGTCCGGCTCGGCCTGCCAATCAGCCTCACAAAAGGAAATAGCGTCGGATCCCGAATCTCTTCGTGATCAGGTTCCGATCTTTCGGGAGCCTCGCCCTACCACCCCTCATAGTCACAACAAACACGATAAAATGTTGCAATCCCCAGGGGAGGAGCGTATAACATGCGGGTTGTTATGCGTAGTTGGCTGTTCGTTTGTGGATCAACCATCTTATTTGCTGTAACTGGCCACACTCAAGTAACCGCCTATTCGGCTTTGCGGACTGTAGGTTCAAGCCGCGGCGAAAAAGTGCTGAGCCAGGTACTCGCCATTTCAGGCGAGGGAGCGGGTGCTCAACCAAACCGTTGGAAAGTCTTGATCGATGATCCAGCCGCGCGCGGTGGAGTACGTGAACTTGAGGTTTCTGGCAACCAAATTACTGCCGAACGAACCCCGGTGAAATCGGAATGGGCTGGCGGTAAAGATATGGATCTTGCCCATCTTAATCTCGATTCGGACGGCGCATATCAAGTAGCGACTCAAGAGGCGAGAACGAAAGGACTCGAATTCTCGAAGGTCCAATTTCAATTAGCCGCTGATCGGGAAACCGGTAAACCGGGGTGGACGGTGCAAATGGCGGACGCAAAGGATCAACGGGTCGGCGCGATCAAGCTTAATGCGGATTCAGGGACAATCGTGAGTTCGGCTTGGGGAGCAGACGCACCTAATTTAGTGGCGCAGCAACGGACATCGGAAAACTCAGATGAACGTTTTCTAAATAGCTCCGAATCGCAAACGCCGGTTCGCCATTCTCAAGTCGAAGAAGCGGCGCCAGTGGCAAAAGCGACGCCGGAAAAGCAAACGCCGCGCTACACGCAAGACCAGCAGCAGTACGCCGATGAACCCGGCCAATATGGTCAATCGAATCAGTCGAATCAATCTGGTCAGCAGTCTGGCTCCCTTACCGACCGTGCCGGGAACATCGGTCGCAATGTCGTTAATCGCGTCGAGCGACCATTCCTAAGAGCTGGAGGTTGGATTCAGAAAAAATTTACTGGTCAGGATACAATTAGTCCGCCGCGGACTAAAGATGACGATGACGACGATGACGATAATCGCTCGAACGACCAGTACAACAAGCCGGTGCATCCCGTGCCGCAATAAGCGGTAGCGGTAGGGGTGAGCTCCCGCTCGTGTGGGAGAGCTAGGGTCTAGGAGCTAGAAGAGGCGCACCTGCAGAATCCGAATTATGGGACTCATTCGGTCGACGGGTCAGTTCCCATTGGCCCTATAAGTCATAAGTCACGGAGGT
>Ga0213876_10002035_pt1 | contig 12024 bp, 15 predicted proteins | sample BarmaccomBMRX_R9_FD_160113 | JGI IMG/M metagenome (GOLD analysis project Ga0213876, IMG submission 160113) | Root-associated microbial communities from Barbacenia macrantha in rupestrian grasslands, the National Park of Serra do Cipo, Brazil - RX_R9 | ecosystem: Host-associated > Plants > Roots...
AAGCTTCGCCGCGGCACCCATCACAGCGTCCGCGACCTCAACGCCGATATTCGCAGCTGGATCGAAAACTGGAACGACAACCCCCGGCCCTACGTCTGGTCCAAGACCGCCGACCAAATCCTTGAAAGCATCAGCAAATACTGCTCTCGGATTAACGGTTCAGGACACTAGTCGCTAGTCGCCAGTCGGACCAGGAGGTCCTGTCCCTGCTCACTTCAGCAGGGGCAGGACCTTTTCCGTGATGAAGGCGATGCCGCCCGCCTGGTCCGGGCCCATCTGCGCGATGTAGACCTCGTCGAATCCTGCGTCGACGTACTCCTGCACTTTGGCCGCGGCGCGTTCTGGGTCCGGTCCGCAGGCGATGCTCTCGGCCACCTGTTCAGGCGAGGAGGCTTCGGCGAGGGTTTCGAACTCGACCCATGACGGGAGATCCTGCGAGCTCTGGCCACCAACGCCTTGGAAGCCCCAGAGGCGATACGCCGTCTTCGCCGCGTCGTCGGCGGACTCCGCCCAGCAGATCTTCATGCCCGCCTGGGTCGGCCCGCGGCCGGCGGAGGTGCGATACAACGACAACAGCTCCGCGTCGGGTTGCGTGCTGATCCAGCCATCGCCAACCCGAGCGGCGAGCTTGGTGGCTTTGGGACCAAAGCCGGACACCAGCACTGGAGGTGGCTCGTCTGGCAGCGAGAAGATCCTGGCCGCATCGACGATGTAGTGCTCGCCGCGGTGCGTGATCGTTTCGCCGGTCCAGAGCTTGCGCATGACCTCGATCGCCTCCTCGAGCCGCTGGAGCCGGATCTCGGCCGGCGGCCAGAGCCCACCGAGGATGTGCTCGTTGAGTCGCTCACCGGTCCCGACGCCCAACGAGAAACGGCCCGGCGCGAGTGACGCCGTGGTGGCCGCGGCCTGCGCGATGACCGCGGGGTGAATGCGATCAGTTGGACATGTGACCGCCGTCGTCAGACGGGCATCGGTCGACGTGGCGAGCGCGCCAAGCACCGACCACACGAACGCGCTCTCCCCCTGCTCCCGCACCCATGGGTGGTAGTGGTCGGAGATCCACAACCGGTCGAAACCTGCGTCGACCGCTTGCCGACCAGCAGCGACGAGCGCCGCGGGGTTGAGCTCCTCCGCAGAAAGGAAATAGCCGAACTCCGTCACGACGAGGACTTCTTCGCGGTCGCCTTGCCGCCCTTGCTGCCAGCCTTCTTCTTCTGCGCGGTGGTCCCGCCTTGCGAGGAGTTCGATCGCGTCTTGCCCGACCCGCTTGCCTTCCCGCCGCGACTCGACGCGCCCTCAGAGTTCGCGATCTTCGCCGCGCGCTCCTTGGACATTCCCTTGTCCTTGAGTGCCTCGTACTGCTTCTCGTTCTTGACGCTTGCCCTTGTCCCGGCCATGGAATTCCTCCTTGCGCCAAGACCTTCCCGGCGCAAGGACGAATACTCGGCGGCGGTTAGAGGATTCAGTTTTGGGTCATCTTCCACACGTGAGTAGAACTTCTCCAGGGGTAGCTGTGGTGGCCGGCGGAAGTGCCGGTGTTGGACGAGCCGTCGTGGCTGAGCTCGCGCGGGCGGGATGGGACGTCGCCGTGCTCGCGCGCGGTCGGGCCGGCGTCGAGGCTGCCGCGCGCGAGGCGAAAGAGCTCGGCGCACAGTCCATGTCACGCCAGGTCGATGTCGTCGATCTCGACGGGCTGCGCGAGGTCGCGGGCGAGATCGAGCGCGAGCTCGGTCCGATCACGTTGTGGATCAACGTGGCGTTCGTCGGCGCCCTGCGGAAGTTCTGGGACACCTCCCCCGAGCTCTACGAGCGCATCACGGCAGTGACGTACGGCGGCCAGGTGAATGGCACGCGCGTCGCGCTGGAGCTCATGCGCCCGAGGGATGAGGGCGTGATCATCAACGTCGGCTCGGCGCTCGCGTTCCGCGGCATCCCGATGCAGTCCGCTTACTGCGGCGCCAAGCACGCGATCAAGGGCTTTACCGAGTCGGTGATCTCGGAGCTGCGCAGCGAGGGCAGCAAGGTGCGGGTCTGCATGGCGCAGCTCCCGGCAATGAACACCCCGCAGTTCGACTGGAACGACACCGACGAGACGAAGCATCCGCAACCCGTGGCCCCCATCTACCAGCCGGAGGTCGCGGCCCGAGCCATTCGCGTCCTCGCGGAGCACCCGGGCCGCAACACGTGGGTGGGTCTGTCGACGGCGTACACGATCCTCGGCAATCGCTTGGCGCCACTGTTCCTCGACTGGTACCTGGGTCGGACTGGGGTCGACGGCCAGCTCACCGACCGCGACGGGCCGCGATACGGCTCCAACGCCTTCCAGCCTCGCGACGACGACGAGGACCGCGGTGCTCACGGCATGTTCGACAACGAGGCGCACACCTGGGATCCGTGGTCCGCGGTCGCGACCAGGTTGCGGTCCGCGCTTGCGAGAGTGTCTGTCTGAGGCCGATGCGGCCGCGGCGCGAGGACGGCTATGCGCCGATCGAGGACTACGCAGCGATCGGCGACGGTCGGACTGTCGCGCTGGTCGCTGCCGATGGCTGCATCGACTGGTGGCCCGTCACCCGACTCGACGCGACGCCGAGCTTCGCCCGCCTGCTCGACGCCGACCGCGGGGGCACCATTCGGCTGACGCCAACTGAGGCCTACGACGTCGACCGGCGGTACGTCGAGGACACCAACGTCGTCGAGACGGTGTTCACCACAGCGACTGGCTCGGTGCGGGTGACTGACGCGATACCGATGGGCCGCGGCGGGCAGCTGTCGTGGAGCCAACTCGTCCGGCGGATCGACGGTGTCGCTGGACAGGTTGAGCTCGAGTGGTCCGTCGAACCGGGCTCACGGCTTGGTCAATGTGAGCCGCGACTGACCCGACACGACGGCGCGGTCGTGGTGGAGCTCGAGGAGGAGATGCTCGCCGTCCAGGCGTGGCGACTCGGTGAGCCAGACGTATCCGCGCACGCGATCCGCGGTCGAGTCGTCACCAAAGCCGGTAACTCAGCGGTGCTCGTCATCACCGGCGGAGCTGACAGTCCCGTCGTGGTGCCCACGTGCGAGAAGTGCCTGGTCAGCGTCGACGTCACGATCGACCGCTGGCAGGAGTGGTCGCGCACGATCGACTACGACGGGCCGTGGCGCGAGGTGGTACGCCGCTCCGCCCTCGCCCTGAAGCTGCTCGCGTACTCACCGACCGGTGCGATCGCGGCCGCGCCGACCACCTCCCTGCCGGAGCGGATCGGCGGCGCGAAGAACTGGGACTACCGGTTCATGTGGGTGCGCGATGCCGCGTTCACCATCGACGCGATGCTCACGCTCGGGCTGCACGACGAGGCGCATGCCGCAGTGAAATGGATGCTAGGGGCGCTGCGGGAGACCGAGCCTGACCTTCGCGTGTTCTACAGCCTCGACGGCCGGGAGCCCGATGGTGAGCACGAGGCCGACGCTGCGGGGTACCGCAACAGCAAGCCCGTCCGGGTGGGTAACCGGGCCGCCAAGCAGACCCAGCTCGGTACGTTCGGCGACCTGTTCGACATGCTCTGGCTCTACGTCCAGGACGGGCACCGGCTGGACCGCGCCAGCGCACGACTGCTGACGAATCTCGCGGACCGGTGCTGCGACATCTGGCACACGAAAGGCTCCGGCATCTGGGAGCTCCAGAAGACTCGGCACTACACCGTGGAGAAGATCGGATGCTGGACAGCGCTCGACCGCGCGATCCAGCTCGCGGACGCGGGCCAGCTCGAGAAGTCGAACGTCAAACGCTGGGCTCGCGAACGCGACCGGATCAAGAAGTGGACCAACAAGCACTGCTGGTCAGACAAGCGCAACTCCTATACGGCATGGGCGGGCACCTAGGATCTCGATGCAGCAACGCTCCTCGCGGGGCGTACCGGCTTCGACTGCGGCGAGCGCCTCGCCGGCACGATCGCAGCGATCCAGGACGAGCTGATGGTCGGCCCGTATGTCTATCGCTTCAGCGGCGCCGCCGAGGAGGAAGGCGCCTTCCTCGCGTGCACCTTCTGGTTGGTCAATGCCCTGGTCGTGAACGGTCAGCGCGACGCAGCGCGGGACCTGATGGACCAAGCCGTCGGCTTGGTCAACGACGTCGGGCTGATGGCCGAAGAGATCGACCCGACGAGCGGCGCCATGCTGGGGAACTTCCCGCAGGGGCTCAGCCATCTGGCGCTGATCAACGCGGCCTGTGCCTACACGCACTCAGGATGACTGAAGTGCGTCGTACCCGAACTGGAGGGCGTCAGCAGCCGAGATCGCGGTCAATGCGGACGCGGCGTAACGGGTGGCGCGCGGATGGAACAGGTAGCCGAAGAACATCGCGGTGCCGACCCATTGACCGAGGCAGAAGGGGCAGGTGACGAGTTCACCGATTGCCTTTTGCGGACCGTGACCGATGACCTCCTCCTTGACCTCGGCCTCGCCCGACTGGCCCTCGAAGTGCGTGAACGGCGCCCGGAAGGGGCTCGACACCGGGTCCTTCGCGATCAGCCGGGCAATCCGAAACGTCGCCACCGACATCAACGCGAGGTCGCGAAGATCGACCCGCTCGGGCAGTCGCGCACCGCGCGACCGAGCGAACAGCGTGGCGCCGGTCACCGATGCGCCGTACACCGACATGAGCGCAAGAAAGCTGCCGAGCGGTGGATTCGCGTCGCCGGCATAGCGTCGGCGGATCGCCCGGGGGGAAAGCGTTGTTGCCATGCTTTCGACCTACCCCGAGCCCCGGCCGGTAGTCAGGCGGCCGCCACGAGTTCACCAAGCAGCGAGTCCTGGAAGCGCTCGAGGAGATCGCGAACACCCTCGAAGATGCTGTGCGCGCCGGCCTCGCGCAGCACCCGCTCGTCGATCCCCCCGGTGAGGACGCCGATACATGGCATCCCCGCTCGCTGTGCCGCCTTGACGTCCCACACCGAATCACCGATGAAGACGCAGTCGGCGGCCTTCAGCCCGCACGCTTCCAGCGCCGCCTCGACAATGTCTGGCGCCGGCTTCGACGCATCGGCGTCGTCATTGGTGGTGACATGGTCGACCACGTCCGCGACGCCGAGCGTGTCCAGCATGTGCTCGGCGTCGTGGCTTGCGGCGCTCGTCGCCAGCACGACTGTCAGCCCGCTGTCCTTGCACTTTCGCAGCAGGTCGGCGGCGCCGTCGAACGGCTGCAGCCGTTGCAGGCGAGGGGCGTAGAAGTCGGCGTGGCCGTCGACGATCGCCTCGTCGGTGTGACCCAGCACCGTCTCGACCAGCCGTTCGGAGCCTTGTCCGATCAGCCCGTGCAGGCGGCTCATCGGCACGCGATGCCCGGCCCGCTCGAACGCGTCCGCCCACGCCACGACGTGGTGATAGTTGGTATCGACGAGGGTGCCGTCGACGTCGAAGAGGACTCCAGCTGCCATATCGACGATGTACCCAGGCGGACGGTGAGCAGTCCGTCACTGCCGCCGATCAGGACGTGCGGTCGCCCGGCAAGAACTCTTGCGCCTTGAGTTTCACGCCCTCCTTGATCAAGTTCCAACGGTCCGAATCGCCGCGGACCACAGCGGAGATCATGTTCTCGATCTGGTCCCAGGTGGCGTGTGGCGGGATCGGCGGCACCGCTGGGTCGGTGATGAACTCGAGCACCGCCGGCTTCGAGGCGCCGAGTGCGGAGGTCCAAGCCGACCCGATCGCCTCGGGATCGTCGATCCGGAGGCCCTCCAGGCCGATGCTGCGAGCGAACTCGGCGTACGGGAAGTCAGGCAGCTCCTGAGACGGCAGGAACTGCGGCGCGCCTGCCATCGCGCGCATCTCCCACGTCACCTGGTTCAGGTCGTTGTTGTGCAGCACGGCGATGACCAGGCGTGGGTCGGCCCAGTCCTGCCAGTACTTCGAGATGGTGATCAGCTCGTTGAGGCCGTTCATCTGCATCGCGCCGTCGCCGACGAACGCGACGACCGGTCGGCCGGGATTCGCGAACTTCGCGCCGATCACGTACGGAACACCGTTGCCCATCGTCGCGAGCGTCCCGGACAACGAGCCACGCATCCCGGCTCGGACCCTGATGTTGCGGGCGTACCAGTTCGCGGCCGAGCCGGAGTCGGCGGCCATGATGACGTCATCCGGGAGGACCGGCGAGGCTTCGGCGAACACGCGTTGTGGGTTGATGGGATCAGCACTGACCATCGCCGACCGGTCGACGACGTCGCTCCACCGAGTGACGTTTCGCTCCACCTCGTCCCGCCAGGAGCGGTCGGTCTTGCGAACGATCATCGGCAGCAGGTCTTTCAGCGTCGCCTGCGCGCCGCCGACGAGGTTGACCTCGTACGGGTACCGCATCCCGATGAACTTCGGGTCGATGTCGACCTGGATCGCCCTGGCCTGCCCGAACTCCGGCAGGAACTGCGTGTACGGGAAGTTGGAGCCGATCGTGACGAGGGTGTCGCACCCCATCATCAGCTCGTACGACGGTCGAGTGCCCAGCAGCCCGATCGCGCCGGTGACGAACGGCAGATCATCCGGTAGCACGTCCTTGCCCAGCAGAGCCTTCGCGACCCCGGCGCCGGTCACGTCGGCGAGCTCGACGACGAGGTCGGCCGCACGCCGCGCCCCCTGACCGATCAGGATCGCAACTCGTTCGCCCTGGTTGATGATGTCCGCGGCCCGGCGGAGCTCCGCCTCGGAGGGGACGAGCGACGGCTCCGTGATGCCCAAGCTCGACGGCACCATCTTGAAGTCATGGGTCGGCGGCGCGTAGTCGAGCTCCTGCACATCGGCCGGGATGATGATCGCTGCCACGGTCCGTTCGGCGATGGCAACCCGCATCGCACGGTCCAACACATTCGGTAGCTGCTCGGGCACGGTGACCATCTGGCAGTACTGGCTGGCGACGTCCTTGAAGAGGCTGAGGAGGTCGACCTCCTGCTGGTAGGAGCCCCCGATCGCGCTCCGGTTCGTCTGGCCCACGATCGCCACCACCGGCACGTGGTCGAGCTTCGCGTCGTACAACCCGTTCAACAGATGGATCGCGCCCGGGCCTGACGTGGCAGCGCATACGCCGACCTCGCCCGAGAACTTCGCGTAGCCGACAGCGGCGAACGCTGCCATCTCCTCATGCCGGACCTGGACGAACCGCGGATCGTTCTCAGCCCGACCCCATGCGGTCAACAGGCCGTTGATCCCATCCCCGGCATATCCGAAGACGTGAGTGACTCCCCACTCCCTCAATCGATCGAGAACCTGGTCAGCAACGGTCGGCATGAAAGCCCTTCCATCTCATCCCCGTCGCGACGTACCCGTCATCCGGTGGAGAAATCCGGCCGACTGCCTTTCACTCGACGAGAGTCGATCGGCAGGTGTCACTCACCACCGCTCTTCTCGATGAAGCTGATGCGCCCGTTCACCTCGAGGATTGCCCACTGGACATCGTCGAAGGACGCGATCTGCTGCAACCGCATCTCCTCCGCAACGTCGTCCGGAGTGAGTCGCTGTCGGCGGAGGTTCTGATCGACGAGCCTGCCGTCGTCGATCAGGACGACCGGTCGACCTTCGAGGACCGACCGGATCCCCTTGAAGCGATATCCGAGATATGAGCTCCCGACTTGGAGGACGGCGAACGTCGAGATCACGATCACAGCTCCGGTGACCGAGTAGTCGTCCTGCGTCAGGCCCTGCTGGATGGCATCACCCATCACGATCAGCAGGACGAGGTCGATCGCGGTCAACGACGACAGCTCCCGACGGCCGACGATCCGCATCACGAAGAGCACGAAGAGGTAGAGCACGATGGCCCGGATTGCGATGTCCATTGCCCGCGCCTCCTACGGAAAGACCGTCATCGTGCGGGACAGCGAGACCAGCCCGACGCCGTGGCTGCGCACCGTCACGACCTGGCCGCGACGGCTCGAGCTCGTCGGATTGACCTGGAACTCGAGGTACTGCACGAATGTCTGACCGGCAGTAAGGGGACCGATCGAGAAGATCACCGACCCATTCCGGGCAGAGGTCTCGGTCGCGGGACCCGGCTCAGCCGTGTTGAGCGTCATGCCGTCGAACCACCCGTGACTGAACACGAGTTGAGCTGCCGGGATCGCCGAGCGCGCCGTGATGGAGATCTTCGCCTGATAGAGCAGGCCTGGCCGCACCACCGTCGGAGCATGGACCTCGACCGATGCGGCGGCGCCATTCGCCACTGCGGTGTTCGCGCGCTGCCCGAACACGTTGAACAACGCTGCGATCACCACGCCGGCCAGGATGGCGACGCCGGCTCGGCGCACCAACAGCCCGACTCTGTCGTGGCGCTCGAAAGCCGCCCGCGAATCTGCGACCGGCCGGATGGCGTCGCCCATGGCGACTCAGGAGCCTCCGAGCTTGGCCGCCAGGCTCTTCGCCGCGCGATCACTCACCCGCTCGAGCAGCACCTCAGCGAGGGGATCTGCTGCCTTGCGAAGGCCATGCAGATCCAGATGAGCGAAGTAGGTCACCGACGAGTCGGCATCAACTCGGATCGTGTCGGTCGAGGTCATGGCGTCGGACTCCGAGACCATCACCAACCGTTCGGGTCGCTGCACCTCGACCGTCTCGTAGTCGAGATTGGTCGACACCCCGAGAACCGACATTGTGAGGCGGTACGTCGAGCCCACCTTCCCGGGCTCGCCACTGATCAGCTCGGCCCGCTCCATGCTCGGGTCCCACTCCGCGACGTTGCGGAAGTCGGCCAGGTAGTCGAAGGTGTCCTCACGAGACCAGGCCGACGGCACGGTCGCGATGTAGTCGGCCATCAGAGCCGCCGCTCGACTGGCGGGTCCTGTCGCCGGAACGCCGTGTCGACCTCGCCGTCCGGCTTTCCTGGCGGCGCCTGCACCACCTCGGGAACGACGTCTTGCGACAACGACGGGTCGTTCGCCGCTCGACCCGCCTGGTCCTGCGCTTCCCCCGATACCGGCTCGGGCCCGCCGGTCCCTTCGCTCACCGGGCCGTCAGCGGCGGGCGGGTCCACCTCGGACGTCTTCGGGTCCGGGTGCTCATGATTCGTCATGGCGGGGTGATACCCATGATCTTGGTCCGACAGCCACAGTCGTCCCACCCAATTGCACGAGGTCGCCCGCCTATCGTGTGCTGGCTGACGCAAGGAGCTCACCGTGGAGATCTGGTACAACGCCAAATGCTCGAAGTGCCGCATCGCGAAGGAGGCACTCGACGAAGCCGGGCTGACCTACCACCTGCGTTATTACCTCGAGCAGCCTCCCACTGCAGCAGATCTCCGCGACGTCCTCGATCGGCTGAACCTCGAACCGTGGGACATCACCCGGACCGCCGATGCAAAGGCGGGCGGCATCGACCTGCCCGGCACTCGCGACGACGCGAGCCGTGAGTCCTGGATCGACCTGCTGGCCGCCAACCCCGCCCTGATCCAGCGACCTCTGGTGGTGGCAGACGACGGTACGGCGTACGTCGCACGGGACCCGGAGGCGGTCGCGACCGCCATCGATCATTCGGCGAGCTAGCGCCCTACTCGTCGCGGGTGAACAACCAGCACGTGACGCTCAGCAGCACGACTCCCGACGTGAACACGACGATTACGTCGAGCCAGGGCGGGACGGGCCACCCCCACCAGGTGAGACCGGTCGCGAAGCCGGCCCCGCGCCCGTGATCCGGCAGGTAGTGAAACGTCACCGAGCGCATCGCGTCCACTGCATACGACATCGGGTTGACCCGAACGGCGATCCGCAGCCACATCGGCAGTGAGCCGCCGGTCGGGAACAACGCGCCGGACAGGAACATCAGGGGCGCCAGCAGCAGCTGCGTGCGGGGCATCACGGTCTGGATGGTCTCGGCCCGGATCGCGATCAACAGCCCGAACGCGGTGATCGCGAACGACGTGAGGAACAGCAGGCCGAACATGCCGAGCAGCAGCAACGGGTCGTAGGGCACGTGGACCAGGCCGGCTAGGGCAAGCAGGACCGTGCCCTGCAGCGTCGCCACCGAGGCCCCGCCGAAGCACTTGCCGATGATGATGCTGACCCGGCTGACCGGCGCCACGAGCATCTCGCGGAGGAATCCGAGCTCGCGGTCCCACACGACGGAGATAGCCGAGAACACCGCGGTGAACATCACTCCCGTCGCGAGCGTTCCGGGAAAGATGAAGGTCGAGTAGTCGGTGCCGCCGCGTCCGGAGCCGAGCGCGGCGCCGAGACCCTTGCCCAGCACGAAGAGGAACAGCAGCGGTTGCATGAAGGAGGAGATCAGCCGGCCGCGGTCGGTCCAGAAACGCAGCAGGTCGCGCTTCCACACAACCGACGCGGCACGTACCTCGTGAGCGAAGCCGCCGGGCGCCACCGTCACCGGCACGAGTTCCACGGTGCTCATCGGCGCTGTCCTCCCATCATCGCCATCACCCGCAGCCGCTTCGACGCTGCCGGGCCTTCGTCCGCTTCGGCCATCCGGCTGCCGGCGAACTTCAGGAAGACGTCGTCCAGGCTCGGGCGGGAGACCTTGACCGACAGCACCGGTACGCCGAACTCGAAGAGCTTCGGTACGAAGCGCTCGCCGTCGGGAGTCAGTACGACGAAGGACTCGGCCTCGTCGATGACCTCGACGCCGTACCGCTCGCGGACCTGGCCAGCCAGAGCGGTGTCGTCCTCCGAATGAACCGTGACCCGGTCATGCCCGACACTCGCCTTCAACGCGGCCGGCGAGTCCAGCGCGCCGATCACGCCCTTGTTGACGATGGCTATCCGGTCGCAGCGCTCGGCCTCGTCCATGTAATGCGTGGTGAGGAACACGGTGATGTGCTCCTGCTCGCGCAGTGCGTCGACGTACCGCCAGAGCCCGGCGCGAGACTCGGGGTCGAGACCGATCGTCGGCTCGTCGAGGAACAGCACTCGCGGCGAGTGCAGGAGACCGCGGGCGATCTCGAGTCGTCGCTTCATGCCGCCGGAGAACGTCAGGACCTGGTGATCGCGGCGATCGGCAAGGCCGACCATCTCCAGCAGGGCAGCGATCCGCGGCGTCGCGGCCGACCGCGCCAGCCCGTAGATGTCGGCGTGGAACAGCAGGTTCTGCCGGGCCGTGAGGTAGTCGTCGAGCGTCGTCTCCTGAAAGACCAGCCCGATGTGTCGGCGCACCTCGTCCCGCTCGGTCACGACGTCATGGCCGGCGACCTGCGCGCTGCCTGCGGTCGGCCGGAGCAGCGTGCAGAGCATCTTGATCGTCGTCGACTTGCCGGCGCCGTTCGGTCCGAGGAAACCGAAACACTCCCCCGCCGCCACCTCGATGTCGATGCCACGAACCGCTTTGATGTCACCGAACGATCGATGCAGTCCGGTCGCACTGATCACCGGCGCGTCTGATGCTCTCTGGGCCATGGGGTCCGGTTCCACCGTTCGTCCGTCAGTTTGGTTACTCTCCGAAACCTACTTGGCGGCCGTGAGAACCTGCGGTCGTGTCGGCGGCGCTTCCTGATCCCGTCGCGACGACCTCCGTCCCGACCCGCCGCCTCCTCGCGCTGACGGCATCCGCGTTCGTCGTACTCGCGGCCGAACCGACGTACCTGCTGATCGACACCGCCGTCGTCGGCCATCTCGGTCCTCGTTCGTTGGCGGCGCTGGGCCTGGCCGTTGTCGTCGTCAGCCTGCTGCTCGTCGCCGGCAACTTCGTGGAGTACGGCACGACCGGCAGGGTTGCTCGCGCCTACGGGGCTGGCCGCACGGATCTCGCATACGCCGAGGGCGTCCAAGCGTCATGGCTTGGGCTCGCGGTCGGCGTCGGCCTGGCCGGCCTCGGTGAGATCTTCGCGGGGCCGCTGACCCACGCGCTCGCGGGATCGGCGCCGCAGGTGCAGCACGCGGCGGTCGCCTGGCTCCGCGTCGGCCTGATCGGCTTGCCGGGTGTGTTGCTCGTCCTCGCCGGCAACGGGTGGATGCGTGGGGTCCAACAGACACGACAGCCGGTGGTGTTCGTCCTCACCGCCAACGCCGTCTCCGCGGCGCTGTGTCCGGTCCTGGTCTATCCCGCCGGCCTGGGGCTTCG
>Ga0213876_10002036_pt1 | contig 12014 bp, 9 predicted proteins | sample BarmaccomBMRX_R9_FD_160113 | JGI IMG/M metagenome (GOLD analysis project Ga0213876, IMG submission 160113) | Root-associated microbial communities from Barbacenia macrantha in rupestrian grasslands, the National Park of Serra do Cipo, Brazil - RX_R9 | ecosystem: Host-associated > Plants > Roots...
AATGTTGAAATACAGGCTGTGTTTAGCTTACGTGGAAAGCCTTTGAATTGTTATGGTTTAACAAAGAAGATTGTGTATGAGAATGAAGAGTTCAATTTGTTACAACATGCATTGAATATCGAGGAAGGATTGGAAGGTTTGCGTTACAACAATATTGTTATTGCAACTGATGCTGATGTTGACGGTATGCATATTCGTTTGCTCATCATGACTTTCTTTTTACAATTTTTTCCTGATCTTGTTAAACGTGGTCATGTGCATATTTTAGAAACGCCGTTGTTTCGTGTTCGCGACAAAAAAGAAACAATTTATTGTTATGATGAAACAGAGAAACAGGCAGCCATAAAAAAGCTTGGAAACAAACCGGAGATTACCCGCTTTAAAGGATTGGGCGAAATATCGCCTCAAGAATTTGAAAGATTTATTGCAGAAGATATGCGCCTGCAACCTGTAATTCTTGAGCAAGGCGAACACATTCAGCAATTACTTGAATATTATATGGGCAAAAACACGCAACAGCGCCAGGAATTTATTATTGATAATTTAAGAGTAGAGTTGGATTTAGTGGAAGAGTAATTAAACTTACTTATCAATAACAAATTGAATGTTTACCCGAACTTTAAATTTATTATTGATTACACTGACAGTATATAGGCCTTGCTGCCACAATGAATTAATAGGAATCGTATAAGTTTGAGTGGCGCCATTGCTTTCTAACTGTTTTGCTAAAACTTTTTGGCCTGCTTCATTGTAAATATAAATATCATAAACGCCATTAGGTGTGTTATGAAATTGTAGTTGGATTTCATTTCCGGCTACAGGATTAGGATAAATACTTATGCTGCCATTATCATTAATATTTTTATTTGCGGTATAATTTGACAATAGATTTTTTGCCACCGATGGAGTAAACACAATCATAAATCGATTGCGATAACTATTAGTGTCGGTGTTAGATGTAAAGTCATAAAACAACGTGTCGTTAAACTTTAGTTTTGTTTCGGTATTAAGGTATTTATCAACCAGCCATGCATTCTTCATGCTTTGCGGTAATTTTTGCGAATAGATCTGCAATCTATAAGCAGTGTTTTGAAAAAGGTATAAGCGATAAAAAAGCGTATCATTATTTTGGGGAACAGGGCGGAATTCTATAGCCAGCGCTTTCTCGTCTCTTATCAAAGACATATTTTCTTCAGGATTGTACAGTTTTTCCGCATCAAACTCGTCAACCAATGGTGAATAGTTTGAATTAAACTGAACTGTTGTTGCATCTTCTAATATCAGGCTGTCTTGAGACGGCCGGAATAAATTTACATGCATTTCAGATTTTGGATCAGTTTTTCCAAACACATTAAACTGCTCTGCAACTTTATCTGTTTCATGAAAAGTAACTTTTGCCGAAGGCCTGGAAATTTGTATTAAAAAAGCTCCACCGCTTTGCAAAATTTTTGCCTCACTACTGTTTGCATAGCTGTCTGCATCTGTAATGCTTCCATTATCATACACTACGTACCCACCATTTGAACTTATTTTAGGATCCCATAGCCAGAATTTATATCCCCCCGAAATATTAGTTGCGCTATCAAGGGTTTTAGTTAAATCAATTGGTGAAACGTAAGGATTTCCCAAGAACACAAAGTCATTTACATTTCCTGACAATCTTTTAGAAATGTCGCCCATATATAATGTACCTGCAACTCTTAACCGTGTACTATCCGGTACTGCAGATGTACCTTGCGCTAAGTTTATAGCGCGGCTTCCACGTATAAAAATCAAATAAGCCGGATAATTATTTATTAATGTAGAAATAGTTGGCGTAGCTGTTGAAGACCATGAAGTATTTGTTTGATCCCATGTCTTTAAAGAAGGATTTGCTGTAATGTTCAAATCAAAGCCTTTTAAGGTGTCGTTATCGCCGGTAATATGTGTTCCATAACCCGGATGCGGGTTAAGGTTGCTTGCATAGTTTAAAGATGGGTCCGTATTGTTCACGCCTTCCTGCCATGCAGTTCGTAAATGCAACGTATCATTTATTACCGGTATCGATAAAAGTCTCCATGCTCTTCTCGCAGGTATAAATCTTTCCACTTGTACTATGCCTTTTAAGTACCCGCCATTGGCAGCGCCCTGGTTAACTCTTGCAGTTCCGGTTGAATAAGATTTAAAAACAAGCGTATCATTTGTTTTTAAAACACCATTAGCAGGTGTATAAGTTCCAAGTAGATTCAACTTGTTTGCAACGATAACGGTTTCTGAATTACGGTTAACAGTAATATTATTTAAAACATTGGTTTGCCCGTCTTTCGATTCATCAAAATACAAAGTGCCGAATGCTCCGCTGCCATTAATAATTAAATTAGAGTTTGCCGATCCTTTTATTAAACCAGCACCTTTAATGCTTCCTTGTAATTTGAGTGTATGATTGTTTATAGAAAGTATGCTGTTTGAAAAAATTTGCAATGTTCCCGGTACGCCCCGATTACCTTGTAAAACTACTGTGGTTGAATTTGAGATAATAATATTTTCTGCAACACCAATTCCAGCCGCAACATTGCTTGTTACCCATTCCTCGCCTGTTTTTGTTATCGTTCCTGTATTATAATACAATTTAGATGTGTCGCTATATGCAGGAGGATTATTTATTACAGAACCATTAGCGTTTATTTTCAACTCACCCTCAATTGTGCAAGACTTACCTAAATCAACATTTCCATTTATAAACACATTATTAAAACTCACAGTACCATTTACGGTACCTTTTCCGGCAAACTTAACTGTGCCTGCCCCCGCATCAAATACGCCATTGTTATTAAAGGCGCCGGCATTATCAATAGTAAGAATAACATTGCCGGTCATTTTTAGGCTTGCACCAGCGTTTATTGTTATGGAAGCAGCAAATGCATTTGCACCTGAAATAACAGGATAGTTGGTTAATCCCTCTGGAATTATAACCTTACTGTTAGTGCCGGGAATAGTTTTTGGCAACCAGTTATTTGAATTATTCCAATTTGTGTTAACATTACCTGTCCATGTACTTGTTTGTGCGTTCAATGCCAATGACATGCAAAAAAGAGATGCGAGCAGCAAAGCAGATTTTTTTTGATTGCAAATCTTTTTAAGTAAAAACATAAAGCATTTTTTAAAAAGAAGCCCCTGTTTCACTAAATAATAATAAAGATTGAATTTAGTTAAATCAGTATAAGTAAAATTACGGCAGGATTTATCGTTCTTAAAAATTAATTACTGCAATACTTTTAATGTTAGAATGTTTAAAATATTATCATTGCACGAATACAGCAGATACATTTTGTTTACATCTACAGGAAATTAATAACTTGAAATTTAAAAATATAACCGATGATACACATCGTTTTTCAGCAATCAGATGTTGATACTTTAAAAGAAGCAATTGCGTTAGATGCAGCGCTGGAAGGCGAAATCATTGAGATTAAAGATGAGCTTGCTGTTGGGCCAATTGCTGATATTTATGAAACAGAAGGCTACCAAACAAGAAAAGATTGGTGGAAAAAAGTTTTGGAAAATTCGCCGTACACTGAGCAGTTGGATATTATTGATGATAAGCTTACTGTTCATCAATTGAAACAAAGTCTTGAAGGAAATTTTGATGAACAAGCCTGGATATGGATGGCGCCAAATCAACATGATGTTTGCGGATATTATTGGCTCATCAATCAATTAAAAGATTATGAAGGCCGCATCTATATTCTATCATTAAATAATTTGCCATTCATTAATGACAAAGGCAATATTTTTTATCCGCGAGATTTGTTTGAAATTCCGCCAAAGGAATTCATCAAAGCAAAAAAATTAGCAAGACCTGTAACCATTAGCGAGTTTGAATTAGATGGTGATGAATGGAAAAAATTATGCAGTGAAAATGGTATTGTAAGAATTTTAGAAGGTGGAAAAAAAATTAATAGTAAAGACGCATCTTATTATGATGATGATATAATGGCTGCGATAACAAAAGAGCCGCAGAAACTTCATAAAATATTCGGCACGTTATTCAGCAAAATGAAATTACATACAGGCGATGTATTTTTAGTGTGGCGCATGAAAGAATTGATCAATGATGGAAAAATAGAATTGCAGGGCGATTGGAATAATGGATGGAAAGATATTGTGTTGAAAAAACCGGCCACAACTGAAGAAGAAAAAACTGAATTAGATATAACTGTTTAAACATGAAACAACTTATTCAACTGGAAGAAGCGGCAATGTTTTTATTTGCTGCTTTTTTGTTTTCCAAATTATCATTTGCATGGTGGTGGTTTCCCGTGCTTATATTAACGCCTGACATTGGCATGCTGGGTTATGTTGCAGGTAATAAAGTTGGTGCAATAACTTATAATTTATTTCATCACAAAGCAATTGCATTGATTATTTATGTCGCTGGATTGTATGTTGGAAATCAAGTGCTGCAATTGATTGGCCTTATCTTGTTTGCGCATTCAAGCATGGATAGATTTTTTGGATATGGTTTGAAATATTTTTCAGGTTTTCAGCATACACATTTAGGGGAAATTGGCAAGGATGCAAAGTATGCAAAAAACGTTTGATAATTTATCATGTATTTAAAGCAGGAAACAGCTAAACTGAAACAAGAATTCTGGACAGCTTTTGGGCAGTATATGTCTCCCATTCTTTCTGCTGAAGGTGGACATATAAACTGGATCAATTATAAAACAGGAGAAAAAGATATATTCTTTAGAATAAATGCGGATAACAAAATTGCTCTTATTGCTATAGAAATTACACATAAAGATGAAGCATTGCAGGAATTATATTTTAATCAATTTGAGCAATTGAAAACCCTGCTTCAATCAACAATGGGCGAAGAATGGAAATGGATTTTGCATACGCATGATAGCAATGGCAAAACTATCAGCCGCATTTATGCAAGTATTGAAAACGTAAATATTTTTAATAAAGAAGATTGGCCAAAACTTATTTCGTTTTTTAAACCACGCTTAATTGCACTCGATGAATTCTGGATTAATGCAAAACAAATTTTTGAAGCATTGAGGTAGACTTCACGGGCGGGCTGTATTTTTATAAAAAGGGTTTTGTTTTTGTGTGTTTACAGAGTTGTACTCATATGCCGGGTAACTGCTTCTTTCAAAGCCAAAACTGCCGGAGATAGAAAAAGTATTGGCATTATTTACATACATCAATCCAATATTTGCTGATGTATATGCGCTAAAACTATTTGCTTTATAAAAATTACCTGGTTGATTGAATTTAGAACTATTCGTATTCAAAAAAGTATTATTAAAATTGACATAAGCAGGCGCCGCTGTTATTGATGCAAAAGCGTATAAATTATTATTTAAAGCACGATTTAATTGCAAACTTAACGGTGCAGAAAAGTAACTTGAATGACCGCCTTTATAAAACACAAATCCGGTAGATATACCGGCGTAAGTACCAAGGCTCCATTTGCTGATGCTGTCTTTTGAATGAGTAAAACCAAACACAGGATGCTGCTCATAATTTATTGTACCAAAAGGTTGGTATACTTGCGCACTTAACGCCTTAGCAATAGTCATTATTAAACAAACAACAAACAAACGCATGCTTAAAATTTATTCAACCGAAGTTAATAACAAATGTTTGAATCATTTTTTTCTTCCTCACTAATACAAAGTGAAATTTGCAAATCGAAAATTGAAATAATATAATTTGCCGCCTTTCATACGGCGATTCAAATGATTAATTGAAATGGCTGACAATAAAAATATAACGGTGAACGAATCTGGTGTACAGGGACAGTACAAAAACTGGTTTTTAGATTATGCATCGTACGTGATCCTGGAACGCGCAGTGCCCGCTGTTGAAGATGGACTGAAACCGGTGCAGCGCCGCATTTTGCATGCAATGAAGGAAATGGATGACGGGAGATTTAATAAAGTGGCCAACATTATTGGTCAAAGCATGCAATATCATCCGCATGGTGATGCAAGTATTGGTGATGCCTTGGTGAACATGGGTCAGAAAGATTTGTTGATTGAAACGCAGGGAAATTGGGGTGATGTTAGAACAGGCGATGATGCGGCGGCGCCAAGATATATTGAAGCCCGTTTAAGCAAGTTTGCATTGGAAGTTGCATTCAATGCAAAAACAACGGAATGGCAATTAAGTTATGACGGCAGAAAGCAAGAGCCGGTTACATTACCGATGAAGTTTCCTTTATTATTAGTACAGGGCGCAGACGGCATTGCGGTTGGTCTGTCAACAAAAATTCTTCCGCATAATTTTATTGAGATATGTGAAGCAAGTATAAAATATTTGCGTGGTAAACGTTTTGAATTACTGCCCGATTTTCAAACTGGCGGCTTAATGGATCCAACCAATTACAGCGAAGGAAAACGTGGCGGCAAAATTCGTGTCCGCGCTGCTATTGAAGAACGCGATAAGAAAACACTTATAATAAAAAACATTCCTTACGGCATCACTACTTCTTCGCTGATGGATTCGATCGTAAAAGCAAACGACCAGGGAAAGATTAAAATAAAAAAAGTAACAGATGCAACCGCTAAGAATGTTGAGATCATTATCGAACTTGCTGCGGGTATTTCACCTGATATAACGATTGATGCGCTTTATGCTTTTACAGATTGCGAATTAAGCATTTCACAAAATGCATGTGTAATTGTTGACCAGAAACCAAAATTTCTCGGCGTCCAGGAACTGCTTAAATTATCCGTTGATAAAACAAAAGCTTTATTGCAGCGCGAACTTGAAATAAAGCTTTCAGAGCTTGAAGAAAAATGGCACTATACTTCACTGGAAAAAATATTCTTTGAAGAAAAAATTTATAAAGAGCTTGAAAAAAAACATGCAACATGGGATAAGGTGATCGAAGCTATTGACAAAGCGTTTGATCCTTTCAAGAAAAAATTAAAACGCGCAGTTACAAGAGAAGATATTTTAAAGCTTACGGAAAAACCGGTTCGCAGAATTTATAAACTGGATATTGATGAACTGAATGAACAGATAAAAGGTATTGAAGCAGACATCAAGCAGGTAAAACATGATCTAAATAATCTTATTGATTTTGCCGTTGCTTATTTTGAAAACCTGTTGAAGAAATATGGCAAAGGCAGAGAACGCAAAACAGAAATAAAACTGTTTGATACAATTCAGGCAAAACAAGTAGCGATTGCCAACACGAAATTGTACATCAACCGCGAAGAAGGTTTTATTGGAACAGGTTTAAAGAAAGATGAATTTTTAGTTGAATGTTCTGAGTTTGATGACATCATTGCTTTTACTAAACGTGGCATTATGAAAGTGATAAAAGTTGCAGATAAAACTTTTATTGGTAAAGATATTTTGCATGCTGCCGTTTTCTTAAAAAGCGATGATCGCACAACATACAATATGATTTACACTGATGGTGCATCTAGTGTTAGTTATGCGAAGCGTTTTAATGTTACCGGCGTAACCCGTGATAAAGAATATGACCTTACAAAAGGCAGCGATAAAAGCAAGGTGCAATATTTATCGGTAAATCCAAATGGTGAAGCAGAAGTAGTGAAAATTACATTAAGTCCAAATTGTTCAGCACGTATAAAAGAATTTGATTTTTATTTTGAAACACTTGACATCAAAGGCCGTGGCAGCATGGGCAACCAGGTTACAAAATATCCTGTGCGAACGGTGAAGTTTAAAGAAAAAGGAACAGCAACTTTAGCCGGGCGTAAGCTTTGGTTTGATAATGTGTATGGAAGATTGAATGGTGACGAAAAAGGAATTTTATTAGGCAGTTTTGAGGCTGAAGATAAAATTCTTGTTATGTATAAAGATGGAAGCTATGAATTAACCGATCTTGAATTAATACAACGCTTTGATGCGGAAAAAATAGCGTTGATTGAAAAGTTTGATCCTGAAAAAATTATTACTGCAGTGTATGCTGACACTGATAAAAAACAATTTTATGTAAAGCGGTTTAAGATTGAGACAACAAGTTTGCACAATAAATTTTTCTTTATTAAAGAAGATAAAAATATTGAACTGGAAACTATAACAACTGTTGATGATCCTGTTTTATATTTTGAAAAAGGCCGGGGCGCACAGGTGCAAAAAATAAAATATAAAATTGGAAAAAATATAGAAGTTACCGGCTGGAAATCTGTAGGAACGCGGTTTGAAGATTACAGCAAATCTGTAAAAATGCATTGGGTAGAAACGGGAGATAATAAACAGCAAAGTTTGTTTGAGTAATTCGGGGAAGTTATTAAGTTTGAAGTATATGGTTAAACGATCTTATTTTTTATCACTCGTTTGCTCCATTTTGTTTAGCTATTGTTGTTCTGCAAACCATACGAACAGAAAAGATACCTTATATGCTGCCGAATTAAAGCCTTACGGAAGATTTGAATTAACTAAACAGAAAGATCTCGAACTGATAACATCTGCTGTGCATTTTGGTTTTAGTTATAGCGGCACATCATGTACGATTTATGCCTATATTAATGATGCAAATGGTCATAATTACTTGCAATATGAATTAGACGGCCAGTATCAAAAACGAATTAAAGTAGATGGGGGTTTTGTTCAACCAATCACATTAAACGCAAGCAAAAACGGGCAACACACGATTGAAATTTATAAGGCAACGGAAGCTACAACAGGGCCGATTTTTATTCAAAAAATAGCAGGGAAAAATATTCATGCAATAAAACCTTCTGATGCGCCTTTAATTGAATTTATCGGCAACAGCATTACTTGCGGAGCGCTATCAGATACTTCTGAAGTTAAATGCGGACAAGGTGTTTACCTGGATCAGCACAATGCATACTATGCTTATGGGCCAAGAGTGACAAGAGCTCTGCATACAAATTTTATTTTAAGCAGTGTGAGTGGCATTGGCATTTACCGAACATGGAATATGGATAATCCAGGCATGCCGCAGGTTTATGAAAAGGCAAGATTAACTACAGATGATACAACGCTTTGGAATTTTAAAATGTATTCACCAAAAATTGTAAGCATTGCTTTGGGTACAAACGATATGAGCCATGGGGACGGTGTGCATGCTCGGCAGCCGTTTGACAGTGCTGTGTTTATAAAAGATTATATTTCATTTGTTCAATTGGTGAAATCAAAATACCCAAAAGCAACTATTGTATTGTTAAGCAGCCCGATGATCAATGGTGATGAAAGAATACTCTTACAAAGCTGTTTGGCTGCCGTTAAGCAAAATATCGATGCATTATATCCATTATCTAAACCGGTTGCTTTATTCTTTTTCCAGCCAATGAATCCTCACGGCTGCAGTTATCATCCAAGTGTGGAAGATCATGCAGTACTCGCACAAGAACTCATTCCATTTTTCAAAGGGCTGCTGAATCAATAATTGCTTTATTGCTTCGGTCTGGTTATTCAAAATTTAAAGGAATTATAAAATTTGAATCAGTTCAGATAAAAAATTGTTCGTACGAAATATTTCCTATCTTCATGTTATGAAAGAAAATAAAATTTCATCCGCTGATAAAATTGAACCTACCAAATCCGAATTGGAAATTTTGCAGGTGCTTTGGAAATATGGCCCGTCAAATGTTCGGTTGGTTAATAATAAACTTAACGAAAGCACAAGAAAGGTTCAATACACGTCCACATTAAAGCTGATGCAGATAATGCATGCAAAAGGAATGTTGAAGCGAGACGATACCAGCATGACACATATTTATTCTCCGATTGAACCGGAGAATAAAACAAAAAACTATTTGCTTGAGCGTTTTATTAATTCGATGTATAATGGTTCTGCAAGCAGCCTTGTTATGCAATTACTGGGCAGTAAAAAAACTTCAAAAAAAGAATTGAAACTGATTAAAGAATTACTAAAAGACATAGGTAACGATTTATAAACTTTTATAATAACTGTATGCCGGATCGTTTTATAAATTATCTATTTACCAATAACACAGTGCAAGTATTGTTTTGGACCCTGATGCATTCGTTATGGCAGGGAATTGTGTTTGCATTTTTTAGTGCTATCATATTAATGTCAACAAAAAGAGCCGCCACTGCATTACGGTATAAGTTGCTAAGCAGTATGCTGTTCTTGTTTATTCTTACAAGCGCGGTTACATTTTGTTACGAAGTATATTTAATCAAGTATAATGATACAGCATCTTTCAATAAACCTGTTATTACTTTACCAATTGTTGCCGCTTCAATAAACACTCAGTCAGTAAGCATTATTGAAAGAATGATCTCGTTTTTGCAAGTTTATGAAAATTTAATAGTGCTGGTATGGTTTACAGTTATTGTAATTAAATGCCTTGGAATGTTTAAGGGTTTACGTGATGTGTATATTTTAAAACGTCGCCGGGTTTTTAGTGCAGGAAAGTATTGGAATGATCGTTTGCAAATACTGGCAGAAAGTTCAGGTATAAAAAAACAAATACGGCTACTAAGATCAACGATTGTAAAAGTGCCAATGGTTGCCGGGTATTTTAAGCCGGTGATTTTATTTCCCGCAGCTGCGCTCACCGCACTTGCGCCGGAAGAAATTGAGGCTATCTTATTACACGAACTGGCACACATCCGCCGTAAAGATTATCTTATAAATATTTTTCAGCGGATTGCCGAAATCATATTCTTTTTTAACCCAGCCGTGTCGTGGATATCATCTTTGATGAAAGAAGAAAGAGAAAACTGCTGCGATGATATGGCCGTTAAACAAACAAAAAATAAAAAGATTTTTATACATGCATTAGTTTCTTTCCAGGAATACAATACTTCTGATTATGCAACTTCATTTTCAGGCGGAAGAAAGTTTTTACTTAACAGAGTAAAAAGAATTATTACCAATAAAAATAAAACAATAAGCACTATGGAAAAGACTCTTTTAGCAGCAGGAATAATTATTACCATATTTGCAGCTTTTGCATTTTCTCATCATAGATTATCTTCTTTTAAGAATATTCCGGTAAAGCAACCAATAGCTATTGCAGCAAACAAAAAAGATACGATACCTCAAACGACGGATAAAAAGAATGAATCTATATATACAATCAATACTACGCTGCATGGAAAGCAATACAAACTTGTTGAAGTAAATGGGAAAGTAGCGGAACTATATATTGATAATGTGAGAATACCTGATAACAACATCCCGGAGTATAGCGATATTATCAGCGAACTGAATAAAAACTTTGAAACAGCAAAAGAACAAACTGAATCTGTAAAGGCAGAAAAAGAAGCATTGGAAGTACAGCAGGCATTAATATCAGTAAATAAGTTAGCTATTGATTCAGTGCCTAAAGTGAATATTGAAAATATGCAGGCAGAAGCTAAAAAAATGCAGCGAGAGATGACGGGGATTAAGCTAAGCAATGATTCTGATACAGTACAAATTAAATTAGAAGCATTAAAAGGTGAAACAGAATTGATACAGCAAAAGGTTTTAGCGATGAGTGCCAGCCAGGATAAAATTTCAAAAACACAACTCAAGGCTTTAGAAGCCATAAAAGCGCAGGCTCAAAATAAATTAATAAAGCAGGTGCAAGCTGAAAAGTTAGCTGCGCTGCAAAATGCGGATAACACATCAAAAATTCAGGAGAAGCTGGCAGAAATAAAAGCAGAACAGGAAGTGATAGAAGTTCAAAATGAAAAGCAATCGAAAGAAATAAAAGAGAAAACTGAAAAAATCATAAACGAAGAATTGAAACAACAAATTCAAGAGCTAAAGCAACAAAACAAAGAACTTGACCTGCAGCTGCATCAAAAGGATTCTCTTCAAATTACACCTGCTTTACCACGGGGCGCATAAACCACGCTTTAAAATACAATGCTGCTTGCGGTACTAATCATATTTGTTTAAAGCAGATAATTTATAGCCGCATTACTTTACTCTCATTTATTTATGTATTTTCAAGTTCAATTGCCATATATGAAATCCAATCTTGAAAAGAAGAAAACCGAAAACAAATATGTTTTATTGAAAACGTCTCTGCCACACCAACGATTATATTCATTAGATG
>Ga0213876_10002037_pt1 | contig 12010 bp, 9 predicted proteins | sample BarmaccomBMRX_R9_FD_160113 | JGI IMG/M metagenome (GOLD analysis project Ga0213876, IMG submission 160113) | Root-associated microbial communities from Barbacenia macrantha in rupestrian grasslands, the National Park of Serra do Cipo, Brazil - RX_R9 | ecosystem: Host-associated > Plants > Roots...
CGAGCCCCAGTGCCACGAGCGCACGGCGGCGTCGGGCCGCGTCGAGCGTGTAGAGGGTGCCGAACGCCCAGCCGGCGCACATCACGCCGACCCACGGCACGAGCGGATACAGCACGAACACGATGGTGCCCGGCACGTCGGCCACCGGGAAGCCACCCTGTACGTGCAGGAGGGAGCCGAGCTTCTCGATCGTCGACGGCAGCGGCGAGTCGACGTCGTGCCACGACGAGGCGGGCACGCGGCCGTCGGCGAGGTCGTGGAGCGCGATCATGGCGATGCCTAACGCGCCGGTGGTGCGCACCGGAAGCCGCGACAGCGCGGCGAGGCAGAGCATCCCCACGCCGATCACCCAGATCACCTGCAGGAAGAACTCCGTCCGGAGCCCCAGGCCCCCGAAGGCGAGCAGGCGGATGACGGTCAGCTCGAGCACGACGAGCCACAGCCCGCGCGTGACGAGGAACCACGACAGCTCCGCGGCCGGCTTGCCCCGGACGCGCTGCAGGTACGCGCCCGCGCCGGCGAGGAACACGAACGTCGGCGCGGAGAAGTGCGTGATCCACCGCGTGAGGAACAGCGCGGCGCTCGCCTTCGACAGGTCGGTCGCGTCGTACTGGAACGTCGCCGAGTGCACGAAGTCGCGCACGTGGTCGAGCATCATGACGACCATCACGACGCCGCGCACGAGGTCGATCGTGTCGACGCGGACGCGGGCCGGCAGCGGTGCGGACGCCACCCGCTGCGTCAGGCGCGTCCGGCGAGCCGTTCGAGCGCGGCGCCGCTCACGCGCTGCACGGTCCACTGGTCCATCGGCTCGGCGCCCAGCGACCGGTAGAAGCGGATCGCCGGCTCGTTCCAGTCGAGCACCCACCACTCGAGCCGTCCGCAGCCACGGTCGAGCGCGAGCTGGGCGAGGTGGGCGAGCAGCGCGCGGCCCACGCCGGCGCCCCGGTGCTCGGGGAGGACGAAGAGGTCCTCGAGGTACAGCCCGCGCTGCGCGAGGAAGGTGGAGTAGTTGTGGAAGAAGAGCGCGAACCCCGCCGCCTCGCCGTCCACCTCCGCGATCACGACCTCGGCGTCGGGGCGGGGGCCGAACAGCGAGGCGCGGATCTTCTCCTCGGTCGCGTGGCACGCGTGCAGCAGCCGCTCGTACTCCGCCAGCCCGCGGATGAACCGGACGACGAGCGGCACGTCGCCGTCGGTGGCGGCGCGGATGCGCAGCCCCGTGGTGCCGCGCGCACCGCTCACGCGCCTTCTTTGGGGCGCAGGCTCGCCGGCGCGGGGAGCGCGGCCGCCGGGACGAGGCGCTTCCCCGGTGCGTCGGGGTCGAGGTTCATCCCGTCGACCGCGTGGGTGCCGAGGATCGCCGGGTCGCCGGGCTCGCCGAAGACGATGGTGGCCATCGTCTGCGAGCCGGCGGACGAGATGAACGCATAGCCCGCCACGCGCGACACCCGCTCGCCCGACGCCGTCTGGAACTCGATGGGCTGGCGGCGGATGACGCCGAGGTCCTCGAGCATGTTGCCGGGGAGCCAGGTGAAGCGGCTTCCGGGGTCGAGGAGGGCACGGAGCTGCCGCACGGCGCCGTCGTTCGGCTGCGCACGCACCTCGATGTCGACGAAGAACGGCGCCCCACCTCCAGCGCTTCCGCGGCCCCGTCCCCCCTGGTCATTCCGCGCCATCGAACGCTCTCCTCCCGGTGCGATTGTCGGTGCGATCGTCGATGCGACTGCCGAGCCGATCGTGCTCGGAAGTATGTCCTCTCGCGATCGACGACTGCACCCTCCGCGTCGTCAGCGACACGCCGCCGCGAGGATCGGCCCGGCCGCGACGAGCTGCTTGGCCTGCACGTCCACGCGCAGGTTCATCCCCTCGAGCGTGCGGGCGCCGAGCAGCGTCATGTCCCCGGGCTCGCCGAACACCACCTCGTCGATCGTCTGCTCGTCGCCGGCGTGGAGGATGGCGTAGCCCACGCCGCGAACGCGCACGCCGCCGTCGGCCATCTGGAAGCGGCGCGTGTGCTTCACGCGGACGATGCCGAGCCGGTCGAGCACCGGCGCCGGCACCCACGACAGCTCGCTGCCGGTGTCGACGAGCACCTCGGCCAGCGATTCGATGACGCCCGGGCGGAGCGGATTCTCGACGCCCATCGTCGTGCGGACGATTTCCATGTCGTCCATGATCCCTCCGGATGCTCGGTGCGACGTACCATGCGAACGCGCAAGGTGTCACGCCAATGCGCGCACCTTCGTGATCAGGCCGTTGTGCGCCTTGATGACCCCCGCCCGCCGGACGTCGAGCCCGTTCTCGGTGGCGTAGAGCCCCATCTGCCATACGTCCATCAGCTCGCGGTAGCCGAAGTTCAGCCGGTCCGACATCAGCGAGTAGTAGACGCGGCTCCGCGCCTGGTCGCGCGGCGTCGTCAGGATCACCCAGCCGCCGGGCTTCACGAAGCGGCGATGCAGGTCGAAGCAGAGCGGCTTGTACGCGTCGGGGAAGTGCTCGATGAGCCCCACGCTGAGCACGACGTCGAACTCGGGGCCGTACGCGAGGTCGCGGATGTCCGACACGACGTAGTCGACGTCCATCTGCGACTTGTGCCACACCCGCTTGTGCCCCGTCGCCGGGTCGGCGCCGAGGAACGGATAGTCGTCCGGGAACTCGGCGAACCGCACGTCGCGGCAGAACGGATCGTAGTCGACGAGCGTGGCGTGGCCGCCGGGGTACATGGCCAGGAGCTGCATCGCCTCGTAGCCCTCCGCCGCGCCGAGGAAGAGGATGCGCGGCCGCGTGACGCCCAGCGCGTCGAAGAGCGCCCGCTTGCCGCGCGGGTCCCAGACCGCGTCCTCCACGCGGTGGACCTTGTTCCACACCGCGAGCTGCAGCAGCTCGTCGATCGCCTCGCGGGCGCCCTCGAGGTCGAACGCGCAGAGCGCCGACCGGAGCTCGTCGCGGGCGCGGGCCTGGGCGACCGGGACGTCGGTGGCGAACAGCTCGTGGAAGTTGCGGTTGAAGCGCCTCCACCCCTCCAGCACCGGCATCGGCTGCCCGTTCTCGCGCTCCCACTGGAGCTTGTCCGCCGACCACTTCTCGACCGTGTACGGCCGTCTGACCTCGCCCCACCGCAGCGTCGACCAGTCGGTGGCGCTGACGTCCTTGAACAGGTCCGGCGGCGCGTCGCGCGTGTCGATGGTGTGCGTGCCGAGTCGGGCGAACACGCCGATCGGCGTCTCGGCGACGGTCGGGGACGGAACCGGTCGGGCAGCGGTCGTCATGGCAGCCTCGCGGAGGGCGATCCGCACAATGTGACGCCCGCACCCCGCCTCGGCGAGCGTCGAGCAGCGCCTCGCGACGCGTGATCGGCGCCGGATCACGCTCGGATCACGCTCCGCGCACGGGGCGCAAACGGGCGTCGGCTAGCGTCGCACCCGAACCCGATCATGGAGCCGGTGCGATGCGAGTCGGTGGAAGACGGAAGTGGAGATGCGCGGCGGCCGTGCTGCTGCTGGCCGCGGCGTGCGCGCCGGACCCCCTGGTGGCACCGGCCGCGCGCCCGGCGCTCGTGCCGGTCGCCGGCGCCGCGACCGCGGCGGCCGCCGCCCCCGTCGCGCCGATGGTGACGCGCGGCGAGAGCCACGGCTGCGCCCTCCGCGTCGACGGCGTGGTCGTGTGCTGGGAGGCGAACCAGTACGGCCAGGCGCCGGCCCAGCGCTCGGCGAAGACCGGTGTGTTCGTCCAGGTGAGCGCCGGCGGCGCCGGCTCGGACCACACGTGCGCGCTGCGCGACGACGGCCGCGTGGAGTGCTGGGGACGGTCGCTCAACGGCGAGGCGCCGCCGTTCTGGTTGGCGGCCGGGGGCGCGAAGTTCACCACCATCGGTACGGGACCCGGCCACACCTGCGGCGTCCGCGCCGACCGCGCCATCGAGTGCTGGGGGCTGAACACCGACGGCCAGTCGCCGTCGTCGTGGACGACCACCGGCGGCTTCACGCAGGTGGCCGTCGGGCGCGCGCACACCTGCGCGCTGACCGTGGGCGGTCAGGTGCTCTGCCGCGGGCGCAACGACCGCCACCAGGCGCCACCCGTCGTCGTCGCCTCGCTGGCACCGCGGTTCGTCGAGGTGCGCGCGAGCGGCGACCGGACGTGCGCCCTGTCGAGCAACCAGGTCGCCCAGTGCTGGGGGGATGTGCGCGGCGAGGAGACGTTCCACGGCTACGAAGACCCGCCGGCCTCGGGCTACGCGCGGCTGAGCGCCGGGCCGCGTCAGGGGTGTGGCCTGCACACGAACGGCCGCATCGGGTGCTGGGGCGACAACACCGACCACCAGGCGCCGGACATGCGCGTGGCCGAGGTCGGGCAGTACGTCGACCTGAGCATCGGCGGCTCCCTCAGCTGCGGCCTGCGCGACGACGGGTGGGTGGAGTGCTGGGGCAGGAGCGCTTCCTGGAGCAACCCGTACCCGAAGCAGGATGCGCGTGCGCCGCAGAGCGTCGGCGCCGTCTCCGGCGCGCCGCCGGCCACGTTCGGCGTGGGTGCCACCTTCCCCGTCGCCGCCGTCGCCACGAGCGGGCTGCCAGCCACCTTCTCGTCGACGACGCCGAGCGTGTGCACGGCGAGCGGCGGCATCGTGACCGTGCGCGGCGGCGGCGTGTGCACCGTCGCCGCGGACCAGGCGGGCGGCGGCGGGTGGCTGCCGGCGTCCACGTCGCGCGACTTCGCGCTCCACCTCGTGACGCTGGCCGGGCTGGCCCGCGTGTACGACGGCCAGTCGAAGGCCGTCTCGGCCACCGCGTCGCCGGCGTTCGCCATGAGCCTGGCCTACGTCGGCCAGCCCGGCGCCCCGAGCGCGCCGGGGAGCTACGACGTCCGCGCCCGCATCCTCTCCACGCCCAGCGCCCCGCGCTATGGCGGCGCCGACGGCACGCTCGTCATCGAGATGCCGCGCATCGCGGTGCAGCCGGCGCGGGTGAGCCTCTCCGCGTCGGCCCAGGTCACGGTCTACGTCTACGGATCGGCGATCGTCGACGCGGCGGCGATCGTGCCGGCGAGCGTTCGGCTGCGCGTGGCCGGCGGGAGCGCGACCGGCGCAGCCGTGGCCACTCGCGGCGGCGTCTACATGACCACCGTCCGCGACTTCGACGGCGACACGCGGCCCGACCGGCAGCTCGTGTTCCTGCGCGGCGACCTGCAGGCCGCGGGGCTCGCCGCGGGCGCGCGCACGCTCGTGCTCGAGGACCACGCCAGCGGCTACCGGTTCGAGGCCCGCGCGTCGACGCCCGTCGACGTGGTGCCGTGAGCGCCTTGGCCATGCGACGGCTCACTGCCGTCGCCGTCGCGCTCGTGGCAGCGTTGGCGGCGCCCGTGCGCGCCCAGCTCCCGTCGCACGCGTCGGCTCGGTGCGTCGGCGGCGCGATCGGGTGCGACCAGGTGGACTTCCGGCTCGCCGTCGACGACGGCGCGCCCGTGACGCTCGACTTCTTCCGCCTCTGGGTCGACGGCAGCGCCTGGCGCTTCACCGGCGGCCAGTCGGGCGAGGCGGAGGACGCCCTCGGCCCGACCTTCTTCGCCCCCGAGGTCGACGCCGCCGGCGACATGCTCGGCGGCACCTTTGCTCCCGGCTTCGAGGCGATCCTCGACCCCGCGCTGCGGGTGCGCGCCGAGCTCGCGCCGGGCGGCACCGGGGCCACCGGGCCCGACTTCCTCTATCTCGCCGGCGCCGGCGGGCGGCCTACCATCGCGGGCGGCGGCCTCGCGTCCACCCTCGCCGTCGCCTGCGTCGGCGGCGCGGTCGGCTGTGGCGAGGCGGACTTCACCTTCTCCCTCGGCGCGCTCGCCTCGGCCGACTACTTCCGCCTGTGGCTCCCCGGCGCCGGCGCGTGGCGGTTCCTCGACGGACAGTCGGGCGAGGCCGAGGATGCGCTCGGCCCGAACTTCTTCAGCCCCGAGATCAGCGACGGCGGTCTCGCGCTCTCGGGCACGTTTGCCCCGGGGCTCGAGGCCATCGTCGGCCCGACGTTGCGCGTGCGCGCCCAGGTCGACCCTGGAACCGGCCCGATCGCCTTGCCGACGGTGGTCTATGAGATCGGAGCCCAGGGGCGGCCGCTGGCGGTGGGGCTGAGCGGCGCGCCGGTGAGCGCGGTGCCGGAGCCGTCGTCGCTCGCGCTGCTGGCCGGCGGGCTCGCGGCGACGCTGGCCCTCGCGCGGCGGCGCACCGGTCAGCCGCCGAGTGCCGCGAGCCGCCGGCGGGCCTCGTCCACCAGCGGGCGCAGCTCGGGGTCGCACTCGGACCACAGCGCGACGACGCGCCGGTAGTGCGCCACCGCTTCGGCGCGCCGACCCAGCCGGTCGAGGATGCGGGCCTGGCCGAGTCGGGCCGGCGCGAGATAGACGAGATCGTAGCCGCTCGGGTCGGGGAAGGTGGCGTACCATGCCAACGCTTCCTCGTCCCGGCCGGCGGCGCGCAGCAGTTCGGCGCGCAGGAACCGCTCGTCGGCGGTGGCGAACGACGCGAGGCCGGGGAGCGCGCGTGCCAGCGGAAACGCGGCCGGGCCGAGCGCGCGCAACCCGTCGGCCGGATGGCCGGCGTGGAGCGCGGCCGCGCCCCGTGCGTATCGGACGATGCGGCTCGCGAGCGCACCCCCCTCGGCGGCGTCGCCGGCGAGCGTGGCGTGCGCCGCCCGGAACGCCGCCGCGGTGTCGCCCGAGAGGGCAGCGAGCCGCGCCAGCAGGTACGCGCGCCGGGCGGCGAACATCCCGCCCTGCGCCCGGTCGTCGGACACGTCGAGGATCGACGCGGCACGCAGCGGCGGCGGCGGCGCGACCGGCGCCCGCTCGACCGCCGCGCGGGCCGCGGCCAGCACCGCCGCGGGCGGCGGCGCCGGGGCGAACGCGACGAGCGCGCCGATGAAGGCGGCGCGGTACTGGTCCGCCGCCACCGACGACGACTCCGCCACGCGGTCGAGCGCTGCGGCCGCGGCGTGCCACCGTCCCGTCGCCAGCTCGAGCTGCGCCTCCAGCGCACCGATCGGCGGCGCGCTCGGCGCAGCCCGCGCGGCGAGGGTGCGCACGACCGCCAGCGCCGCGGCCGGGTTGCCGGTGCTCGCCGCCAGCGCCGGCACCAGCCGGACCGCGCGCGTCGCCGCGATGCCCGCGATGGCGGCGATGCGCGGGGCGATCGCGTCGACGGAGGGCGGCCGCGTGACCAGCGCGTCCAGCGCGTCGAGCTCCAGCGCCTCCTCGGTGCCGACGGCGAGCGGCGCGAGGCGTGCGCGCAGCGAGTCGAGGCGCGCGGTGCGGCCGTCGGCCGCGGCGAGGCGCGCCAGGTGGACGAGCGCTGGCACGTTCGACGGATCGAGCGCGAGCGTGCGCGCGAACGCCGCCTCCGACTCGGCCGCCGGCCGGCCGAGCAGCGCGGCCCAGTGGTACTGCACCTCGGCGAGCTGATACCACGCCTCGAGCTCGTCCGGATAGTCGGCGAGCACCTGACGATAGAGCCGCTCGGCCACCTCCGGCTCGCCCGTGGAGTTCGCATGGCGCGCCACGACGAGGGCACTGTCGCGGTGCGACAGCCGGTCGACGAACCGCAGCGCACCGCGGGTCGCCGCGACCGTGAGCGGGCTGCTCGTCCACGTCAGTGCGCTGCTCAGCCGGTAGTAGGCGAGCGCGAACGTGGAGTCGGCGGCGACGGCGCGCTGGTACGCGTCGACGGCGGCGCCGTATCGGCCGGCGGCGTACTCACGCTCGCCGTCGAGGTAGGCGCGGAGGGCAGGGAGCGAGTGGGTGGTGCGTGCGGCGAGGCTCGTCAACCGCTGCCCGCGCTCCACGCCCCACGCCGCGACGACGCGGGCGGTGAGGTCGTCGACCAGGTCGAACAGCCGGTCGCTCGTGCCGTCGACGGCGATCTGGCTGGCTGGCCGGCCGTCGCGCCCGAGGAGGTCGGCCGAGACGCGGACCCGTCCCCCCGCCTCCACCACCTGGCCGCGCACGACGAGCCCCGCGCCGAGCCGCACGGCGAGGGCGTGGGCGGCGTCGGCGTCCACGACCGCGCCGCCGCCCGTCGCCCGGCGCACCGCGACCGGGTCGGCGACGCGCAGCGCGCCGGCGCCTCCCAGGTTGGTCGTGAGGAGCCGCGCCACGCCGTCGCCGAGGTAGGCGAGGGCGGGCCCGCCCTCGTACGCGAACGGGAGCACGGCGACCACGTCGGGGGAGCTCGTGGCGCTCGCCGCGGCTGCCCCCCGCACGCGGCCGCGCCAGGCGGCGCCGATCCCGAGAGCGACGACGAGCAGCGCGCCGGCCGCGGCGAGCGTCCGGCTGCGCCGCGGCGCGGGTCGAGCGGGTGGGGCCGCGCCGACTACCGCGCCCCACACGATGGCCGGCGCGATGGCCGGCTGGCCGGCCGGCGCTTGGGCGGGCGGCGAAGGGCTGGCGCGGCGGCGGATCGCGTCGACGAGGGCGCGAGTCTCGGGCGACGGATCGGTCTCGTACGCCGTGCGCAGCCGCGTGGCGAAGTCGTCGTAGGCCCGGAGGGCGCCGGCGCGGTCGCCGGTGCGGTCGAGCAGCGTGAGGAGGCGCTGGGTCAGCGCCTCGTCCTCGGGGGCGAGGTCGCCGCCGCGCCGGGCGGCCCGGATCGCGCCGGCGAGGTCGCCCGCCGCCTCGCGGCGCGCCCCCAGCGCCTGCATCGCATCGAGCGCGAGGCGCCGGAGCCGTGCGCGCTCGTCGTCGCGCCACCGCTCGAAGTCCGGCGCCTCGGCGACGTGGACGCCGTCGAGCAGATCGCCGCCGTAGAGCGCGAGCGCGTCGTCCAGGCGCCCGTCGGCCACCGCTTCCTCGAAGCGGGCCGCGTCGCAGTCGAGGCGCGCCGGGTCGAGCCCGACCTCGTCGCCGCGGGTGCGCACGACCTCCGCGCCCAGCTCACGCCGGAGGAAGTGCAGGGCGCCGCGCAGCGCCGTCCGCGCCCGCTCCGTGTCCGCCTCCGGCCAGAACAGGGCGAGCAGCGTGTCGCGGCCGCAGTAGCTCCCCGCGGCGCGGGCGGCGAGGTAGGCGAGCAGCGCGAGGCGCTTGGGCTGGGCGAGCACCGCGTGCGGCTCGCGGCCGTCGTCGTCGCGCAGATCGAGGCGTCCGAGGACGCGGAGATGGAGCACGACGGCGGAGGCGCGGGGCGGCGGTCGAGGCGGACGACGCAGCCAACCTGAGCGCCCCCGAAAGGCGGCGCAAGAGACCGGCGGGCGCCCTCGCCCCGAGGCTCCCGCCGCGGTCCTCTACCAGCCCATCCGCTCGCGCAGCCCGGTGACGTGGGCGACGTGGTGCCGCCCGTGCCAGGCGTAGATGCCGAGCGCGGCGCGCAGCGTCGTGACGCCGTTCTCGGGGTGGTCGTACGTCCGCTCGAACTGCTCGGGCGTCATGGCGCGGAGCACCGTCACCCACCGCTCGTGCAGCGCGTCGAGCAGGGCGAGCGACACGGCCGGGTCCATCGCCGCGTCGGGCAGCTCGGCCCACCGTGCCTCCTCGTAGGGCTTGATGCGCGGCGCGTCCTCGGTGAGGGCGAGCTTGAAGCGCACGTACGCGTTCAGGTGGCTGTCGGGGACGTGGTGCGCCACCTGCCGCACCGTCCAGCCGCCGTCGCGATACGGCGTGTCGAGCTGCTCGGGGGAGAGCCCGTCGAGCGCCGCGCGGAGCCGGGCGGGCGCCTCGGCGATCTCGTCGATGAGGCGCGCGTAGACGGCCGGGTCGGCGTCGGGCACCGTGGCCCGGCCGACGGGGAAGCGGAGGTCGGGCTCGGCGGCGGAAGTCGTCATGGCGGCGGGGCGCTGGAGGGAGATGGCGTCGCTCCCCGCGAAAGCTCGACGACCCGCTGCCTCCGTCAAGTCGCCGGCGAGCCGCGCGACGGACGGATCCGGCCGCTCGGGCCGCTCAGACCACCAGCGTGTGCTCGCCGGTGACCTCGCGCGCCGCGCGCGGCGGCGGCACGACGCCGGGGAGCCGCACGACGAAGCGGGCGCCCCCGCCCGGCGCGTCGTCGACCGCGACGGCGCCGTGCAGCGTGTCGACGATCAGCGCGCGGACGACGGCGAGGCCGAGCCCCGTCCCCTTCTTCGCCGACTTCGTCGTGAAGTACGGCTCGAAGCAGCGCTCGCGCATCGCCGCCGGCAGCCCCGGGCCGTTGTCGGCCACCACCAGCTCGACGACGCCCGAGCCGCTGTCCGGCGCGTCGTCGCTCCGCGCGACCGTGATCGTGATGCGCGGCGACGGCCGCCCGTCGAGCGCCTGCACGGCGTTCACCACGAGGTTCAGCACGACCTGGTGCACGTGCACCGACTCGGCGAGCACGATCGCGTCCGGATCGAGCGCGAACGACAGCTCGAGCGCCCGCGGGATCGAGGGGCGCAGCAGCTCCACGACCTCCTCGACGATCGCGGCCAGCCGCACCTGCGCCGCCGTCCCCCGCGACGACGACTCGCCGCGCAGATAGCGTCGCATCAGCGACACCAGCTCGGCGGCGCGCGTGCCGCCGGTGCGGATGCGGTCGAAGTGCGTGCTCGCCGCCGGCGTGACGGCGCGGTCGTGTCCGACCTCGGCGTGCAGCACCAGGGTGTTGAGCACGTTCAGGAGGTCGTGCGCGACGCCGCTCGAGAGCAGCGCGGCCGACTCCAGCCGGTTCACGCGGGCCACGTCGGGCCCCGCCTCGGCGAGCGAGACGAGGAGCTGCTCGCCGTCGCCGATGCGCGCGCCGACCAGCCGCAGCCGCCGGCCGTTGGCCTCGCACTCCAGCGTCGCCGACTGCGACGGCGACGCGACGACGCGCGTCGCGAGGGCGTCGATGGCGAGCGCCACCTCGGGCTGCCACGGCGGCAGCGGCTCTCCGGTCTGCACCGGGGCGACGAAGAGCGACGCGAGCGGGCGCGGCACGCACAGCGGTGTGCACGGTCCCCCGCCGATCGGGCGCACGGCGACGAGCTGCCCGGCGGCCTCCGCGATCGCGCGCGCCGTGCGGGCCTGGCGCGCGCCCCACCGCGCGGCGAGCGACACGGCGACCCCGACGAGCGCGCCGGCCGCGAAGACGGCCCCGGTGAGGGCCGCTGGCGCGAAGGACAGCGGGGGGATCGGCGGGGCAGGCGACATCGGGGGCGGGAACGCGGCAGGCGGGGCTCTGAACCGGCTGATTCAGAGGACGACGCATGCGGCGAATCGTCACGCGCGCGCCGGACGGTGAAAAGATGCGCACGCCCCGCCCAGCGTGGAAGGCGTCGCGCCGCCGTCGAGCGGCGATCAGACGGCGATCAGACGGCGATCAGACGGCGGTCAGGCGACGGTGCGGACGCGCGGCGCCGACGCGGACTGGGCCGAGGGCGCGGGCTCGCGGGCGAGGACGATGCCGCGGGCGATCATGACGTAGATGGCCGCGTAGATCCAGAGCACGCCGTTGTTGATGTCGAACAGGAACTCCCAGTGCCGCTCGACGAGCGACTCGAGCAGCGGCCACCGGAAGATGTCGGTCACGAAGTAGATGACGTGCGCCGTCAGGATCCAGAACCAGCCCTGGCGGGAGATCCGCTCGGGGCCGCCGTGCACCCGCGACGCGATCGCGAGGCCGCTCAGCGCGCCCATGCCGGCGGCCATCGCGGGGAACGCAACCGTGTCGAGCACGCGGCCGCTGCCGAGGGTGGCCAGGGCGATCGCGGCGACGACGCACCACGCACCCATCGCCCACCACCGCCAGCGCGCGACGCGGGGGCCCATCCACGTCATCGTGGGCGGGAGGAGCAGGAGCGGAAACAGCACGAACACGAGCGACGCGATCGGCAGCGCCGGGCCGATGCCGAAGTAGAAGCGGATCGGGCCCAGCGCCCCGACCACGGCCATCACGGTCCAGGCGATCGCGACCTGCCCGACCGGGTCGCGCCACGACACGCGGCGCGCCCAGACGGCGGCGATCGACGGCACGAACGCGGTGAGCGTGCCGGCCACGACCGCGACGTGTGCAGCGAACGGAACCGGCGGGCTCACGGCACCGCTC
>Ga0213876_10002038_pt1 | contig 12001 bp, 11 predicted proteins | sample BarmaccomBMRX_R9_FD_160113 | JGI IMG/M metagenome (GOLD analysis project Ga0213876, IMG submission 160113) | Root-associated microbial communities from Barbacenia macrantha in rupestrian grasslands, the National Park of Serra do Cipo, Brazil - RX_R9 | ecosystem: Host-associated > Plants > Roots...
GATCACCGCGTCATCGAGTCCGGCGTAGGGGGCGAAGGGAGCGCCGAGCGGTGCGTCTTGGGGCAGATCGATGATGCCATCGTGATCGTCGGAGATTTCGAGCTCAGCCTCGGAGACGAGCATGCCGTTCGATTCGACGCCGCGGATCACGCCCTTGCCGAGCGTGATCTTCTTGCCGGGGATGTAGCTTCCCGGCGGCGAGAACACGCCCATCATGCCGGTTCGCGCGTTGGGCGCGCCGCACACGACCTGCACGGGATCACCCGCACCCGTGTCGACGACGCAGACGCGCAGCCGATCGGCATTCGGATGCGGCTTCGCCTCGATGACACGCGCGATCGTGAAGGCCTTGAGCGCTGAGGCCTTGTCCTCGACCGCCTCGACCTCGAGCCCGATGCGGGTCAGCACCGCCACGATCTCATCGAGCGGAGCCTCGGTGTCGAGGTGATCCTTGAGCCAAGACAAGGTGAGCTTCATCGGGACGCCTTCAACCCGCCATCATGCCGAGCGCCTGAAGGTAGAGATCGAGGATCTCCTCCTCCTCGCGCCGCTCGGCCGCGTCGCGCTTGCGCAGCGCCACGACCTTGCGCAGGATCTTGGTGTCGAAGCCCTGGGCCTTGGCTTCGGCGTAAACTTCTTTCACGTCGCCAGCGATCGAGGTCTTCTCTTCCTCCAACCGCTCGATCCGCTCGACGAACGCTTTGAGCAGATCAGGCGCAACGGCATCGGACATTTCGGCGGCTCTCCTCGGAAACGGGGCTGAGGCAGTCGCATACCCGGCCCGCCGAGGTCAACGCTTCATTCGCGGAAGACTGGCTCAAGCGTCGCGAGGCGTGCTTCGTTCCTCCGCCGGAACGTCGTCACTCGCAAGAATGGGGTTGAGCCGCACGATACCAAGGGTTGGTCCAGCCGCCGCAATTCCCGCAACCGCCAAGCAGGAAGCCGAGCGCGACGATCATGAGCGCCACCCGCACTCTGCGTGCCTGACCCACGCCGATTTTGGCGCGCCGAATCGGCGCGCCTTGCGCTTCAGCCATTGTTTGAGCCTCCATGCGCTCGCCGCTCGTCATGCTCGATCACCTCGATCTTACTCGCGCGAGCAGGGAGAAACCACTGCGCGGCGGCAATCGCAAGCTTTTTGAGGAGAATGGGACGGCCCGTCGCAACGCCGGGGGTGTCGGCGCGCCGGGGCTGTTTCGAGGCGCCCCGGCGCGGTAGAGGTGGCAAAGCCGAACGCCACAGGAGCAGCTGATGGGCCTGCATTTCGCTCCCACCGAATTCGCACAGAGGCTCGAGCGGCTGCAAGCCGCGATGGCGAGAGATCGCCTCGACGCCATGTTTCTTTTCGCTCAGGAAAGCCTCTATTGGCTTACGGGATATGACACTTTCGGCTTTTGTTTCTTCCAATGCCTCGTCGTGAAAGCCGATGGGCGCATGGCGCTTCTCACCCGCTCTGCCGATTTGCGCCAAGCGCGCCAGACCTCGCTCATCGACGATATCCGCATTTGGAAGGATGCCAGGGACGCTGCTCCGGCCGCAGAGCTCAAGACACTCGCAAAGGAGCTCGGCCTTTCCGGCAAGCGCATCGGCGCCGAATACGAGACGCAGGGCCTCACGCATCGCAACGGCAGTCGGCTCGAGGCGCAATTCGAGGGTTTTGCGGAGCTCCATGATGCCTCGGCGCTCGTCCCTGCGTTGCGGGCGGTGAAATCACCGGCCGAGATCGGCTTTGTGCGCCGCGCGGCCGAGTTGTCGGATGCCGCCGACACCGCCGCGGTGGCCCATCTTCGCGGCGGCGTCGATGAAGGCGAAATCCTCGCCGCCATGCACGATGCGATCTTTCGCGCGGGCGGCGACTATCCCGCAAACGAGTTCATCATCGGCTCGGGTGGGGAGGCGCTGCTTTGCCGCTACAAATCCGGGCGCCGCCAGCTCGACGCGCAAGATCAACTCACGCTCGAATTCGCCGGCACCTGGCGCCATTACCACGCCGCTTTGATGCGCACCCACGTGGTGGGCGCGCCGCGTGCCTTGCATTTGCCCTATCACGCGGCCGCCAAGGAGGCGCTTCTCGCCTGCGAAGCGGAGCTACGGCCGGGGCGAACGGCCGGCGATGTGTTCGCGGCGCATGCCCGCATCCTCGACAGGCACGGCCTCTCGGCGCATCGGCTCAACGCGTGCGGCTATTCGCTCGGCGCAAAATTCACTCCCTCCTGGATGGACCCGCCAATGTTCTACGAAGGGAATGATTTGGTCCTCGTGCCAGGAATGAGCATGTTCCTTCACATGGTCTTGATGGATTCGCAGAGCTCGACCGCGATGTGTCTCGGGCGCACATCTCTGATCGGAGAAAGCGCTTGCGAGCCGATCAACGGCAAGAGCCTCGACCTCGTCATCCGTTGAGGCTATGTTCGCTCAAGTCCTGCCGATCGAGAAGTGCAGGCGGAGGCGGCAATGAAAAGAGTTGGCACCGTCCGGCAGCGCCGGATCGGGGGGCTATGGTTTACCAGAGGGGCCTCCACTGCGGCGATGGTCGCCGGGCTTTGCATTTGTCTTGGCGGCTGCCAGGACGTGGGATTTGAATCCTCCGTGTCGCCACGGCAGGCTCCGGGCGTTCCAATTGCGGTCGAGGCGATCGAAGGGCCCCCCGCGGAAGTGACCGGCGCGCTCTCCGCCGCGCTCGTGCAAGCCGCCGCGGATCGTCAGGTCACGCTGGTCGACGACACGCAGGCGCCGCGCTTTCGCCTCAAGGGCTACGTGACCGCCGACCAGGCAGCAGATGGCAAGACCGAGCTTGCATATGTCTGGGACGTTTTCGACGCCTCGAACCGACGCGCCCAGCGCGTCACCGGGACAGTGGAGACGGCGGGTGATCCGGCCAATCCTTGGGCACAGCTCGACGACAAGGCGCTCAAGCGCGTCGCCGGCAAAAGCATGGACGGGATCGCCGATTTCCTTGCAAACGCGGGCGCGACTTCGCCGGCTTCGGTCGCCGTGAAACTCTCGCCGAAGGCTGTAACCGCAGGAGCGACGGTTGGCGCCGCGGTCGGCGCAGGCGCAAAGCCGCTCGGATATGCCGCAAGCGAGTGAGGCGCTTGCCTCAATGGCGAGGGCTTGGTTGGGCGCGAGGAGTGATCTTCAGCAATTATTGGGAGGGCACCCCTTGCGCCTCCATTCCTCGGGCGTAAGCCGAGTTCCTATGTCGAGGGCGAAACTCACGACTTTGGTTGCATCCGTGTCGACTTCGCAACGATAGCTCAGACCGTACCAGGCCCAATTCGAACGGAAGACGGCGCCATAATTTTCGACGATCGTCCCTTCTTTCAGCCGGTCGAAAGGCACGATCTCCGCAGGATAGGAGGGTGACGCATGGCGCAACTGCTCTGTCAACTCGCTCGCACAAAGCCGCGCGACGCGCATGTCGCGCGGAACATACCCCATTGCGATTGTTGCCGTCGCACTCCCGGTGACACGTTGTGAGAACAATATCTTGGCCGGCCGAAGCCGGCTTTGCGCTTTCGCGACGTCCTCTGGGGCGAGGGCAGGCGCTTGCTGGGTCCTGAGTTGGGGGACTTCTTCTGCTCTGGCGGTCATGGCGGCTGATGGGCGTGCATCGTCCCGTTTTTCGGGATCCTGGACAGCCTCAGGCGATCCGGAATCGGCATTTGCACTATTGCCGTCTGGCGACACGACGGAACCCGCGTCCTTCTCGCCGAATTGGAAGACGCGCTGAAGGACCGGGTAGGGTTGGACGTTGTCGTTTCTTGGTGGTTGAGGCGCGGCCACGAGCTCTACCGATATTGCCTCGTCTTCCTGCCGCGGCGGCGGCGATTCAGACAACCCAAATATCAAAGCTGCGGCAATGAGCAGATGGAGGATAAGGGAGGCAGGAACGGCGAGCCTCCACGTCCGGCGATCGTTCCATGCTTCGTCATTCATCTTGATCTGTCTGGAACCCGATCGCCGGCATATGGCGCCGATGGTAAAATTTCATCCTGCTCGAGACTAGAGCCGCCCAACGACGATGCCGCACCCATCCGACCTTTGACGTTTGCAGTGGGCCAAAACGGCTGGAGGAGGCGGCTCGCTGGCTCCGTTCATGATCATGTGTGGCACGACGCGGGTAAAGTTCAAACCTCCCTGACCAACATTGCCCCTGGGGCGTGTGTCGGTTGGGACACGGAGAAACGAGCATGCGAGCTGAAATTCTGGCAGGTTGTGTCGCTCTTATGGTTTGCGGCCCTGCCGGCGCGGCGGAAGACCAGACCCAATCAAAGAGTGGTGCCGCCGAAATCAAAAGCCCAGCAGGAGAATGGCTGGTAGAGAACCAGACCGCCAGGATCAAGGTCGAGAACTGCGGGGGAGAAATGTGGGGAGCGGTATCGTGGGAAAAGAGTCCGGGCGGCCAAGACACACAAAATCCAGATCCGACCAAGCGCAGCCGCGCGACCCTTGGACTTCCGATCATCCTGCATATGCGGGCAAGCCAGAATGGCCGCTGGGATGGAGAAGTGTACAACGCCGAAAACGGCAAGACCTACACCGCCCATATGCAACTGCTGAATCCCGGCACGTTGCGAATTGAAGGGTGCGTGTTCGGAGTCCTCTGTGGCGGCGAGAACTGGACCCGCTTCGAGGCTAAGTCCGCCGCCGCGAAATCCACGACTGCCGACGCACGAGAATTGGATGTCTGCTCGGGCGTGTCCGATGGGAAAAGCCGCACGAGGTAAATACGTCGTGGAGCTCGTCAACTTCCCCGAGCACGCGGTGGCCGTCGTGGAAAGTGCATCCGCAGCCCATCCTCGGGATCGCGTGTTGATGGCCGGCATCGTTGGCGGTGAAGGTGGGCCGAACCGTAAACTTAAGTAGCGACATCGAAGTATACATTTCAATTATTCACTATCGTTTTTTTCGAAAATCGACTCTTGAAACCACGATCGTCGTTTAATTTTCTTCAGTATCGGAAATTTGGAGGTACTCATGCGGGTTACTCATTAAATTATTTTTTGTATGACGATCATCGTTTTCAGAGCCTGCCCAATTTTCAGTTTTTTTCAAAGGCCCGTTTGATTTATACTTGTTGGCGAAATGCCGTTGCCGGCCCCGGGATCAAATGAGATTTTGAAGAACGGGACCCGTCAATACTATGGTTGAATGTACTTCCTAAAAACAAAATGTCAGTTAAGTGGTTGACCGAACGACCTGTTCCGGTCAGTGTTGGGGGCATCTTACTTCGAACCTTCTAGCCACTGCGGGGAATAAGACCGCTGGGAGGTGCGCCATGGGCTTACGAAATACCTCGATTAGAGGCGTTGATCTTGATGATTTCGCGCGGCAATTACGTGAATTCCAGAAGAGTTCCGGCGTAAGCGAGAGCGAATATTCTCAGATCGAGAAGACCAAAAAAGGCGGGGGAAAGCTTCCGAGGAGCGATCGCGAGAACGCGCGTGATCGGCCGACGCCAACTTCTCCCGTCCATCCGCGCCAGAAATCGGCGAGGAAATCGACGAGTAAAGTCAACATTGATGAAGTCGAACGGCAGCTACGCGAGGCTGCTTCTTTGACGAACCGTAGATCCTCCCTGCCGCCCAACAAAGGCGGGGTAGCCGTTCAACGTGATAAACCGCCGAGCACGACTTCAGGGCGGCCCCAACGTGCGGATGCTGAAGCTGCCTCCCGCGTCCCTGTCGCGCAGCTTGGCCTGCTGCAGGCGAGTTGGCGGCCGGTGATCCTCAAAAAATACGGTGAGCAAAGCGTGTGGGAGCGATGCGCACGTTCTCTCGCTCTGCCGCTGCTCATCATTACGCTAGGAACAGGCGCGTTCGTGGTGCTCGGCCCGGAAGGCGCGCTGACGAGCATCGATCATTTGCTGACAGAAGGAGCCGCCAACCCGGCTAAGCATGACCGTCAAGCGCCTGTCCAAAGCGTCATCGCGGCTGCGGGCCCGGTCGACCGCCGCAACTTCCTGCCGAGCTCGGGGGGCGAGGTGGGTTCGGACGCTTTGACGACGCCCGGCGTATCCACAACCCTGCCGGCCGACACCACATCCCAAACCCCCGACAAGGTCGCATCCCCCTCGCAGACGGCAAACCCGATCGAGCCAAAGACGCCGTTGAATAGTGGGGCAGTCGCCGAAGCACAGGCACCGGAGTTGGCCGATCCGACGATGCCGCAGGCCTCGCTGACACGGCCCGATGCCGCAACCTCCCCGACACCCGAAGCGGTGATGGCGTCTCGGATTACTGAACCCAAGGCTTCCAGTTCGGCCTCAGACGGTGCGGTTTCTGAAACACCTGCCACGGCTTTGGCAAATACGGTGATGCCGACACCTTCGCCATTGGACGCGGGGGACAGCGCCGCCTCGCTTTCGCTTCCAGAAAAGTCGATCGAGCCAGGAACAGGCTTGAACGGTGATGCTGTTTTTGCGTCGACAGCACCGGTCGTTGCCGGCCTGGCGATGCCAGAACCGTCCGTATCCCCTCCCTCAGCGTCCCCTGCGACCACGCTCGCGCCAACCTCGGAAGCGGCAACGTCATCCTCCCTTGCGCCCGACACCTCCAACGCTCCGAATCCGAGTTCGCCAAGCGAAGCCGTTTCCGAACCGCCTGCATCCGTTCTGGCCGCTTTGCCGCCTGCGGAGTTACCTGCATCCGCGCCGACCATCCCCCGAGCGCAATCTCCTGAATCGGCAGCATCCTCGGATACCGCGCCGTCCGTCGGAGCAGAAACTCGCTCCAATCGCGAGGCCAATTCCGAAACAGCGACACTACCCGATCTGGCGCCGCCACACTCTCTTCGCCTCGCATCGGACGAAACAACCGTTGACTCACCTCGCGAGGTTTTCTCGAAGGTAAGCGCGTCAGTATTGGGGGAGTTGGCGAGGCTGGAGCTGCCCAAAGCCCTTACGATACTCACCGCGTTGCCGATTTCGGAAGTTCCGGCGCTGACCACGGTTGAGATCATTGCGAGCACTGCGCCGTCAACCCCGCCAGACGCTGAATCACACCCAGGCTCTCCCGATTGGGCCGATTCGAGAACTGTCGCAACCGAGCAGATCGTCTCGCAGGCAGATTCATCTGCCACACCCAGTGCTGCGCCGGCACAACCGTCTCTGTCGCCGGGGCCAGTTGCGGCATCGCCGACATCGGACGGGGCGGCTCTCAATGCTGAAAATGTTGCGGGCGAGAAACCGATCGGCTCAAAGCCGGGCGGCGAGACCGTATCCGACAAGACGGCGCCTTTGACCGCCCAACAGATACCTGCATCGCTGCCCGACATATCTTCGCCGCCGGCCAACACGCTCGCGCAGCCGATCCGTAATAGCGCCGTTGAAACTACGAGCCCGCCGATCGCTCAGTTGATCGTGGCACAAAAAGAATCCGGTGCGGCCGGAGCCGCGCTTCCCTTGCCGGTTTCACTCAACGGCGCGCCAGCCGGTGCAACTGTCGTCATCCAGGGCCTCGCGGCGGGCTCGACTCTCACCGTTGGCCGGTCTTCGGAAGTCGGGAGCTGGCAGCTGACAGCAGGCGAGCTGCACGACGCGTTGCTGCGCCCGCCTCAAGGCTTTGCAGGCGCGATGGAGCTTGGACTTGAGTTGCACCTCCCCGACGGCAGCGTCGCGGATCGCAAGGTGCTGCACCTTGAATGGACAGCAAGCGTGGGACCAAAAGCGACAAAACCCGCTTTTGTGGTGCGCCAGCTCGATCCTGATGAAATCACGGCTCTCCTCAAACGGGGCGAGAGATTCATCACCGGCGGCGATCTAGCCTCCGCTCGTCTCGTACTTCAGCGGGCCGCCGAAGCCGGGGACGCGCAAGCGGCATTGTCTTTGGCGGGGACCTTCGACCCGATCGTGCTGAATAGGCTCGGGCTCCGGGGGCAAAAAGCAGATATTGAAAAGGCCCGGACTTGGTATCAGCGGGCGCAGGAACTAGGATCGGCTGCTGCGCCCAGCCGGCTGCAATTCCTTGCGGGCTACGACCAATGATGGGCGCCCGGCGGCGCCGCGCCATCAACCAGGGATCGGGTTTTTGAAGTTTCTCGAGTGAGAGGTCACGACTATGCGCAAACTTGGGCGGCTCTTGGCAATAGCGACGATGGTCCTGGTGTCCGTGGGAACTGCTTATCCGGCCGAAACCGAAGTGGACCCAAGTGCGGTCAGCGACGGCCTGAAGGCGATCTTTCGCTACAACAACGGATCGCGAGATACTGCGAACCGCCTCAATGCCAATACGGTCACGCTCATGTCGGGAACCATCGGGGGAACGTATGTGCAGATTGGCGCCGACCTGGAATCGGTCTTGGATGACGGCGAAAACCTGCGGGTCCTCTCGATTGTCGGGCGCGGCTCGGTTCAAAGCGTCGCCGACATTCTATACCTGAAAGGCGTCGATCTCGGAATCGTCCGATCCGACACGCTCGATTATTTGGAAAAGAAGGGCTTTGCCAACAACATCAAAGGGCAATTTACATACATTACCAAGCTGTACAATGAGGAGGTGCATGTCGTGGCGCCAAAGAGCGTCCACAGCCTCGCGGATTTGGAAGGCAAAAAAGTATCGGTCGACCTGCCCAACGGCGGCACCTTCGTCACTGCGATTGCGATTTTCGAGCGCCTCGGCATACATCCGAAACTTGCTTACATCGAGCAGCGAATTGCCTATGACAAGTTGTCGAAGGGCGAGCTTGACGCCGTGGTCGCCGTTCAGGGGCAGCCTTCGAAGGCCACCACGCAGATCAAGGATCCCAATCTGCACCTGGTGCCGATCGACTATGCCAAATCACTGCAACCGGACTATTTGCCAGCGCAACTGACTTCCGACAACTATCCAAATCTCATCGCCAAGGGTGAAGTCGTGGACACGGTCGCGGTGCCGGCGGTGCTGGCAGCCTTCAATTGGTCGCCCCACACGGAACGGTATCGCAGACTTGCGCACTTCGTGGACGCGTTCTTCAGCAAGATCGGTGAGCTTCAGCAACCGCCATTCCATCCTAAATGGAAGGAAGTGGCGCTCAATGCTCCCTTGCCCGGCTGGGTTCGCTTCCGACCCGCACAGGAATGGCTCGACCAGAACGCCAGCACAGTTGCAGGAAGCGATGTCCGCAAAGAATTCGAACAGTTCCTAAGTCAAAATCAGGCGCGACTGGCCGGTCCCATTCGATCAGAAGATCGCGAGGCCTTGTTCCGCCAATTCCTGGAATGGCAAAAAGCGCATGCGATTGCACGATGAGCCCCCTACAGGCCCACCATGCGTCACATGTTTGAAGGGTGACAGCCACCTGACGGAGCGCCGTTGACGCGAAACGGGAGTTGAGCAGCCATGTTGGCTGCCCCGGACTTCCCGACGGACCGGAGGTCGACCGCTCGTGATCGCGCCGGCTCGCGGTGGCGCGCCTTTTCCCGAGCTCCAACGCGTTCGCCTCTACGCTACGGAGTGGGCCTGACCGTTCGCAGAGCTTTTTGTTTCCGACATCGACATCGATCGCCTCGGACGTGAAAAGCGCCACCGAGACGACCATGATCCTCCGGCAGCAAGTTATCCAATCGAGCTTTCCCCACGAATGCTCGGCATGCTATCGGGCACGTCTTCATACTCGATACTCGCTGCCAAGGGCTCGAGGTGCTTGCGAGAGGGGAACCGACCATTTTGTTCAGCTGCAAGCCACTCACCCCCAAAGCCGGTATTGTGAACGGCGCCTGAGATATGGCTCTGATGATGTGGATCACGGGCTTGGTCTGCATGGCGCTGGCGACCCTTGGATGCGTGTACTTGCTTTGCGCTGTGTGGTCGTGTGTGAAGTTCGCCAGAGAACGAAGGCCGAAGCTCGCCGCGGCGCCCCCGATCACTGTTCTCAAACCGCTGAGGGGGGCGGAGCCGGCCCTCCTCTCGAATCTCGCAACCCTTTGTAATCAAAACTATCCAGCCGCGATTCAACTCGTCTTCGGCGTGCAGGATCCCACCGATGAAGGCGTCGCGGTCGCGAAGCACCTCAGGGATTTGTACCCACACCAACAGATGGATGTGATCGTCGACCAGACGGTGCATGGAACGAACTCGAAGGTATCGAACCTGGTCAATATGACGCGAGCCATTCGGCACCCTTGCATTATCGTGGCGGACAGCGATATCTCCGTTGATCCGGATTATCTTCTCTGCGTTGCCGCGATGCTTCAGCAACCCGGTGTCGGTGGCGTGACCTGCCTCTATCGTGGTTTGCCGCTGACCGGATTTTGGTCGGGGTTGTCGGCGCTTGGAATTGACACGCATTTCCTGCCGAGCGTTCTCGTCGGCGTTCGATTCGGTTTGGCTGCACCTTGTGTAGGGTCGACGATCGCGCTCTGGAAGCATCAACTCGACGAGATCGGCGGATTTGCCGTCTTCGCGGATTGCCTTGCCGATGATTATGCGATCGGTGCCGCGCTACGCCGCAAAGGTCTCAAAGTCGCGGTCGCGCCGCTTTTGGTGGCGCATGTCTGTCCCGAAGCGTCCTTGTTACAATTGTGGCGCCATGAACTGCGCTGGGCGCGCACTATTCGAAGCATCGATCCCCTTGGATATGTCGGCTCGGTGATAAGCCATCCTCTTCCTTTTGCGTTGCTGGCCGTCGCCGCAGGCGCAACCACGGCCGGGGCGGTGCTCGCGATTCTGGCCCTCGCGTGCCGGCTCATGCTTTTGCAGGTCACGGGCCGGACAAATGTGGCCGCGCCTTTTCAGGAACGCGCTTCTCGCTGGGGCTTTTTAATTCCAATTCGCGATCTAGTTTCCTTTGCAGTATTTCTGTGGAGCTTTTTCGGCCGGCGGATTACATGGGGGGAGCGGACTTATCGGGTGCAGGACGACGGCACGATGATTCGATCGAAAGGCGTAAAGGCATGATGCGAACGCTTTTCCTGCAGGCGCCGTCCTACGACGGCTTCGATGGGGGCGCAGGGTCGCGATATCAGGCGAGGCGCGAAATTGCCTCTTTTTGGTATCCGACTTGGCTTGCCCAGCCGGCCGCCCTGATCGAGGGCTCGAAGCTGATCGATGCTCCGCCTCACCAAATCGGTCTCGAAACCGTGATCGAGAAAGCGCGCGGCTACGACCTCGTGGTGCTGCACACGTCCACCCCGTCTTTCGAAAGCGATGTGAAGACCGTCGGAGCGATGAAAGCGGTCAAACCGGACCTCATCGTGGGCATGATCGGTGCGAAAGTCGCTGTCGAGGCGGATAAAAGCCTGAAGGCCTCCGGGCTCATTGATTTCGTGGCCCGCAACGAATTCGACTTCACGATCCAAGAGGTTGCCGAGGGCCGGAAGCTGTCGACCATCGCGGGCCTATCTTGGCGAGCGAAGGACGGCACCATCGTGCACAACGATGACAGGCCGGTGCTCGAAAACATGGATGTCCTGCCTTTCGTCACCCCGGTTTACAAACGTGACCTCGACATCAAGAAGTACTTCATCGGCTATCTCAAGCACCCTTACCTGTCGTTCTACACGGGGCGAGGCTGCAAATCACGCTGCACATTCTGCTTATGGCCGCAGACGGTGGGAGGGCATCGCTACCGAACTCGAAGCGTCGGTCATGTGATCGAGGAGATTCGCTGGGCCAAGGCCGCGTTCCCCGGGGTCAGGGAGTTTTTCTTTGACGATGACACCTTCACCGATGATGCGGCGCGTGCCGAAGCCATTGCGCGGGAACTCGGCAAGGTCGGCGTCGTCTGGTCGTGCAACGCCAAGGCGAACGTCAAACGAAGTACATTGAAGGTGATGCGCGACAATGGTCTGAGACTGTTGCTCGTCGGCTACGAAAGCGGAAACCAGCAAATCCTGCACAACATCAAAAAGGGCGTGCTCGTCGACGTCGCGAAGCGCTTCACAAAGGATTGCCACGAGCTCGGCATCGTAATCCACGGCACTTTTATTCTCGGGCTTCCCGGCGAGACGACGCAAACCATCAGGGAGACGATCGATTTCGCCAAGGAAATCAACCCTCACACCATCCAGGTCTCCCTTGCG
>Ga0213876_10002039_pt1 | contig 12000 bp, 3 predicted proteins | sample BarmaccomBMRX_R9_FD_160113 | JGI IMG/M metagenome (GOLD analysis project Ga0213876, IMG submission 160113) | Root-associated microbial communities from Barbacenia macrantha in rupestrian grasslands, the National Park of Serra do Cipo, Brazil - RX_R9 | ecosystem: Host-associated > Plants > Roots...
AAGGAGATGTGTTCCGGCGGTTCACAACCCTCATCTATCGCACTGATGGCTCGGTCTATGGCGAGCCAGGCATACTGACAATCCGTGCCGGCGGAACACTCGACATCAAGGGCAGCATCACGGACGGCTTCTTCCAATTCCATGACCAAAACGATCCCGACTATCTGAACATGGCGCTGGGAGGCGGGGACAAGATTTACTCCGCCTTCATACGGACTGGCTGCTTCGGAAGTTGTGCCGGAATACTTCAGTGGCAGATGATGGCTGCGCCACCCGGCTCTTACGTCTCGATTGCGTTTCCGGGCTCGGGCTCTCTTAGCAGTATTCTTTTCAATCCGGCGCCCTATAGCGCGGAAGCCAATTCCCCAGCCGCGCTTGGCTCCCTGGATGGCAACACAGGCGATCCGCTGGGAAGCGCGCAGTTGTTCCCATTGCTGACCAGATGGAACGGTGATGCGGTGCCGGTCGAATCTTGGTCGTACCGCCTAGTTGGAGGGGCGGATCTCGCAAGCGTCGATCCCTTGCGTGTAATCCCAGGCGCAGACGGAAATCTCATTATCGAAGGCGAGAAGAAATACACTTACTTCGCCACCAAGGACGGGGCGACTTCGGCCTTTGGGGACACCCTACTTTTAGGCCTGTCTACGGAAAGCGGCATACAATTGCTGTCTGCGGACGATTGGTACAATGCCTTCGTTGCTGCCAATCCGGGGCTCGATGCCAATTCCTACACGTTCATCAACCTCGGCCTCGCTCCAAAGGACGTGCAGAACTTTCTCATAAATCTCGCCAATGATTTTTTTGCGCAATACCCTGATCAGTTTCAAATCTTTCAATCGAAAGGCGCATTTGGAATTTCAACTTCGCTCAATCTTGCCGCCAAGTTCATGGCGCAAGCCGTGGCGCCGGACTTCTCGCAATTCAAGGGTGAATACAAGCCCCCGAAACCGCCGGTTATCACGAAGCCAACGACAGCTTATGTCAGAACTCTGGTGCGCACCGGGACAGGAAATATCGACCTTGCGGCTGCCGGCAATATTGATTTGACGAACGGCCCCGTCGTCAAGCGCGATCAGAACGGAAACGGCAATTGCAAGGGAGGCGATCAATGCCTGCAGGTTGGCGGCACAGCTGTTTACACAGCCGGGCATCTCGTCGATCCCAGCAAGCAAATCATCACCGATGCATTGAGCGGACTTACTGTTGCGCTCGATCCAGGCGGCTTCGTTCCTACCAATGATTTTATTTGGGATCCGATGCTCAATGGATATCAATACGGGGCCGGCGGTGCGCCCGATAGCCCGGGTGTAGGCTATAGCGGCATCCTGATTGCAAACCCGGTTTACCTCACCGATGGCGGCGATATCTCAATGCAGGCGGGGGCCGACATTCTCGGTCGCCGTGATGTTTGGACGTCCGGGCTGATTGGACGGTACTACAACGCTACGAACGGATTCGGATACACTTGGATCGGGCAAGGCGACCAGCCTTGGCGAACCGGGCGGACTGGCACGGCGCCCAATCTCCGAATCAATCCTCAACTGTTCACCGAAGGTGTGGGGGCACTTGGTGGCGGCAACATCCGCATTCGCGCCGGCCGCGATATTTCGGACCTTTCAATCGTGGACGATACGACAGTCACAACCGCTTCGGCTGCCTTCAACTCGAAGCCCGGTTCATCGCTGGCGCTTGTGACGTTCGGTGGCGGTGATGTCGACGTGGAAGCCGGCCGCGACCTCTTGGGTGGGCGGCTGGATGTAGGGTCTGGGTTCGCCAATATCGTCATTGGCGGCAACGTCCAAAGTGCCGGCGACATTCAGACGAGCTTCGAAAGCGATATTACCCAGGCGAATGGACTTCGCATCCGTCTCACGGACGGCAACATCGGTTTGTGGGCGCGCGGCGACCTGCAGATTCAGGGCATCACCGCATTGGGTGTTACTGGAGCAACCAACGATTCAACCCAAAACCTCGACGAGCATGGCTTCTATTCGACGAGCGCTGGCGTCTCTCTGATCGCCGACGGCAATGTGACGATCGACAACAAAGGCGCGGACGTCCTCACTGAGAAGGACAGCTTTACCCACGACAACGCCACAGCTGTCTATCCCGGCTCGCTCACCGCGGTTTCCTTGACTGGCGACCTCGTTCTAGCCACCGGCGGTACTGGCGTGGCTACCAGTATCTTGCTCTACCCCAGCCCAAGTGGCAACCTTCAGTTGGCGGCAGCCAACAATATCGCTCCGACCGTCATCGCAATGTCGGATGCGGATCCGGGACTGTTGCCCGGCTTTTTTTCTACCTTCGAAGCAGGTCTTAGTGGCCTCGTTTTCGGTTTCCCCGGCATATTGCCGGACATGAGCGCCATCGAGCGGCGGGATCTGCACAACCGCCGGGCGACGCACCTCGGCGACGCCGTTCCCAATCGCATTTATGCCGGTAGCGACATTCTCGACATGATTATTTCGGTTCCCAAGCAAACGCGCATCGGCGCCGGGCGCGATATTGTCAACATGATGTTCTTTGGACAGAACCTTTCGGGCGGCGACATTACGCGGATCGCGGCAGGGCGCGACATTACCGCGACAACAAAGCTCGTTCAGCCGGTCATCGAAGATAATCCTCTGGTGTTCGGGAACCCAGAGGCTGCGGTGCAAGGCAATACCTTTGTCATCGCAGGGCCGGGATCATTCTTCTTGGAAGCGGGACGCGACATGGGCCCGTTCCTCAATTCCGCAGTGACGGACGGGTTTGAGCTGCTGGTTAATGGCGAAACCGGCAGCACGGGAAAATTGGTTTTCGCCGGCGGCGTGCTTTCCGTCGGCAATGACTGGAATCCCTGGTTGCCCGCTGGCGGTGCCAGCTTGTTTGTCGAGTTCGGCGTTGGAAAGGGCCAAAATTTCGATGGGTTCCGCGACTACTATCTCGATCCCGCGAACTTGCCCAATCTGGACGGCGACCTGTTCGCGCAGGTGACCGATGCGAACGGCAACCTGGTGCCGGACCGCAATCGTCCGATCTATGGGCCAATTCTAATAGAGTGGATGCAGGCGCACGCCGCAGCCAAACTCAGAGAGGCCTACGGCACGACCGATGTGGACTTCCAGCAAGCATATGACGTCTTCACAACGCTTCCTGAACTGGAGCAGCGTGTATTCATTCTCGGAAATGTCTACTTCAACGAGCTGAAGCAGACGTCTATTCCGGATGGCCCATCGTATAAACAGTACACCCGGGGCTATAGGGCCGTGAATACGCTGTTCCCGTCATCTTATGGCTACACGGAGAACGATCTCACGGGTGGCGGAAATGGATCAAACCAGCCGGTGGAGACAGGCAACCTGGACTTGAGGCTGGCGACAATTCAAACCGATCACGGCGGCAACATCTATCTCGTGGGGCCGGGCGGCCGCGTGCTTGCGGGCTCGACTGTACGGACAGCCGATCAGGCAGCGCGCCGTACCTATGATGGCGGACGGTTGTTCGCAGGCGCTCCGTTTGACGCACTCTATCCTGCGACCATCACCGCGATACCGATTGGCTACGAGGGGATTCTGACGCTACGGGGTGGCTCGATCTTTACCTTTACGGATACAGATTTCCTTTTGAATCAGAGTCGTCTCTTCACAGAGGGCGGCGGTGACATCGCCATGTGGTCTTCCAACGGTGACTTGAATGCAGGGCAGGGGCCTAAAACGTCCGCCAACTTTCCGCCCGTGGTTGTGCGAATAGACGAGAACTTGTTCATCGAGCTTGATTCCGTAAGCGGCGTAAGCGGGGCCGGTATTGCGGCCTTCGAACCGGGGCCTGGGGAACCGGCGCCAAATGTGTATCTCGTGGCGCCGCGCGGTACCGTGGATGCAGGCGATGCCGGTGTACGCGTGGCGGGCAATCTGTTCATCGCGGCGCAAACGGTCGCCAACGCGAACAATTTCACCGTCGGAGGCAGCTCGTTTGGCGTTCCGGGATCCAGCACCGTCGACGTGGCGGCGCAGACCAGCGCCAGCTCGGCTTCGGCTTCTGCCGAGCAGATCGCGCAGAGTTTTGCCGCCGCGCACGGGCAGCAGAATGCGCCGTCCATCATCTCCGTCGATTTCCTGGGTATGGTGGACGATTCGGAGGAACTGAAACGGAAACGGAGAAGGTCCACCGGTAGCTGATATTGCAACCGCTCCCGGTGCACACTACCATAAGTTGATTCATGGCTCTGGTCAGCGGTAAGTGCCTGTGATGACCATGAAAATCGGTCAGCGGGAAATACCTATGATGACCGTGAATTCGTTTGTAGTAGTTCGGCGCAAACTACAAACAGCCCGCGTCATCTTCTGGCGAAAAATAACCGCCCTGCGGTTAGCCAGCGCTTGGCGCTCTGGCGGTACTCTGGCGATCGAAAAACGCCTAAACGCCGAGCTTGCGGCTGCATCCAAAAGCCGGTGGCGTAGGCGTACGCTTGCGGCTACCACGCTTAACGAAGCACGAAAGGCTGAGCAGGTAGCCGACTGGCAGCGCGCTGGTCTGTTTTGGTCTTGGCACGCTCGCGTTGCCGACGACATGGAGAAGGCCAGCTCCAATATCGTGTCGTATGCCAGGCGGCTATCGCGTGGCCAAACCCCGCACGACCTTTCGGCCGCTGCGAGCGCGTGGCGCTTGGTTCTTGAGCTCGATCCTCACGCTCTCCTCGCAGAGCAGGAACTGGTTTTGGTCTGCACGAAACTGGCCGAAATGGCCGAACGAAGCGGCGATATCGGCCGCGCGCAGATGCATTGGGCGGAAGTGCTGGAGTTTTTTCCGCAAAACCAGGGGGCGCTGACGGGGTTTGAACGCACCTTGACGGAAGCGCTCAATTCGCCTGGCGTCATGACAGTTGATGACGACGACCTTTTCAGCAAGTTGAGAAGGGTGGTCCCGCCCGTATATATCTGCCAGTACGGGGCCGCGAATTTCCTATTGAGTGTCAATTATCCGCGCATTGCGCATCGATTCGCGGAAAAGGCGATGGCTCAAAAGCCCTCGGCAGCGGCCGCGCTACTGATGTTTAGATGCAATGTGGCGATCCGGTCCTATCCCGCCGCCCTCCAATTTCTCCGCTTCATTTTGGAAGGCGGGCACACCCTTGAGGCCGTTGTTCCAGAGTTGAGGAACCTGTTGCAGGAAGCAGGGTCTGATCTGCTGGACGACACAACTATTATGGCAATTGCGAAGTCGCCGATAATGGGCGCTGTCGCCCTTCAGGTACTGCCGCATTTGTTGTTGCGAAAAATGGACAGCGAAATCATTGCGGTGGTTGACGGGCTACAGCCAAACATTGATGTCGTCCCCGATAAAACACTGGCCGAAGTAATCGCTTGTCTTTCGCTACATGGACAGAGGGCCAAAGCATTACGCGTCATTGCGACGTTCGCTGCATCTGCGTCTGTCTCAGACGCATTTTGGGCGCTGTCGCAAGACGCTTCCCGCGGCGAGCTCAATTGCCTTGCCAATACCGAAATTCACAACGATGAAGACCTCTGCCTCGTGTGCCTGGCGCTGGCCGAACATTACTTGCGGATGCGGCAAAAAACAAACGCCGCCGACGAGCTTTGTCGCATCGGCGCCGTTCGGAGCGAGCGGATGCAGGTTCTGTATTCGCAGACCAAGGATCGTTTGGCGAATGTGATATCGGTCCTGCTGGACGATCATGAGTTGGACGGCAACCGCAGAAGAGCAGTGATTGATCTGGTTGCCTCATGGACATCGGAACCGGTGAGGATGTTCTTCGGAAGTGATCGCTACCGCCAACTATGCGAGGAGCTACATTGCGCAGGCGATGCCGAAACGGGCAGCGACAGCAGGCAATCGCTGCTCCGGGAAGCATATTTCGAGCATCACCTCGACCGTTGGGAAAACAAGTCGCCGGAGGCTTTCGTGTCGGAATACGCATACTCCGCCGCGGTGCTTCGCTATTTCGCGTTCGCTGCGGATAGACTTGGGGTCGAAAAAATCCCGGTGGCTCAGTCCCTTCAAGCCCATCTCAACAGGCCGATGCTGACGTTGCGGAACGGCGAGCAAACAAACCTTCTGATGAGCGCGGCGATCCTGCGCGATGGACCACGTTGTGATCTTAACTCCGCCAACCTGTTTGGAGATCTGGCAGCATGGTTCGCCTTGGAATTCATGCCGAAAAATAGCGTTCCATCGTTTTGCTGTCCCAGAAATGTCCGCCAGTATTGTGACGAGGTCGTCCTGGAACATCGGAATGTCGGCCTGAAGGTCACCCGGTTCCTCGCCCTGCTGCACGCCAGCTCGGCTGAATCGAAAGAACGCTTTTCTCTCGAAAATCCGCTGGACGGAGTGCTTTTCCTGCTGGAAGCAATCGTTTCTTATCACGCCCGGGTGCCGCAGTACCGCAGGCTTCTCGCGCAAACGCTGCAAGGCTTCTCCAGTGGAGACATCCTGGCGGACGCGCTCATAAGTGCACTTTCGCGGTCAGATGGAGAGGCGTTTTCGCGCCGTTTGGCCCGGAACGGATCGCAATCTTCGTTCCTTCCAGTGGCCGAGATAGCGAACCAGGAACGGCGCGATGTCCTGCTGATTGGCTATGGCTCTCCGGGGACCGGATTGGGCCGGAATTTCAAGATGCTTGAGAATGCGCTGACCGCGAGGGGGGTGAACCTCACACTCCTATCGCATGAGTCTGGGCCGGCAGAGTTCGCGGAGACGCTCAAGGCCTGGCGCGGCGCGTGCCGCGGCGCTCCGATCGTCGTCGCCGCTGTTAACGCGCATGACGTCCCAGCGCTCTTCATCAAAGATCGACACAACGTTCTGCACAATTGTATCGTTGCTGGCTTTTTTCTGTGGGAAACATCCGAAGCGCCGCAGGTACAATGGCTGGGAGCCTCGCTGGTTGACGAAATTTGGACGCCCACGCGATACGTAGCCGACGTTTATCGGCGGTTTGGTCCCGTGCATGTCGTCGGCAAGGGCCTTGCCCCAAACGTTAAAAGTGCGCCGGATCGGCCGTTGGCGCGCGATGCTCCAAGGCGTTTTGTCAGCATGTTCGACTTCCACTCCTCTATCGAACGGAAAAACCCGCTCGCATCTGCGCTCGCCTTCAAGAAGGCGTTTCCCGGGAATGAAAACGTCGAGCTGATTCTCAAGACGACGGAGATCGTTCCGGATCACCCAAGCAATATACATCACCACTGGGAACGCCTTCAGGCAACTTGCGAAGACGATAGGCGAATTCGGCTTGTCGCGGCCAGGCTGAGCGCGGATCGGCTGCAGGAGTTGATATCCACATCGTCAGGCGTGATTTCGCTGCACCGCTCGGAGGGTTTTGGATACATCCTGGCGGACGCTATGGAGGCTGGTACTCCCGTTATCGCGACAGATTATTCCGGAAACACAGATTTCTGCAGCGAGACGAATAGTTTTCCAGTCGCGTACGAGCTGGTGCCCGTGAATGTCGGCGGCGCTTATTGGGAAACCGCGGAGTCGCGATGGGCCGAGCCGGATGTCGGCTCGGCCGCCGCACATTTGCGCTTCGTCTTCGAGCACCCTTCGGAAGCCCGCGTCCGGGCAGAGCGCGCCAGAGAAAATCTTCGCGAGATGTACTCGATGCAGGGCTTTGCCGCTACTTTGACGGAGCGAGTCACGAAAATGCAGCGCAGGCCGCGATATCGAATGCCAATCGCGAGGCCTGGGTTGTCAACAGTCCTTTGATACCATTGCTTGCTAATAAAAAAACTCCAGGTGCTGCCCAATGGTGGAATTGTCTGCTGCAGCTGACGCCAATGGTATTAAAAATGTGTTCGGAAACCGGCGGTGACGGGTTGCATCGTAGAGGCAGTTGAATGCCGCCTATATCCAGAACTCGAAACTCAATACCGGGCGTTGCCCGGTGTTCTCGGAAACGGGATCGCGTCGCGCACATTGGCGAGACCTGTGACATAAGCGATGGTGCGCTCAAAACCGAGACCGAAGCCAGCGTGCGGCACCGTGCCGTAACGCCGAAGATCGCGGTACCAGGCGTAGTGCTCCTTGTCGATGCCGCATTCCGTCATGCGAGCGTCCAGAACCCCGAGGCGTTCCTCGCGCTGACTCCCGCCAATGATCTCGCCGATGCCGGGTACAAGAACATCCATCGCCGCGACGGTTTTGCCGTCGTCGTTCGCCCGCATGTAGAAGGCCTTAATTTCCTTCGGATAGTTCATCAGGATCACGGGCTTCTTGACGTGTTTCTCCGTCAGATATCGCTCGTGTTCGGACTGTAGATCGACGCCCCATTTGACAGGAAACTCAAATTTCTCATTCGCCCGCTCAAGAACCCTGATGGCCTCGCCATAATCCATCCGCACGAATTCTGAGTTTATGATTCCCTCCAGTTTGGCGGCGAGTCCTTTCTCAACACGCTCGTCGAAAAAGGCTATGTCGTCGGCGCGTTCGCGCAACAGCGTCTTGAACGCGTTCTTCAGCAATCGTTCGGCCAGGCTCGCATTGTCGGAGAGATCGGCGAAAGCGATTTCCGGTTCGATCATCCAGAATTCGGCGAGATGCCGGCTCGTGTTGGAATTCTCGGCGCGGAAGGTCGGTCCAAAAGTGTACACTTTGGAAAGCGCGAGGCAGTAGGCTTCCACGTTCAGCTGTCCGGAAACGGTCAGGAAGGCTTCGCGTGCGAAGAAATCCTTGCTGAAGTCGATTCCGCCTTCAGCGGTGCGCGGCAGATTCGCGAGGTCGAGCGTCGATACGCGGAACATGGCGCCCGCGCCTTCGGCATCCGACGAGGTGATGATTGGCGTGTTGATCCAGTAGAAACCGTTCTCATCGAAAAAGCGATGGATCGCTTGCGCCAGAGTGTGCCGCACGCGCGTAGCGGCCGCTATGATATTCGTTCGGGGCCTCAGATGCGCAACATCGCGCAAGAACTCCAGCGAGTGTGGCTTGGGTTGAATCGGATAGCTGTCCGGATGTTCAACCCAACCGATGACATCGATGGCCATTGCCTGCATCTCGAACGGCTGGCCTTTTGCCGGCGACGGAACAATCATCCCTGTCGCCTCTACGGCACAGCCTGTGGTGAGCCGCAGGATCGCGTCGGCAAAATTCGGCAATGTGTTAGGGGCGACCAACTGTACGGGGTGAAGCGATGAACCGTCCGACAGCTGTATGAACGAAATACCTGCCTTCGAATCCCGGCGCGTGCGCACCCATCCTTTGACGGTGACGGGTGCATCCTGCGGCACGTTGCCGGCCAGAATGTCGCGGGTGCTGACCACAGGATTGCTCATGACCGTCAGAGCTATCGGGGCAGATGGAATTTGTCTAGCAATTTAACCGGCTTATCAGGCTCTCCCCAAAGTCTCTTGGTTCTTATAGGCTGCGGCGGTGAGCGAGAGAAACCTGACCGCAGTCACCGAGCATAGCCTGCCGGCGTGGCTCTATAGCGACGCCGGCTTCTTCGAAGCCGAGCGTCAGTACGTTTTCGCGCGCAGTTGGCAGCTCGTTTGCCACGTCAGCGACATTCCGCACCGGGGCGATTATCATACTCTCGACATCCTCGGAGAACGCTTTGTCACGGTTCGCGGCAGCGACGGTGTCGCGCGGAGTTTCCACAATGTCTGTCGTCATCGGGCATCGCGGCTAGCCGACGGCGACAGCGGCAATTGCGGTCACCGTCTTGTCTGCCCGTACCATGCCTGGAGCTACGATCTTGATGGCTCTTTAAGGTCTGTGCCTCCCTGGCAGGGGTTTGAAGCGTTGGAGAAGGCCCGCTACGGCCTTGTTCCCCTCGAGCAGGAAATCTGGCGCGGCTTCATTTTCGTGCGCATGGAGGCAGGCCTGCCTTCTGTGGCCGACATGATGGCGCCATACGACGAAGAAATCGCACCGCACGGTTTCGAACAGCTGGTTCCGAAGGGACGCGTGACCTTGCGTCCGCGCCCGGTGAACTGGAAAAACGTGGCGGACAATTACGGCGACGGGCTGCACATTCCTGTGGCGCATCCGGGCCTGACGCGAATCTTTGCCGGCAGCTATCGATTGGAGGCGCAGCCTTGGGTCGACAAGATGGAAGGCCGCATCACGGAGCGCACATCCAACAATTGGACGGAAAGTAGCTACCAAAAATTGCTGCCGGTCTTCGAGCATTTGAGCGAAGATCGCCGGCGGTTGTGGAGCTATTATCGGCTGTGGCCGAACCTAGCTTTCGATATCTATCCCGACCAGGTCGACTTCATGCAGTTCCTGCCGGTTTCGCCGACGGAAACCCTGATCCGGGAAATCGCTTATGTTCGCCCAGACACGCGGCGCGAGGTACGCGCGGCACGCTACCTCAACTGGCGCATCAACCGGCAGGTGAATGCCGAGGATACGGCCCTGATCGCACGTGTGCAGGCAGGGATGATGTCCTCAAGTTACGAGAGCGGACCATTGTCGAAGTCCGAGGTCTGCCTCGCCGCATTTGCTCGGCGTCTGCGTGAGGCAATTCCAGCCGCCGCCTTCGAACACTCCCACTGACCGCCGCAAACTCCCGGTTGAAGTTTGGATAATTGGGAAAGCCTCTGGACGAGACGGCCGGATTGCGCGTGAATGAGGCCAGGTTGGGTTGCCGCTGCGTTGGGGGCGGTTCGGTGGGCGGAATAGGACGAACCTCTTGTCCTGTTCGAAGGGGTGAATTTGGACCTGATGCGATTTCTGATGGCACTGCCGGCGCAGGGCGCGCGCTTGGCGGGGAGGTTTTTTGCTGCACTGGGCGCCGTGTCGCGGCCGGTGTTCGGCTCCTGGTCGTGGTCGCGGCCACCTTGGGTTGGCGTCACGGCCGCAGAATTGCGCCAGCGTCCGAAAGAATATGGCGTCGGCGCCGTAGCCGTAGTGGCGCTCGCGGTTGCAAGTTGGGCTGGATGGCAGTGGTACCTGCACCGGCCGCATCCTCCGGAACCGCCGCGCATCACCTTCGCGGCGCACGGACCGGCTGTCACGGATTACGAAAAGCTGGACGGCACGCCGACCGTTGTCGTCCATCCCGTCGAGGTGAAATTCTCAGGCTCCGCGGCGCCTATCGAGCGGGTCGGCAAGACCGCCATTCGCGGCATCGCCATGGACCCCGTGCTGAAGGGTACGTGGACGTGGGTAGATGATCGCACCTTGCGGTTCATGCCGGCCGCGGACTGGCCTGTAGGTGCGAAGGTTTCCGTGCGGTTCGACGTACAGCAAGCCTTCGCGCCTCATGTTCTGCTCGCGGACGATCATCTTGATTTCTTAGTCCCGGTATTCGCCGTCACGGCGGGGAAGGGGGAGTTCTATCAGGACCCTCAGCGGCCGACCGCCAAGAAAACCATCATGCCGCTTGCCTTCAACTATCCTGTCGATCCGGCGCAGTTGGAAAAGCGCGTTTCACTGGCGCTCCGCGGCCGCGACGGCAAATACGCGACAGCGCTGAAATTCACGCTCGCTTACGACGCAGCAAAGCTTCAGGCGTGGGTTCATTCCCAGCCGCTCGAGCTGCCGCGGGACGACGATACCGTGACGCTCACCCTGGCCGCCGGCGTGCGCACCGTGCGCGGTGGCGACGGCACAGCTTCGCCCGTGCACGTTTCCGTGCGCGTACCGGGACTCTACAGCCTAAAACTGACCGACGTGAAACCAACGTTGGTGGACAACGATAAATATGAACCCGAACAGGTGCTTGTCACCAATCTTACCGACGCCGTGCGAAGTAGCGAGTTGGTTGCCTCCGCCAAAGCTTGGGTGCTGCCGAAGCGCAAGTCCGGTGTGAAGCAGGCGGCGGATGCGCCACCCTACGAATGGGACACCGGCGAGGTGAGTGAGGACGTCCTGCGGCATTCGCAGGCGCTGAAGCTTTTTCCCGTGCCGACGGAACAGGAGTACGCCGAACTGCAGAGCTTCAAGTATCACGCCGAACCTGGACAGCGGGTATATGTGCGCTTTGCGCCCGGGATCAAATCGTTCGGCGGATATATTTTGGGTAAGGCGGATGTCCGCGCCTTTACCGTGCCGGACTAT
>Ga0213876_10002040_pt1 | contig 11998 bp, 9 predicted proteins | sample BarmaccomBMRX_R9_FD_160113 | JGI IMG/M metagenome (GOLD analysis project Ga0213876, IMG submission 160113) | Root-associated microbial communities from Barbacenia macrantha in rupestrian grasslands, the National Park of Serra do Cipo, Brazil - RX_R9 | ecosystem: Host-associated > Plants > Roots...
TGAAGCGCCTGACCTCAGGCAAAACCCGCCGCTGCGCGCGGGAACTGACCTCAGACATCGAAATAGTAGTTGAATGCTGATTTTACACAGGATTTCGGCACCATGGCGCCGATTCGGCGGCCCCCGAGAGGGTGAATTGAAGGCGTTTCCAGACTAAAAAGAGCTTAACCGAGCGAATCCCCCGAAATTAAGGCCAGGCGTGTCCGCCGCACAACGCAGACGCATATCGACGCTGATCATGGACCGTTTCGCGCGCAGCGTCGCTGCGCGCGCAAGCGGTGGCTCGGTTGCGCTGTCGCAATTGTGGCCCGGCCGCACCGACCGCCTGATCATCGCCCCGCACGACCTGCGGACCGCGGACGCCACCCGCGCGGCCGAGATCTATGCCGGCCGCTTCGTGTTCGCCGGAAAGATCGTGACCTGCCACGGCCGTTCGATCTTCGATCTCGAGCCGCCGTCGGAGGATTGGGAGGTGGCGCTGCTCGGCTTCGGCTGGCTGCGGCATTTGCGTGCCGCCGATACCGCGCTGACCCGCGCCAATGCCCGCTCCCTGGTCGACGACTGGATCCCCACCGCCGCCAACCGCCGCCCGATCGGCCGCCGCGCCGACGTGCTGTCGCGCCGGGTGATTTCGCTGTTGTCGCAGGCGCCCCTGGTGCTGGGCGACACCGATGGCAAGTTCTATCGGCGCTATCTGCGCTGGCTGACCCGGGAAATTCGCTATCTGCGCTATGCGATGCTCGACGTGGGCGATGGCGTGCCGCGTCTGCAGGTCCTGATCGCGCTCTGCTACGCCTCGCTGTGCCTCGCCAATCAGGGCCGCCATGTGCGCAGCACCTCGCGCCGGCTGTCCGATGAATTGCAGCGGCAGATCCTGCCCGATGGCGGACACATCTCCCGCAACCCCGGCGCATTGATCGAACTCCTCATCGACCTGCTGCCGCTGCGGCAGACTTTTGCCGCGCGCAACATCGCGCCGCCTCCGGCGCTGCTGAACGCAATCGATCGCATGATGCCGATGCTGCGCTTCTTTCGTCACGGCGACGGCTCGATCGCGCTGTTCAACGGAATGAGCGGCACTCCATCCGACCTTCTGGCGACCCTGCTCGCCTATGACGACACGCATGGCACGCCGATGGCGGGCATGCCGCATTCCGGCTTCCAGCGCCTCGACGGCGGGCCCATGACCGTGATCATGGAGACGGGCCTGCCACCGCCTGCCAATGTCAGTCACGAAGCTCATGCCGGCTGTCTGTCCTTCGAACTGTCGTCAGGACCGAACCGGATCGTGATCAATTGCGGCATGCCCTCCAACGGTCGCGACAACTGGCGCGCCTTTGCCCGCAGCACCGCGGCGCATTCCACACTGACATACCATGACACATCGTCCTGCCAGTTCGTCGAGATGACTGCGATGAAGCGTTTTCTGCACGGCGCCCCGGTCGTCTCGGGTCCTTCCAATGTCGACCTTTCGCGTCAGGATGTCCCCGACGGAACCATGCTGACCGCGTCCCATAACGGCTACGCCCACCAGTTCGGCATCCTGCACCGCCGTGTCCTGATGGCCGCCTCGGACGGATCGCGGCTCGAGGGTGAGGACATCATCGTGCCCGCCACCGGCGGACGTGGCCGAGGTGCCGACAGCGATTTCGCTGTGCGCTTTCATCTGCATCCGTCGGTCAAGGCCAGCCGCCTCAGCGATGCACGTGGCGTGATGCTGGTGCTGCCAAACCGCGACGTCTGGACTTTCGAGGCCCTCGAAGACAAGGTCGATCTCGAAGAAAGCGTGTTCCTGTCCGGCAATGACGGCCCGCGTCGGACCGCCCAGATCGTGATCCGGCAGGACGCCCGGCAGGCCACGTCGATCCGCTGGAGCTTTGTGCGATCTGCGACGTCGGCGACGCTGACTGCGGCTCGGCGCAACGCCAGGCGCGAGCCGGAACTGCCGCTCTGAGATCCGCTCGCCCGTCCCCGTCCATTGTGGGCATCGTCGAAAGCTGCTAACCCATCGCCGCTCGCGCGACTGGCGACATTGGATGGAGCACCATCAGGAAGCGCGGGACAAGCAGCCGTGCGCCTGGGCAAAACGACACTCCTTCGCAAAGGACCTTGCCCATGACCCATCAGCTCCGCCGCGTGACCCGCGCCCTGCTCTCCGTTTCCGACAAGACCGGCCTGATTGAGTTCGCCCGCGCGCTGGCCGCACAAGGCGTCGAACTCGTCTCCACCGGTGGCACCGCAAAAGCGATTTCGACCGCGGGACTGAACGTCAAGGACGTCTCCGAGCTCACGGGCTTTCCGGAAATGATGGATGGGCGGGTCAAAACGCTGCATCCAAAGGTGCATGGCGGCCTGCTCGCGATCCGCGACAACGCCGAGCATACGAGCGCCTTGACGGCGCATGGCATCGCGCCGATCGATCTCCTGGTGGTCAATCTCTATCCGTTCGAGGCGACCGTGGAGAAAGGCGCCGATTTCGCCGAGTGCATCGAGAACATCGACATCGGCGGGCCTGCGATGATCCGCGCGGCGGCAAAGAATCACGACGATGTCGCGGTGGTGATCGAGGCGGCCGACTATCAGGCCGTGCTCGACGAGCTCGCGGCCAACCAGGGCTCGACCACGTTACGGCTGCGCCGCCGCCTCGCGGCAAAAGCCTATGCGCGCACCGCGGCCTATGACGCGGCGATCTCGAACTGGTTTGCCGGCGAGCTCGAGACCGAGGCGCCGGACTTCCGCGCCTTCGGCGGCCGCCTGATCCAGTCGCTCCGCTATGGCGAGAACCCGCATCAGACTGCGGCGTTCTATGCGCTGCCGAACAAGCGCGCGGGTGTCTCCACGGCACGGCAACTGCAGGGCAAGGCGCTCTCGTACAACAACATCAATGACACCGACGCGGCCTATGAGTGCATCGCCGAGTTCGATCCGGCGCGCACCGCGGCCTGCGTGATCGTCAAGCACGCCAATCCTTGCGGGGTTGCCGAGGGGCCGGATCTAGCCAGCGCCTATCGCAAGGCGCTGGCCTGCGATTCGACCTCGGCCTATGGCGGCATCATTGCACTCAACCGCACGCTGGACGCCGACACCGCGCGCGCCGTGACCGAGATCTTTACCGAGGTGATCATCGCGCCCGATGCCAGCGAAGAGGCGATCGCGATCCTTGCCAAGCGCAAGAACCTGCGCCTCCTGCTTGCCGGCAGCCTGCCTGATCCCCGCGCGCGCGGGCTCACCGCAAAGACGGTTGCCGGCGGACTTTTGGTGCAAAGCCGCGACAACGCCATTGTCGACGACATGGTGCTGAAGGTAGCGACCCGGCGCGCGCCGACCGATGCCGAGATGCGCGATCTGATGTTTGCCTTTCGCGTTGCCAAGCACGTCAAGTCCAACACCATCGTCTATGCCAGGGATCTCGCGACCGTCGGCGTCGGCGCCGGGCAAATGAGCCGGGTGGATTCGGCGCGCATCGCCGCGCGCAAGGCACAGGATGCCGCCGCCGAATTGAAGCTCGCAGAGCCCTTGACCAAAGGCTCGGTCGTGGCGTCCGACGCCTTCTTCCCGTTTGCCGACGGCATGCTGGCCTGCATCGAGGCTGGCGCCACCGCGGTGATCCAGCCGGGCGGCTCGATGCGCGACGACGAGGTGATCAAGGCCGCTGACGAACACGGCATCGCCATGGTGCTTACGGGCATGCGGCATTTCCGGCATTGAAGCTGTCGTCCCGGCGAACGCCGGGACCCATAACCACAGGCGGTCGTTGCTGAGTGAATCGACTGCCCTTTCCCCTTATTGATAGATCACGCGGTATGGGTCCCCGCTCCAGTGCGCAATCGCGCACAAGGCGGAGACGACAGTCACTCCCGCACCCTCGCGAGCAGCACGAGGCCGGTCACGAAGAACAGGACCAGCGTCGCCATGCCCGCCTTCTGGCTCGCCGTGGCCGCGGTGACGATGCCGATCAGCAGCGGACCGATGAAGGACGTGACCTTGCCGGTCAGCGCGAACAGCCCAAAATATTGCGCGACGCGATCCCTTGGCGCCATGCGGATCAGGAGCGAGCGCGATGCGGCCTGCAAGGGCGCACCGACCGCGCCGATGCAGCAGCCGAGGATCAGATAGGCACGCTCGGCGGCCGACGCGAACAGCGGGCCGCCCGGGACCGGCGGCGCGACGCTGATGAAGAAGATGGAGTCCGTGCTGACCAGCAGGATCGCCACGATCGCTGTCAGCAGGATCGTGATGCTGCCGGTGATGACGTGCTTTGGTCCAAAGGCATCATCGAGCTTGCCACCGAACCAGCCGCCAAAAGTGCCGGCGATTGCGAGGATGATGCCGAAGGTGCCGATCTGGATCGTGTTCCAGCCAAACGTGCCGGCGGCATAGATGCCGCCGAAGGCGAACAGCGACACCAGCCCGTCGGTGTAGATCATGTTGGCGAGCAGGAATGCGGCCAGCGATTTCTGCTTCGGCAGTTCGGCCAGCGTCTGCCTGAGCTCGGATAGACCCGTGCGCAATGCTTCACGCAGGCGGCTTCGTGCCGGATAGTCCGGCGTCAGCAAGAACATCGGCAGCACGAAGATGACGAACCAGACGCCGGTCAGAGGTCCCGAGATGCGGTCGCCCTGGTGACTCGCCGGATCGAGCCCGAACAGCGGCTTGAAACCGAACAGCGTGCGGCCGCTCTCGGGGCTGGCGGCCAGAAAGCCGAGCACCAGGATCAAGCTGAGAATTCCGCCGATATAGCCGGTGGCCCAGCCGGTGCCGGACAGACGCCCAATGCGATCCGGCGGCACCAGCGTCGGCATCATCGCATTGTTGAACACGGTTGCAAATTCGACACCGACGGTGGCGACACCGTAGGCGACGAGCAGCGCAGGAATACCGCTTTCTTCACCGGGGCGACCGAACCACATCAGCGCCGCGCCGATCACCAGCATGGCGCCGAAAGCCGCGATCCACGGCTTGCGGCGGCCGGTGACGTCGGCGATCGCGCCGAGCACGGGCGACAGCAGCGCGATCATCATGCCGCTGGCGGCGGTGGCAAATCCCCATAGCGCCTGCCCGCTGGCCGGATCGGATGCCACATGGGTGGCGAAATAGGGCGCAAATACGAACGTCGTGATCAGCGTGAAATAGGGCTGCGCCGCCCAGTCGAAGAAAATCCAGCTGATGACGGCCGATCGCGGCGGATAGGCCTTCAGGCGGGTCGTATCGCCAGCGTCGAGCGCGGTCACTGCCATCGCAAAACACCCCTCACAATCACATCTCCGCGTTTTGCCAAGTTCCACCGAGTCCATATAGCATGCAGAGGACATTCGGTTGCTTGGGCCAGATCCCGGGGCGAAGGATGATCTTCAAAGAACTCGACCGTCGAACGTTTTTCGCGAGCATCGCGCTCTGCATCCTCGCCCTCATGCCGGCGGCCGCGCAGGAAGGGCGCCGGGTCTATACGCCTCCGCCACTCGATTCCGTCCATTCCATTCCAGCCGAACACGGCATGGTGGTGGCGCAGGAGAAGCTGGGCGCCCAGATCGGGGCCGACATTCTCAGGCGTGGCGGCAACGCGGTCGATGCGGCGGTCGCGACCGGCTTTGCCATGGCCGTGACCTATCCTCCCGCCGGAAATATCGGCGGCGGTGGCTTTATGGTCATCCACATGCGCGGCCGCGGCGAGGATGTCGCGATCGACTATCGCGAGACCGCCGCAGCTGCGACGACGCCGCAGGTCTTCCTTGGCTCCGACGGCCGGCCGGACGCCGCGAAGTCGCGCGATTCGGCGCTCGGCATCGGTGTGCCCGGAACCGTCGCGGGCCTTGCGCTGGCGCTGGAGAAATATGGCTCCGGCAAATTCACTTTGGCCGAACTGCTGCAGCCTGCAATCGAACTGGCGCGCGAGGGATTTGTCGTCACCGACAATTTTGCCGACAGCCTGCCGGAATGGCACAAGCGCATCGTGCGCTGGCCGTCGTCGGCAAAACTGTTTTCGCGCGCAGACGGCACCCCGCTGCGGGACGGCGATCGCTTCGTGCAGCCTGAGCTCGCCGCGACGCTGTCGGCGATTGCAGCCCAGGGTCCGCGCGGATTCTATGAGGGGCCGGTGGCCGAGAGGCTGGTGAACGCGGTCGATGATGCCGGCGGCATCATGACAACCGAGGACCTGAAGTCCTACGCCGCCGTCATCCGCCAGCCGGTGCGCGGGACCTATCGCGGCTATGACATCGTCTCGATGCCTCCGCCATCCTCCGGCGGGGTCGTGCTGGTGGAAATGCTGAACATCCTCGAAGGCTTTTCGATCGCCGATCTGAAGCAGGGGTCTGCGGCCTCGCTACATCTGATGATCGAGGCGATGAAGCGCGCCTATGCCGATCGTGCGCGCTATCTCGGCGACCCCGCCTCCACCGATGCGCCGATTGCGACCCTGATCGCCAAGGATTATGCCGAGAAGCAGCGCGCGAGCATCAATCCCGACCGCGCCACGCCATGGAAGGAGATGCTCGCGGTGACGTCGCCGCACGAGGGTTCCAACACCACGCATTTTTCGGTGGTGGACAGCTCCGGCAATGCCGTCAGCAACACCTACACGCTGAACTTTCCTTATGGCGTCGGCCTCGTTGCCGAGGGCACCGGTGTGCTGCTCAACAATGAGCTCGACGATTTCACCGCGGCGCCTGGCGCGTCCAATGCCTACGGCCTGGTCGGTTACGAGGCCAACCTCCCGGGTCCGGGAAAACGGCCGCTCTCCTCGATGTCGCCGACGATCGTTTTGAAGGAGGGCCTGCCTGTGCTGGTGACCGGCTCGCCCGGCGGCAGCCGGATCATCTCGAGCGTGCTGCAGATCATCGTCAACGTGCTCGACTACCACATGGACGTCGCAGCCGCTGTGGCCGCCCCGCGGCTGCATCATCAATGGCAGCCCGACGAGGTGCGGATCGAGCGCGGTTTTCCCGACGACGTGCTGGCTGCCTTGAAGGTGAAAGGCCACCAGATGGTAGGGCCGATGGGTCCGACCTCGGCCAACTCCATCCTCGTGACCCCAAACGGCTTGGAGGGCGCGCCCGATCCTCGCAGCCGAGGCTCGGAAGCCGCGGGGCAATGATGCGCCGGAAGCGATCGGAACAGAAATGACGACGCTCAAGGGCAAGACGCTGTTCATCACGGGGGCGAGCCGCGGCATCGGACTCGCGATTGCCCTGCGTGCCGCGCGCGACGGCGCCAACATTGCCGTCGCGGCGAAGACGGTCGAGCCGCATCCAAAGCTGAAGGGAACGATCTACACCGCCGCAGAAGAGATCATGGGCGCCGGTGGACAGGCTCTGCCTCTGGTCTGCGACATTCGCGACGAGGCCCAGGTGATCGACGCGATCGAGGCGACCGTCAAGGAGTTCGGCGGCATCGATATCTGCGTCAACAACGCCAGCGCCATCCGCCTCACCGATTCGCAGGGAACCGATATGAAGCGGTTCGACCTGATGATGGGCATCAACACCCGCGGCACCTTCATGGTGTCGAAATATTGCGTGCCGCATCTTAAGAAGGCGGAAAATCCTCACATCCTGACGGTGTCGCCGCCGCTCGACATGAGATCACGCTGGTTCGTGCACTCCACCCCCTACAGCATTTCAAAATATGGCATGAGCATGTGCGTTCTTGGCCTTTCGGCCGAACTGAAGCCGGCGGGCATCGCAGTCAACGCGCTGTGGCCGCGCACTACCATCGCAACTGCGGCCGTCAGCAATCTCCTGGGGGGAGAGGCGACGATTCGCGCGAGCCGGACACCTGATATCATGGGCGATGCAGCCCATATCATCCTGACCAGGCCTTCGCGGGAGTCCACCGGCCGGTTCTACATCGATGACACGGTGCTTTATGAAAGCGGTGTCCGCGACTTCGAGCGCTATCGTGTCGATCGGAATCCTGCTCTGCTGTCGGCCTACTTCATCCCCGAAGACGAGCGGCCGCCGCCGGGCGTCACGGTGAAGCCGCTGCCATAAACGACACCATTTCACCTCCCCAGCTCATAGGGTCCGCCCTTTTCGAGCGCGCGGCTGTAGGCGGGGCGGGCATGGATGCGGTCGAGAAAGGCCATCGCATTGGGATGACCCTGCTCGAGCCCGCCGCGGGCCGCCGCTGCCTCCAGCGCAAAACTCATCTGGATATCGGCCGCCGTGAATTCGCTGCCAGCGAACCATTCGCTCTTGGTCAGCTCGCTCTCCCAGAAATTCATGTGCTGCTTCAGTTGCGGGTTGACCAGCGTGGTCAGCGCCTGGCTCGAGACCTTCCGGACCAGAGGACGCAGCAGCGCGGGCGCGCGCTTCGGCATGATGTTGAACAGCAGTTTTAGCAGAAGCAGCGGCATCGCGGAGCCCTCCGCATAATGCAGCCAATAGACGTAGCGAAGCCGCTCTGGCGTATCCGGGGCCGGGATCAGGCGGCCGCCGCCGTAAACCCCGACGATGTACTCCGCGATGGCGCCGGACTCCGCAATGGTGTTGCCGGCATCGGTGATGACAGGCGATTTCCCCAGCGGGTGGATGTTCAGGAGTTCCTTTGGTGCGCGCATGTCGGCCTGGCGCTGATAGCGGATGATGTCATAGGGCACCTCAAGCTCCTCGAGCAGCCAGAGCACCCGCTGGGAGCGGGAATTGTTGAGGTGATGAACAGTCAGCATCGATATCCCCGGAATAAATTCGCTTGATCACTCTCCCGTAACAGGCGGGCCGGCGATTGGCGATCCAAGCCGGCCGTCTTTCTACCCGGGCAATATTGACAATGCTATTTTACCCGGATAATAAAATCGGAAATCGACGAACGTAAGCAATGGCTCTTGTCATGATCTCAACCTTCACAGCCTTCCATGGCGAGCGGCGCCTTGCATCAGGCCCGCTCGACGCGGTTGCGCTCGCGATCAAGCGCGTCGAGGGCCAGGCCTCGGCGCCAATCGCGATCTTCGATGACTTGACCGGGCGTGCCGTCGATCTCGACCTGCGGGGATCGGATGCGGACGTCGTGGCACGGCTCGCCCGGCATCAGAAGCAGGGCGAGACGGCCGAGCCCGCCGCGGCAGCCAGCGAACCGCGCGGCCGCGGCCGGCCAAAGCTCGGCGTCGTTGCGCGCGAAGTCACGCTGCTGCCACGGCATTGGGAATGGCTCAACGCGCAGCCCGGCGGTGCCTCGGTCGCCTTGCGCAAGCTGGTCGAGCAGGCCCGCCGCGCCACCGGCGACGCCGATCGAGCCCGCGCGGCGCGCGAAGCCGCCTATCACTTCATGTCGGCGATGGCCGGCAACCTGCCCGGTTTCGAGGAAGCCACGCGTGCGCTGTTTGCCGACGACCGGCGACGCATGGCCGGTCATATCGCCACCTGGCCTGCCGACATCCGCGACCACGTCGTCAGGCTCGCCTATAGCGATCGCGCCGACTAAAAACGTTCTCGAACGAAATCCGCGCGGGTCCGCGTTAAGACCGCGCGACCGAACCGTCTGAGCTGTCGGCCGGGAGCGGCCCCAATTCACGTCGCATCGATGCGGCACGCCGCCTCGATGCGTCATCGCCTCACAACAGGAAGAAGCCGTGTCAAACAGCTCGTTTTCCCGAAAAACCTTTCTGGTCTTTCTCGCTCCGATGATGCTGAGCAACATCCTGCAATCGCTGTTCGGCACCGTCAACAGCGCCTATCTCGGCCAGATGATCGGCGTCGACGCGCTCGCGGCGGCTTCCGTGTTCATGCCGGTGATGTTCTTCTTCATCGCGTTCGTGATGGGCCTGAGTTCCGGCGCCGGCGTCCTGATCGGACAGGCCTGGGGTGCCGGCGAGCCTCTCAAGGTCAAGGCGGTGGCCGGAACGACGCTGTCGGTTGCGTTGATGATTGCGACGACCATTGCCATTCTTGGCGGGCTGTTCAGCCGGCCGTTCATGGCCGCGCTGGCAACGCCGCCCGATATTCTGGACGCCGCCAGCTCCTACGCGCGAATCATGATGATCAGCATGCCGCTGACCTTCACCTTCATCCTGTGGGCCGCGATGATGCGCGGCGTCGGCGATTCCGTGACGCCCTTGCTGGCGCTGTCGGTATCGGCGGTGATCGGACTTGCCGCAACGCCTGCCCTCATCCGCGGCTGGCTCGGCCTGCCCCGGCTTGGGGTCACCAGCGCCGCCTGGGCCGGCGCCTTTTCCGCCTCTGTCACATTGATATTGCTTCACCTGTATCTGCGTTGGCGCGTGCATGCGCTGGCTTTTGACGCCACGTTCCTGCGGGCGATGCGTCCTGACGGCAAATTGCTGCGGACCGTGCTCCGCCTGGGAATCCCATCGGCGCTCGGCATGGTGACGATGTCGCTCGCCGAACTCGTGCTGCTCGGCCTCGTCAACAGTTACGGCTCGGATGCCACCGCCGCCTATGGCGCGGTCAACCAGGTGCTGGGGCTCGTGCAGTTTCCCGCCATCTCGATCGCGATCGCGGCCTCGATCTTCGCAGCCCAGGCGATCGGGCGCGGCGAGGCGGGCCGCGTCGACGCCATCGTACGCCGCGGGCTGGAGATGAATGTGCTCCTCACCGGCGGACTCGTTGCACTGGCCTATCTGCTGTCGCGAATGATCCTGAGTTTCTTCATCACCGACGCGGCCGTGCTGGCGCTCGCGCAAGGCCTGCTCCACATGGTGCTGTGGAGCGCGCTGCTGTTCGGAATGGCCACGGTGTTTTCCGCGGCGATGCGCGCCAGCGGCACGGTGTGGATGCCGCTGGCAATCCTGATGTTCGCCGTCGTCGCCATCGAGCTGCCGTCAGCGATCATCCTCAGCCGCCTGGTCGGGATCGAGGGCATCTGGATGGCCTATCCGATCGCCTTCTGCAGCATGTTCCTGCTGCAGATGGCCTATTACATGCTGGTATGGCGGCGGCGCGCGATCCATCGCCTGGTCTGATGAGCTCCAGCGCAGTATTACGATCATCATAGAAATCGGTGGACGTGCCCCGCCCATCGCGCCACAATGTCCGGCAAAGAACTTTTAGGGAGACCGCCGTGAGCCAGCGCCTGCAATTCCTGTTCGATGTCGGCAGCCCGAATGCCTTTCTCGCCCACGAGGCGATGCCCGCGATCGAAAAGCGCATCGGCCAAACCTTCGAATACGTGCCCGTCCTGCTCGGCGGCATCTTCAAGGCGACGAATAACAAATCGCCTGCCGAGACGCTGGCGGGCATCAAGAACAAACGGGAATTCCAGACGGTCGAGACCGAACGCTTCATCAAGCGCTTCCAGGTCGCGCCCTATGTGTGGAATCCGTTCTTCCCGGTCAACACGCTCAATCTGATGCGCGCGGCGATCGCCGCCCAGTTCGAGGGCGTGTTCGAGCCCTATGTTGAGGCGGCCTTTCATCACATGTGGCGGGAGCCGAAGAAGATGGATGACGGCGAAGTGGCGGTGCAGGCCCTCACCGCCTCGGGCCTCGACGGCGCAAAACTGCTCGCACGCGCGCAAGAACCGGAAGTGAAAGCCAAGCTGCTCGCCAACACGCAAGATGCCGTTGAGCGCGGTGCGTTCGGCTCGCCAACCTTTTTCGTCGGCCGCGAGATGTTTTTCGGCAAGGAACAGTTGCGCGACGTCGAGGAGATGATCTTGGGCAAATAGCAGCAAGGAAGCGAGTAGTGAGTAGTGAGTAGTGAGTAGCAAATAGTGGATGACGAGCACATCCGTTACTACTCCCTACTCGCCATTCGCCTCCCTCAAGAAGAAGAAAAAGGATCAAACCATGCGTGTTCTCGTGGTCGGCGCCGGCGCCATCGGCGGATATTTTGGCGGCAGGATGCTGCAGGCGGGGCGCGACGTTACCTTCCTGGTCCGGCCGCGACGGGCCGGCGAACTCGCCGCAAGCGGGCTCGTCATCAAAAGCCCGCACGGCGACGTCACGCTGAAAAATCCGCCGACCGTGCAAGCCGACGCACTCGGGGATCACTTCGATGTCGTGCTGCTGTCCTGCAAGGCCTACGACCTCGACGACGCGATAAAA
>Ga0213876_10002041_pt1 | contig 11993 bp, 7 predicted proteins | sample BarmaccomBMRX_R9_FD_160113 | JGI IMG/M metagenome (GOLD analysis project Ga0213876, IMG submission 160113) | Root-associated microbial communities from Barbacenia macrantha in rupestrian grasslands, the National Park of Serra do Cipo, Brazil - RX_R9 | ecosystem: Host-associated > Plants > Roots...
CTCAAATTAAACAGCAAAGGCAACATTATAATTACAGGAAATTTTTATGGTGATTCATTAGATGTTGATCCAGGACCGGGAATGCATTATTTGCATCAAAGTAAAAACACATTCAACCAATCTGCTTTTGTTGGAAAGTATAAAAGCAACGGAGAATTTATAAGCGCATTACCAATAGTTGATGTTGGAAAAGATTATAGCAGTACTGAAATAAAAACGCTTGCTCTTGATAAGAGCGATAATATTTATATAGGTGGTAAAACTTATGGGAATGTTGATTTTGATCCAGGTAAAAACAGAGCTTATTTACCATATCCGCAAGGCATATTTTTCGCTTCTTATACCAATAATGGGCAATTGAGATTTTTAAAAGGAATTCTGTCACACAATGCTTCAGAGTATAATTATATACAAACCTTATCTCTTGATAAAAACAATGCTATTTATGCAGCCGGAGAATTTAGTTCTACAGATATTGATTGCGATGCAGGTGCTGATTCTGCGATATTAGTAAATGAGCATTACGATGGAACTAATAATTTTAATACTGATTTATTCATAGCTAAATACGACACTGTTGGCAATTATATTTACAGTTATGATTTTGATGGTGACAGTTTAGTTGGTTTTAATCAAAGTGTAAGTATAATGGTGGATGGCAGCGGTAATATAAATTATACAGGCTTTGGAGAAACAAAACTAAATTTAAGCACAGGTAAGAAAAAAGTTTATCTGCAACCAACAACGGGATCATTTAACTTTTTTGCAGCGCAGTATAAACCAGCTATTCAACCACAACAAATTAAAGTTTCAAATCCAATTGTTGTTACTAACTCTCAACTAATAAAAGTTTATCCAAATCCGATATCTAACAACTTGAATGTTGAGTTAGATAATCTTGAAAAAAATAATTCACATGCAACGATAATGCTTATCAATATGCAAGGCGAATGTTTGCTAACAGCAAACGCAATTGTGAGCAATCATCAATTCCGAAAAGAAATTAATTTGCCGGCAGCTATTCAAGCCGGGAATTATTTTATAAAAGTTGTAATCAACAGCAATGTTTATTATAGTAATATTTTGTTGAAACAATAATTATTTACACAAACAATATCTTAGCTTTTTTAAATCAATTGCATGAATCAAATCATCGAATGTGTTCCAAACTTTAGCGAAGGAAAAGACTTAACCATCATCAAACAAATTACAGATGAAATAGAAAGCGTTGAAGGTGTTCGTTTATTAAATGTTGACCCGGGCAAAGCAACGAACAGAACTGTTGTAACATTTATTGGTGCACCAAAAGCCGTAGTGCAGGCAGCTTTCAAAGCAATAAAAAAAGCAGGCGAATTAATTGACATGAGCAAGCACAAAGGCGAACATCCACGCATGGGCGCAACAGATGTTTGTCCGTTAATTCCGATTGCAAATATTACAATGGAAGAAACAGTTGCGTATGCACATGAGTTAGCAAAAATGGTTGGTGAAGATTTGCAAATTCCTGTTTACTTATATGAGCACGCACAAAAGGATAAGCTGAGAAATAATTTATCTATTATTCGTGCAGGTGAGTATGAAGGCTTTTTTAAAAAGATAAAATTGCCTGAATGGAAACCTGATTTTGGCCCGACAATTTTTGATGCAAAACGCGGCGCAACTGTTATTGGTGCAAGAGATTTTTTGATTGCATACAACGTGAATTTGAATACAACTTCAGTTCGTCGTGCAAACGCCATTGCATTTGATGTGCGTGAAGCAGGAAGAACAAAAAAAGAAAATGGAAAAAATGTTTTAGATGAAAACGGAAAGCCAATTACAATTCCGGGCAGCTTAAAAAGTGTAAAAGCGATTGGTTGGTTTATTGAAGAATATGGCGTTGCGCAAATCTCAATGAACTTAACAAACATTGGTATAACGCCTTTGCATATTGCATTTGATGAAGTATGGAAAAAAGCTGATGCGCGTGGCATTCGTGTTACAGGAAGTGAGTTGGTTGGTTTGGTGCCGTTAAGATCCATGATTGACGCAGGCAAATATTTTTTAGAAAAGCAAAAACGTTCAACCGGTGTTTCTGAAAAAGAGTTGGTGCGCATTGCAATTGTATCAATGGGTTTGGATGAATTAGCACCATTCAATCCTGGAGAAAGGATTATTGAATATTTATTAAAAGATAAAAGCGATAGCAAACTTATCAGCACAAAGCTTGATGATTTTGCAGATGAAACAGCCAGTGAAAGTCCGGCGCCTGGCGGTGGTTCCATTGCTGCCTATGTTGGTGCATTAGGAATTTCTTTGGGAACGATGGTTGCGAATCTTTCATCGCATAAACAAGGTTGGGATGAACGCTGGAAAGAGTTTAGCGATTGGGCTGATAAAGGTCAATATTATAAAAATGAATTGTTGAAATTGGTTGATGCAGATACAAAAGCATTCAATCAAATCATGTCTGCATTTGGTTTATCGAAATCAACAGATGAAGAAAAGAAAGTACGTTCGCAAGCAATTCAGGAAGCAACAAAAAATGCAATTGAAATTCCTTTTAAAGTAATGAATCTCGCTTATGAAAGCATGACTGTTACTAAAGCAATGACTGAAGTTGGCAACCCTAATTCCATATCTGATGCCGGTGTTGGCGCTTTGTGTGCACGCAGCGCTGTGATGGGTGCATTCATGAATGTGCGCATCAATGCATCATCATATAGCGATAAAAATTTTGTTGCAGATATTATTGCTAAAGGTGCAGCCATCGAACAAAAAGCAATAGCGCTGGAACAAGAAATTGTGAAGATGGTGAATGAAAAAATTGGTGTTTAAGAATAAGATTATTATGGAAAACACACATATCGTAACTGTAAAAGAAATAATAAGCAGAACACATGACGTAAAAACTTTTCGTGTTACAAAGCCTGGAAATTTTTCATTTACTCCCGGGCAGGCAACAGATCTTTCATTAAATAAAAAAGATTGGAAGGAGAATAAACATCCGTTTACATTTACCGGTTTACCAAGTGATGATTATCTTGAATTCACTATAAAAATATACACCAATCCGCAAGGACTCACATACCATTTAGATACCATTGAAACAGGAGAGGAGTTCGAAATTTCCGATGCGTGGGGAGCAATAGAATATAAAAGTGAAGGTGTGTTTATTGCAGGCGGCGCCGGTGTAACACCTTTCATTTCCATCTTTCGTTATTTGAATAAACAAAATAAGATTGGTAATAACGTTCTCATATTTTCAAACCAAACAGAAGATGATATTATTTTAAAAGATGAGTTTGAAAAAATTCTTGGGAAAAATTTTATTAATGTTATTACACGCCAACCTGAAACCAATTATTATTACGGGCATGTTGATAAATTTTTTTTAGAGAAAGAGATTAAAGATTTTAATCAGCAAGTTTATGTGTGCGGACCTGATGAATTCACTAAAAACATTTTAGATAGTTTAAAGGAGCTTGGCGCTGATGCAGAAATGTTGGTATTTGAAAAATGATATATGCAATTCTTTAAATAAAAGTGTCCCACGTTAAGTTTCTAATGAGCACGTACTTCACGAACATCCTTTTAATTTCCTTAAAACGGCAAAAGTTCATGTTGCTTTATACTATTTTATTGTAATTGATTTCTTTTTTAACGTCAACTTCCAGTTCTTCTTCCAGACTTGCATATTATTATAATAATTGGAAAAGTCCCCATCTTGGCAGGCTTTCATGAAAGTTTCTTAGAGTACGGATAGCTACATTTAATATATCGCCTATTCTCTAGAGATAAAACTGAAGAACAATTTTTATGTTAATGGTATAATTCTTTAGCGCCTACCAAATATTTGTTACCTTGTTTAACATTTCTGAAATACTAAACACCTTACTATGAAAAGAAGAACTCTATCCATTCTCGCTGTCTGTTTATTTTTCGCCTGTAACAAGCAGCTTAGTGATAATAAGAGCAGCGTAAAAGCATCGTCGAAAGACAATCTCTACCAACAAATGTGTATCACTTATGGAGCTCAAACCTATTACACCCAATGCTATCCTGATGGGGGGCCGAACAACAGTTATACCTGTTCGAGTACCGCTATGAACACGCCGTATACAGTTTGTTATGAAACAACAAGCAGCGGAGCTCCAGGAAATGTGATAGGTTCCAGCTGGGGTGGAGGAGGCAGCGCTCCTTCTGGTGATCCATTACCAGCGCCTAAACCAGTGCCAATTTTAAACACATACCCTGAACAAAACAATTATTTATGTGGAGACTATAGGTGGAAAAAGATAGGGGATGCTTATTATGCACAATTTAAAGGGTTAGGATTTACTTTTGTTCACGGAGACGGATCGATGGTCGAAGTGGGGATGGGTATTGGAGGAATCATGGTTCCAGCAAACCAAATAATAAATACCGCTGAGGCTTCTGAAAAATGGAACCGGGCGTGGAATAATGCGATGACTCAACTATGGACCGAAGTAAACACAGGGATAACTCCTCCTGATGATGCGCATCCATGTTGAAAAGAATGAGGGCTTTGATACCTTTAAAACTTAACAATTGGTTCACCGGAGCTGTGTTTTCTAATCCGGCTTATTTTAACAATGTGCCTTACACAACCTTATCCTGGTGCTATACTAATCCTGATCTTTAAAACATATATGAAGTTTTTACTCGTATATACTATAATTTTTATGATGAACTCTACAGCTCCGACAGAGTTGGATATTATAAAAGAAATCTTTTTCAATGCGCCGATAGAAAATGCCGATTCAACAGTGATCGACTTTTTTAAGAATAGTGATAATTTTAGATATGAAGAAAAGAAGGGAACTTGGAACCTGGTTTATGGGGGTAATACATACACTCAATGGTTACATAGTTTTTATTTCCAACAGCACCCTCTTGTAGGCAACTCTTTTGATACCGGGAGGGTGCTATTTTATACAAGCGATCATCCTGTAGAAGGAGAAGTATTTTCAATAACTCTGGAACTCCAATACAAGAATCAAAATGATAGCAAGAAAGCCTATATTATCTTATCCGATAAAGTCAACAAGATTACGGCAGCATGTACGCTAAACAGAGACAGTACCATTCATTGTCATATCAATGAGTTTGAAGATTTTAAAAAAATCTTCGTCAGCTTCAGGAAGGAAACTTATAGGTCAAAAATAGCGTATGAGATAGAGCTAAGGGGAACAGACTATAATTTTTAAGTGGAAAATTATTCGCATTGAACCGATCTGACATTCTGCTAGAGGGCAGACGCTACTCCAAGCAGCTCCTGTCCCCCCCAGATATGTCGAAATGCAATGAATTGAACGTCCTGCCTCTCGGTTATTAGTCGATGCTATTCATCGATGAGCGAAATCCAAGATTAGCGGTTAGAAAGGCCTTCCGCTTTCAACATGAAGATCCTTCATCTTGAAAGCGGACTCTATAGGAAGTTAGATCTGCGGCCTCGGCATTATGAGCGCCCTGCTCTGTTAGCTAGGAGTAAATGTTAACTAACTTTTGGTCACCATACGCGGAACAATTTTTTATTACTTAATCAAAAATTACTGAACAATTATTTTTTCAGTTTGAGTTCCTTTATCTGTTGTGATGTTTAGATAATAAACTCCCTGTGTTAAGCCGGCAAGAGAAATTTTTTCTGATAAACCTTTATAAATATTATTCAACGTTTTATTGTAAACCACCTTTCCATTTGCATTACTTAAAATAAGATTGCATGTAGCTGAAGTTGCACTAAAGGTAACAGTTGTAAAATCTTTCGCAGGATTAGGCTGCACTTTTACGTTATTATCAATCGAAGATGCTACAGCATTTGCATCAGCACCTGCGAAACCTGCTGATGGTCTTATTTTAAAATCAGCATTTGAAATATCGAAGAAAATATTACCGATTGCTTCTACTTTAATTCTTGCTTTTTTTGTATTGATAGTATCAGGAACAGTAATTCGTACAGACCCGTCGTTTGGCGCAGAATCAACCAGCAAAATATTAAATGTTTGTCCGCCATCTGTTGAAAGCAATATTCTCACTCTTTGACAATTTACAGGTGCAAGATTAGTGTTTGCAACATCCCATGTTATTTTTTTTGAATCACCGCCTCTCCATGTAACAATACTATCGGGAGTTGTAACTCTGAAGGGACCAGAATTTCCGTCAACGGTAACAACCATATCATCGCTTGTAGTTTGGCCACCACCGGGGTGATTGTCCCGTACAGTTAACCTGAAATTCATTGTGCGGCTTACAGATGGTAACACTTCCCATTTGTTTCCATTGCTGCCATCGAGGATATTGCTTAATACAGGGAAAAAGCGTTGTTTGGAAACAGTTGGCGTTAATGAACGAAACACGGCGCCTGTTGTTGCAGTTGCACTCGGAAATTTGCTTGATGTTCCGTTCACAAAACTGTTGAATTGTTCCCAGCAATATGTTAATGTATCCGGATCTTTATCTTTACTGTTAGCTGTTAATACGAATGGAGTCGACTTTGGAATAGTGTAGTCTGCGCCGGCTTTTGCAGTAGGCACTGCATCATGGTTAGATGACAGAACCGCACAGACATGACCGGTTCCTGATGTAATATAATTATAAACCTGCTGAATACTTATTGCATGAAAATAAGGATCACTGTGCGGCTGAATATCGTATGTGCCTGTAGTTCCTGCATAACCCATAATTGTAGAACCGCTTCCAGGTTCCATTTGAGCACCACTCCCTTCATAACTATAATCAAAAGTATGATTAGCTCCAAACTGGTGGCCGATTTCATGATCCCAAAAATCAACGATAAAAGGATCGGTAGTTAAATCAGTAGTAAAACCGGTAGCACCAGACCCTTTTTTCGGAGCGCTGCATACGCAACCAATACAACCTGCATTGCCGCCTGTTGGATAACCCATTAATAAATGACCTACATCATAATTAGCAGTACCAATATATGTGTCGATAGCTTGTTGTGATTCTGTATTCCATTTTCCTGTGCTGTAAGCTCTTGCATTGCTTGTAAATGGATCGGTAGAACCGTTTAAAAAGATAATAGTATCCTCATTATCTACATAATTTAAATGCACTCCAAAATCAGCTTCAAAAATTACATTGGTGCGGATAAGGTCTGTTACCAAACCGGCCAGCACTTTCGCTTTTCTTTGCGCATCTGAAGTTTCAGTTCCATCTAAGAATCGCTGTGAAAATTCTCCTCCTGATGCAACAGCAAAACGATATGTTCTCAATCTCCCATCGGAGATAGTTTCTGTTTTTCCGGTTCCCTGAACCTGACTACCCAAAACTTTGTCAACATTGCAATCAAAAACCTGTTGTTCCTGTGCCATGTTACTTCTGTCAAACACGGTGTATAAGCCTTTGGCTGTAGTTATTGGGTTTATATAAACAGTGCTTCTTTTAGGTGAAATAATAATGGCATGAAAACCGTACGGAGAAAAATCGAATCTCATTACAGAAGTGGGATCATTAACAGCCTGTCCTAAATATGTTCTGATTTCGGGATGTTTTGCCTGTAAGCCAGGTTGCATAACCGGAGATTCCGTAATGCGAAACTGTTCTATGCTTCCGTCTGCCACAGGGATAGAAACCGTAAAACCTGATTTTTCTGCAGATGTTGTACTTTCATGCGGCGATTGTTTTAATAAAGCGGCAAATATATTTTCGTTAAGAGTGAACAGCTTGTAATTAGCGGGTTTAAAAGAACCGGGAAACAGTTCCTTACCTTTTGTAAGCGATGTAACATCTTTTGAAACAACAGGCTTCCAGTAATTGTTTTGAGCAATTGCTGAAAGCACACAAAACAGCGCAGCAATCACAGATAGACTTCTTTTCATAGTAATTAATTGAGTAAAATTTGTTGGTGAGTACCAAAGATAAATTTGTAAGGCAATTATTAAAATTTTGAACAGCAGAATAATGTTTTCTGCTGTTCAAGGTATAATTATATACGTAACATTTGAAAATCAATTGCCTTATTCTACAATTAATTTTTGTGTATATGTATTTTGCTCAGTTGCAATTTTGATTACATAAAGGCCTTTGCTTAATTGTTGAACCGGAATTGTTATTGGCTGGCCTGCAATAATGTTGCCTGCAGTATACCTGTATACAATTTTTCCGTTCAGATCGGCTATTGAAATGTCCGCTTTTGCATAGTTACTTAATGCATAAACGTTGGCTTTATCTTTTGCCGGATCCGGGAAAACGTTCCATAGATGAACGACGTCTGCTAAATTTATTTTTTGAATTGATGAATATTGAAAGCTGCCATCTTTATCAACCTGTTTAATGCGATAATAACTTAGGCTGTTTAAAGGACTATTATCGGTGTAAGAATAATGCTGCGTTCCGTTTGATAGTATTGTATTTGCGCTTGCAATTTTTGTAAATGAAATTCCATCGCTGCTGCGTTCAATTTCAAAATGATCACTGTTTGCCCTGCTTTCAGTTGACCAATTTAGCAACACTGTATGTGCACCTGTTTTTTGCGCTGTGAAGGTTAACCAGTTCACAGCTAAAACCTGCGACTTTACATCTTTATTTGTATAAACAAAATATTCGCCGGGTTGTAATGTAACCGTGTAACCTGCTGAACTGATCGTAATTGTTCCTGTACCTAAATAGTTATACCATTTGCCTGTTGACGGAAAAGTTACAGTTGCTGTTTTTGCATTCACACCGAAATTGCCAAACACCATTACTGAAAGATTATTGCCAACAATGTTTTGCCATTTTACAGAGTCTGATAAATTATAAGTGATGTTGCCGTTTATAAATGTTGATGTGTAGCCGGGATATGTTTTTAAATGAATAAGATTTGTATAAACATCATACAATGCTTTACGGTTTGGATCATTATAGTAATCCCAATGCGGAGGTTTAGGATCTAAACGGCAATTATTATTTATCGATCCATCTGTGCAGCGATTGATAGAAAGATCGTAACCTAACTCACCAAATTCCCATAACATTTTCGGCCCGGGTTGTGTTGCCCAAAATGCTGCAGCCATTCCATCTCTCGCCAAACCTGTAGGAATATTTTTTACGTTATAAGAGCCACTGCTTGCACCATATTGCTCATTCTTCCATTGCAATCTTTCTTCATCATGGCTCTCCATGTAGGTAACTAAATTAGGTTGAGTAAATCCATAATTTTTATAGATGCCGCCACTAAAATCCCATCCATCTTTATAACCCATTGTTGCCTGGTTATAATTATAATTTTCATTTCCCCAAACCATCATTCCATAATTTGTTTCTACTGTTTCTTCACCATGATCAACAAAAATTTCTAAAATGCAATAGCTGTTGTTCGATGCTGTTTGCATATCATCATAATATCTTTTCCAAATATTAATGCGGCCTGTATCATATGCATCCCATTGACTTTCGTTGCAATTATTTCCAGTGTTATCACAGCTTTGTCTTTGTGTAAAACCACCTGCTAAATCCCAGCGATAACCATCAACTTTATAATTCTTCAACCAAAAATTAATTACACGGTTGGTAAATTGCTGCGTAGCTGCACTCTCATGATTAAAATCATAACCAACATTAAATGGATGTTTTGCATATTGATTGAACCATGGATTATCAGTTGAAGGAACGCCTTTTACTGCATCCCAATACATCTGCACCATGGGTGATGAACCGAATGAATGATTCATTACCATATCCATAATTACAGCCATGCCGCGTTTGTGACATTCATCAATAAATTGCTTCACTACATTTTCAGGTCCGTAAGCTTTATCAGGAGCAAAATAAAAATCAGGATTATAACCCCAACTGCTGTTGCCTTCAAATTCATTGAAAGGCATTACTTCAATTGCATTTACACCAAGTCTTTGCAAATAACTAAGTGTATCAATTAATGTTTGAAAGTTTCCCGCTGCAGTAAAATCTCTTACCAATAATTCATACACAACAAGGTTTTGTTTATTTGGTCTTGAAAAATTATTTACCTGCCATGTGTATGCAGGTTTTTTTGTTTGCAACACACTTACAATGCCTGTTGTTTTGCCTGTTGGATAAGGTTTAAGATTTGGATATGTTGTTGATGAAATATATTGATCATTATTTGGGTCGAGAATTTTTTCGCAGTTATAATCTGCAACTTTTAATGTACCATCAATTAAATATTGATAAGCGTATTCAGTGCCTGGCGTTAAACCATGAATGCGGATCCAGAAGCGTTGCTTATCCGGCGTTACATTCATCAAATAATTTGATTGAATTTGCCAGTTATTAAAATCACCTTCTACATAAATATATTTTTTCAACGGAGCATATAAAACCAACACAACAGATGTATCACCTTTTTCATAATTAATACCATCAGTATCACCTGCCGGAATTGGTGCAACAGTAACAGTTGGTGTAACTACAAAATTCATTGTATCAGCAGCTGTAGTTCCGCTTGTTGCTTTGGCAATAATTTGTTGTGGGCCACCTGCCGTTATTGTTGTGTTTTTTGTAAGCGATGTTCCGCTGCCGGTTGCAATTTGAGTTCCGTTATACAAAATGCTAAGCGTGCTGCTCTTGCTTGCTTTCATTGTTATTGTAAGTGCATCACCAACATTTTTTGTTATCGGTTCAGGTATGGGATTATACGTTGGCTGTTTGTATGGCACATCAATACGTGCATATAAGCCGTTATCATAAACAGGCACATACATATCGCTCCCATCAGCATTGCGTTGAACAGAGTTTCCATTGCCGCTGCGAAAAAGTATCGCTATTTTTTTTATGGTTTCACCGGAATTTGTAATTCCAAAAAAACTCCGTAAACCACCAGGGATCGTATATCTCCATTGATTGTTGCCGAGATAAGTACATTGGGCATTTGGATCGGTTGTTCCCCACTGGAATTTTACATACGCCCATTGACCATTACTTAAATTGGTTATTACACCAATATGTACATACACATCGGTTGTTGGCGTATAATTTAATAAGCCTTTGTTACCATAATTTGCATTCATGGTAATAGTAACGGGCGTAGAACTTTCCTGTATAAAATCAGGCGTCCATGAAAGTAATTGGGCATTTGCTTTTACAATAAAGAGCAATAAAAAAGGGAGTAAAATTTTTTTCATGATAAATTTTTTCAAATGGCCGCATAAATAGATTTACTGTTTTTCAAGGTTTTAATAAAGTAGTAAAAAACTTATGATGTATAAAATTGCGCTAAATATGATTATGCAAATTATGTGTAAAAGATACATGACAGTTAAAAATATATCGTTTATTTCAAATAAAATTTTGACTAATGTATTTAGATAAAAAATGAAATAAGGACTATTATAGCGGAGATTAGAAAACAGCATTTATAAACTCAGGCTGCTTAAATATTTCTGTATTCAAACAATTCAAAAGAAATGCCGGGATACGCTTTATTAAATTGGCTGATGAAATGAATAATTTCCCGTGGATAAGCTGAAACCCGGTACATGCCTAAAGTTTGTTTTTTGCTAATCTTATTTAGCATTAAACTTATTTTTATTTTATTCGCTAAGCATAAATTAGAAAACGTAGCATCATTTTCATCGATTGCTTTACCGGTAAGCCACAAGATAAATTCGTGTTTCATAAACTTAGTTTTAGATATCGGTTATTTTCCAGGTATGCATTATTTAAATTGAAGGTTGGCGTTTTGGCATCAATTGCTACATTATCAATGGAAATTTATAAAAAATTCCCAATAAATATGCCAAATACTAATGATGTGTTATTGTACCTGTTCCATCTTTAATTGTCGTATCATAAATCTTTCAATGGCCTGCTGCACCTCCAAAAGGTCTTTAGATTTAATATAGCTACCCATTACATGATCGCCAACATCAGGCATCGCTTGTTTTACTTTAAGATTTTTTTGCGTGCCTAATTCGGGAAACATATTTAACATGGCGGGCACACTTACAACAGAATCCTGGTGTTGTTCATCTTTATAATAATACAACATTAGTGTTGGTTGTTTTACT
>Ga0213876_10002042_pt1 | contig 11990 bp, 11 predicted proteins | sample BarmaccomBMRX_R9_FD_160113 | JGI IMG/M metagenome (GOLD analysis project Ga0213876, IMG submission 160113) | Root-associated microbial communities from Barbacenia macrantha in rupestrian grasslands, the National Park of Serra do Cipo, Brazil - RX_R9 | ecosystem: Host-associated > Plants > Roots...
CCGTCTGCGCGTCGCAGTTGAGGCAACGCTGCGCCTCGGCGAAGGCGAGTTTCGGATCAAAGCCGAGCTCGACCTCCTGCTTGATGTCCTTCAGCGCGATCGCCTGCTCCTTGAGCGGAACCTTGTGACGCAAGTCGAGCGCCACATCGTTGTCGTAGCTCCACTCGTGGATGCCCATCTTCTGGCTGGCGAGATTGGTCATCGGCGCAGGGCGCTTTCGCACATCTTCACCGCGCAGGTGAAGGTCGATGGAGACGGCAGCCTCGTGTCCGTGCGCCACGGCCCAGATGATGTTCTTGGGACCGAAGGCCGAATCGCCTCCGAAGAGCACATTCGGCACGCTCGATTGAAAGGTCAGCTTATCCACCACCGGCATGCCCCATCTGTCGAAATCGATGCCGATGTCGCGCTCGATCCACGGAAAGGCATTCTCCTGCCCGACCGCAATGAGCACATCATCGCAATCCATACGCATGTCGGGCTCGCCTGTGGGGACGAGATCGCGCCTTCCGTCAGCACCACGTTCGGCGCGGACCTTCTCGAAAAGAACCCCCGTCAGGCGGCCACCCTCGTGGAGAAATTCCTTCGGAACGAGGAAGTTCAGGATGGGGATGCCTTCATGCATGGCATCCTCCTTCTCCCAAGGAGAAGCCTTCATTTCCTCGAAGCCGGAGCGCACCACGACCTTTACGTCCTCGCCGCCGAGGCGGCGCGAAGAACGGCAGCAATCCATGGCGGTATTACCACCGCCGAGCACGATCACCCTTTTGCCGATCTTGCTGATGTGACCGAAGGAGACGCTCGAGAGCCAATCGATGCCGATGTGGATGTGAGCCGCCGCCTCCTTGCGGCCAGGGATGTCGAGGTCGCGGCCACGGGGCGCGCCCGTACCGACGAAAATTGCGTCGTATCCCTGCTTGAGGAGAGCGCCGAGGCTTTCGATGGCCTCGCCGGCCCGAAAATCGATGCCGAGATGGAGGATATAGCCCACCTCCTCGTCGATGACGGTTTCGGGGAGGCGAAACTTCGGGATCTGACTTCGCATCATGCCGCCGGCCTGCTTGTCGCCGTCGAACACCGTGATTTCATAACCGAGAGGCGCGAGGTCTCTCGCCACCGTCAAGGAGGCAGGTCCGGCCCCGATGCAGGCGATGCGCTTGCCGTTCCTCTGTTTCGGCCGTGCCGGCAATCTTGCGGTGATGTCGTCCTTGTAATCGGCCGCGACGCGTTTGAGCCGGCAGATGGCGACCGGCTCCTCCTCGACGCGCCCGCGCCGGCAGGCCGGCTCGCACGGACGGTCACATGTCCTTCCCAAAATGCCGGGAAAAACATTCGATTCCCAATTGATCATGTAGGCGTCGCTGTAACGCCCCGCCGCGATCAACCGGATATATTCGGGTACCGGGGTGTGGGCTGGGCAAGCCCATTGGCAGTCGACGACCTTGTGGAAATAATCGGGGTTGCCGATATCGGTGGGCTTCACTCATCCTCCCTTGCGGTCCGGCCTCGAGCCATGGCTCCATCAATCGGAAAGACCTGACCGCATCTCGTTAACGCTGTTGATCAATTTCCGACGCATCGAAAGCCGTTCGTCGGGATCGATCACTAGGATCGCCTGGCGCATCGATGGCCGAGGAAAATGCCCCATGAGGACAAAAGTTTCGCCCGCCCTCTCGCTTTGCCAATGCTTGCCTCACAATCATCCGAAACGGCAGGGAACGTGATGATTATACGCTAAATAGTCAAGCCTTTGCATCATTTCGGCGTTGGCGGAGCCTTGGGCCCACTTCTGCGGCGGCCCCATCTATGTTACCGCAGCGCCGAGCCTGATTTCGAGGCGAAGCGCCGCGAGCGAATACTCTGGAGCAGACAAGCGATGGCCGGGGACGATCTCGACCTCAATTCCCTCAACGACGCCGACCTCGTCGCGCAGATGCATGACGACCTTTACGACGGGCTGAAGGCCGAGATCGAAGAGGCGGTGCGCATCCTTTTGAAGCGCAATTGGGCGCCTTACAAGGTGCTCACCGAGTCCCTCGTCGAAGGCATGCGCATCGTGGGCGAGGATTTCCGCGACGGTATCCTCTTCGTGCCGGAAGTGCTGATGTCGGCGAATGCCATGAAGGCCGGAATGGCGATCTTGCGCCCGTTGCTCGCCGAGACGGGAGCACCGAAAATCGGCAAGATGGTGATCGGCACGGTCAAGGGCGACATTCACGATATCGGCAAGAACCTCGTCTGCATGATGATGGAGGGCGCTGGCTTCGAGGTGGTGGATCTCGGTATCAATAACGGCGTCGAGAAATATCTCGCCGCGATCGAAGAACATTCGCCCGATATTCTGGGCATGTCCGCTCTTTTGACGACCACCATGCCCTACATGAAAGTCGTGATCGACACCTTGAAGGAAAAGGGCATCCGCAACGATTATATCGTGCTGGTCGGCGGGGCGCCCCTCAACGAAAGTTTCGCCAACGCGGTCGGCGCCGATGCGTATTGCCGCGATGCGGCCGTCACGGTCGAGACCGCGAAAGCCCTTCTCGCAAGACGCCAGGGATCGGCGCAAGCTCGCGCGCAGGCGGCGCAATAGAGTGCTGTGGCCGGAAGCCGAGAAACGAACGTCACTGGGAGCGACGATAGCCTCGCATGAGCATGGTGCGTCAGCGCAAGGGTGAAAGAGCGCGATCCGGACGCGCCGGCGAAGCGTGGGACCCTTTTCCGCACGCCGACCCCGAGGCGGCCTTCGATGCCGAGGCTTCCCCTCCAGCCGCCGAAAAATCCGACACGCTTGTCATCGCCTGCGGCGCCTTGGCCAAAGAGCTCCTCGCCGCCATTCGTCTCAACGGCCGGTCCCACCTTTCCGTAACCTGCCTTCCCGCCATCTTGCACAACCGCCCCGAGCGCATCACGGAGGCCGTTCGCGGGAAGATCAGGGCCAATCGCCATCGGTATCGGCGCATCCTTTGTCTTTACGGCGATTGCGGCACGGGCGGGCGGCTCGACGAGATGCTCGCGGAGGAAGGAGTCGAGCGCATCGAAGGCGCCCATTGCTACGCTTTCTACGCCGGTCTTGATGCGTTCGAAGAGATGATGGAGGAGGAGATCGGCACATTCTTTCTCACCGATTACCTGGTGCGCTTTTTCGATCGCCTCATCATGGAAGGGCTCGGCCTGGATCGGCATCCGGAGCTTCTTGCCGATTATTTCGGGCATTATCGCAAACTCGTGTGGCTCGCCCAGGCGCCGGACGCCGATCTCGAGCAGCGCGCAGACGCCGCCGCGAAGAGGCTCGGCCTTCCCTTGGAGCGGCGCCTCACGGGCTTGCGAGGCCTCGAAGCCTTTCTCGCCCGGCAAGAAGCGGCGATGGCGCAAGACTTCAAGCCTCTTCACCATTCCCGATAGATATCATGGCACAACTCGTCATCACCTATTGGCGTGACATTCCCGCCCAGGTCACCGCTTCTCTTCCCGGCGGCAGAAGGGCCGAGCGCGTCAAGCGCGAGCTCTCGCCGCGTTTCGGGCAAGCGATCGATAGCGCCGCGATGCGAAGCGGCGCGACCGGCACGGACGCTTATCTCGCCGACTGGCGCCAGGGCGAAGCCGCGCCCTGCTCAGAGGAGCTCGAAGCTGCGGTTTCGGTCGAAATCGCTCGTCTCGAACGCGAATATGACGACGCACGGCTTCGCAGCCTTATCGAAGCCGGCGGCCGCGAGGCCGGGTAGAACGCTGAGCAGCGCGGGTTGACCACGTCTTCGCCACAAGGGGCCAAGCGGGAATGGCTGGACGTGCTAGGATGTAAGCGGCAATTCAAGGTATGAGCGAATTCACCATCGCCTTCTCGCCCTCAGGCAAGCGCGGACGCTTCCGCGAAGGGGTGAGCGTGCTTGAGGCCGCTCGCAAGCTCGGCGTGGATCTCGATTCGGTCTGCGGCGGACGTGGCATCTGCGGGCGCTGCCGCGTTTCGATCGTCGAAGGAGTGGATCAAAAACGCGCCATCGCATCCACGCTCGACCATGTGACGCAAATGGGTGCCGTCGAGGAACGCTATCAGCGTGTGCGGCGGGCCTTTGCGCGCGGCGAACGGCTCGGCTGCCAGGCACGCTTGCGCGGCGATCTCATCGTCGATGTTCCCGCCGAATCCCAACTCCACAGGCAGGTGGTGCGCAAGCGCGCCGAAGCTTGGCCGGTCAAGATCGATCCGGTGTCGCGCCTCTATTACCTCGAGGTCGATAAGCCGGACATGACGGATCCCTCGAGCGATTTTCGCCGTCTTGCGAAGGCCCTCGCCGAACAATGGGGGCTGCCGGAGGTTCGGGCCGAGCTTTCCGTGCTTCGCGGCTTGCAAAAGACGCTGCGCGCTGCGGATTTTGCCGTAACGGCTTGCGTGCGGCACGGGCGTGACATCGTCGCGATCTATCCCGGGTTGAAGGAGCGTGTCTTCGGCCTTGCCTTCGACATCGGCTCGACGACGGTCGCGGCGCACCTTTGCGATCTCGGGAGCGGAGACGTGCTCGCCTCGAGCGGCCGCATGAATCCGCAGATCCGGCTTGGCGAGGATCTGATGAGCCGCGTCTCCCACATCATGATGCATCCTGGAGGCGACCTCGAGCTCACAAAAGCCGTGCACGAAGCACTCGGGGGGCTCGCGAAGGAGACCGCGCAGCAGGCAGGCATCGCGCCGAGCGACATCGTCGAGGTCACGCTCGCCGGCAATCCGATCATGCATCATCTGGCGCTGGGCCTCGACCCGACCGAGCTCGGCGTCGCACCCTTTGCGCTCACCATCGATGCCGGCTTCGACGTGCCCGCACGCGAAATCGGGCTCGACATCGCGCCAGGCGCCTTCGCTTACGCGCTCCCCTGTATCGGCGGCCATGTCGGCGCCGATGCCGCGGCCGTCGTCTTGTGCGAAGCGCCCTACCTGTCCGATGAGGTCCGCCTCATCGTCGATGTGGGAACCAATGCCGAGATCGTGCTCGGCAATCGTTCGCGCCTGCTTGCGTGCTCGTCGCCCACGGGCCCCGCCTTCGAGGGTGCGCAGATCAGCTGCGGCCAGCGCGCCGCGCCCGGTGCGATCGAGAGGTTGCGCATCGACAAGGCGACGCTCGAGCCGCGCTTCAAGGTGATCGGATGCGATCTCTGGTCGGACGAAGAGGGTTTCGCGGAAGCGGTGGCAGGAACAGGGGTCACCGGGATTTGCGGCTCGGGCATCATCGAGGCTGTCGCCGAGATGATGATCGCGGGCGTATTGCGGCCCGACGGCATCATCGACGGCGCAATGGCCGAGCGCACGGCGCGCATCGAGGCGGAGGGACGCACTTTTGCGTATGTGATCGCGAAAGGCGAGCCTCGGATCGCGATCACCCAAGCCGACATTCGCGCCATCCAGCTCGCCAAGGCGGCGCTCTACGCCGGGGTGAAGCTGCTCATGGACCGCTACGGCGTAACGAAGGTCGACCGCATCACGCTCGCCGGTGCCTTCGGAAGCCATGTGGACGCGCTCTACGCGATGGCGCTTGGCCTCATTCCAGATTGCGTGCTCGAGAACGTATCCTCGGCCGGCAATGCTGCCGGCACAGGCGCGCGCATCGCGCTGCTGAACGCCGCGTCCCGGCGTGAGATCGGCGAAGTGGTGCGCCGCATCGAAAAAGTCGAAACCGCGATCGAGCCTGCCTTCCAGGCACATTTCATCGAAGCAATGGCGATCCCGCACGCAAGCGATACCTTTCCTCATCTTGAGGAAAAGCTGGGCATAAGATTGCAACGGCAGGTCGTGTCGGAACCCCGCAGGAGAGGAGGGCGGCGCAGGGGATAGAATCCCTGGTCTGATACCTGGAACCGAGGCCTACCCGCTCCTCGGTTTGCGCTCATTGTCTCCATATTGCAGCACTTGCACCTTCTCGAGCGTGACGAGCCCACTCCCCACTATTTTCTCGAGCTCTGGAAGGAAGCCTTTGATCTTCTCTTCCTCGTCGACGATCTCGATGACGAGAGGCAGATCCTCCGAGAGCCGCAAGATCTTCGCCGTATGGAGGCGGCTCGAATGTCCAAAACCCATCGGACCGCGCAGCACCGTCGCGCCGGCGAGATGGAGCTCGCGCGCCTTGAGCACGATCGTCTCGTACAAGGGGCGGCGTTGGTATTTGTCGTCCTCGCCGAGGAAGATCCGCAAAAGCACCGCGTCGCGCGGAACTTGCATGATCATGCTCCCTTGAGCTGGTTGAGGGATGCCGCAGCGATGTGACCGAGCCAGACCGCGACAAGGCACAACACGACGGAAAACACGATATTCAACCCGGCAAGCCTGATCTCGCCGTCGCGCACGAGATTGAGCGTTTGCACGCTGAAGGACGAGAAGGTCGTATAGCCCCCGCAAAGTCCAGTCATCACGAATTGGCGGGCCTGCGTGCCGACGAGGAAGCGACCGTCCGGCCCGGTCAAGGTCGCGAAGAAGCCGATGATGAAGGAGCCGATGATGTTCACCGCTAAGGTGCCTAGAGGGAAGGTCTCGCCGAAATGCTCGGCGGCAAAGCCCGAGCACCAGTAACGGGCCCCTCCTCCGAGAGCGCTTCCGAGCATCACCCAGAGATACATCATCGTCCCTCTCTCCTCCGAAACGTCATGCCTCGCCGGATGTGCGGCCGCTCGCGGCGCCGGCGAGGCGTTCAGGGTTTCGCAATTTCGGCACCGGGATTTCCCTTGGCGCAGATCTGCATCGAAGTGCCGAGCCGCTCCCGCTCTTGCGGCGTCAATCTCTCGGCGAGCACGCTTTCCCAAATGCCCGCCTTTTTCAGTTCGCCCGAAGTGCACAGGCAATAGGAAAGGCAATCGGCCTGTTCACCGCCACGCGAGGCGCAGACCGATCGGCAAGCATCGACGAAGGGGCGGTCCTCCTCGGAAACAGACGCGCCAGGCATTGTGAGCTGCGCCACTAGCGAGAGCGTGCCGAACATCACCGGCTGATGAACGAGGTAGATTGCGAGGCTGTGCCGTCCGGCGAAGCCGAAAGCGCGAAAAAGCGCGTCCTTGGGGCGCCATGCCGCAGCTGAGCTTTTGGCGAAACGCGGAAGCCCGAGCTGCGCAATTGCCATTCCGGCAAGGAATGGCGAAAGCCACGGAAAGACGGGTTCGAAATCGAGGGTCGCCGGAGTGATGGTCGAGAGCCCGAGGAAGCGCAGCCAAGGTGGATCGAAGAGTGGCGCTACGATGAATTCAGGAGCGAGAAGAACCAGGATCGCGCCGATGAGGGTCACGGGCCATGGGAGGTGAAGGAAGACGAGGCCGATGATGCTCGCGACCGTTATCGAATGCAGGATGCCGAAGAAAATGAATTCACGCGGCATCCCGTACCAGGTAGCAAGCGTCACGAGGAGGGCGGCGCCGGCGAGCATCGCAAGGCGACGAAAATAGGCGTTCCAGCGCATCCCCTTTATGTGCGCGATCACGAGGCTCATTCCCGAGAGCGCAAGAAAGCTTCCCGCGATCAGGCGAGCGAACCACCGCCAACGCGGATCGCCGCCGACATCGAGCGTCGCCAGGCCCAGGGTGTCGAGGTCGAAGGCGCAATGAAAGATGACCATGGCGGCGAGCGCGAATCCGCGCGCGACGTCGAGCACGGCAAATCGCGGCAAGGCTCGAACCTCTTGGCCGTGCCGCGAAAATGTCGAGCTCACACGCGCGTCGACGAAAGGGGAGGGGTCGCTCGGCAACGGCGCGCCGCTTCTCAGGTCATGCCCAGGAAATCGCGCTTGCCGACTTCGACGCCGTTATGGCGTAGGAGGTCATAAGCCGTGGTCGCATGGAAGTAAAAATTCGGCAGGGCAAAGAACAGGACATAGTCCCGCCCCTTCATCTGTGTGTCCTTGCCGGCGATCTTGAGCGTGATCTCCTTGTTTTCCGTGCCGTCGATGTCCTTCGCTTTCAGGCCGCTGATGAAGGCGAGCGTCTCGGCCACCCGGCCCTTAAGCTCCGGAAAGGAGTTTTCCTTGTCCTCATGTTTGGGCGCATCGACGCCGGAAAGCCTGGCGCAGCAGAGCTTGGCGAAATCGCAAGTCAATTGCACCTGGCGCGTGAAGGAGAACATGTCGGGAAAGAGCCGAGCTCCGAGAAGCGCCTCGGGTTCGATCTTGCGAGCGGTTGTGTGCGCCTCGGCTTTCTCGAGGAGGGCCGCGAGTGCGGTCAGCATGCGCTTGAAGGTTGCGGCGGAAGCTTCGTGCATCGACAATGACATCGGTGGTTTCCAGAGCTGAGGTTGGGCGGTGCGACGACTGCCGCAGGTTTGAAGGGAGGAGACATGCTCTCCGAAACAGGCAAGGCTCGCCTCGCGCCTTAAAGTCAAGCCATTCGCCGAGGCTTACGCATCGGTACCTTACCCCGCGCCGTCCGGAGTTTAGCCGACCTACTTTCTTCTATTCAGAAATCAAAAAATTTGTTACGATTCGGAAGGCGACTCGCGGGTCGCGACGGCCCGTGGGGCTCATGGCGAAAAGCAAAGGGGTTTGGTCATGAATTGGGTCGCATTGATAATCCAACTCATCAGCGGGGCCGTGGGGGGCAATATCGTAGGGGCGGCGGCGAAGAACCTGGACCTCGGGACGGCGGGGAATTCCATCGCCGGCATCATAGGGGGCGGAATCGGTGGACAGATTCTCACCGCGCTTGTGCCGGCGCTCAGCGCGGCGGCAAGCGGAGGGTCGCTCGATATCGGCTCGATCATCGGGCAGATTGCAGGTGGTGGGGTCGGTGGCGCGGTCCTTATGGCAATCGTCGGTGCCATTCGCCAAGCCATGAACAGATAGGAGCGGCCCGAGCGGCTTGCGGATGAACGCATGCCTCAGTCTTTGTGCCTCGGTGCGACCGTCGGCGGCGCGCCGGAGAGGGGCTTGACTACCTCGACGCCCACGCGCTCGGCGACAATATAGAGTGGGCGGCGCTTCACCTCGGCGAATATGCGCCCGATATATTCGCCGATCATTCCGAGTGACATGAGCTGGACGCCAGCGAGCAGCGTCACGGCCACGATCAAAGTCGGGAAGCCTGGCGTCCTCACGCCGACGAAGAGCGCCTCGAGCAAGAAGTAGATCGCCGTGATCACGGCGCCGAGCGAAATGAAAACGCCGAGGTAGGTCCACACCCTCAAAGGCACGGTGCTGAAGGAGGTGATGCCGTCCCAGGCGAAGTGGAGGAGCTTTCGATAGTTGTATCGGCTTTTGCCGTGCAGCCTTTCGCCGACCTCGAAAGGCACCCCGACGGATTTGAAGCCGATCCACGAATAGAGCCCTTTGGAAAAACGTGCGCGCTCGCCGAGAAGCCGCAAGGCTTCGACGGCCTTCCGGTCGAAAAGCTGGAAATCACCCGCCTCTTCGTGGAGCTGGGTCTCCCCGAGCCGCGCGAAGATTTCGTAGAAGAGGCGCGTGAAGCCGCGCTTCATGGGCCCCTCATAGGCACGGTCGCGCCGCTGCGCGTAGACAACAGCATGGCCATCTCGCCAGCGCTTGAGCAATTCGGGCACCATTTCAGGGGGATGTTGGAGGTCCGCATCCATTATGACCACGGCGTCCCCCCGCGCCGCATCGAGCCCCGCGGCGATTGCGACTTCCTTGCCAAAATTGCGCGACAGCGAGATTGCCCGCACGCGCGGCTCGCCCGCGTTCAGGCGGCGAATCCGGGCAAGACTTTCATCGGTGCTGCCGTCGTCGACGAACAGGATTTCCCATTCTTCCGCTTCGCGCGCGAGCACCGGCGTGAGCCGCGCCACAAGGGCGGTGAGATTCTCCGCTTCGTTGAAGACGGGGACGACGATCGACAGTTGAAAGGCTCTTCGCGCGTCGCTCATTAGCGCATCATGACGGATTTGCTCGCGATTTTCGAGGGCAAGGCTCCTCGATTTGTCGTTATGCTAAACTGGGGGCTCGCGGAGAAAAAACATGCAGGAGCGTCACGCGCCGAGGATCCACAGGAGCGTCGCAAGGGCGCTATCGAGATTTTCAGGGCGGGCTTTGACCGCCATGCTCATTCTCGTCCCCGCCGGCGGTTTCGCCTTCACCGATGATGACCGTGCCGAGAGCCGGGCCGTCATTGAGCATCAGATCGACGCTTTTCGCACAGACGACGCAGCGGCCGCTTTCGCCTTCGCCTCGCCCGAGCTGCAAATCCTTTTTCACGACCCCGATCATTTCATGGCAATGGTCCGCAACGGCTATGGGCCGGTTTATCGGCCGCGCAGTTACAATTTCTCCGGAGCTGTTGAGACGCCGGAAGGCTTGACCGACACACTCACGATCGAGGACGCGGAAGGCCAGGCTTGGACAGCCATCTACACGCTCGAGAAACAGCCGGACGGTTCCTGGAAAATCACGAGCTGCCACCTCGTGAGGGCAAGCGTCTCCACGTGAGGGGTGCGCTACCTCTTTTCTCCCGCGCTCATCGCGCCGACCTCCGGTCGATGACTGCCGGGTCGCCTCTCTCCCGTGCTCTTTCTGCAAGGGTGGCGCGCTTATCGCGATTTGCGCGTGCGAGGCGCACGACGTTCTCGAGGATGGCGAGGCCTACTCCGCCGCCGAGCGTCATAATCGACTCGGGATGGAATTGCACGGCGGCGATCGGCTCCTCCCGATGCTTCAACGCCATGACCACGCCATCTTGCGTGCGTGCCGTCACGGCGATGGACGCGGGAAGGGTCGACGGATCGACCACGAGGGAATGATAGCGCCCAACCGCGAAGTCGCGCGCTATCCCCGCAAAAATTCCTTCGCCTTCGACATGAATGCGCGAAGCCTTGCCGTGCATCGGCATGTCGAGTTCACGAAGCACGCCGCCAAAGGCTTCGGCGATGCCTTGCAACCCGAGGCATACCCCGAAGAGCGGGATGTGGCACTCGCGCACCGCGTCGATAGCGGCCTTCATGTTGAAATCGCAGGGTCGCGCCGGGCCGGGCGAGAGCACCACGAGATCGGCCTTGTATTCGTCGAGAAATCCGTCCGGTACCGGGGCGCGCAAGGTGGTCACCCGCGCGCCGCATTGTCGAAAATAGCCCGCGAGCGTGTGGACGAAGCTGTCGTCATGGTCGATGAGGACGAGATCGAGCGGCTCGCATCTTGGCCTGTGGGCAGCCGCCGGTGCGGATTTGCCGCTGGCGCCGGCCTCGCGGATCGCGGCCAGCATGGCGGAGGCCTTGAGGCGCGTTTCGCGCTCCTCTTCCTCGGGATCGGAATCGGCGAGCAGGGTCGCGCCCGCCCTGACCTCGGCAATGCCGTCCTTGATGCGGATGGTGCGCAAGGTGAGCCCGGTGTTCAGATCGCCGTTGAAATGCACCATTCCGATGGCCCCGCCATACCAGCCGCGAGGTGAGCGTTCGTGGTTCTCGATGAACTGCATGGCCCAACGCTTCGGCGCGCCGGTCACGGTCACCGCCCAGGCATGCGACAGGAAGCCATCGAGCGCATCGACGCCTTCCAGTAATCGGCCCTCGATGTGATCGACCGTGTGAATCAGCCGGGAATACATCTCGATCTGGCGTCGCCCGATCATGCGCACCGAGCCGGGCTCGCAGACACGCGACTTGTCGTTGCGGTCGACATCCGAGCACATGGTGAGCTCGGCCTCGTCCTTGGAGGAGTTCAGGAGCTTTCGCACCTGCTCGGCATCCGCGATGGCGTCCGCGCCGCGGCTGATCGTGCCGGAGATCGGGCAAGTTTCGATGCGTCGACCGCCGGTGACGCGCACGAACATCTCGGGCGAGGCGCCGACGAGATACTCGTTTTCTCCAAGATTGATCATGAAGCCGTAAGGTGCGGGGTTGATCCGTGCAAGCGCGATCGAGATCGAAGAGGGTGGCGCGGCGCAACGTTCGAAGAAGCTCTGGCCAGGCACGACCTCGAACAGATCGCCGCGCTTGAAGCGCGTGAGCGCCTCGCGCACGATCGCCGCATATTCGCCAGGCGCGTGATCGCATGCTTGGGGTGCGTCTTTCGCGAAGCAAAAGGGCTCGG
>Ga0213876_10002043_pt1 | contig 11986 bp, 13 predicted proteins | sample BarmaccomBMRX_R9_FD_160113 | JGI IMG/M metagenome (GOLD analysis project Ga0213876, IMG submission 160113) | Root-associated microbial communities from Barbacenia macrantha in rupestrian grasslands, the National Park of Serra do Cipo, Brazil - RX_R9 | ecosystem: Host-associated > Plants > Roots...
CTCCGAGCTCACATAGCGCACCCGGCACCCGGGCACTAGCGCGCGGGTGTAATGCCCGATCGCGTGCAGGAGGTGGGTCTTGCCGAGACCTGACTCGCCGTAGATGAACAGCGGGTTGTACGCCTTCGCGGGTGCCTCGGCGACGGCGACGGCGGCAGCGTGGGCGAAGCGGTTGCTCGAGCCGATGACAAAGGTCTCGAACTGATACTTCGGGTTGAGCCGATCGCCGGGTTCCGGGGTACGACGAATCGGCGCGATCGGCGCCGGCTCGATCTCATCAACCGGGTAGGGATCGTCGACCGATGCGTCGTCGGTCTCGCGGACCGTCGTCGCGGACGCGTTGTCGGCATCGGCTTCGGACTCCACGGTCACGGCGACCCGGACGTCACGGGCGAGCTCCCGAGACAAGGCGTCGATCACGAGTGGGCGCAGCCGCGTGTCGAGCACGTCGCGCGCGAAGTCGTTGGGCGTTGCGAGGACGACGGTGTCTTGGACCAGCGCGAGCGGCTTGGTCAGCCGCAGCCAGGCGCGTTGCTGCGCGGAGACCAGATCCTCACCCAGCCCGGCGATTGCTCGCGTCCATACCGAGTCGAGGTCGAGGACCTGTTCTGACACAAATGCTCCCTGTCCTCGAGCGTGCAGCGGCCGTGCAAAACGTGCGGGTGGGTCGGTGTCGTGCCCCTCATCCACACCTCCGTCCACAGACTGTGGATCAAGGCGAAGACAACGGGCTTGCCGTGTCCAACCGACAACGCCGCAACGGCATCGCCCGGGGAAGGAGCGATCAGGGAAGGTCGGCGGTGGAAAAACTAACAGGACTCGCGGCGCTCCTACAACCGGTTCCCCACATTCGGAGTAGTCAGCCCGGCGTGTCGGCTTGACCGAGACAGATTGGAGGCCAGCTGACGCCCGCCGGGTTTGACCATCGCGCGGGCGCGACCGTACCTTGGCAGGCGCACCCGATAGGGGTCGCCTGAGCGTGCCCGCCGCACGCTTTCGATCGTTGCCCGTAGTGGAGTTGTTGTGAGTAAGCGCACGTTCCAGCCGAACAACCGTCGGCGCGCGAAGACGCACGGGTTCCGGCTCCGGATGCGGACGCGGGCAGGACGCGCGATCATCTCCTCGCGTCGCCGCAAGGGGCGCGCCGAGCTGTCGGCGTAGCGGCCCGGCTCGCATCTGTGCTTCCGGCCCCGCGACGGGTCCGCCACCCCGCCGACTTCGCGACCACCGTCCGCGACGGTCGACGCGCCCGTTCCAGCGGCCTGGTGGTCCACGCCCGGCAGACGGCGGCCGACCTGCCGGCGCGGGCTGGTTTCGTCGTGGGGCGCGCCGTTGGTCCCGCCGTGCGACGAAACCGTCTCCGGCGGCAGCTGCGCCACATGATGGCCGCGCGTCTCGATGCGCTCCCGCGTGGTCTTGACCTCGTGGTGCGCGTGCTCCCCACCGCTGCCACGCTCGATCGCGACGAGCTGCAGGCGATGCTCGACGCTGCGTTAGACCGGGCAGTGAGAGCGGAGACGGCGCGATGAGCCGGATCTTGCTCGTCCTGCTCGCCGGTTACCGGCGCTGGATCTCGCCACTCATGCGACCGCACTGCCGGTTCACCCCTTCCTGCAGTGAGTACGCGATCGAGGCGATCACGGCACACGGTGCCCTGCGCGGCACCGGACTCACACTGCGCCGGCTGGCGAAATGTCAACCTTTCTTTACCGGTGGCTATGACCCGGTCCCGCCGCTGCGCCCAGGGAGGGCCGCCCGTTGAGCTTCCTCGATCCGCTTTACCACGCTGTTGCCTTCCTGCTGACCGGCATCCATTCAGGGATGGGGCACATCTTCGGCGCCGACAGCGGCTGGTCGTGGGCAGTCTCGATCATCTTGTTGACCATGGCCATGCGCCTTGTGCTGTTCCCGGTGTTCGTCAAGCAGACCAAGAACATGCGTGCGATGCAGGTGCTGCAGCCGAAGATGAAGGAGCTGCAGGCCAAGTACAAGAACGACAAGGAGCGGCTCAACCAGGAGATGATGGCGCTATGGCGTGAGAACAACGCCAACCCGCTCTCCGGTTGTCTTCCGCTGCTGCTGCAGATCCCGATCTTCATCGCGCTGTTCCACACGCTGCGCGAGATCAAGCCACTGAACGCCACCTGTGATCCGAACGCGTTGTCCTGCTATCCGAAGAGCATCGCCGGCTTCTCACAGCACGAGATCTTCAGTGCGGCCCACGCAAAGATCTTCGGCGTCCCGATCTCGGTGTCGTTCCGAAGCAGTACGACGCTGCTGCACCAGCTCGGCGGCTCGCAAGGCTCGACCCGGGTGCTCGCCCTCGTCCTGACCCTGCTGATGGGCGCGACGACCTTCATCACCCAGCGCCAGCTGATGGCGCAGAACAACGCCAGCGGCAACAACCAGATGGCGCAGCAGCAGAAGATCATGCTCTACGTCTTTCCGGTCCTGTTCCTCTTCTATGGCTTCGCGTTCCCCATCGGCGTGCTCATCTACTGGCTCACCACGAACGTGTGGACGATGGCGCAGCAGCGGGTGATCATCAAACACATGGACGCGGTCACCGCGCCCAACAGCGCGACTACGACCGCGCCGGTCGCCGGACCCGCGGTCGGCGCGAAGCCGAACAAACCGGCGCCGGGGGCGAAGCCGCGACCGGCCCCCACGACACCGAAGCCCGCCTCGACGGGTAGCAATGTCGCGCTTCCTCCGGGCGGCGCAATCTCGCCGGGCGCGGTCGCTCCGAAGCCGACCAACCGGCCGAACCCCAACCGATCGAAGAAGCGCAAAAAGGGACGCCGATGACAGTTGACAGCACGAGTGGTACCCCAGCTGAGGACGTGGCGGCCGACTCCGAGGACATGAGTCTGCTCGAGCGCGAGGGCGACATCGCCGCGGACTACCTCGAGGTACTACTCGACATTGCGGATCTCGACGGCGACATCGACATCGACGTTGAAGGCGACCGCGCCGCGGTGTCGGTGGTGGGCTCGGGCCTCGATCGACTGATCGGCGCCGATGGCGCCACCCTGGACGCACTCCAGGAGCTGACCCGCCTCGCCGTTCATCGAGTGACGGGCGTCCGTAGCCGCCTGATGCTCGATGTGGGTGGTCACCGTGCCCGGCGTCGAGACGAGCTCACCGAACTCGGCACCGCTGCCGCCAACCGGGTCGCCCAGTCCGGATCCGAGGAGCGGCTCGACCCGATGACGCCGTTCGAGCGCAAGATCGTGCACGACGCCGTGGCCGCGGTGGCCGGCGTCGAGACCGAATCTGAGGGTGAGGAACCAGCGCGCTACATCGTGATCCGACCGGTGTGACCGCGGCGGGCCAGCCGGAACGCGAACTAGAGGCGATCCGAGGAGCGATTGCCGAGCGGTTCGGTGATCGCGCCAAGCTGGCACACGCTTACGCCGACCTTCTCTGCGGCGATGGCATCGAGCGGGGCGTGATCGGCCCGCGAGAGGCCGACCGAATCTGGGAACGCCATCTGCTCAACAGCGCTGCGCTCGCGCCCCTGCTACCGCAGCAGCCATCCGTGGTCGACCTTGGCTCAGGTGCCGGGTTGCCGGGAATCCCCCTCGCGATCGCCAGACCCGACGTGGCGATGACCCTGTTGGAGCCGCTTCAGCGCCGCGTGCGGTTTCTCGCCCATTGCCTGGAACGCCTTGAGTTGCCGAACGTCTCGATCCATCATGGTCGTGCTGAGCAAGGCGTTCCTCACGCGGTTGACGTCGTGGTGGCGCGGGCGGTTGCGTCGGTGGACAAACTGGTGACACTTTCGACTCCGCTTCTGAGGCAGGGCGGCGCGTTGCTGGCGATCAAGGGGGAGAACGCAGCTCGTGAGATCTCGGAACGTCCAGCACAGCCGCTTGGCGAGGTCGAGATCATTCGACTGGCGGCACCGGGCCAGCCAGTGACCGTCGTTCGGGTCACCGGGATCGGGAAGGGGTAACCGTGACGTCCAACGTCGGATGGCCGGACGGAATGACCCGCGCTCCCGGAACCCGTCGAACGCCCCCCGCCATAGTTGACCCGGGTCAACCACCTGAGGCCACGTCGGTCGAGCCCGTCGAACCCGTCGAGCCGGTCGAGGGCGATGCAGTAACGACTCTGCCTACGACCCCCGCCGAAGACACCTGGAGAGAAGAGGATGGGGAAGCGGCGACTCCCACATTCGAGGCCGCGACGTCCCTAGCTCCACCGACCCCCGCGGACGCCGTCGGCACTGTTTCACGTGAAACATTCGGTCTCTCAGTCGACGTCCGCGATGACAACGGCGCGTTGCAGCCGGATGCTTCTACGCCACCGGGTCTCGCAGCAACTCCCCCGGCAGCCTGGCCCGACGCCGAGTCACGCGAAGACGATGTTTCACGTGAAACCGACCCGCCGGTGCCTACCGACGTTTCACGTGAAACAGCGCCGCCGGTGCCTAGCGATGTTTCACGTGAAACCGAACCGGAGCCGCACGACGTCCCGCCGGACGGTCCTACACCCATAATGACCACCACGTCGGTGGATGACGACGGCGGTTACTCCGGAGCGTCCGTCGACCCTCCCCCTGCGGTATCGCCACCGGCTCAGTGGCCGCGACCGCCTCGGCGGCGGGTGATGACCGTTGCGAACCAGAAAGGCGGGGTAGGAAAGACCACGAGCACGGTCAATCTGGCGGTTGCGCTCGCGCAGCACGGTATCCGGGTCCTGGTGGTGGATCTCGACCCCCAGGGCAACGCTTCGACCGCGTTCAATCTGCCGCACACCGCGGGAACCCCGTCCATCTACGACGTGTTGATCGGGGACCAGACCCTCGCCGACGTCAGCCTGGCCGTCCCCGGCGTGCCACATCTGTGGTGCGCCCCCGCCACCATTGACCTAGCCGGCGCGGAGATCGAGCTGGTGTCGGTCGTCGCGCGCGAGTCGAGGCTTCGGCGCGCACTGGACTCGGTCGGTGACGTCGATTACGTGCTCATCGACTGCCCGCCGTCACTGGGCCTGCTGACCCTGAACGCCATGGTCGCGGCTAATGAGGTGCTGATCCCGATTCAGTGCGAGTTCTATGCGCTCGAGGGGTTGAGCCAGCTCCTCAGCAACGTGGATCTCGTCAAGAACCACCTCAACTCCGAGTTGTTCGTGTCGACGATTCTGCTGACGATGTACGACGCCCGCACCCGGCTGGCCGATCAGGTCGCGGCGGAAGTCCGTGCGCATTTCGGTTCGTTGGTGTTGTCGTCGGTAATTCCGCGGAGTGTCCGAGTGTCGGAAGCCCCCGGATTCGGTCAGACCGTGGTGACATTTGATCCGACGTCGCGTGGTGCGGTGGCGTACACCGCCGCGGCGTACGATCTTGCTGTCAGAGGCGAGGCCGGTACGCCGCAGGCGTAGGGGACGAACTCGATCAGCTGGCCGACAGGAGGAACCGGCATGAACGTTCGGCGTGGCGGGCTGGGGCGCGGCCTCGGCGCGTTGATTCCCGCCGGTCCGATCGATGAGGACCCCACGGGCGCGCGCTTCGAAGATCTGCCGGTTGACAGCATCGAGCCGAACCCGCGGCAGCCGCGCGAGGTCTTTGATGAGGATGCCCTCGCCGAACTGGTCACCAGCATCCGCGAGGTTGGTGTTCTGCAGCCGGTAGTGGTGCGCGAGACCGGGCCGGGGCGCTACCAGCTGGTCATGGGCGAGCGGCGACTCCGGGCGAGTCGCGAGGCCGGCCAGACGACGATTCCCGCGATCATCCGGGAGACCAACGACGACGCGTTGCTACGCGACGCGTTGCTCGAGAACCTGCACCGTCAGCAGCTCAACCCGCTGGAGGAGGCCGCGGCCTACCAACAGCTGCTCGCGGAGTTCGGCGCGACGCACGAGGAGCTCGCCGAGCGAATCGGGCGGTCGCGGTCGCAGGTGAGCAACACGATTCGTCTCCTCGGTCTGCCGCCCACCGTGCAGCGGCGGGTGGCAGCGGGCGTCATATCCGCCGGCCACGCGCGTGCGCTCCTGACGCTCGGTGACGCCGACGCTCAGGAGCGGCTGGCCGCCCGCATCGTGAGTGAGGGTTTGTCGGTTCGTGCCACCGAGGAACTGGTGACCATCGATGAGGAACCCGCGGCGCCGCGTTCGCGCGGCCCCCGGCCCGCGAAAGTGCCCGCCCTGGCCCGCCTCGAGGAAGCCCTTTCGGATCGGCTCGAAACCAAGGTGACGGTCGAGTTGGGTCGCCGGCGCGGCAAGCTGTCGATCGCCTTCGCGTCGCTCGACGATTTGCACCGCATCCTCGGTGACCTCGCCCCCGGTGTGATGGACGAGGAGTCACCGCCGGAGTGATCGTGCCTCGGCGGCCATTGCCGAGAGTTGTCCACACCACTACAGTTCTTCCTGGCTCGATGGGGCATCGAGCGATCATGCGTATAGGGGTCGCACCATGACGCGTCGCTTGGCGAACGTCACCCTCGACAACCTCGACGATCTTCCGACTCGTTGCCGCCGATGCGTGTTCTGGGAACTCGATCCCGGTGCGGGACAGCGAGCGATCGAGGCTGGCGACCCTGAGCTGGAAAAGGAAGCCTGGGTATCGGCCGCCCTCCTCGAGTGGGGGAGCTGCGGCAAGGTCCTGTACGTCGACGGCGTGGCGGCGGGGTTCGTGTTGTACGCCCCTCCGAGCTACGTCCCGCGGTCAGTGGCTTTCCCGACCTCGCCGGTCAGCGCTGACGCGGTCCTGCTGATGACCGCATCGGTGCTCCCGGAGTTCGACGCCGGCGGCTTGGGTCGGATGCTCGTCCAGGGGGTGGCGAAGGACCTGATCCGCCGGGGCGTCAAAGCGGTCGAGGCCTTCGGCACCAACTCGTGGAGCGAACTGGGGCACTGCGTCCTGCCGACCGACTTCCTGCTGTCGGTGGGATTCAAAACGGTGCGCCCGCACCATCTCACGCCGCGGCTGCGCCTGGAGCTGAAGTCGGCCGCATCCTGGCGGGAAGACGTAGAGGTCGCGCTGGAGCGACTGCTGGGATCGATGTCGCCGGAGGGGGCGCTTCGTCCGGTCGGGACCTGAGGCGAGCGCCGCAGCGCGCCGGTCAGTTGCTGAGCGCGGGCATGCGGAACTGGCCGGTCGGCACGTCGAGGTGCTCCGGGAGGTATAGCCGCTGGATCCCCGCGACGACCGCCTCCGCCAGCGCGTCACGGAACTCCGGCGTCGCCAATCGGGCAGCGTCGCTCGGGCTGGTGAGATAGCCGGCATCCAGCCGAACTGCGGGCATCCGGGTCAGCCGCAGCAGCTCCCACGTCATGGGGTGCACGCGGCCGTCCACCAGGTCGGTACGAGTCGCGACCTCACGCCCGATCAGATCGGCGAGCCGCTCGCCTACCGCCGACCGCACGTGCCGGCCGTGGCGGCTTGCGCCGTAGTAGAAGCATGCCGCGCCGCTCGCGTGTTCGGTCGCCATCGCGTCGAGGTGAAGTGATACGAAGATCTCGGCCGCCATGTCGTTCGCGAACTGCGCGCGCTCGCGATCGTCAGGGCAGGTGTCGGCGCTGCGGGTGAGATAGGTCGTCACGCCGAGCGCGCCGAGACGCCCCTCGATCCTCGCCGCGAGGTCGAGCACGATCTCAGCCTCTACCAGATCGTTAGCCGCAACCCCGCCATCGGAGCCACCGTGTCCGGGGTCGAGCACGATGATCCGCCCGGCGAGGGCACCGTGACCGCGCCGCAGCCGTTCCTCCTCGCGGCGCGCCGACGGCGAGCCGCCGGTGACGGTACGGCGGAGCTGCTCGAGCGCACGCAGCGTGCCAGGGCCGAGCGCGCCGTCCGATCGCAGACCGACGTTGCGCTGGAACTCCTGCAGCGCTGCCTCCGTCGCGCGGCCGAAGATGCCGTCACATCGCCCGGGGTCGAACCCCATGTCGAGCAACCGCTGCTGAAGCGTTGTGACGTCGTCGCCGATGAACGGATGCCCAGGGCGATAGGACAGCAGCCGGTCGCCGAAGCGCCAGTGCGCCTCGTCCAGCGCGCGATAGGTCTCCGGGCCGACGACGCCGTCGACTCGGAGCCCGCGCTCCTGCTGGAATGACCGCACGGCGTAGTCGGTCACGTCGTCAAAAAGTATGTCTGTCTGGTTTGTCAGGTTTTCGCCACCAACGGGATCAAGTCTCCCGAGACGTTCCAGCTTGGCGCGAATTTCCGCCACGGCGGGACCACGATCGCCGCGGCGGAACAACTGCTGCATGACTCACCGATCGTAGTCCGATCGCAGAGCGTTCCCAGCGGCGTGAATTTCTAAAACGACGAAGCCGGCGCTGGGACGCCCGCGCCGGCTTCGTGAGTGCGGGAAGAACCCGCCGACGATCAGATGTAGGCCTCGAGGTCACGCAGCAGCGCGGCCTTGGGCTTGGCACCGACGATGTTCTTGACGACCTCGCCCGAGCTGAACACCGACATGGTCGGGATCGACATGATCTGGTAACGCCGAGCGATCTCGGGGTTCTCGTCGATGTTCACCTTGGCAATCGTGATCTTGTCGGCGTGCTCGACCGCGATCTCGTCGAGCACCGGGGCGATCATCTTGCACGGGCCACACCACTCGGCCCAGAAATCGACCAGGACCGGCCGGTCGCTGCCGAGCACCTCGGCGTCGAAGGTCGCGTCGGTGACGGTCTTGGTGTTGGCGCCCATCAGTTCTCCTCAGGTGACTTCATCGGTTCGCTAGGTCTAACACGCACTCACGACAGGTTCATTCCTCGGGCAGGCCGTCGAGGTAGTGCTCGACGTCCAGGGCGGCGGCGCAACCGCTGCCGGCGGCCGTGATGGCCTGACGATAGGTGTGGTCGACCAGGTCGCCGCAGGCGAACACGCCGGGAACGTTGGTCCGCGTGTGAGGGGAGTCGACGACGACGTACCCCTCGTCGTCGAGGGTGACCTGGCCTTTGATCAGCTCGTTGCGCGGGTCGTGCCCGATCGCGACGAACACGCCGCCCACCTCGAGCGTGCGGCTCTGGCCGGATTCGACGTCCTTCAACACGATGCCGGTCACGTTGTCCTCACCGACGATGTCCTCGACGGTGCTGTTCCAGGCGAAACTGATCTTCGGGTTGCTCATCGCCCGCTCAGCCATGATCTTGGACGCCCGTAGCGCGTCGCGCCGGTGCACGATCGTGACCGACTCGCCGAATCGCGTGAGGAAGGTGGCCTCCTCGACGGCGGAATCGCCGCCGCCGACCACGGCGATGTGCTTGTCGCGGAAGAAGAACCCGTCGCACGTCGCGCACCAGGAGACGCCGTGGCCGGACAGCCGCTTCTCATTGGCCAGCCCGAGCTCCCGGTAGGCGGAGCCCATCGCGAGGATGACGGTTCTCGCCTGGTAGGTCTCGCCGCCCACCGAGACCCGCTTGATGGTTCCGGACAGGTCGACCTCAGTCGCGTCATCGCTGATGATCTCGGCGCCGAACCGCTCCGCCTGCTTGCGCATCATGTCCATGAGCTCGGGGCCTGTGATGCCGTCCGGGAAGCCGGGGAAGTTCTCGACGTCGGTGGTGTTCATCAGCGCGCCGCCGTACTGGACACCCTCGATCAGCAGCGGCTTGAGCCCGGCGCGCGCGGTGTAGACGCCCGCGGTGTAGCCGGCTGGGCCGGAGCCGATGATGACGACGTCGCGGACGGTGTCGGTCATTGCAGCTCCCAGATCCTATGTCGGTGGCGCGATCATCCGAACAGGAGTCTAGAGACGGACATTCCCTGTTACACGCACCTAGGGTGAAGCCATCGTGCGCGTTGATGTGAGCTGGGCCGGCGATCGCTGCGCCGCACACCCCGCGCGACCCGCTCGCGGCACGTGCCCGCGATGCGATCTGCCGCGCTGCGACGCGGATGCGGCGGCCTTCGGCGGGGCGGGGTGCGCAGCCTGTGACGGCGGCCGCCGACTGCAACGGCGGGTCGGGCTGCTCGAGGCCGGGATCCGGGCCGGACTCGCGACCTGGCCGGTGATCATGGTGGGCGGCTGGATCGCCACGCAGTACGTCTACGACCACATCTTCTCGCTGGTGGTGCCCGGCCTCGTCGGATTCGCCGCATCGGTGGCCGCGGCGGCGGTCGCCGGGCGCCGGGACCGTACGGCGACCGCGCTCACCTTGGCGATCGCCGCGGGCGCCGGCGTCTTGGGCACCGCCCTCGGGTTCCACCTGCTCACGGGCGGCCGGCAGGGCGTGCTACAGCCCTGGAGCGTGGTGGGCGCGCCGTACTTGTGTGCGATCGCCGGCGCGGTTGCCTATCGCGTGCTGTTCGCCGATCCTCGCCGGAGGAGCTAGGGAAGCGGCACCTGCGCGAACTCGCGCACGATGTCGTTGCCGCTGCACGACGGGTTGGTCACGTAGACCACGACGGTGTTCGGCTTCGGCGAGCGGAAGATGAAGATCGCCGACGGGGCGTGCTTGTAGACGGGCGGATTCGACCAGCGGGCGAAGTCGACGGTCAGCGGTACGGCGTCGAGCTCACCGGTGATGTTGCGCGCGCAGTCGAGGATCTTGTTGCGCGAGGTCGCGAGCGGCTTCAGTGCCTTTGGGATCGGCTTGGCCGACGCGCCCGACCCCGCCGCATTCAGGCTGCCGGAGGAAGTGACCGGCGCCGAGCTCCGGTGCGGCTGGCTACGCTTGCGGCTGGCCTTCGCGGACTTGCTCGCCCTCGCGCCGCCGGTGGACTGGGCCGCGCCACCGCCGACACCGTCGCTGGGGCCAGGAGTCGGCGATTCGCCGACCGTCGGCTGCGCGGACCCGTTGGTGTCGAGCGTGCTAGCCGCCCCGAGCAGTCCCTGGACGCTGGTGCCGATGTCCGTGGTGGTGTAGGTGGTGCCGGTGTGGGCGAGAGTGAGGTTCGCAGTCGACTCCGGCAGGACGATCTGACCGCCTTCCTGGCCGGCGGTCACTGACGCGCCGCCGCTGCTCGCGCCGTCGGATGAGGAGTGGTTGGCGTGGCCGATGATGATCGCGCCGCCGGCCAGGACGAAGGTCGCCGCGACAGCGATCGCCGGCATCGAGGGTCGGCCGAAGGCCGGCCGCTTCACGCTGCCCCGTGCCGGCATGACATCGGGGGTGCGCGAGGACAGATCGACGACGGCTGCCGACGGCGCCTCCTCGTCCTCGCCCGCGTGCGAAGCCGAGCCGGCCGCGACGTCTCGTTCGGCGGCGATCGCCTGGTCCATCCGGGCCTTCACGTCGGCGGGCATCGTCACGGGCGGGAGATTGGCGAGCCGCCCACGGACGTCAGCAATCGATGTGGCGCGAGCCTGGCATTGCGAACACCCGTGCAGGTGCGCCCGGACGGCGCTGGTGCGCTCCGGGGGAAGTAGCCCCTCGTCGAGCTCGGCGAGATCGTCGAGCGAGAGGTGGTCGTCGGTCACGGGTGCTCCTCGCCGTACTGTGCTTCATCTTTGACGGCCAGCGGGGCGGATTCGTTCCCGGGGTGATCACTCGATCGGCGCGGGTCGAGATCGCTCAGCTGCTCGGCGAGCCGGGCGCGGGCTCGGGCGCAGCGGCTCTTGATCGTGCCGGCCGGCACCTCGAGGATCTCCGCGACCTCGTTGACCGGATACCCCTCGATGTCGACGAGGACGATCGCCGCCGCCTGATCGCTCGGGAGCGTGCGCAAGGCGGCGAGTACGGCGAGCGAGGTCTCCTGGTCACCGAGTCGGTCGCGGCCGGCCGGCTCACTCGCGGGGTCCAGCAGCAGCGGTTCGGTGGGACGCACTGCGCGGCGCCTTGCGAGGTCGAGGCAGGCGTTCACGACGATCCGGTGCAGCCACGTCGTGACGGCGGACCCGCCGCGGAACCCGGCGGCGCCGCGGTACGCCGAGAGCAGCGCATCCTGCAGCGCGTCCGCGGCATCCTCCGGATGTCCGAGGGTCCGCAGCGCCACCGCCCACAGCCGGTCACGGTGTCGATCGACGAGGACGCCGAAGGCCTCGGGATCACCGGCGACGTGGCGAGAGAGCAACTCGCTGTCCCCGAGATC
>Ga0213876_10002044_pt1 | contig 11985 bp, 9 predicted proteins | sample BarmaccomBMRX_R9_FD_160113 | JGI IMG/M metagenome (GOLD analysis project Ga0213876, IMG submission 160113) | Root-associated microbial communities from Barbacenia macrantha in rupestrian grasslands, the National Park of Serra do Cipo, Brazil - RX_R9 | ecosystem: Host-associated > Plants > Roots...
AGGTCGTTGGCAACGAGATGAAGCGTAGCCTGGCCGCCCTGGAGCACACCCCTAACGAGCTGCTCAAACCACTTCCACTGGTTCCGTTCACACCAAAGTGGGCGGTGCGCAGGCTGGAGGGGATGGCGATCGGGGGCGCCGACCTGCCCGTATGTTGTTCGAACGTCAGACAATTGACCGAAGCCTTGAAGCGCATCGATGGTGCAGATTGTGACTACGGGTACGCGCGGCTATTCAATCAAGGTGCGACGAAACAACGCATGGAGAATGCGGGCGGGGAGCTGTACCTTTTCTCAGGGCGCGTCAATGGTCAGATATTCATTAGCGTCTCGGCGTATCAACCGGGCGCCGAGAATTCGAACGAAAATGTCCGGGAGTTGATCGAACAAACGCTCGCGGACTACGGCCTGACCGCGGCGAGATACGAATAGCCGGGGGGTCGATGATATTTGCTCTGGCCGTGAATGGGACCCGCGGCGATGTCGAGCCGTGTGCCGCGCTGGGCCGCGAGCTGGTGCGCCGGGGTCACGAGGTCCGCATGGCCGTACCGCCCAACCTGATCGGCCTCGTCGAGTCGGCCGGGCTCAGCGCCGTGCCCTACGGGCCGGACACCCAGGAGTTGTTGGACGACGAGGACAACCTGCAGAAGTTCTGGAAGATCCAGAACTCGATCAAGTTGCTCCGCCAAGGCATGGACGATCTGCGGCAGGCGTGGGCGGATATGGCCGCGACGCTCAGGTCGCTGGCGGACGGGGCCGACCTGATCCTGACGAGCATGATCCACCAGGGCATCGCCGCCAACGTCGCGGAGTATTACGACATTCCGCTGGCCGCGATGCACTTCCTGCCGTCGCGCGTCAACGGCTATGCGATTCCGATGCCGGCGTGGATGAACCGGTCGCTGATTTCGACGCTGTGGTGGGTGCACTGGCGCGTGACGAAGAACGTGGAAGAAGCCCAACGCCGCGAACTCGGCCTGCCGAAGGCGACCGCGTCCTCGACACGACGGATGATCGAGAGCCGATCCCTCGAGATTCAGGCCTACGACGACCTCTGCTTTCCGGGGCTGGCCGGCGACTGGGCGCAGTGGACCAAGGAACGACCGTTCGTCGGGGCACTGACCATGGAGCTGCCGACGCAGTACGACGACGAGGTGCTGTCGTGGATCGCGGCGGGGACGCCGCCGATCTACTTCGGCTTCGGCAGCATGCCCGTCGAATCGCCCACCGACACCGTCGCCATGATCAGCGCCGCCTGCGCGCAATTGGGCGAACGGGCGCTGATCTGCACCGGCGCGAATGATTTCAGCGACGCACCGCTCTTAGACCACGTAAAGGACCACGTGAAGCTCGTTCCCGGGGTCAGCCATGCGGCCGTATTTCCCGCCTGCCGGGCGGTCGTCCATCACGGCGGCGCGGGCACCACAGCCGCGGGCATGCGGGCGGGCATCCCGACATTGATCCTCTGGATCTGGATCGAACAGCCTATTTGGGCCGCCCAAATCAAGCGGCTGGGCATCGGCGCCGGACGTCGGCTTTCGGCGACCACCCAGGAATCCCTAGTCGCCGATCTCCGCTCAATACTGGCCCCGAGCTGCATAAATCGGGCTCGCGAGATCGCCAACCGGATGACTAAACCGGGTGAAAGTGTCACGGCCGCCGCCGATTTGTTAGAAGATAGGGCGAGCTGAGCTTCGGTTGACCGCCCAGGGGACGGGAGGGGGACGTTTATGTGGACCACAGTGCTGGTCCTCGCGTTGATGACGGCAACCGAACCCGTGCGTCTCGGTATGGCCATTTTCCTGATCACCCGGCCACGGCCGATGGTCAACCTGCTCGCGTTCTGGTTTGGCGGCATGACGACCGGCGTCACCGTCGCCCTGGGTGTGCTGCTGCTGATGCGCGACGTCGCGTCCATCGTGATGCATCACCTGACGTCGTTCCTGTCGAGTTCCACCGTTGCGCACATTCAGATCGGGGCCGGCTTGGTCGCGCTGGTGGTCGCGGGGCTGATCGCGGCCGGGGTAACGGTGCGCCAACCGGCGCCGGTGCTCGTCGCCAGCGGTGAACCGTCGGCCGTGCTGGTGGCCGAGAGGCCGGGCCGATTCGCCCGCCTGCTAGCCAACGCCCACGGCGCATTGGAGACCGGTTTCCCCTGGTTGGCGTACGTGGTGGGACTGAGTTCGGCGGGCCCGCCTCCCGTCGAGTACCTGATGGCGCTGACCGCCATCGGGGCTTCGGGAGCCGCCTTGGGCACCCAGGTCAGCGCCGTGGGCACATATCTCCTCGTGATGCTTGCCATCGTCGAGATCCCGCTGGCCAGCTACCTGATCAAGCCCAGTCGCACCGAAGCCGCGATGCTCAGCCTGCGTGAGTGGCTACGTACCCACCGGCGGCGGATCCTGGCCGGCACTGTTGCCGTCGCCGGCGTGGCGCTGATCGCCGCCGGGCTGGGAGTCTGAGCTGGACGGATGGGCAGTGTCGCCGACCACTACCGACCAGCACAGCTGGAGTTGTTGCGGTTCATACCTGTCTCGGCGCGCCGCGTGCTCGTCCTAGGCGGCTGCAACGGGGCGTTCGGTGCCACGGTCAAGGAACACACCGGCGCGGAAGTCTGGGGCATCGAGTTCGACGACGGGGCGGCCCAACGTGCGAGCGCCCTAGTCGATCACGTTCTGGCCGGGCCCGTGGACGAGCAGGTGGACGAGCTGCCCGACGGCCACTTCGATGTCGTGGTCTGCGACGACACGCTCGAGCGCCTGGTCGATCCGCTTGCGACGCTTACGCGGCTTCGGGACAAGCTGGCGCCCGACGGCGCCATGGTTGCCGCGGTCCCCAACTTCCGCTATCTACCCGCTTTGAGTCAGGTGCTTCTCCGAAAGGATTTCCCGCAGGAGGACGTTGGCACCTTCGACCGGACCTACCTGCGCTTCTTTACCCGCAGAAGCATCAAGCGGCTGTTCAAGAAGGCCGGCTTCAAGGTGCAGCGAACCGAGGGCCTCCACGCGTGGCGCGGAACCGCCGGGGTTGTGCTCGCCGTCGTAACCCTGGGGTATTTCGCCGACGGCTTGTATCTGCAGTACGCGTGCGTGGCAACACCGGCCGCGCAGCGGCGCGCTTAGTCCACAAGCGGATGGGCCGTGTATGCATCGATCTGTTTGCCCCACAATGGCTTCGACAAGGTTCCCCGCGGGAATTGTTTGCGCCACGTGCGACCGTGCGCCTTCCGCATCGCCCGCTCCATGGCGAGATTGGCACCCAGCAAGTACCGCCAGGTTCCGAAGTGAGTGTTGGCGGTCTTGCGCCCGAAGTGGTTGATGTAAGCCATCTCAGTCGTGTACAGCCCGAATCCCGCCTTGCGGGCGCGCAGTTCGAGATCGAAGTCGACGCCCCACCCGTAGCGGCCGAACGTGCGCAGGTCCATGCCGCCGATCGTCTGCCAGCATTCGCGGGTCAGCGTGAGCGCCGTTCCCTCTACTACGTTGACCGTGCGGTATTGCGCTCGCGGGACATAGTTTTCGGCGTCCGGTTTCTCGTCGTCTTCCGCGCACGGGAATCCGTGGTCGAACATCGGGCCGACGATTCCCGCGTCGTCGGGCAGCCGCGGGTCCAGCACGCCGGTGACAAACCCCTTCGAGAGCCGGGTGTCGTTGTTCAGTGTCATCGCGTGGGAGTGGCCTTCCGAGAATGCGATGCGGAATCCGAGGTCGCTTCCCCCGGCCCAGCCGAGGTTTTCGCCGGGTGCGATGACACGTTCATTGCTGATCTTGGGGTAGTCGCCCCGATTGTCGACGATGAGATAGTCGGCGCCCTCACGCTCCAAGTCACCGACGAGCGCATGGGTGTACTCGTGCTGCCCATAAACCGGGACCGTAATCAGAACGGACATGAATCAAACCGTACCGGGCCAGCCTCGCCACCGGGGTTCATTCCAGATGAGACGAAATCCATAATGCCCGATATCGGGTGCTCCGACCGTCCGCGAGCACCGATGCCGCCGCAGCGCACGTCAGCGCACGTCAACGCACGTCAAAGGCGAGTGATCAGGGGTTCTATGGTGGCGCCTTCCGTGAATCGTTAGTTTCCGTCAACTCGGTTTTCGCCATCGTGTAATCTGCGAATTCATTGATCCACCGAATTCAAGGAACCTTGTGACGCACGCGGGTCTCGACCGCAAACGTGTGCAAATGTATGCCCTGGCATCGACGGGGCTGGTGGTCTCGGCTATTGGGCATCTGTATATCGTGCTGGTTGCTTTTCCGACGGCTATCTACTGGCTGTCGTACAACGTCGCCAACTATCACTTCGGGTTTGTGCGGCGGGGACTGGGCGGCGAGCTGATCCGCATATTCCCCGAGAAGTATTACTTCATCGTTTCCTACGCGTTGATGTGGGCGCCGGCGATAGTCTGGCTCGTCGCCCTTGCCGTCTGGATGTGGATCATTGTGTCCCGGGGCGCCAGGACCGAACGCAGGATCATGCTCGCCCTGCTGGTTCCGGTGTTGCCCTTTTCGATTTCCTATGCCCTGTATTCGCCGCATCCCGAACACGCCGGGATGGCCGCGGTACTCGCGTTCAGTATCGCGCTCACCAGAGTTCGCAGCACTCGGTCCAGGCTGATCGTCAGCGCAGTGTATGGCATTGGGATGGCCGCGATGGCGCTCGCGCACGAAGCGATTCCACTGCAACTCGCCCTTGGGGCGGTGCTGGCTATCGTCGTTCTGTCCAGAGACGCGACTCCGGTGGCCCAGCAAGCCTGCTCCGTCTTGGCGGTTGGGCCCGGGATCGTTTCGGCACTGCTGGTCGGTGGTCTCGGACACCGCAATCTCGGGTCGCAGTTGTGCACCCAGGTCCCGCACCGCATGCTGGAAAATCCATACCCGGTTACCGCGACGCCGCGGGGCGCTGTCTCCTACCTGCTCGGCCATATCGACAGCCGGTCGGATTACCACGACTGGATGTGTCGTTATGCGACACCACTTCTCGACAACAGCTTCGCCGACGGCGTCCGGTTCGTGACCCACTTCGGCTTCGTCCCACTCCTCGGTTCATTCGTGCTCGGGTTGCTGTTCTTCGTCGGCTCCACATGGATGATCCGCAATTATTCCGGGGTGCCTTTCGGCGCATTCCTTCGTGAAATACGCGGCAAGCTGGTTTCGCCGGTGCTGGCGCTCGCCTTGATGGTGCCGGTCTTCATGACCGGCGTCGATTGGACCCGTTGGTGGGTGCTGATCACGTTCGATGTCTCGATGGTCTACATCCTTTTCGCGATGGACCGAAAGGAACTCGAAGAAGCACCGTCCCGGCGAAACGTCTTGGTCTTCGTTTGCATAGTCATCGCGTTGGCAGTGATCCCAACCGGGGCCGCCCTTCATGTCGGTGGCTCGAATTTCTCGCAACTCTGAGCCAGCCGGGCCAGCGGCGGGCCCAGCCCGGCGGGCACGGCTGCCCGGCCGCGGAACCAAATGCGCTCAGGAGGGTCTAGCAAACATCGGAGTAACAGATCAGAAAGTGCAGACTAGACGTCGGTGCCGTCCGCCCGCAGGTCCGGCCTGCGCTCTAGCAATTTTTCTCGATTGAACTGTCGCGGCTCTCTGAGTATCTGAAGCTGATGAATACCCTGCTTTATGGAGTCACGCACGCCGAGCCCGTGCGAGTGATGAACCGTCAATGCCGGCTCCTGGACGATCTCATACCCATTCCTCAGCATCGACTTTCCCAATGCCGTATCTTCGCCACCCGCCTGGTAGCGATTGTCGAAACCGCCGAGTTCCTGCCATACCGGCTTGGAAATCATCGCTCCCGTCGCGCTCAGTACCCCCGGACTGACCCGCTTGGTCCGCCGGGCCGGCCTTGACAGCCACTGATTCATACCGGTGGACGCACCTACCCGTTCCACCCGGGAAGCGCCCTCGTTGGGCAGGGTTACGCCGTATGCACCTGCGACGTTGCCGGCCTTGCGAAAGTGCCGGGCGCCGGCGTGCAGGTTGTGCACGCTCGTCAACCGCACATGGGCGACGGTCACGAACACCACGTCGTTGCTCGCGGCGGCCACGCCCAGATTCAACGATTTTGGATAGGTAAACTCGCTTTGCGGCAGCGTCACCAGCTCCGCGCCATAGTGTTTTGCCACCTCGGGGCTCCGGTCGCTGGACCCATTATCGACGACCACCACCTCGATCGAGCGGCCAAATTGCTGCTTGTCTATATCCTCGAAGACTTTCTCTAATTTGGCAGCTTCATTAAACACTCGCACGACCACACTTACCTCCGGGTCGTTTGCCGGATCATCGGCCAATGCTTCATCGATGCGTCGGTTCAGCAGGTTAGTAGTCAGCGAATTACCAAATGGAATTAACGCCAACAGCTCGGGATGCAGCAAATGGCCGTCAAGGGTCATATGCGACACTGTACAGCCGATTACTCCAAGGGGTTGCCAAGCCGCAGACTACCTCTGCGGCTTGGCAACCCCTTGGAGCCGTCGAAGCTGATCACCAACCATGCGACTACGCCCGGACCTCGAGCAGTCCGACGCGCCACAGCGCGGCGTACACGTGCCGCACCGGAACGCTCAACAGCCGGGCCGCACCATCCACCAGTGGGTCGCTGACAACGATGGGCCGGCTGTCGACCACCTTCCGGGGCGCCGGGGTCTCATCGCGCACCACTCGCAGCGTGCGGGCGGGCCCTACGGTTACCACTTCGTCGTACAGGGCTACGGACATGATCGCCTCCTGGACAGTATTCGGAACGAGCAGTTGGGGATTGGACGTTGTCTCGTCCTGCAACGGTTCCGATCCAAGAGGTTTGACGACTCAGCTGAGAACGTCGCGCAGGAGGTCGGGGTGGGACGAAACATAGCCCGGATATCGACCCGGACTATCGCTGGAACTCATGTGTCCCTCACCTCCTCGCGGTCGCGGCACGTACGGTCACCCGCACAATTTGCACGCGCACAAAGGAGTCCAGAAACCCGACGAGCGTCGGAAATCCGCACCCCACTCGTCAGAGCTTTGGCACCACACGACGTGTCCGGTGATCCGGAAGCCACCTGGGCTCAACCCTTAAGCCGGGAGGAGCTGTCCTGACCCGGGGCGTCTTTCGACGTTCGGGGTCAGTGGCCTATGTTCGTGTAGCCGCCTCACCTAACGAGGTGCACGACCGATGATGCATGACCGACCTGGCCCGGTCAATCTGAAACAGGCCCGTTTGCCGAATCTTTACCATTCTTTATGCAGCCTGTCAGGGATCCTGCTGTCGATCACTTCTCGACCAGGGTCTCGAGGTTTCCGATGGTGTCGATGAACTCCTCGACCATGTCGAGCACCACCGCCCGGGTCGGGCGCACCCGATCGAGTGATCCGACGACCTGACCGACGAAGTAGGTAGCCAGCTCGCGGGCCTTCGCCCCGGGCTGGCCGGCGGCCTGGTTGATGCGCACCTGCGACTCGGTGATCAGCGCCGTCTGCAGCGGCATGCCGAGCGGATCGGGGGTGTCCGGCCGCGCCCATTCGTCGGTCCACGCCGTCCGCAACATGCGCGCCGGCTTGCCGGTCATCGACCGGGATCGCACCGTGTCCGACGAGGTCGCGGCCAGGAACTTGTCCTTGACCACCGGGGCCGTCTCGGCCTCCTCCGTGGTCAACCACACCGAACCGCACCACACCCCCTCGGCGCCCAGGGCGAGAGCCGCGGCGATCTGCCGGCCGCGGGCGATCCCCCCTGCGGCCAGTACGGGCGTCGGCGCCACAGCGTCCACCACCTCCGGAACCAGCACCATGGTGGCCACCTCGCCGGTGTGGCCACCGGCCTCGGTGCCCTGAGCGACGATCAGGTCAACCCCGGCCGCGGCGTGCCTTGACGCGTGCTGGGTGGTGCCGGCCAGGGCGGCTACCAGCACGTCTTGCTCGTGAGCGCGCTCGACGAGTTCGGGCGGCGGGGGTCCCAGCGCGCTGGCGATCAGGCGGATGTCGTGGGCAAATGCCACGTCCAACAGTGGCTCGTAGCCTTTGGGCGAGATGTTGAGGCCGCCTGACTCGCGCGGCCGGCCCTGGTCGTCCGGCACGATGCCGTAGCGGGCCAGGAGCTCAGCCACGAACGCGCGGTGCTCTTCGGGCAGCAGGGCCCGGGCCTGCTGCCCGTCGATCCCGCCTTGCTCAGCCCCGACGTACTTGGGCGGCAAGAGCAGGTCCACCCCATACGGCTTACCGCCCGTCTGCTCCTCGATCCAAGTCAGCTCGCTGTCCAACCGCTTGGGGCTGTGCGCGGTGGCACCGAGGACCCCGAACCCACCCGCGTTCGTCACCGCCGCCACGACGTCGCGGCAGTGACTGAACGCACAGATCGGAAACTCGACGCCGAGCAACTCGGCAGCTCTGGTTCGCATTTGCCGACGCTAACACCTTCGCCGAACGCGTTGCCCGTGCGATTTTTCGGAGAAATCTCGCCTGAGTGCACGGTCGGTGAGGGGCGTGGGTCTGGTTGCCGTGGTCGCCTCGGCGAGCGTGGCGTGAGGGCGAAACCCGCGTTACGGAGCTTGGCCGTCGGGCGGCCAGCTCGATACCCCGTCTTCCAACGGGACTTTGAGGCTGTGCAGGATCGAAGCGACCATTCGCCACGAGCCGATGGCGGTGACTAATTCGATGAGCGCCATTGTATCCCAACGTAATTCGCGTTCACAGGCGGCCCAGCTCTGCGCACTCACCGCGCCGTCGCGCACGATGTCGTCGGTCGCCGCCAGCACGGCCCGCTCGACCGCCCCGAACCCGTTGTAGCCCTGCCAGTCCCGTACGCCGAGCAGATCGTCGGCGGACACACCGAGACGCGAAGCAACGCGCCAGTGCTGGGTCCACTCGTAGTCACAGGCGGTGAGCCAGCCGATCCGCATGATCACCAGTTCGCGCAGTCGCGAATCCAGCTCGCCGTGCCACAGTAGGAGGGCGAGCAGGTCGTTGAACGTCCGCGCCAGCCGTGGATGGTTCAGTAGCACCTGGAAAATGCTCAACTCGGCCATGTAGTCGGGCACGCCCGCTTCGTCGGCGGCGGCCTTCGCCTCGTCGAGCGGCAACCGGGGCAGGCGAGAAGTCGTCATGGTCCAGCACACTATCGGGGTGTGGCACAGCCGAAACGACTTGCGCGGCAGCTAACTTGTACGAATCACCCCGGCGGCCGTCATCGGCATGGCGTGCCGGCCGCCCAGCGGTACCTCGGCGTCGCTGGAGACGCCGAGAACTCCGCGGACACGCAAGCGGCGCTTCCGGCGTTTGCTGGGCCGCGCACCGCGGCTGAGCCGCTCCCTAGCGTCGCGGTGGCACTCCCGCCGCGGCCGGTGTATCTTGAGCAGCCAAATCCCCGGCGTGGGCCGGGTCACTTTTGTGTACGATCGCACGGTTTTCTGACATCTCCTCGGCCGACCCGATAGTCTGTTGCTCACTTGCTGAATTGCGACCGAGCTTGGAAGTTGGGGGGTGTGGATCGACGTGCGGCGCCTGGAGATTCACGGCCCGAGCGCCACCGGGAAGAGGTGGGCTGACATGGACAAGGGACGAGCAACGCTGGCGGCGGGCACCGGAGGGCTCTTCGGCCGATGAGCGGTTCTGAGTCGGCCAAGGTCGGGGGCGTCTTCGACAAGCTGAGCTACTTCGTCATACGCAAGCCGTTCCTGGTCATTGCGGTCTGGATCGCGCTTGCGGGCATTCTCGCCGTCGTATTCCCATCGCTGATGGACGCGGCCGCCGGCAAGAACGACGCAGCCAAACTGCCGGACGATGCCCCGACGGTGATCGCCACCAAGCAGATGACCCAGGCCTTCGATGCCAAGCCCGACAAAGCGCCCGACGGCGGCAACCCTGGTGGCGGAGACACCGGCAACGGTGGCGACAAAGACAAAGCCAAAGGCGGGGGCGGCGGCTCGCAGCTGTTGATCATCCTGACCGACGAAAAGGGCCTGGGGCCAGCCGATCTGGCTACCTACCACAAGCTGGTAGACAACCTGCGCGACGCCAAATTCTCGGTACAGGACTTCATCAGCACACCGCCACTGCACGCGGTGCTGGCCAGCAAGGACAACAAGGCCTGGAATCTGCCGGTCATGTTCTCGACCAACCAGGACGACCCCGCTACTCAGTCGGAATACAAACAAATCCAGGACATCGTCAAACAGACGCTTGCGGGTACCACGCTCAGCGCCAACTATGCCGGCGCGGTGGCCACTGTTGACGACCTCGTCACGATCGGCAAGGAAGACACGCATCTGATCGAGATTGGCACCGCGCTCAGCGTGCTTGTCATTCTCTTGATGGTCTACCGAAACGTCGTTGCCATGTTGGTGCCACTGGCGACCATTGGCATCTCCCTGGCTACCGCGCAGGGCGTGTTGTCGGGCCTGTCGAAAATCGGCCTGGACGTGCAGATGCAGACCATCGTCTTCATGACTGCGGTGATGATCGGGGCCGGCACGGACTACGCCGTCTTTTTGATCAGCCGATATCACGACTACGTCCGGCACGGCCTCGATTCGGACGAAGCGGTCAAGAACGCGATGATGTCCATCGGCAAGGTCATCGCCGCCTCGGCGGCCACCGTGGCGGTGACGTTCCTCGCGATGGTCTTCTCCAAGCTGGCGCTGTTCGTCAGCATCGGGCCCGCCATCTCGATCTCGGTCCTGGTGGCCTTCGTGGCCGCGATGACGCTGCTGCCATCCATTCTCGTGCTGATCGGCCGCCGTGGTTGGATCCAGCCGCGCCGTGAGCTCACCCGCCGCGTCTGGCGGATCGTGGGGACACGCACCGTGCGCCAACCCCGGATTCATCTGATCGGCAGCCTGATCGTGCTGGTCAGCCTGGCCAGCTGCACGCTGCTGGTGCGCTTCAACTACGACGACATGAGGGCACTCCCGTCTGACGTCGCGAGCGTCGCGGGATACAACGTGATGGACCGTCACTTCCCGCAGAACATGATGACCCCGATGATGCTGTTCATAAAGTCGCCACGCGACCTTCGGACCCCGAGCTCCCTCGCCGACATGGAGCAGATGGCCAGCCGGATCGCCCAGCTGCCTGACATCATCGCGATACGCGGGTTGACCCGGCCCAACGGCGAACCGTTAGACCAGACGAAGGTGTCGTATCAGGCCGGCGAAGTCGGCGGCAAACTCGACGAAGCGTCCTCGGCGATTCACGACCATGGCGGCGATCTGGACAGACTGGTCAACGGTTCCAACCAGTTGGCCAATGCTCTGGCCGGCGTGCGCGACGAGGTCACCGAGTCCGTCGGCAATGCCACCCAGCTGGTTAGCATCCTGGTGACCATGAAACAGCTGATGGGTGGCGACAAGACGATCAACGATCTCGACCAGATGTCCCACATGCTGGGTCAAATGCGGGCGATGGGCGATGCGCTTACCTCGAACACGACCCAGGTGTCCAACATCGTCGCGTGGGCTGGTCCGGTGGTGGCGGCTCTCAACGTCAGCCCTCAGTGCAACGCCGACCCAGGCTGCGTGTCCTCGCGCTATCAGTTGCAGACACTGGTCGACGCGCAGAACAGCGGGGCGCTCGGCAACATCAATGCGCTGGGCCGCAGCCTGCAACAGACCGAGCAATACCAGACCCTCGCCCAGACGATTGACAAGCTGAAGAAGAATCTCGACCAGGCCGTCAGCCTGCTGCGCTCCATCGACGGAATGCAGAACCGGCTGAACCAGATGCAGCAGGGTTCCGCTGCCCTGGCCGCCGGCAGCCGGGCCATCGCCATGGGCGTAGCCGAGCTGGTCAAGCAGACCAAGAACATGGGCAACGGACTCGATCAAGCGTCGTCCTTCCTGCTCGGGATGAAGCACGACGCGAGCAAACCGTCGATGGGCGGTTTCAACATTCCTCCCCAGGCGCTGGCCAACGAGGATTTCAAAACGGGCCTGCAAGCTTTCATCTCGCCTGACGGGCACGGGGCGCGGTTCCTCATCCAGAGCGCGCTCAATCCGTTCACC
>Ga0213876_10002045_pt1 | contig 11983 bp, 11 predicted proteins | sample BarmaccomBMRX_R9_FD_160113 | JGI IMG/M metagenome (GOLD analysis project Ga0213876, IMG submission 160113) | Root-associated microbial communities from Barbacenia macrantha in rupestrian grasslands, the National Park of Serra do Cipo, Brazil - RX_R9 | ecosystem: Host-associated > Plants > Roots...
CATCAGCCGGCGCGCTTCTTCGGTCAGTCGCAGGAACTCGTCGGCGCCTTCCGCCGGCACCGCCACCGCGCGGCGGAGAAACCCCCGTTTCCAGAGCAGTCCGCCGAGCTCCGCGTAGACGAGCACGATCGCAAGCAGGATGAACGGCGGCCATTGTCCGCGGAGAACGATCGCCAAGGCAGCGACGACGATCGCGGTATTCAGCAACTCGAAAGTGCGGCTCGAGTAGTCGGCGAGCCGTCTCGTCTCCAGTGAGATCGCCACGCGCGCGGCGCCTTCCGTCCGCGGCTGCGTTTCGCGCGCGGCGAGCACGAAGTTGCGCAGCGTGATGGTGCGGACGACGCCGAGAAGGATGGTCATCGGGCCGTGAATCCAGGCGATGTGCAGCATCGACGGCGCGATGAGCACGTCGGCGAGCGCGATCGCCTCCACGATCGCCGACGGAATCAGGAGCCAGAGTCGATAGCGGCCGAGCAACGCGCCTCGCGCCGCGTCGGCTTCGAAATGCGTGTCGAAGAACCAGCCGTCGCCGCGCAGGCTCGCCAGCTTCCAGCGGGCGCGCAAGCCCCACGCGCGGAGAACGACGAGCACGGCATAGAGAACGAGGGCGTCGATGTGCGGCATCACCTGGCTCCTTTCGTCAGGCCGCGCAGCTCGGCGGCGACGATGTTGAGGATCTCGTTCGCAGGCAGCCCGGCCAGGACGAGCTGGGCCAGGGCGGTTCGCAGCGGCGTGCGCAGCTCCCGCGCGGCGGCCTGCTTGTCGGCCCGGCTCGGCGTCCGTTCGTTGACGACAGCGCCGGAGCCGTGGCGGATGCTGATCAACCCTTCGTCCTGCAGCTCGCGATAGGCGGTGGCGATGGTGTTGAGGTTGACGCCGAGGTCGGCGGCGACCTGGCGGACGGGCGGCAGGGCGGCGCCTTCCCGCAACTTGCCCGCGGCGATCAGGGTGCGGATCTCGTCTGCAACCTGGCGGTAGATGGGGCGGGCGTCGTCGGGATCGATACGGATCAGCATGTGTATGGTGTCACTATACACTAGACACTATGCCACGGCAAGGCTCCGCGTGTTAAGTTCCGCCCCAATGAGCACGCTCGATCACCTTCTCGCCAGCAACCAGGCCTGGGCCGCCGAAGTCACGCGCCACGATCCGGAGTTCTTCGCCCGCCTCGCCATCCAGCAGGCGCCCAAGTATTTGTGGATCGGCTGCTCCGACAGCCGCGTGCCGGCGAACCAGATCGTCGGCCTCCTTCCCGGAGAGATGTTCGTGCACCGCAACGTGGCGAACGTCGTCGTGCACACCGATCTCAACTGCCTCTCGACGATCCAGTTCGCCGTCGACGTGCTGAAGGTGGGGCACATCATCGTCTGTGGCCACTACGGCTGCGGCGGCGTCCTCGCCGCCCTCCGCGACGACCGCCTCGGCCTCATCGACAACTGGCTCCGCCACGTGCAGGACCCGCGGAAGAAGCACCAGGCCGAGCTCGACGCGCTGGCGTCGGAGGAGGCGCGCCATCGCCGGCTCTGCGAGCTGAACGTGATCGAGCAGGTGTCGAACGTGAGCAACACGACGATCGTGCGCGACGCGTGGGCCCGCGGCCAGACGCTCACGATTCACGGCTGGGTGTACGACATCCGCGACGGGCTGCTGCGGGACCTGGGGACGACGCGGGAGGATTGAGGATTGAGGATTGAGGATTGAGGATTGAGGATTGAGGATTGAGGATTGAGGATTCCGTTTTTACGGCAATCCATCCTATAATCTATGACGAGACGCGGGGCTGCCCGGACCCCACAAAAGGAGATCGTCATGACCAAACGCATGCTTCTTCTCGTCGTTCTCGTCCTCGCCATCGCGACTGTCGCAGCGCCGGCGGCGATGGCGGATCACTGCCGTAAATGTCGTCTCGACAAGTGCACCATCGCGGCGTCGGGAGGGTTCCCGACCTGTGATGACGCGACCGGCGTCTGCATCACGACCGGCGCGACCTGTACCGGACCGCATCCGCTCATCGATGAAGATCTGGCGAGCCGCTATGCCGTCGTCTCGGTCGAGCGCCTCGATGAGCCGCAGACCGCGGCCAAGCAGGAGACACGCGTCGCGCAGTTGGAAGCGCCGCGCACGACCATCAACCGTTAGCCGGGGAAGCTCCGCGTCTTCGCCCGTGGGGCGGATTGAGGATTGAGAGTTGAGGGTTGGAGATGACGGGAGCTACTCGGCGGGTTGGATGGGCACCGTCGTTCCATCGAGTGCGCGCAACTCCTCCAGCGTCACATCCTCGAATCGGAAGACGAGTGCGGCGTGCGCTTTCCGCTCGGCGCGGAGATCCATCATCTCGACGGAGCGGATCGGCAGCGGCGTACCGTCGGGCCGCATCACGAGCTCGCCGTTGCGGGCGTTGCCGGTGAGCACATCCCCGTAAAGCGCCAGGCCGTGCCCAGCGATCGCGAACGCGCCGACGACCGCGAACGTCCCGCTCACCCCAGCAGATCGACCCGATCCAGCAGCATCGTGGCGCCGGCGGCGTCGAGCGGTTTCGAGAAGTAGAAGCCTTGCGCGTAGTCGATGCCGAGCGTGCGCATCCGTTTCACCTGGTCGGCGCTTTCCAGGCCTTCCACCGTGACCTCCATGCCGAGGACGCGGGCTAGGTTGCCGATCGTGCGCACGATCTCGTCGGAGCGGTTGCCGTCGCCGTCGCCCACGAACGAGCGGTCGATCTTCATCATGTCGAACGGGAAGCGGCGCAGCGTCGAGAGCGACGAATAGCCGGTGCCGAAGTCGTCGAGGCTGAGGCGAATGCGGGCGTCGCTGAGCGATCGCAGCAGCGTCGCCGCCGCGTCGCCGTTGTCGATCAGCACGCTCTCGGTCACCTCGAGGTGCAGCGTCTGCGGATCGACCGTCGTCGCCACCAGCGCGCGTTCCACCTGCGAGAAAAGATTCGGATGCAGGAACTGCCGCGGCGAGAGATTCACGTGGATGTGCAGCGGGTCGCGGTTCGGATCGGCGGCGCGCCACACCCGCAGCTGTTGCAGCGCCTCGTGCAGCACCCACTCCCCGATCGGCAGAATCAGCCCCGTCTCCTCGGCCACCGGCACGATCTCGTCGGCGGAGATGAGGCTCTGGCCGCGTTGCCAACGCAGCAGCGCCTCGAAGCCGATGATTTTCCCGCTGAGCAGCGACACGATCGGCTGGTAGTGCACGCGCAGCTCGTCGCGGTCGATCGCGCGGCGCAGCGCGGTCTCGAGCTGGAGCAGCTTCACCGCGCGGTCGTGCATCGTCTTGTCGAAGACCTCGTGCCGCGCCTTCCCCCGAGCCTTCGCCCGGTACATGGCGATGTCCGCATCGCGCAGCACGTCCTCGGGGCGGTCGTAGCCGGTCGGGCTGAGGGCGATACCGATGCTCGCGGTCGTGAAGATCTCCCGTTCATCGAATGAGAACGCGACCTGCAGCGCCTCGTGGATGCGTTGCGCGGTGCGCACGGCATCCGTCACCGACTCGATCCCTTCGAGCAGCACGGTGAACTCGTCGCCGCCGAGGCGCGCGACCGTGTCGCTGGAACGGATGACCTGGCGCAAACGCGCCGCCACGGAGATCAGCAGCCGATCGCCGAACGTGTGGCCGAGCGAGTCGTTGATCACCTTGAAGCGATCGAGATCGAGGAACAGCACGGCGAAGAGGCGTTCCTGATGGCGGCGCGTCGCTTCCATGGCGCGGCCGAGGCGATCCATGAAGAGGGCCCGGTTCGGGAGGCCGGTGAGCGAGTCGTGGAACGCGTCGTACGTGAGGCGCTCGACGGCGAGCTTGCGATCGGTGATGTCCGTCTGCGAGCCGGCGATGCGCATCGCCACGCCGTTCGTGTCGCGCACGGCGAGGCCGCGGCTGAGCATCCAGCGCCAGCTGCCGTCGCGGCAGCGCATGCGGTGCTCGATCTCGATGTGCGAGCTCACGCCGACGCGGTGGTTCGACACCGCCGTCTGCAGCAGCGAGAGATCGTCGGGATGGACGCGCGAGAACCACTCGTCGGGCGAGTCGCCCACGACATCTTCGTCTTCGCCCAGCATCTGCTTCCAGCGGGGCGAGTAGTACACCGTGTTCTTCTGAAGGTCCCACACCCACAGCCCGTCGTTCGCGCCGCGCGCGGACAGCGCATACCGCTCCTCGCTCTCGCGCAGCGCCTCGAGCGTGCGGCCCTGGGCGAGCGCGTAGCGGATCGAGCGCTCCAGCAGCTGCGCGTCGACTTCCCCCTTGATGAGGTAGTCGGCGGCGCCGGCTTCCATCGCCGCGACGTCGAGATCGGTATCGCGTTGGCCGGTGAGCAGGATGATCGGCCGGTTGCAGCCGAGGGATTTGGCCTCGCGGAGGATCTGCAGGCCGTCGTGCTCGCCGAGGCGGTAGTCGAGGAGATAGAGGTCGTAGTGATTCGAGGCGATCTTCGCGATCGCGTCTTCGTAGCAGCTGGCCCAGTCGAGGTCGAAGCGGAGGCGGCGGCTTTCCGCGAGCAGGGCGCGAGTGAGCACGTAGTCGTCTTCGTCGTCCTCGACGAGCAGCACGTGGACCGTTTGCGTCTCGACGTCGGCAATCATTTCCGGTCCCTCGGCAGCTCTACGATCTCGATCCAGTAGCGTTGGATCTGTTTCATCACCTCGACGAGCGAGGTGAACTGGACGGGCTTGGAGATGAAGGAATTGGCGCCGAGGTCGTACGTCCGGTAGATGTCCTCCTCCGCCTTCGAGGTGGTGAGGACGATGACCGGGATGCGGCGCAGCTCGGGATCGGCCTTGATCTCCTTCAGCGCCTCGCGCCCGTCTTTGCGGGGCATGTTGAGGTCGAGGAGGATCAGGCCCGGCGCCGGCGCGGAGCCGGGATCGGCGTAGGCGTTGCGGCGGTAGAGATAGTCGAGGAGCTGTTCGCCGTCTTCCACGACGCGGAGGTCGTTGACGACGCGGCTCTCGGCCAGGGCGTCGGCGGTGAGCATGCGATCTTCCTCGTCATCGTCGGCGAGCAGGATCGTGATGGGGCGTGCTGCGTCAGGCATGTGTACGAGCGCTGGCTGAAAGGTTCACTGCCGGATGGGAAGCGTGATGACGAACGTCGCACCGGCTCCCGGTGTACTGCGAGCTGAGATTTCCCCGTGATGCCTCTGAACTATCTTGCGGCAGATCGCGAGACCGATGCCGGTACCTTCGTACTGCGCGCGGCCGTGGAGCCGCTCGAACATCGTGAAAATGCGCTCTGCGTACTGCTCTTCGAATCCGATGCCGTTGTCGCGGATGATGATCTCACAACGGCCGTTCCCGTGGCCGCGTTCTGCATGTGTGATGCCCGTCACGATCTCGACTATGGGCGGAATTCCCGGCTTATGGAACTTCAATGCATTCCCGACCAAATTCTGTAATAGCTGCCGTATTTGGAGCGGATCGGCGTCAATGACCGGCAATTTGCCGATCCGCACCTCCCCGCCCGTCTCGTGCAGACGCACTTCCAGGTCGTGCACGACGTCCGCCGCGATGCGGTCGAGATCGACAGTCACGAAAGGCTGAGCCTTGGTCGTAATTCGGGAAAACTCCAATAGGTCATTAATTAATCGCTGCATACGCTGCGCGGCGTTCTGCATGCGCAGCAGGTAATCCAGCCCCTCCTCGTTCAATGCCGCGCCGCAACGCATCCGCAGGCGGTCGCCGAACGCCTGGATCTTGCGCAGCGGCTCCTGCAGATCGTGGGAGGCGACGTGCGCGAAATCCTCCAGCTCGGCGTTGCTCAGCCGCAGCTGTTCGATCAGCTCGTGCAGCTCCGCCTCGGCGCGTTTGCGCTCCCGGATGTCGCGCACGATCACGACCGAGCCTTCCTCTACTTCGTCCTCGTGGACGGCGGAGACGGAGATGCTGACGTCGATGCGCTCCTCGTTGCGGCTGATGAAGACGCGCTCCTCGTCGCGCACGGCGCCGCGCAGGCCACGCAGCGTGCGCGAGCCGGTCGCGTCGAGCTCGCAGAGGACGTCGATGGATTTGCCGAGGATGTCTGCCTCGCCGTAGCCGAAGAGGTTGCGGGCGGCGTCGTTGATGACGCGGATGCGGCCGTCGGCGTCGAGCACGAACAGCGCGTCGGCCATCGTCTCCAGGATCTCGCGCGCCGCGCGCGCGGCGGTGATCGAGCGCAGGCGGTGGGCGCGGATATTCTGCGCGGCGAAGATGATGAACGCCAAAATCGGGATGTACCCGACCGGCCGTTCGTTGATGCCGAACATCGGCAGGAAATCGACGGCCGAGCAATAGACGATGAGGAACGCGATGACCAGGTCGCGGATGCGCGCCCGACGTTCCGGATCGGACGTTTCCCGGTACTGGCGCACGTACTCGACGAGGTTGATCGTCAAGGCGATGCCATAACACGTTACAAATGGAATTCCGAGCACACCGAATCGGGGGTACCAACCCCACGAAAAATGGTGAAGCCCGCTCATCACCCAGTCATTGAAGATAATGAAAGCCGCAAATAAAGCGCTAATGCACCAAAATGCGTTTGCCGCCGTGCGCCGGCGCAGACGCAATGCCGTGGTCGTGAATTCGTAAACGGCGGCCGGAAGAAATGCGACGGCGACCAGTGAGAGGCGGGCCCACTCGTTCGCGTCTTCCACGGTGCGCGACGCGAACAGCAACGCAAACGCGGCAAACCAGATCGCGACGAACGCGATCATCGCGCAGAAAAGTACCGCTACGCGCGACGCCCGTTGTCGTCCCCAGATGGCCGCGGCAAGGCCGAACAGTGCGAGACTGAGCACGCTCCACGGCAGCCATGTTGTGAGGGGCATCCGCGCGAATTGTATCGGGACCGAACGTACAATGCGGCCGCTTGTCCGCCATCGATCTCGTGATCATCGCCGCCTATCTCGCCGCGGTCGTGCTGGCCGGCGCGTGGTTCGGGCGTAGGCAACAGACCACGAGCCGCTATTTCCTGGCTGGTGGCAACGTCCCGTGGTGGGCGATCTCGGCGTCCATCGTCGCCACCGAAACGTCGACCATCACGTTCATCTCCGTCCCCGGCATCGCCTACGCCCGCAACGGCAACTTCACGTTCCTCCAACTCGTCTTCGGCTACCTCTGCGGCCGCGTCGTCATCTGTCTGCTCTTCATGCCGGCCTACTTCCGCGGCGACCTGGTCACCGTTTACGAGCTGCTCCAGCATCGCTTCGGGGCGCGGGTGAAGGCGCTCGCCGCGACGCTGTTCCTGACGATGCGCACGATCGCGGACGGCGTCCGCCTCCTCCTCACTGCCATCGTCCTCGGCGCCGTCTACCGCGCCTTCCAGGCCTCCGCCGACATCTCCACTGCCATCCAGGTCTCGATCGTCGCCCTCGGGATCGTGATGATCGTCTTCACGTTCCAGGGCGGGATGGAAGCGGTGGTCTGGATCGAAGTCGTGCAGCTCTTCATTTACATCGCCGGCGCGATCGGCGCCGCGGTGGTGCTGATCCAGAAGATCCCCGGCGGCCTCGAAACCGCCATCGCCCTCGGTCGCCAACACGACAAGTTCCGGGTCTTCGATTTCTCATTCGTGCTCGACCGGCCGTTCGTCTTCTGGGCCGGCGTGATCGGCGGCTGCTTCCTGACGATGTCGACGCACGGCACCGATCAGTACCTGGTGCAGCGCTATCTCTGCACGAGCTCCGCGCGCAAAGCCTCGATCGCCCTCCTCGCCTCGGGCGCCGTGGTGCTTGCGCAGTTCATCGGCTTCCTCTTCATCGGCGTGCTCCTCTTCGCGTTCTACAAAGGCGCGCCGTTCGCGGGCTCGGATCAGGTGTTCCCCGACTTCATCACCCGCCATCTGCCAACGGGGCTCGCCGGCCTCGTGATCGCCGCCATTTTCGCGGCCGCGATGTCCTCGTCGCTGAACTCGATCGCCGCGACGTTCGTCGCCGATCTCTACAAGCCGATGGTCCGCGGCCGCGAGGATCGGCACTACCTGAGCGTGTCGCGCGTAGCGACGGTCGTCGCCGGCATCGCGCAGATCGCCGTCGGCTTGGCGATGCTCGACCAACGGCGCTCCGCGCTCGACGCCGCGCTCGCCGTCGCCTCCCTCATCAACGGGCCGATCCTCGGCGTCTTCCTGCTCGGCGCGATCCGTCGCGGAACGCCGCGTTCGGCGCTCGTCGGGATGACGGCGGGCATCGCGGCCGTGACGGCCGTGTGGCTCGGGACGAAGGTCGCGTATCCGTGGTATGCGGTGATCGGCGCGCTGACGACGGTCGCGGCCGGCGCGTTCGTCACCACTACACCAACGCCGGCTCCTGCGCGACCAGCTCCCGGCACACCGACGTGACGTAGTGCCCGAAGCGGCGCGGCTCGTGGCCGAGGAGCGCCTCCTGCTCCATGAAGTCGCGGGAGTCGAGGACGAGGCCGTGCTCCTGGTAGAAGCGATAAAGGATGCGGTAGTCGTCGCGCTTCCACTTCGGCATTCCGGTCGCGACGGTGCGCTCCCAGAGCTCGAGATCGTCGCCGGCGTAGCGCACGCGGCGGTCGAGGCAACGCTCGTAGGCGGCGGCGATCGTCTCGCCGGTCAGCAGCTCGGGCGCGCCGAGCGTGTAGATCCGGCGTTCGTGGCCGGAGAGAGTGAGTGCGGTGACCGCCGCGTCGGCGACGTCGCGCGCGTCGATGCGGTGTATGCCGAGGCGGCCGATCGGCGAGGGGTAGGTGCCGCCCACGATGAATTCGTCGACGCAGCGGTCATTTTGGAAGAGGTTCGACGCTCGCAGAATCGTGTATTCGATGCGGGATGTGATGAGGGTGTGCTCGATCGGCGCTTTGCTCGACACGTGCGGGATGCGCATCATCCCCGGCGCCACGGCCATGGAGAGATAGACGATGCGCCGCACGCCGGCATCGAGCGCGGCGTGGATCGCGGTGAGCCCCTGCCCCGTCTCCGTGATGCTGTGCGCAGTGACGAGGAACAGCGACTCGATGCCCCGGAACGCGTGGCGGAGACTGTCGGCGTCGTTGAGATCGCCGAGGACGGCCTCCTGCGGCTTCTGGACTGCGGCCAGCGTCTCGCGCGAACGCGTCAGGAACCGGACCGGCACGCCGTGAGCCGCGAGCGCCGAGGCGACGTGGCTTCCGACCGTGCCGGTACCGCCGATGAGCAGAATGTTCATGAACTGAGGGCTCCGTGAATCAGGACTTTTTCGCGGGAGGAGCGGAGGGCGGCGGCTCGTAGTCCGGCACCTGGTTCTCGATCGGCTTCAGCGTGCGGAGGAAGGCGAAGATCGACTTCAGGTCTTCATCCGTCGCGTGGCGGAAGAACGGCCAGGGCATCGGCGGCTGGATCGGGCGCGAGGTGCCCCAATGCTTGCCGGTGCGGATGGCTTTGATGAAGAGCGACTCGTCCCAGATGCCCAGACCGGTGTTGCGGTCCGGCGTGAGGTTCGCGGAGTACGAGGTGCCCCACGGGCCATGGAACGCGGTGTTGGTGCCGACGCCGGCCCACACCCACGGGCCTTCGCCCAGCTTCGGCGCGTTGACTTTGCCGATGGCGGCCGGGTGGCCGGAGAGCATGCGCGCCATGTCCGGCTCCGGGCCGTTCGCGCCCATCTTGAGCGGCGTGTGGCAGTCGTGGCAGCCCATGATGGTGACGAGGTATTTGCCGCGGTCGACGCGCTCTTTCTGGAGCTGGACCATGGACTCCGCCGGCAGTTCCGGCTTGATGGTGGCGGCGATGGCTTCGCGGTCGTCGCAACGGGTCAGGAGAACGACCATCAGGAAGGCGACGGCGACGGAAATGAAAACGGTTTCAATTTTGCGCAGATTCATGAGCTCCTCACAACGTGACGGACGCAAAATCGGTCATTCGTGCCGGCAGGAAATCGCTCCGAAGAGCCATTTTGGGCAGGGAGTGTGACGGCTCGGTGAATGGCTCTTAGGAGCCATCTTCCTAACGTGGGAGCGGGCTTCAGCCCGCTCCAGGACCGGCTGAAGCCGGTCCTCACGTTCTCGATTACCCTGCAACCCATGCGAGCCGTGCAGATCGTCGCTCCGAACCAGCCGTTGGCCGCGGCTTCCCTCCCCTCCCTCCCGCCCGGCGCGGGCGAGGTGACGGTCGAGATTGCGGCGTGCGGCATTTGCCCCAGCGACGCGCATTACCGCAGCGGCTTTGGCGACGTCGCGATGCCGCGTACGCCGGGGCATGAGGTCGCGGGCGTCGTGCGCGCGATCGGCGAAGGGGTGAGCAGCGTGAACGTCGGCGATCGCGTTGCCGTGCACTATCTGCGCACGTGTCGCGAATGTCGTTCGTGCACGCAGTCGGGCGAGCAGTTCTGCGAGAGCGGAGAGATGATCGGCAAGCACCGCGACGGCGGCTACGCGGAGTTTCTCAACATCCCCGACCGCAATGCGGTGCCGGTGCCGGCGAACGTTCCGCTGGAGATTGCCGCATTGATGATGTGTTCCACCGCCACGGCCTTCCACGCGTTGCGCGTCGCGCGCATGCAACCGGGCGAAACCGTGGCGTTGCTCGGTTTCGGAGGTCTCGGTGTCTCCGGCCTCGAGCTCGCGAAAGCGCTCGGCGCGAAACGCGTCGCGGTCGTCGACGTCGTTCCGGAGAAACGGGCGTTCGCGGAGAGTCGCGGCGCCGAGGCGTTCGCGGACGCCGGCGAGCTGCGCGACGTCGACGTCGCCATCGACTTCACCGGACGCGCCGCCGTCGCCACCGCGGGTTTGCGCGCGTTGCGGCCGGGCGGGCGGTTGATGGTGGTCGCGTTGTCCGAGGAGCCGATCAGCTTGAATCCCTACCGCGATTTGGTGGCGAAGGAACGGAGCATCGTCGGCTGCTCCGATCACCTGCGCAGCGAGCTCGTCGAGCTGCTGGAGATGGCATCGACGGGACGGCTCGACCTGCGCCACGCGATCAGCCGCCGTGTCGCGCTCGATGCGAACGAGATCAACGAAGTGCTCGACACGCTCGACCGTGGGACCAGCGCGTTGCGCACCGTCATCACGCGCTCACTCGATTCGTAACCGCCGCGCCATCGCCCCCGCCTCCGCCCGCGACGACGCGCCGAGCTTCTGCAGCAGGTTCGCGACGTGGCGTTTCACGGTGTGCACGCTGATGACGAGCTTCTCGGCGATCGCCGCGTTGCTCGCGCCGGCGGAGATGAGGCGCAGCACTTCGAGCTCGCGCGCCGTGAGCGGCTCGCCGCTCGGCGTCACGACCGCTTCCGGCGTTTCGGGCACAGACTGCCCGAGCATCCCGAGGACCTGCGTCGCGAGATCGGCGTGGACGCCGCGTTCGCGCGCGAGCTGGAGCAGCGGCGCGATCGATGGTCCCTCGAAATACAACGCGCCGGGCGTGCCGCCGGTCGCGTGTTCTTCGAGCAACGGCTTCAGCGCCCGAAGCGCCGCATTCGCCCGTCCGCCCCGCAGGAGCAGCGACGCGAGCGCGACGCGCGGGCTGCCGGCGAAGTAGTCGATGCGCACCGGCATCGCCGCCGCCTCCCGCAACGCCCCATCCGCCTCGGCATCCTGTCCATCAGCTGCGAGAATCCAGCCGCGGAACAACGCGCGCGCGACGGGTGCAATCGGCCATTCGCGCACGTGCTCGACCACGCGGATGCGTTGCTCGATCTTGCGCGCTTCATCGACGCGTCCCTGCCACAGCCGGATGCGTCCCTGCGCGGCGAGATAGCCGGACATCCACGCATCCGCGAACTGCCGCGCGTGCGGCTGGCGCAGCTCTTCGAACACGGCGTCGAGCGCGGCGTCCGCGGCGCGATGATCGCCGCGCAGCGCCGCCAGCTCGGCGAGGAGCAGGCCGGCTTCGGTGTTGACGGACATCACGCCGCCCAGCCGTTCCGCGATGCTGATCGCCTCGGCGGCCGACGCTGCGGCGAGATCGGGACGTCCGCGCCAGAGCTGGGCCCAGGCGACGCCGGTCAGCGTCGTCGCCTTCAGCGCGCTCGCGGCCGCATGCATGTGCGGCGCGGCGAGACGCGCGAAGC
>Ga0213876_10002046_pt1 | contig 11979 bp, 10 predicted proteins | sample BarmaccomBMRX_R9_FD_160113 | JGI IMG/M metagenome (GOLD analysis project Ga0213876, IMG submission 160113) | Root-associated microbial communities from Barbacenia macrantha in rupestrian grasslands, the National Park of Serra do Cipo, Brazil - RX_R9 | ecosystem: Host-associated > Plants > Roots...
CGGTGCAGCTTCATCCGGTGTCCTCCTTGGGACTGAGGTGGCTTGAGCACCCTTCAGCCTCCAAGGAGCACCGGATGGCTAGCTCATCGGCGGAACAACGTGGTCAGGAACTACAACTAGCCCTCGCGCTCGAGCCGTCGCAGCGCTTCCTGGTCGAGGATGGCTCCATGGTGAAGCTCCACAGCTGGCGGTAACTCAACCTGCAGCTCAGTCGTGTCGTCCAGCTGAGCGACTCCGCTACCCAATCCGAAGTCGAGCACGTGCCCGCCGCGAAGTCGAGTGTCGCTCGCGAAATGCAGGTGCCACCCAATCATCTCGATACCGTCGAGCGCGTCCGGGAATCCGAACCCGACCATGGTTCCCGACACATGGTCGAGACCGCTGATGCGCTGCCCGGCAAGTGCCTCGGCCAGTTTCGGGTAGGGCTGTCGCTGCTTTGCGACCGAACGCACGCGCACGCGCTCGAAGTGACCGTCGATCCGGATCGCGACCGGACTCTTCGTACCCTGCAGGCGATGTCCGACGGCCTGGCCGAGGTCGGCAAACCGCAGTGGACTGCGCAGAGCTACGGGCGGCGCCGGCGAGAACGGCACGACCACGGCGTAGGGCGTCCGCGACGAACCGGACGCGCGACTCAGCCTGCAATGACGATCCGCCCTCCACGGGTCCCCGTCGATCACGATCAGCTCACCGTCGAGCCCGTTCAGCGTCCCGAGCCCAAGGTCGCCGTGCTGGAGGATTTCCGACAGTGTCAGGTCACCATCGAAGGCGCCGCCCAGCAGAGCTTCGATCGTCGAGGTTTGAAACAACTCGTGCTGCCGGGATTCAGGTCGCAGCTCGCGGTGACGCACCATCTCCACATGCAGCGCATTGAGGAATTCGAGCTCGCTCACTAACTCTCCACGCGGATAAGACAAGCAGAGGACCGGCGTGATCCGCCGGCATTCCTTGCTGTTAGCGCAACACGGCCTGGCTCTTCTCGGGCCACTCGCGTCCGTGCGTCCAGTAGCCCTCCATCTCCTCCAGCGAACGACCCTTCGTCTCCGGCACCAGAAAGCGCACGAACACGATACCCACGGCAGCGAAAGCCGCATAGACCCAGAACACGACGTCCTTGCCGAGCGCATTGACCGCGGTCAGGAAGGTCACCGTGATCAGCAGGTTGGCAGACCAGTTGGCGACGGTGGCGGTGCTCGCGCCGGTGGCACGCAGACGGTTTGGATACAGCTCCGCGGTCATCAGCCAGAACAGCGGCGAGATGCTGAGCGAGTAGCAGCCGATATAGACGAGCAGGATGACAAGAACAGCGACCCCCCAGCTAGATGCACCGAAGTGGAAGGCCATGCCGAGGAGCACGAGCATGCTTCCCATCCCGGCCAGCCCGAAATAGAACAGCGCCTTGCGTCCGACCACGTCAACGAGGACGATCGTCGGGAGTACGAAAACGAACAGCACTACGCCGACGCAGATCTCGGCCAGCAGTCCGCCCGATCCGGCTGAGATGCCCGCGTAGCCGAAAATCGTCGGTCCATAGAACAGCACCGTGTTCGGTCCGACGAACTGCTGCAGGATGGCTAGTCCGAGCCCAGCGATGAGCGCGCCCCGGACGCCCGGCCTCAACAACTCGCGCAGCGAGCCGCGTTCGCTCTGGTCGAGTTCCTCGCGTACGCGCTGGAGCTCCTCGTCCTTGCAGGTTGGGTTGACGCGCTCCATGACCTCATCGGCCTCGTCCCAGCGGCCCTGCATCCCCAGCCAGCGGGGTGTGTGCGACATGTAGTACATCCCGACTCCAAGCGCTACGCCAGGAACTGCCGCCGCGGCGAACATCGGCCGCCAGCCCCAGCCGGCGGTGAAAGAGACGTAATCCCAGAGGTAGGAGAGGAGGATCCCCAGTGAGATGGCAAGTTGCTGGAGGATGACCAGCCCACCGCGGATCTGTCGCGGCGCGAGCTCAGCGATGTAGGTCGGGACGATCATCGACGACGCGCCCACGGCGACGCCGACGACGATGCGAAAGACGATGAACAGCGCCACGTTTGGCGCCAGCGCGGTCGCGATCGCGCCGACCGTATAGATCACCGCCATGATCATCAGCGAGTACCGCCGGCTGATCTTGTCGGCCAGCTTGCCCCCGAATATCCCGCCGATGATCGAGCCGATGAGCACGGCCGCGACCGCGAATTCCTCGACCCCTGAGCTCAGTTTCCATTGTGCGGTGATCGGCTTCTCGGCGCCGGAGATGACGCCGATGTCGTAGCCGAAGAGCATGCCGCCGAGCGCTGCTACGGCGGCGACCAAGTAGGCGTACCGGGGAGTCGAACGGATGACGTCCCAACGGAACGAGTCTCGGAAGCCACCTTCTGACCCTCGACTCGTCTCCTCTGTCTGCGTATCGCTCATCCTGCTGCTCCTCCGAATAGCTGGATAGAGTCACGGCCAGCCCCGGTTACTGTCCGTAGACGTTCTGCTGGCGGTGCTTCCGTCCGATCCCGAACCCGGAGCGCGTCGATGTGGTGCTGCCCTGCGGCACGCGGTCGCAGCGTGTACGACGTGAACGCGCAGCGCTCTGACGTCGGCGCCGATCAGGTGTTGATCGTCGGCCATCCGGACACGCGCGACGTGAGCGCTAACACGGCGGCTCCGGATTACCCGCGTGTCGTGACGACGAAACGAGCGGCAGCGGCAATCGCTCACTGACTCGGCGTCAGCGGTAGCGGAGACGCTGGCTTGAGCTCCTCCAGCCGCAGCAGCGTGATCATCCGTTGCGCGCCGCCGCGCGTGGCGAGGACGGAAAGCACGCGCTGGAGCTGCTCGACGTCACGGGCGACGACCGTCAGCAGCGCGTCTGTCTCGCCGGTCACCCAGTCGGCGGAGATGATTTCCGGCAGCTCCCGTACCGCCTTCTCGAAGCGCCGGTGGCTGGCCTCGTGGCGTTCGACCGTGATCATGACATAAACCTGCAGGGGGAATCCGGCCGTCGTCGAGTCGAGACGCGCCGTGATCCGCCGTACAACTCCCGAGTCCTTCAGGCGCCGGACGCGGTTGAGCGTGGCAGCGGGCGAGAGGCCGACGAGCCGCGCAAGCTCGACGTTCGGCCTGTCCGCGTCGCTCTGCAGCTCCGTGAGGAGTCGTATATCAATTTCGTCAAGCCTTACCGCCATTTCGCAGATAATAATTTCGTCTTTGACGGCGAATATCAAATCCATCTTGACGATATGCGGGCGTGACACACAATCGTCTCGTGAGCTTCCTCCATCACATCACGCCTCGGAGTGGGTCGCGCGGCACGGCAATCGCCGCGTTGACCGCGGCTGGGATCCTGTGGGGCCTGACGGTTCCGCTCTCCAAGCTGGCGCTGGACTGGCTCGGTCCGGCGTGGCTGACCGTGGGCCGCTTCGCCGTAGCGGCGCCGCTCCTCGCAATCGTCGCGCGCCGGCGGCTGCGCAGCGCCATCACGCCCACGGTCGGAGCCTGGGGGGCACTCGGGTGCGGAGCGGTCGTCCTCGTCCAGAACGCCGGGATCGAGCGTACGAGCGTCAGCCACGCGGCTCTCATCGTCGGCGTCGCGCCAGTTCTCGTTGCCGGGATCACTGCCGCGGCGGGCCGTGGCGCGAGCGGACCGGTTGCCTGGCTGGGCTTCGCGCTCGCGCTGTCCGGCGTTGGCCTCGTGGCCAAGGGCGGAGGAGGAAGCGCGGCCGCAGGCGGCGACGCGCTCGTCCTGCTGTCGGTCACGCTCTCGGCCGTCGCGATCTCCGTCCAGCCGCGACTCCTCGCCGGCCGCGACCCGATTGCGGTGACTGCCGTCCAGCTCGGCGCTGGCGCGCTGCTCGCGCTGCCCGCTGCGCTGGCGCGCGAGGGGCTGCCTCCCGCGCCGCCCGCCAGTGGTTGGGCGCTGCCCGCGGCTCTACTCGTCTCCTCCGCGGGGACACTGCTGCCGTTCGCGCTCTTTGCCTACGGGCAGGCGCGGGTCTCGCCGGAGCTCGCGGGAGCGTTCATGAACCTCGAGCCGCTGGTCGGCGCGATGGCTGGCGCCGCGGCGTTCGGCGACAAGTTCGGGCCGGCCCAACTCGCCGGCGGTCTTGTACTCGTGGCCGGCATCACGCTCAGCGCGCTCCCGCGACGCGAGGGCGAACGAGCTGCCGAGCCACGGGCGGGCGGGCCCGCATGCGCACGCCGCCCGACCACTCCAAACCTCGATCGCGGGGACCGGCAACGCCACGACCAGCCGCGGCTCCGGGCGGGTGCCGGCCAGCCAGGGCACCGGCGCGTGCGCATCCGGCGCGAACGACCGCCCAATTCGAGGACGGCCGGTAGCGGAGCGCGCGCGGCCGGAGCTTCGGGAGTGGGTCGTGGAAGACTCGAACCTCCAACCTCGGGATTGAGAAGGACCACCGGCTGCGCATCGAGCTCTCAGATGGCCCCGAGCCGGCGACCGCACCCGGCCCCGCCACACGGTGAAGCTCCGCATGGCCGCCTAGAAGCAGGCAGGCGCAGCCGCGCGTCATCCGACAGCAGCCAAGCCCATCGGAACGCAGGCCAGCGCTTGGTCGCGGTCGCAGCCCACGAGCTCAAGCCGTGAACGATGGCTCTGGCGCCTCGCTGACGGTAACGGTCACGCGCGCGGGCCTGAACCCGGTCTTGGTGGCGCTCGGGCGGTAGGTCCCGCGGTGCAGCGTCACGCAGATCTTGGCCTTACCGGCGCCGGATGTCCTGGCCGTGCGGTAGGCCAAGCGCACGGTGGCGCCCGCCACGGGATGCCCGATTGAGGTGACGTTGAAGGCAAAGCAGGCGCGGCCGGCGCGGATGCGATGCGGGGAGACCGACAGCTTCAGCGGCCAGAGCGGGGTGCTGAACTTCTGATCGGCGCCGTAGCTCGTACCCGCCTGGTTGTGCGCGACGATCCGGAAGTGGTAGATCCTCCCCGGTAACAGGCCGGCGATCGTCGCGGACTGCGGGTGCGTCTTGGTGTCACCGCCGGCGCTGCGTGAGCTGCTCTGCTTGCCGTAAGCGCGGGAGCTACCGTACTGGAAGTAGTAGCTCGTTGCCGACCCATTCGGGTTGACCGTCCCGTGGAGGGTCGCCGAGGTGTAGGTGACCTTCGTCGCCGCGCGGGTCGCGGCAGCGGGCGCCTTTGCCGGCGGGGAAGGGTTGAAGACCGTGTAGGTGACGCTGGATCGACCCGTCAGCCCGTCGCTGCTGGTCGCCGTGACCGTGAACGTGTGCCGCCCCGGGGTGGAGGTGTCAACCGCCGTCCCGGCCGGGCGCCCGTTCTGATCCAGGCATGACTCGATCCCGGGGCCGCCGACCGCCTCGGCACAGCTGAAGCTCGAATTCACAACCTGCCCCCGGTTGTAGGTCGCATTATTCGCTGGCAGCGCGATCGACGCGGTTGGCGCAAGAATTGCCCAGGTGATCAGCACCTCCGGTGCGTCCGAGGACGACGCCGTCGCGACCGAGATACCACCGAGCGGGCCCGCGCCCGCGTAGCTCGAGCCGCCGCCGCCGCCGCCCTGAATCTGGCCTTGGCCGGCGCCCCCGCCGCCGAACCAGCCGCCGCCACCGCCACCGCCACCGCCGGAGCCGTCGCCGCCCCCGATCGCGCTGCCGTTCGCGCCGCCGCTGCAGCCGACGCCGGCACCATCGGTCCCATCAGCAGGGCCGATCCCGCCCGGAGCACCGACGCCGTTGTTGCTGCAATTGGCGTTACCCGCGCCAGTCACCAGGACGTCTCCTGCGCTCCCCCCGTTCGCGCCAGCGGGCGCCCCCGCGCCGCCGCCGCCACCGGCCACCAGCAGCCGGGCGTCCGTCGCAGGGTTGCCGGTCAGCTGCGCACTCGCACGCGGCGTCCTCAGCAAGGCCGACGAGCCACCACCCCCGCCGCTACACGCGTTACCCGCGCCGCCGTCGAATAAGCCCCCGACCAGCGGCGGCCCGCTGCAATTACCGCCCGGAAACGGCGGCCCGGCCTGCCCGACATCCACCCACAGCAGCGAGCCCGGCGTGACAGGCAACCTGGTGTTGACCACCTTCGCGCCCAAGCCGCCGGCCGCGGCCCCGAACGGGGTGCTGGTAGCCCCTCCGGGCGCGCCGAATGCGCTCACGCTGAGAGTGCTAACGCCGGTCGGGACCGCGAACGTGTCCTCCGTGCCCTGACTCGTGTAAGTGCACGTCGCGGTCGTGCCCGATCGCGAAAACTGGCCGTTAGCGCCGCACGACGATGCCGCCAGCGCTCCGGGCGCGCCACCGACCGCGGCGGCGGCGAGCGCCGCGAGCGCGACGAGCACCGCCCTGGCGCCTAGCGACCGCCGACGCCGTAGCCGGCCATCGTCCTGCCTGCCACTGCGCCCGCGAAACGGCTTCATCGCTTCCCCTCGAGTTACGCCGACATCCCCCGCTCGAAAACAACTACTACCAGAGCACGGCGAGCGCTGCAATACAGCCGCCGAGCGCATTCGCAGCCCGCCCTGCCCGCTTTACGCGCCTTTCCGAGTGGGTCGTGGAGGACTCGAACCTCCAACCTTTGGATTACGAGTCGCTCATTTGCAGGGCATTTACGAAAGGTACTGGGTGCCGAGTGCAGTTAGGCGAGGTTGGAGCGGGTAAGAATTGCCCAGAGTTCGGGACATGTTTCGGGACACGGCTTGATCCGGCCTTTGGCGGGACGGCGGATTGTCGAAGGCCGCCGCTGCTCAGGATCGGAAGACGCCGGCAACCTCGGCATAGCAGGCCCGCGGGCCGATCCCGCCAGACGGCCGCACGGTCGCTGACACTGCGATGCGCGAGTTTGGCGATGGAGGTGCAGCGGCGACGCATGGGTCACATCCGCTCTCACCTCCGCACAGGTTCGCGAGCGCGATGCCGTGGCTGGTTGTGTCCGTAAGCAGACGCTCACGCAGGTACGCTGGTTCGCGTGATGGCCTGGGCGCCCGTCCACTACGTCCACAACGGCGACGTTTCGATCGCCTACACGGTCGTGGGAGACGGTTCGGTGGACGTGCTGTTCATAGGCGGTTTCGTGAGCCATCTGGAGATCGGCTTCGATTTGCCGCTAGCGCAGGGGTTTTGGGAGCGGATGGGATCGTTCGCGCGCGTGATTGCGTTCGACAAGCGGGGGATGGGGCTCTCCGACCGCGACGCGGGCGCGTATACGCTTGAGAACATCGTCGATGACGCGCTCGCGGTGCTCAACGCGTGCGGCGTCGAGCGGGTTGTGGTGTTCGGGGTGTCGGAGGGTGGGGCGGCCGCGACGATGCTGGCGGCGACCCATCCGGAGTGCGTGAGCGCGATGGTGCAGTACGGCACCTATGCGCGCATGTCGCGCGCTCCTGACTACGCGGAGGGTATTCCGGTCGAGGTCACGCGCCGGTTCTGGGGGCGGATGATCGAGCACTGGGGCGAGCCGGTCAGCATTGATGACTGGGCACCGAGCTCGGCGCGCGATCCCGAGGTCCGCGAATGGTGGGCGCGGATGCTGCGGTCCGGAGCGAGTCCGGGGGCGATGCGGACGATCGGTCTGATGTATGAAGAGCTCGACGTGCGGCCGTTGTTGTCGGCGGTGAGCGCGCCGACGCTGGTGCTCTACCGCGCCGGCGATGCGCTCGTGCCGCCGGCGCTCTCTCGCGCGGTCGCTCGGGGGATTCCGGGCGCGCGCGAGGTCGAGCTTGCGGGGGTCGATCATCTATGGGTTGCGGGGGATCAGGATGCGATGCTCGGTGCGATCGAGGAGTTCGTCACCGGCCGGCCGGCCGCTGCGGTCAGCGACCGGGTGCTCGCGACCGTGTTGTTCAATGACATCGTCCGATCGACGGATCGCGCGGCCGAGGTCGGGGACCGGCGGTGGCGCGAGCTGCTCGGCCAGTATCGGCGGGTCACCGAGCGAGAGCTGGTGCGGTTCCGCGGCCGGCTTGTGAAGTGGACTGGCGACGGCGTGCTTGCGACCTTCGACGGCCCGGCTCGCGCGGTGCGGTGTGCGCTGGCGATCCGTGCCGGCGCGAGTACCCTCGGGCTCGAGGTCCGCGCCGGCGTTCATACCGGCGAGTGCGAGGTGATGGCCGATGACGTCGCCGGGATTGCTGTGCATCTCGCTGCGCGCGTGCTGGCGACGGCGCAGCCGGGGGAGGTGATCGCGTCGGGAACGGTCGTAGATCTCGTGGTCGGCTCGGGGCTTGAGTTCGAGCTTCGCGGGACGCGGGTGCTCACCGGGGTTCCGGGCGAGTGGAGGCTCTACGCGACCGCGGGCCACGCGGAGCGGTCGGCGGCCGGAGCTGCCGCCCCAGCCGCAGGCGCGAGGCCACCGGAGCCGATGGAGGATCTCAGTGCGCGGGAGCGCGAGGTGATGCGGCTCGTGGCGGAGGGGTTGAGCAACGAGGAGATCGCCGAGCGGCTGGTTCTGAGCATCCGAACCGTCGAGCGGCACCTGTCGAACGTCTACGTCAAGTTGCGCGTGTCGGGCAAAGCCGCCCGCACCGCGGCTGCGGTGCGGTTCTCCAGGGTCGGCTGAGCCGCTACGGGGCGCTGCGAGCGCGGGTTCGCCGCGTCGCGTATTCGAGCGGGTACGTGCATCCCGCCACGTCGCCGATCCGGAGTTTGGGTGGTGGCCCCGATGTCGCGCAAGCGGCTCGGGAGGAGAGTTGCTCCCACACCACAACGAGCTCGGAGGTGCGACATGACTGTAGTTGCCAGCACGATTCGCAACGGCGTGGACACCGAGAAGATGTTCGCCACGCTGGATTTGATCAAGGAGCAGCCGGAGCTCGCGAAGTTCCAGTTCCGCGCGACGAACCGCTGGATCGGCGGGTCGCATAATCGCTCGACGATCAAGGATTTCTATGCCGCGGGCGGGGAGGACACGACCCGCAGTGAGGCGTTTGTGATCGACGCGGGTGAGCCGGCGATCCTGCTCGGGACCGACGCCGGCGCCAACCCGGCCGAGTACCTGCTGCACGCGCTTGCCGCCTGCCTGACGACGTCGATCGTGTACGTGGCCGCGGCGCGCAAGCTGCGGCTCAACACGGTCGAGTCGACCCTCACCGGCGATATGGACGTGCGCGGCGCGCTCGGCGTCGACGACGAGCCGCGCAACGGGTTCGAGCGGATCGGCGTGTCGTTCCGCGTGACGGGCAACGCGCCTGAGGAGAAGCTCCGCGAGGTCGTCGAGCGAGCCCAGAAGCGCTCGGCGGTCTACGACATGGTCACCAACGGCTTGCCCGTCGCCGTCGAGGTGACGACCCACTAATCCTCGCATGAGGCTCGTGGCCGGAGCGATGCTCCGGACACGGACCCTGACGGGCGGATCGGGAGATTCCGCTATGCCAATCGAACTCGCAGCCCGCACTAAAACCGGAGCGCGCCTCGTTGCAATCGCCGAGCAGCTCGCCCCGCAGCTCGCCGCCCGCGCCGCGCAGCATGACCGCGACGGCAGCTATCCGTTTGAGGCGATCGAAGCGCTCAAAACCGCCGGCTATTTTGCTGCGCCCGTCCCAGTCGAGCTCGGTGGGCTCGGCGTCAGCTCCGCGCACGACCTCGTTGTCGCGTCAAGCCGCCTGGCGCGTGGTGACGCATCGGTCGCGATCGGCGTGAACATGCACCTCGTCGCGGTGTTCAACCTGGAGCGCCGCCGCCAGGTTGCGGTCGCGGCCGGCGCAGAGCGCCGCGCCCGTGGCTTCGCCTCCTCGCTCGCGCAGATCGCTCAGGACGGCGTCGTGCTAGCAGCCGCGATAAGCGAGCGCGGCCAGGATCTCACGCGACCGGGCACGCTCGCCACCCGCACCAAGTCGGGCTGGCGGATCGACGGCAGCAAGATGTTCTGCACGATGTCCCCCGCCGCCACCGATCTGTACGTGGCCGTGATCTATGCCGACAGCGAAGGCGCGGATCGCTACGCGTACGCGATGGTGCCGACCGACGCGCCCGGCGTCGTCGTGAACGACGACTGGGACGCGCTCGGAATGCGCGCCTCCGGCAGCAACTCGATCTCGCTCGAGGGCGTGGAGCTGCCCGAGTCCGGCGTGCGCGGTGGCTTTCGCGCCGGTGACCCGGTCCCGTACATGGAGCGCAACCTAGTTGCCGGGCTGTTCCACGCGGCGGCCTCGCTCGGGATCGCCGAGTCGGCCGACGAGCTCGCCCGCCGAGGGGTTGCCGGCCGGATCAACGGCGATGCCCGGCCGCGCATGCAGGTCGCCGACAACGCGATCGACCTCGCAGCCTCGCGCGGCGTCCTGTCGCGCGCCGCGACGCTGATCGACAGACACCGCGCGGCCAACCCTGAATCAGACGGCAGCGCCGAGGAGCTCAGCGCGCTGTTCGCCGAGGCGCAGGCCGCGAAGGCGTTCGTCAACGAGGCAGCTGCGAGCGTCGTCGACCGCGCACTCGCCCTCTCAGGCGGTGCCGGCTACGTCAACAGCAGCGCCCTCGCGCGCGCGTATCGCGACGTCAAAGCCGGCTCATTCATGCACCCGCTCGGCGCCAACCGTGCCTACGACTACCTCGGACACGTCGCTCTCGGTGAACATGCGCCGCTCCACTGACATCGGATTCGCATTCCTAGCCAAACCCGCGCCCCGTCCGGACGCTCGGTCGTTCCGCGACGCGCTCGCCCGGTTCGCGACGGGCGTCGCATACGTCACCGCGGCGCCGGATGACGCACCCGCCGGTCTGGTCGTCAATTCGCTCACGTCGGTCTCGCTGACGCCGCCCCCGGTCGTGTTTGCCCGTCTCGCAGCTCGCTCACATGGTCATGCATGCGACGGGCGGGACGCTTCGGCGGGAACGTGCTGGGGCGACAGCACGAGCCGTTCGCGACTAACGCCACGCCTGCAGGCAGCGACCGATTCGCGGGCGTGAGCTAGGAGCCAGGACACTACGGCGTGCCGTTGCTCACTGACGCGCTCGCCTCCCTCCAGTGTGAGATCGTCGCCGAGTACGCCGACGGCGATGACTGGATCGTTGTGGGCCAGGTCGACGACCTGCACATCCCGCCGATCACAGCACGGCTCCTCTTATTCGCCGGCGCGTACGAGCACATGCTCCCGCGAACGCGAGGGGGCTCAGAACGGGGCGTAGCGAGCCCGGGCGTCGGTCAGCCCGGATTACGACCGAGGAGCTCAATGAGCTCGAGGACTACGCAAGACCAAGAGATGACCCGAGCTGCGGCGCTTCCGCAAGCCGACGCGAGCTCGCTGGTCGACGCCGAGGAGCTCGAGGCCAGGGTTAAGGAGATGTACGGCCAGATCGCGCGCGAGGAATAGGGCGAGCTTCACTTCGAGGTCGGGGCTCACGTCGCCGAGCAGTTGGGCTACCCGTGCGAGCTCCCCGACGCGATCCCGGACGAGGCTCTGGCCTCGTCCGCAGGGGTTGGCTACCACCTCGATCTGGCAGCGCTCGTTCCGGGCGAGGCCGTGCTCGACCTGGGCTCCGGGTCAGGAGACCGAACCCCGCGCACGCTCGATGCGGAAGACGTGCCCGGTCGGAGGACGCAGCATTCCCGCGATAAGGGCGCTTCGTACGCTCTTCCAGGGACATATTGGGGACAACCTTCAGGATTGGCACACGTCCGACCACAGAAAACCCCGCCTGAGCGGGGCCTTACGGATGGGCCGTGGAGGACTCGAACCTCCAACCTTGGGATTAAGAGTCCCCTGCTCTACCAATTGAGCTAACGGCCCTCAGGGGCGCGATGTTAGCCGGGTTGCAGGGCGCGGGCTGAGGCGTTCGGAGCAGCGCGCCGAGGCCTACTCAGCACTGCTGGGCGATGGAGGGATTGGTCTTCGCCTGCTGCAGCGTCTGGGTGAGCGTGAGGCGTGAGGCCTTGGGAGTCAAGCTGACAGCCTTGGCCGCGGCGAGGTCACCCTTGCGGGTCTGCTTGGCGGCATAGGCGGAGACGGCAAGGCATTCGAACGCCTTGGTCTCGGTCGGATTGGCGTTAGCGACGAGCTCCCAAGCCGAGGCTTGATTTGCGTAGTCGCCGAGGGCGGCGTAAGC
>Ga0213876_10002047_pt1 | contig 11976 bp, 12 predicted proteins | sample BarmaccomBMRX_R9_FD_160113 | JGI IMG/M metagenome (GOLD analysis project Ga0213876, IMG submission 160113) | Root-associated microbial communities from Barbacenia macrantha in rupestrian grasslands, the National Park of Serra do Cipo, Brazil - RX_R9 | ecosystem: Host-associated > Plants > Roots...
TGGTTTCGGAAAACGGTTCAGCCCGCTGTCTGGATCAGCCTGCTTGTCGGGCTGGTGGGAATTGTCTTGATCATCAAGCCGGGCCCACAGATGTTTTCGAATCCGGCCTCTCTCATCGCGCTGGTGTCGGGTGTCTGCTCGGCGCTCGCCCTGGTGTCGACGAATAAGCTCGGCGAAACTGAACCGCCCGTTCGCGTCCTCTTCTATAACTTTGGATTTTCGACAATCCTGCTGATCCCTTTCGCCATCTGGAGCTGGAAGCCGCCCTCGATGCGGCAGTGGCTTCTGCTGCTGGGCGTGGGCGTGTTCTACGCGCTGACGCAATTGCTGATTATTCTGGCGTATCGGTATGCTAGCGCGGCGCAGCTCTCGCCGTTCAATTACACGGTCGTGATCTTTTCCGGCGTTCTCGGGTGGGTCGTATTCGGTTCAGTGCCCGACGCACTCGCGATTGCCGGTACGGTGTTGATCTGCGCGGGCGGAATTTTGAGTATCGAGGCCGGACACAAGGAAGGCCGAGGCCATCACTTTGGCTACGGCCATTGGCAATTACATTGGAAGCTGCGGCACCACACCGGCGCGACGACGGCACCGGCGCAGTCCTGAAGGGCGTTTCGTATGGAGACGGGCAAGCTGCTGCGGCGCGTTCAGCAGCCAGGACGTAAATCGAATGCCGGCGCCCTCGATTGAACATCCTCTACACTAACGCCAAAATACTGTTGCAAGTTACATAGATTGGTCTTAGTGGTTTCTTGGGACTATGTAGGAATGCCTCACTCTTTTGCACCGAGAATACTCTCGCTAATCATCGGCTCGATATGTGCAACGTTTTCTATACTTGGTGCTTCCGCGCAAAGTCAGACAGCCAACCCGGCTTTCGGCCCGGTAGTCGACTTCGATACGGATCGCAACCTGTCGCCGGAAGTCCAGGCAAGGGTGGACAAGAAGAGCGGTCGATTCGAAAACTCCGCTTCAGCGCCCGTCGCGGAACTACCCCCCGATTTGGAACTCAGCAAACAGGTCTCACACTGGTACGTGAAGGTTCCCCCGATTCCCACCGCAGAAAGCGACATGGTGCTTGTCGGAACGGTAGTCGACGCCAAAGCCTATATCACCACTAACGGTCGGGCCGTCTTCTCGGAATTCACATTTGACGTTGCGCAAGTGCTCAAGAACAGCTCACCCCAAAATGTCTCACCGGGCAATAACATCATCGTGGATCGCGACCTAGCTAATGTTCGATTTTCCTCTGGTCGAGTTCAGCACTACGGGGCTGTCGGCAAGGGCGCGCCAGTGGCCGGCGGCCAGTATCTTTTGTTCCTCAGATTCGATAAAGAAGCCGGCAGTTTTGAAATCTTAACGGGCTACCAACTCGCAAATGGAAAGGTAGCAGCTCTCGATGGAAAAAATGCGTTCGGTGGCAGCAGAAGACCGTACGACGACTATGATGGACAATCTGCCAGCAAGCTCCTGAAGTTAGTTTCTGCATCCACACGAGGTCGCAGCTAATGCTACGCATCTCCAGATCAGATCCTCCAGGGCTCCTGCCATCATCGCCTCACATTCGAAGCTCATTCCGAACGCCGAACCTCGAATTCGCCCTCTATCTCTCTCCCGATAGGCGATTCCTCTAGGAAAATTTGGAGAACAAGACCGTTGACCCAACTGTGCAAAGTGAAGCGCAAAACCGCGCCCTTCTCCTTGGGCAAGCTGGTGGACCAGCACCGACGATTGGAGATAAAAATGCGCGCGTTGCGATCGTGGGTTCTCAGATTTTGAATGCCCCTTTTGTTCCCGTGCTGCGGACATCGTCAAAGGTGTTTTGACGAGACGGAAAGGATTTGTTTTCCGCCATTCTCGGGTGGGTCATATTCGGTTCAGTGCCGGACGCACTCGCGATTGCCGGCACGGTGTTGATTTGTGCGGGCGGAATTTTGAGTATCGAGGCTGGACACAAGGAAGGCCGCGGCCATCACTTCGGCTACGGCCATTGGCAATTACATTGGAAGCTGCGGCAGCACACCGGCGCGACGACTGCACCGGCGCAGTCCTGAGGGGCGTTAAGTGAATATGACTTGCGCGGGAGTGCTGCTCGCTTATGCTTCTGCGGTGGGGACGGGAACGGATTTGAGCGGTGCTGACGAATCAAAGCCGCGAAACAGCGCCGTATAGAGCTTTGCAACGCGCGTTCGTTCGATGAGGAACGTCAGCAGTGACGTAAACACGATGCTGAGGAAAACGATTCCGTAGGTGACTGCCTGCAACATCTCTCCCCCAGGTAGATGCTGTTCGAGTGGAATAGAAGCAAGGACGACGGCGGCGAGTCCCTTGGGGCTGATCACCGCAACCAGCGCCGCGTCGCGTTTCGGTGTCGTGCGGCTTAATGCAATCCATGCCGAGGGAATGCGGACCACGAATATCAGCGCGGTCAATCCGAGCGCGACGTAAGCGAGCCACGGCTCCGTGAGCCGGATAGACACCCCGACATACACGAAGAAAAACGTTTTTAGCAGGAAAACGACCTCGCCCATGAAGACGCGTTCGGTGTCATTCAAGGTGATCGGCTCATCGGGAAGGTAGCGGCGCATCCACTCCATCCCGTGAAATACTTCCATATTGCCCAGCACTGCTCCAAAGACGGCAGCGGCAACATAGCCGCTGAATCCAAGTAACTCTACTACGCCGAAGAGCACAAACACGAAGGCCGGCGTTGTAAAGATCGAATTTTCAAGACCGCGGATCCGGCGCAGCAACGCGGACCAGGCCATTGCACTGACGCCGCCCACCATTCCCGCCAGGACCAATGTTGCGATCAGTTGACCAAGCATTTGGCCCACGCGCAGCTTGCCGAGGGTGTAGCTTTGCAGGAAGCCGAATGTGACGACGATGCTCAAGACATCACTGACTGCCGATTCCAGGAACAATACGGTCTTGGTCGATTGCTGCATCATCAGTTTTTTCGTCAGCGGCACGATCACGGCAGGCGAAGTGGATCCGACGATCGCACCGAGCATCAGCGTCAGTTGCAGACTCATCTGCAGGAAAAAGTGTGCGGCAACCCCGACCACAAACATGGTCAAGAAGAATGTCGTCAGGGTGATGGTGAAAGTCGTGCGCAGCGATTCACCCAGAATGTCGAGGTCGAGACTTAGTCCCGCTTCGAACAGTATGATCACGAGCGTTACGGCGGCAAAAACCGGGCCGACAGAACCGAAATTCTCAGGGCGGACCAGATGCAGGATCGGCCCTAGTAGCAGCCCGATACTAGTGAGAAGAAGAACGTCCGGTACACGAGTGCGGCTGAACAGACCGGTAAATGCATGCGCTATAAAGATCAGCGCACCGACGACCAAAATGTTTGTCGCTACCGGCACAATCGATTACAACCATCCTCGCGCAGGTTACGCGGTACACGTTCGGGATTGGACGATTCTCCGACTCAATTCTCAACACTAATGTTGGAGATTAGATACTCCGCACCGGCATGGCAAGCACGTCATCCACCTGCATACACTCTTTGACCACGAATGGCTCACCGTATTTCACGCCAATCAAATTGCCGTAGAACCGGGCTATTGCGGCGAGACGATCCTGCACTTCGGCGTGCGAGGGGAACAAGTCGGAGGCGACGGCCATGTCGCCGTACTGCGATTTATAGCTCAGCAGCGCTTGCATGCGCCGCTCAAACTGTCTCGAGATATCGACCACGAAGGAAGGGATTACGTTGGCGTAGAGAGAGGAGTAGAGTATCTTGAACGGGCGGTGCGGCGGTGTGTCTTCTTCCAAACGGCGCAGACCGGCCAGAAAGCAAGCTTCGAAGCCGATCTCAGACGCGCGGTAGTGATCGGGATGGCGGCCCGTCCAGTACGGCAGAATCACGACTCGCGGTTTGATACGACGCAGAACGCCAGCTAACGTCATGCGTGCCGCAATTGTGTTTTCGAGACGCGCGTCGGGCCAACGAAGATTCTGACGCCAGGCAAGGCCCATCACCCCAGCCGCGATCTGTGATTCTTCAATTCGAATTTCAGGTGTTCCGCGGCTGCCCATATCGCCGGCCGTCAAATCCAGCACGCCTGCTCGGTAACCCATTTCCGCGGAATGGATCAGCGTGCCCCCGCAGGTCTGCTCGACATCATCGGGATGAGCGGCGATAGCCAGAATATCGAGCCCGCGCAGATTATCGAATGCCTCGTTCGGATCACTGTACTCGTGCATGCCGCTTAGTACGAGTAGCGCCGCCGATTGCCAAGGAAAACGCGCACCAGCAAGAGGCCCGCGAGGAAACCGCCTACGTGAGCGAACCACGCAACGCCGCCCTGGTCGGTGAAGCTGCTGAACGAGGTCAAGCCGCTGACCAACTGGATGAGAAACCAGTAAATGAGCATGAATGCAGCCGGCAGCTCGACGGTAGTGATGAACACGATGATGAAGATGAGCGTTACCACGCGCGCGCGCGGATAAAGGATCAGGAACGCGCCCATTACGCCTGCAATAGCTCCGCTCGCGCCAATAGTGGGAACAGCACTGCCGAGGTTGAGCATGAGTTGCACAATGCCGGATACGATGCCGGAGACCAGATAGAAAATCGTAAATTTCGCCGAGCCTAAGGCGTCTTCGACATGCGACCCGAACACCCATAGAAACCACATATTGCCGATCAGGTGCAGCCACCCTCCATGCAGAAACATCGAGGTAATCAATGAGAATGGGCGCAAATGATCGGGAACCAGTGCATAGTGCGCAATGAACGCGTTCTGCATGTAGCCGGGCTGCACTTCCTCGAACAGGAAGCAGACCGTGTTGATGATGATGATCAGCACCGTCATGGTAGGTACTGACTGACGTCGCAGCAGTGCGCGCAGGGGAATCATGTGGCTGCGAGAGACCTTGCCAGAGCCTTGGAACCGCAACGCTCCGCAATTTTCGGATCGTAACGGCGCTTCGCTTTGCCCTCCGAAGCTGAAGTAAGTAACGCGTCGACTTCCGATCGTATCGGTACGTGACCACGCGCGCCGATCGCAGTACAATTCAGCGCGGCCGCTGCGTTTGAAAAATCGAGTGCCTGTTGTAACGGCATGCCCTCGAGCACAGCAAAACAGAAGGCGCCATGGAAAACATCCCCCGCGCCGGTCGTGTCGGTGCACGAAACTTCAAAGGCGGGTGAATACGCCCACGCACCATCGGAAAACGCGAGCGCGCCTTGATCTCCAAGCGTCATCGCCGCCACGCGTAGCCCGTACTCCTGTTCCAACAGAGGCAGCGCAATAAACGGATCGACTTCGCCTGTCCATTTCGCCGGCCAGCCGGAACCGGCAACCAAATAATCAACCTTTTGCAGGACGGATTCGAAGCCAGGATAAACCGTATCTACATCGAGCGACACCGGTATGTGGTTCGCTCGCGCAACCGACGCAGCATAGCCCGCAGCCTCGAGGTCGTACCCGTCGATGTGCAATAGCCGCGCGTTGCGTACGTCTTCGGCACGAATATCCTCTGGCTTCAAGCGCAAACAATCAAAACGCTGCCACAGAACCGTTCGTTCCCCGGTTCGCTCGTCGATGATGATGTAAGCAGTTTGATTGGGACAACCTGGGCGCAGGATCAGACCGGTCGTGTCGACGCCCGTACGCGCAAGGCTCTCCCGCTGAATCTGCCCGCGCAGGTCGTCACCAATCGTTCCGATGTATTTCGTCTTTAGCCCGAGGTTTGCGCAGGCAACAACCGCCGTCGCGACCTGCCCTCCGGGACTCAGAAGTTCGCGTTCGAAGGCGACCTTGCCGGCGTAGGGAGGAAACTCGCTGACGACAAGAAGGGTATCGGTCGCGTTGAGCCCAACACCCAACACGTCACAGGTCAGACTCAATCGAGCCTACTTCTTGATGGAATCGGGAACCTCGTACAGGTAGATCATATGCGTCACGCCACTGTGACCGGTGCTCTCTCTGGTATCGATCGCCTTCCATCCGGGGATTGGATAGTCGTAAGACACCACGCGTGTGTTCGGTCGCAGATAGCGTTCCAGGTTCGGCCGAAGCGTGTCGTTGGCGGTGGTGGCCAGATACAGAGTCACCACGTTCGCATCGCTGAGATCGGTGTGCATGAAATCCTGGTGGATGACCTTGACGCGGTCCTGTACTCCTGCTTTGCGGGCGTTCTCAACGGCTTTGCGAGCGAGGTATTCCGAAATCTCGACCCCGACCGCATTCACCTGATAACGCTTTGCGGCGTCAATGATAATTTCGCCGTCGCCGCAGCCAAGATCGTAGAGGGTCTCGCCGGGCTTCAGGTTTGCCATTTCGAGCATCTTATCGACCGCGTGTTTGGGTGCAACGACATAGGGAGCCAGGTTGTTTTTGAACTCGCCCACATTCGGCTGTTGCGCACGCGCAATTATCCCCGTTGCAAGCAGAAGCATCGGAAGCATCGCAACTCGAAGCACCAATCTCATAGATTGATCTCCCCTAATGTTTCTAGCTTACCTCGAAGGAGGATGCGCAGCGGATCTATTGCGCGCCACCGGCGCTGCCCACTGCGGGTGTTGTGTGCTGATGCTTGGATCGAACGATGCGATTTACCATCTCGGTGGTTGATACCCAGAGATCGCGTGGCCGTGAGATTGTGTACTCGGTCCCTTTGAAAGCCCGAATGGCGTGACTGATCGCGTCTTTCCATGGCACTGCCTGGGGATTCAGGTTGTAGTTCATGTAAAAGACCGGACACTCTACATCTGCGATGCGCCGGAGGTCTTGCTGGGGTACATCCGCGTCCAGCATGGTCTTTGGGCCCGCGAATATGACCGCATCCGGGTGGGCGGTGCTGCCGATCTCCTGCTCGATGAGGCTTTGCAGAAAATCTGTTTGGCTATGCTTTTGGCCCAGCTTGACCAAGTCAACGGTTCCCAATTTTACAGTTGTCAAAGCCTTGCCCAGCGCGGGAAAGTCGATGTTGTCTGCCGTGTCCTGCCGGTACACAATTCTGCTCTCGTCGATGTTGAATGCAACCAGGGCGATACGGGCTACTCGCGGATCGCGCTCGATGGCTTTCAAGATGCTGACTAAAGCTTCAGTGTCGCTCCGTTGAAGTTGCGAAGAAAGAGAGTTTTGCGGCGCAAAATTCACTAAAAGCTTTACATTGAGGCCGGCGTCGGGCAAGGTGTTTTGGCGGGCGACCAAATCATTGACGAATGGCTGCTCGGCGGACTGCAGGATCTGGTTAGTGTCGATAAACAGCGACATGGGCCGGTCTTTGGGCGGTAGCGCGGCTTCGGTCGTCCACGTGGTGGAGCACACGCGTTCTGATTGATCGCGCAGCAGAAAATCTAAGTGATATCTGCCCTCTCCGATATCAACGGCACCTTCGAGCAATGCGTCTCCTTTAGCCTCCTCCTCAATGCGAGGAACGCGGAAGTGCTGCACGAAATACGTCGCGTGATCGCGATTCTCGTCCGGAGCGGCGCGGAAGACGATACTGAGCGTCCCCCCATCGCCGGCCAGCTCACGAATCGGGACGGTCACGTCGTAGCCGCTGTGGAACCGGAGGTCGAAGCCCAGTTCCGGTTTGCGGGGAGTGACCGTGCATGGTAGGTCTTTCCGGGTTTCGTCCGATTCGAGAATGACGACATCGGACGGCATCGGGTGAACGAGTTCGCCGGCCTCTGCCGGCCGTAACATCACCTGTGCGTAAACGGGAGCTGCCCTAACAAGCAGCGGTAGAATGCACCAGCCTATCGAGTAAAGTCGAGAGAACCGCGATCCCATAATCCCCCAAGCGCTTGCCGCCGTCGCTTTGCAGCCGCCGCGCGCCTAGCTAGCACCATCCGTGCTGAGTGTTCATTCAGCGGAGTGCTCCGCCGATTGCCATATTATGCCCCAAAAGTTCTCGAGGTGAACAGTGCAAAATCAACAGGATGGGTTTAGTGGTACTTTTCGTCATGTCTGATGCTTGTGTGTGCCGATCAGAAACGCAAAATCTCAGCAAGCTGGTAATAGACCAGATCGGTTGTGTTAACGTCGGATAATTATGGCTTCCAGGAGCGTAAATAAGGTCATTCTGGTGGGGAATTTGGGCCGCGACGCGGAGACAAAATTCACTCCCTCCGGAGCCGCTGTCACGCGGTTCTCGGTCGCTACCACCAGGAGCTGGAAGGACCAGCAAAGCAACGAGTGGAAAGAAGAAACGAATTGGACCAACGTCACCGTCTGGCGTCAGGAGAACCTCGCAAACTATCTGACCAAAGGTAAGCAGGTTTATGTGGAAGGCAGACTACAGACGCGTAGCTACGACGATAAGGACGGCAAGAAGGTTTATACAACCGAGGTGGTTGCAGACGACATCATTCTGCTGGGCGGACGCGGTGAGTCTAGCTCGGGCGGATTCGATGCGCCGAGCGCTTCGCGCGCACGAGCCGGCGCGGGTGGGGCGCGCGCAGGATCTTCACCGGCACCCCCAGGGGGGGATGATGATCAATTTGGCGGCATCACCGATGACGATGTCCCGTTCTAGGCTCTCCGCCGGCGGCTGGTATAGATTCCGGTCAACTTGAGTACGCCGTCTCAGGGAGATGCCGCGAGCCTCTGCCTGGTGGTTCCTTGCTATAACGAGGAGCGGCGGCTACGAGCTGACGCGTTCTACGCTTTCCTTGCAGATCATCGTTCCGTGCGCATTTTGTTTGTCGACGACGGCAGCCGCGATGGAACGCTCCGGATCTTAAATCAACTTCGGGAGCGATGTGATGGCCGGGCTTCGATTCTGGCGTGTGAAAAGAACCGCGGCAAAGCCGAAGCGGTTAGACACGGTGTCGAGTACGTCTTGCAGCACTTCGCCGCTGAAATCATCGGATACTGGGACGCCGATCTGGCAACGCCTCTGACAGCGGTGAATGGATTTCTGAATGTGCTCAATGAGCACCCGGAAGTGCTAATGGTGTTCGGTGCGCGAGTGAAACTGCTGGGGCGGCATGTCGAACGCCGTGCCGTCAGACACTATTTGGGGCGTGTGTTCGCGACCGCCGTATCCACCATCTTGCGGCTCCCCATCTACGACACTCAATGCGGCGCCAAGTTGTTCCGTGTAGATGCCGCGGCGCGCGCCGTCTTCGCTGATCCGTTTCTCTCAAAATGGGTCTTCGATGTTGAGATTCTGGCGCGGTATCTCGAGTTCTTTAAAGGGGACACCGGCAGACTGGCGCAAGCGATTTATGAATATCCCCTCGAGGAGTGGGTGGATGTAGCCGGGTCTAAGGTTCATGCAAGTGACTTCCTGAAAGCCTTTGTCGATATCGTGCGCATCAGGGGCAAGTATCTTCAGTGACGGCACGGCAGGCGCGTGCTGGAATGGTATGCGAGCCCTACAGTTCCCAGGCAAAATGGCCGAAGACTCCGACAGATGAAACTCGCTGAGGCCCTGTCCATTGTTCATAAGACCTCTGCGGACCTGCCCGAATTCAGGGTAGTGTTGGCGTGCGGAGTCACGCCGCTGCATTTGGAAAACTATTTCGCAGCGCATCTGCAGTCGCTACGGGCCGACCGTAAAGTTCGTGTCGGCACTGGTTTGTTCGGAGATTTGGCGGGCACGCTCGAACAGTTGCGGCATCAGCCCGCGCAGGCTGCAGCCGTAGTGATTGAATGGCAGGACCTGGACCCGCGCCTGGGATATCGTCTGCTAGGCGGGTGGGGACAGCAACGCCTCGCCGATGTCCCGGCAACCGTGAGCTCGATGTTACAGCGCTTGGAAACGGCCGTGCACGGACTTCCGAATTCGACGATTTTGGCGGTCTCGTTACCGACATTGCCTTTGCCGCCGGGATTCCATACCGCGAGTTCGCAGGCAAGCGGAATCGAGTTGGCGCTCGAGCGGTCAATTGCCGACTTTGCGATGCGGATCGCCGCGCGGCCATCCGTTCGCGTTGTCAATCGTGCAACGCTGAACCTGAGTTCTGCGCCTGGAGCGCGCTACGATTTTCGTTCCGATCTGAATACCGGATTCCCCTACAGCATGTCCCATGCGGACGTGCTCGGCAACGCGCTCGCTGTTCTCATTGCGGGACCCGCTCCTAAGAAAGGCTTGATCACCGATCTCGACGACACGTTCTGGGCTGGGCTGGTCGGCGAAGTGGGTCATGAATATGTGTCCTGGGACCTTACTTCCCATACACAATTGCACGGTTTGTACCAGCAAATGCTGGGAACGCTCGCCGACCACGGCGTGTTGGTGGCCATCGCTAGCAAGAACTCGCCGGAAGTGGTCGAACGGGCACTCGCGCGATCTGACCTCGCGGTGCAGAGAGACAAGATATTCCCGGTTGAAGTACATTGGAACGCAAAATCCGGATCGGTCTCGAGAATCCTGAAGACGTGGAATATCGGCGCCGATAGCGTCGTGTTTGTGGACGATAGCCCGCTCGAACTCGAAGAGGTTCGCGCCGCCCATCCGGGAATTGAATGCCTCCTTTTTCCGAAGAACGACTATGCGGCCGGTTTCGCGTTTTTGCAGCGCCTGCGGGATCTTTTCGGAAAGCCGGCGCTCTCGGAAGAAGACAGCTTTCGACTCGAAAGTATCCGGGTAAATCAGGAGCTCGCAAAAACGAACGGGGATGCAGGTTCGGCAGAACATTTCCTGGCTTCTCTCGATGCGAAGGTCAACCTGGAGTATGACCCTCCCACAGACGATAAGAGAGTTGTGGAGCTGGTTAACAAGACGAACCAGTTCAACCTGAATGGAATCCGTTACACGGAAGCCGATTGGCAACAGGAAGCAACCGCTTCAGGCGCGTTTGTCATCGCGGTTTCTTATTCCGACAAGTTTGGGCCATTAGGAAAGATAGCCGTTCTGATGGGAACGAAAAAAGAAGAGAGTCTGCACGTGAGAAGTTGGGTGATGAGTTGCCGGGCCTTCTCCCGGCGCATTGAGCACGCGTGCATGTCGGAACTGTTTGAACATTTCGGATCGGCGCGAATTGATTTGGATTTCAAGGCCACAGCAAAGAATGGACCGACCAGCGAATTCCTCTCCCAATTTTCAGAAAACGCGAGTAACGGGCCTGTCACCATCGAACGCAGCGTCTTCGAAACCAAATGCCCGAGGCTCTATCACCAGATATTGACGACCCATGGATAATATCGAGCAACGACTACAAAACATTTTTGCCACAGTTTTTCCCGATCTCCCCGAACAGCGTCTCAAAGCTGCATCGCAGGACTCCGTCGACTCCTGGGATTCAGTAGCGGCCATCACATTGATGAACCTCATTGAGGAAGAGTTCCAGATGGAGATGGATTTTGACGATGTCGCCGAGTTGACGTCCTTTTCGAAGATCCACGAGTATTTGAAGGGGCGCCTTTCTCACGCGGCCGTCTAGCGTGCCCGAAGCGGGCGACGATTTTCTCAAGCTCCATCACGTCGGGTACGTCGTGGCGAGTATCGATCGAACAGTTTCGTCCTTCGTCAAGTCAGTCAATGGCTCGTGGAACGGGTTAGTCTTTCACGACCCCATTCAGAAAGTCATGGTTACGTTCATAGACACACCGGGAACCACGGTCCAGATTGAACTAGTAGAGCCGGCTGACAAGGCATCGCCGGTAGGCACGTTCCTCGCCAGCGGCGGCGGTCTGCATCATCTGTGCTACGAAGTCCACGATTGCGAGCGCACACTGAGGCTCATTCGCGAACGGGATGGAATGATCGTACGCCGTGCAAAACCTGCCGTAGCTTTTGGCGGCCGCAAGATCGCATGGGCCATCACGGCTGAAAAATTGCTTGTCGAACTGGTCGAAACAGCTTCGGCCTGAGACTCATGCCTTCTCAATTGATCAGTAGCGGTCTAGGGATGCTGCGGCATCGAGTGATCAAGAACACGGCGGCACTGGTCCTAGTTCAGATCAGCACCTACGCTGCGCCGCTATTGGTCATCCCGTATCTCTCGCGTGTTCTGAGCACTGACCATTACGGTTTGATCGCGTTCGCCACGTCCTTTAA